>ENA-OQHY01000076-OQHY01000076.1-human-gut-metagenome-genome-assembly--contig:-NODE-76-length-52422-cov-4.660369_pt1 | contig 52422 bp, 62 predicted proteins | sample MGYA00242570_ERZ504733 | MGnify/ENA primary metagenome ERZ504733 (study PRJEB26092, sample SAMD00036219) | human gut metagenome | host: Homo sapiens | study: EMG produced TPA metagenomics assembly of... | reverse complement strand
GGAGCTGGCTGCAGAAAGCTGGAGACGAAAAAGGCAGAAGAACTGCCCCGGGACGGAAACGGAGTTGGTTACGTTTCGTCCGGGGCGTTTTTGTCAGTAAAACAAAGATGACGATATACAAAAGTATATCGCCATCTTTTTATGAGGGGGGAGATAGTGAGTGGTTTATCAACTATCCGAGCTTTATTATAAAAGGAATATGTGAGCAAAGTGTGTCCAAATTCTAAAAGAAATGGAAAAAATATAAAGAAAAGAAGAAAAATTGTGGGAAGAGGTATGGACAGAAGAGAGAAGAGAGCGTAAAGTGAGAGAAAAATGTATCTTCGGAGTCTTTTTGTGCCTGTATTTGCGTGAGCTGAAAAATTCCGGGAGTACATCATAAAAAGAGGAGGAAACAGGATGAAACAGAAAAGAATCAGTGATTACGGATATCGGATCGGACATCATGAAAATGGACCGCGAAACAAAATTACAGATGTGCCTGGTGTGCGGGTAGGCCATGCGACGGTGGAAAGTGGCAATCAGCATACCGGAGTGACGGTGATTGTGCCGGGAGAGGGCAATCCGTTTCTGAAAAAGTACCTGGCGTCTGCTACGTGCATAACGGTTTCGGGAAAACGTGCGGTCTTGTGCAGGTACAGGAGCTCGGAACTCTTGAAACGCCCATTGCCCTGACCAATACACTGAATGTCGGAAAAGTGGCGGATGCATGATTTCATGGATGATACAGCAGACCAAAAAAGAAGGGGAAGATGTTTTTTCCATCAATCCGGTTGTCGGAGAATGTAATGATTCGAGAATCAATGAGATTTGTAACCGGGTAGTGGGGGAAAAGAGCTGTATCATGCACTGGAGCAGGCGGATACAGACTTTGCGGAAGGTGATATCGGTGCCGGAACAGGAACGATCTGCTATGGGCTGAAAGGGGGAATCGGATCGGCATCCCGCACGCTGGTGCTTGACGGAAAAACATATACCATTGGTGTTCTGGTACAGTCAAATTTCGGAGCAACCAGAGATTTGAAAATTAGTGGAAAACCGGCAGGAGAGAAGATTCTGGAGCGGATCCGGAAGGAAGAATGCGGAAGCAGCGCCGAAGACCGGGGATCGATTATGACGGTTCTGGCAACAGACCTTCCGGTATCGGAGCGGCAGCTGTACCGGATTATCCGCCGCTGTGGAGTCGGAATCGCCAGAACAGGAGCCTACACCGGCCACGGAAGCGGTGAAATCATGATCGGATTTACAACAGCAAACCGCGTAGACACAAAGAGTACATGTGAGGTGGAAGCGTGCGCCGGATAAAAGAAGAAAAAATCAACGAGGCATTTGAAGCAGCGGCAGAGGCTGTGGAGGAAGCGATCCTGAACTCTATGGTAACCGCAAAGGAAAAAAGAGGCCTGGACGGAGCCAGATACCGCAGCCTTGCAGAATTTCTGGAAATACCGGGATTTCTGAAATAAATTATTTTTCCAGAACCATACGCCCCAGCTCGGAAATTTCACATCCGCCTTTTGTCCGGTGCACGATGAGATAACCGGCGGAAGAAAGCTCTCCGAGTACGGTGCGCAGAGCCGCTTCGGATACAAAGGTTTCTCCGTCGGCCAGTCCATTTTTGATTGCCAGGCGGCCTGCTTTCGGATGCGTCGATACGAAAGAAAGAACCTGATATTGAAGGGCGGTGAGGGAAACGTCAGCCATCTGGCGGGAGCGGAGGTACGTCGGCAGATCGGAAAGCTGCAGCTTATGGCTGCTGTACCGGGTAAACAGGCTGCAGGACAGATTGTACAGCTCATGAATATTTCCGGGGTACGCATATTCCTTCAGAAAGCGCAGAAGCCCTTCCGAAAAGATCCGGTCGCAGGTCATATCGGTGTTGTGGAAAAACTGAAGCAGAAAGTAATTGAGAAGATCGGGAATATCCTCCCTGCGTCTGCGGAGCGGGACAGTCTGAAGCTCTGAAGCACTTAAAAGGTGAAAAAGTTCCCGCAGGAAGGTTCCTTTTTCTACTTTTTTGTAAAGGTTATCATCCGCAATGGCAATGATACGCACATCGAAACGGCGGGTTTCCGGTGCGGAAAAGAAGTTACCATGAACATTGGTAAGAACATTGACCAGCAGATCCTGAATGGAAAGCGGAAAACGGTCCACCTGGGAAAGGACGAGTGTGCCATGGTTGGTTTCGGCAAGAAGCCGGAGCAGGGAGGCTTCGGTCAGATCGCTTCCGGGAGAATGAAGAACGGAAAACGGATAATGGTGGCGGCGCGAAAAATTGTGGATCGCACGTGCGAGTGTCCTGCGCTGTGTACCGCTTTCTCCCTGGATCAGAATCGGAAAATCAAAAAGTGCAAGATGTCTGGCCTGCGCCATCAGATTCTGGACGGAATCTGCGTGGGACAGGGAAAGTGAAAAGGTACGGGAGGAAGCAAAAAAAGTGCTTTCTTCCGTTTTTTCGTCTTTCGGAACCGACATTTCTGTGGATCTGCCTCGGGAAGAAACGCAAGAAAAACAGGCTCTGTATCCGGAAAAACCATAGAGAGAACGCTTAACGTGATCTGTGTTTTCTGATCCGAAAGGAGAATAGTCCAGTCACCGTTGCGGTCGAAAGCCGTATCCGCGTAGGCAGGCGGAAAACATTCCGAAAAAGGCTGTCCTTCAAAGTTGGAGGAGGGAAGCGAGAAGGCATGTGCAAATTTAGTATTCATAAACTGAATGCGGCCATCCGCACCAAACAGACAGATGCCAATGGGAAGAGAGAACAGGATCACCTGCATGAGCTGTTCGGTCTGTACATAATTGGTATAGTAAGTTTCTGAGGTCTTGACGGTGTGAAGAATCTGATTGACATAATTGCGCGATACACGGTTTACGGTCTGCAGAGGAATGTTGAAATATTCGCAGAGCTGTAAAATAGTGGAAATATCGATGATACGGTTGCCGATATCCAGCACATTCGGAATGCGGGAAGGAACGAGCTGCGGCTCGCCGGCGGTGATAGCAAACTGAATGTCAGACTCGGTATCCTTGCATCCTGGATAAAACGGAACAAAGTCATATTGTGTGACGCCGCATTCCTCAAGCTGGGAAATGATAGCGAGCGTAGAATATTTATCATCGTTTACCAGATAGACACGTTCGTGCGGCGGAATCTGAATGATTTTATCCAGGAACATATGGTTGAAAACGCGGTCGCAGGGGAGCTGCAAAATGGAGGAGTCAAGGGTAAGCGGAAAGGTTTCCATGGCGCGGACGCTTGGAAAAAGGACGCACTGGTATCCCCGGAAGAGAGAGGGGTCTGTGGCCTGCTCTCTTAAAAGGGTGTTGAAGGTGAGATATTCACCGAGCACGGAGTGAAGATAAGACTGAAATTCGGAAAGCATTCGTTTCCGGGAAGAAATGATCAATACGTTGCCAAGCTTTTGTGTTCTGTTCATAAAGGGTCCTCTTTTCCTGCTAAAAAGTGGTAATGGGTTAAAAATTAGGATAATTATACCATTTTTGACGAAAATAAACAACCTAAATGCAAAAAGACAAAAAAGAAAATAAAAAATCAGGAAGAATGCTTTGACATAGTGACGCATTACATCTATAATACCGATTAAGCAAAGGGGCTGTAAAAAAAGTAAGGCATCTTTGCTCTTTTTATATCATGGTTTTGTTATCTGTGAAAAAAAAGAACAAAGAAAAACAGCAGCATTTGCAGAAAAGGAGGAGACAACAATGAAAAAAAGACATGTAATGCGCGCTCTGGTTGCAGCAGCAACAGCACTGGCATTGACAGCATGCGGATCGACAGGCTCTTCTGACACAAGTAAGAGCACATCAACAGCATCTGCTGCATCGACCTCATCCGGTTCGGAAGCAGATACGGAGAATACCATCACGATCCCGGCAGGCGAGTCGGTATCCCAGGATTCAGATGTTACGGCAATGATAGCTGTAGATTTTACCACCATGGATCCGATGGATACTTCCGATACACTTTCCGGTGGTGTACAGCGAATGATGATGGACGGTCTGTTTGGATTTGATGAGAATATGCAGATCATTCCGATGCTGGCAACCAGCTACGAAGCAAACGATGAAGCAACCGAGTATACGATCCATCTTCGTGAGGGCGTAAGCTTTACCGATGGAACTCCGTGGAATGCAGATGCCCTGATTGCAAACGTAAATAAATGGGCAGACAAGAGCCTTGGACTGAAACGTACTACATTCCTCTGCAATGTTCTGGATCATGCAGAGAAGATAGATGATTATACCGTTAAAATTTATTTATCACAGTCATTCGGTGCTTTCATCAGCAACCTGGCACATCCGGCTACGCTGATCATGAGCCCGAAACAGATTGAAGCAGGAGAAGATGCCTGTGCACAGGCACCGGTAGGAACCGGCCAGTACAAATTTGTTGAGTGGGTTGCCGGTGACCATATGAAGGTAGAGCTGAACAAAGACTGGTGGGGATATGACGCAGACGTCTGCGGCGGAACTGCTCTGGCAGATGCAGATGCAGGATTTAAGAGCATCACATTCAAACCGGTTGCAGAAAGTGCTACCCGTGTATCTGCAATTCAGGCAGGTGACGCACAGATTATGTGGTCTGTACCGACCGAAAGCGTTGACACCTTAAAAGGTGACAGCAACGTATCCGTTGGAATGGGCGACAGCATCGCCGTATGGTACTTCTTCATGAATACACAGAAAGCACCGTTCAACGATGTTAAGGTTCGTGAGGCAATGGCTTATGCAATCAACAAAGAGGCATATATCCAGGTCGTTATGAACGGTTACGGTTCTGTGGCAACTTCTATGGTAGGAGAAGAAGTACAGCACTACAAAGGAAATGATCCGTATTCCTACGATCCGGAAAAAGCAAAAGAGCTGTTAAAGGAAGCAGGATATCCGGATGGATTTACCACAACACTGATGTACAGCAACACGACAGCAAATCAGAAAAAAGCAGAGTTCTACAAACAGCAGCTTTCTGAGGTTGGTATTGATCTGGAATTGAACGGAATGGAAAATGCCGTTCTGAATGAAAAGGTTCAGGGAGCTGACTGCGCAGGAGCAGATGCCGAGGTTGACTGCTACTTAAGCGGATGGTCTACTTCCACCGGTGATGCTGACTGGGGACTTCGCCCGATGCTGGCAACCGAGTCTGAGCCGCCGATGAGCTTCAATATCAGCTACTATGAGAATGAAAAAGTAGATCAGCTTCTCAAAGACGGTCTTGCAACTGCAGATGAAGACAAACGTGGTGAGATCTATGGAGAAGTACAGGATATCGTATGGAAGGATCTCCCGCTGCTCTGCATCGCAAGCGATAAAAACATCTGGGCAACCAGCAACAACATTACCGGAGTATATCTGTTAGGCGATGGAAGCATCGGCATGAGAAATGCCAGAATGGCAGCCGAATAACGGCAGACTGAAACAAGGATATGAAAAAGACCCCGGCGTCCTTCCATCAAAAGAGGGCGCCGGTTTCTTACAAACAGGAAAGCAGGCAGTGATCCGTGGGATTGTACCTGTAGGATAAGCATGAAAGTAGGAGATACAATATGCCAAAATATATACTGAAGCGTATTGTGGGTACGATCCCCACACTGATTATTGTTGTTACATTTGTATTTTTCTTTGTCCGCCTGATTCCGGGAGATCCGGCGAGACTCGTTGCAGGAGAGCAGGCAACACAGGATGACGTAGAGGCAGTAAGAGAAGAGCTTGGCCTCAATAAATCCATTCCGACACAGTATGTTACCTATGTGACAGGACTTTTAAAAGGAAATCTCGGAACCTCCCTTCGCACAAAGCAGCCAGTTACAAAGGAGGTTGCGGGAAGATTCGGAAATACCGTTCGTCTGGCATTTGTCACATTGCTGTGGAGCTCGGTTGTTGGTGTGCTCTTTGGTGTGTGGTCCGGAACACACCGGGGAAAATGGCAGGATTATACCGGAATGACGATTGCGGTCTCAGGTATTTCGCTCCCCTCGTTCTGGATCGGCTTTCTGCTGATTATGCTGTTTGCGGTAAAACTGCGAATTCTGCCGACAACAAGCGGAACAAGCCTGAAAAGTCTGATTATGCCGTCGATCACGCTCGGCGTCGGAATTGCAGCCGTGATCGCACGATTTACAAGATCCTCCATTATTGAAGTTTTAAAAGAAGATTACGTCAGAACAGCAAGAGCAAAAGGAATCAAAGAAAAGGTTGTGATCTGGAAGCATGTTTTCCGCAACTCCATGATCTCCGTCGTGACGGTTGTGGGTCTGCAGTTCGGCTTTCTGCTGGGAGGTTCTGTTGTCACAGAAACGGTATTTGCTATCCTGGCCTTGGCTCCCTTCTGATTGAATCGGTCAATTACAGAGATTATCCGGCAATCCAGTCCCTGATTCTGATCTTTTCGCTGCAGTTTATCGTCATCAACCTGATTGTCGATATCCTCTATGCGGTTCTGAATCCGGAAATTAAACTTCAGTAGGAGATGAGTGGAATGAAAGAAAAGTGTACAGACCGAGAACCAGGAGAGAATTAAAACTCCGTTTTCTAGAGATGGTTCGAAAATTTAAAAAACAGAAAAATGCAGTAGTTGCGCTTTGTTTTATCATTTTTCTCGTTTTCCTTGCGTTTTTCGGAAGCAAAATTGTGCCGTACGGAATCAATGAGTATGATTATAATGCGATTCTGCAGGGACCAAGTATGAAGCACCTGTTTGGAACGGATGAGTTTGGACGGGATCTGTTTTCCCGTATCGTCTGTGGAACCCGGATTTCACTTGCAGTCGGATTCGGCGCTGTTACGGTCGGTGCAGTCTGTGGTACCATTCTCGGACTTCTGGCCGGATATTACGGCGGATGGATTGATTCTATTATTATGAGAATCTGCGATGTTCTGTTCGCTTTTCCGGGACTGATTCTTGCAATCGCCATCGTGGCAATCCTCGGAAGCGGCATGACAAACGTTGTGATTGCGGTCGCTGTCTTTTCTACACCGACCTTCGCACGACTTGTCCGAAGCAAAACGCTGACCCTGAAAAATTCCGTTTTTGTCCTGGCGGCACGGAACATCGGTGTTTCCGATGCGAGAATTCTGTTTCACCACATTCTGCCGGGAGCCATTCCGGACATCATTGTACAGTATTCCATGTCGTTTGGATCTTCCATTCTGACGGCATCGAGCCTTTCCTTCCTGGGAATGGGAGCACAGCCGCCGACACCGGAATGGGGACTGCTTCTTTCCAACGGAAGAAACTATATGACGAGCGCAATGTATGTGACGATTTTCCCGGGTCTTGCGATTTTCCTTACCGTACTGAGCTTTAACCTGTTAGGCGACGGACTTCGCGATGCACTCGATCCGAAACTTTCCGATTGATAAGGAGGAGCAGAAGTGGCTACTGATAACGTACTTGAGATAAAAAATTTACATACGTATTTCTATACCGATGGCGGTGTGATCAAAGCAGTAGACGGTGTCGATGTGGAGCTTCGACGCGGCGCAACACTTGGCATCGTAGGCGAGTCGGGAAGTGGAAAGAGCGTGACATCCCTCTCTGTGATGGGATTACTGGCCGGAACGAAAGGAAAAATTGCTGATGGCGAAATCCTGCTGGATGGCGATGACATTGTAAAGCTGACGAAGGAACAGCAGAGAAAGCTGCGCGGAAGCAAAATTTCCATGATTTTCCAGGAACCGATGACCAGTCTGAATCCGGTCATGAAGATTGGAGACCAGGTGCAGAATGCGTTCTGCAGCACGAAAAAATATCAAAAAAAGAGGCACTGAAAAAGGCAGAGGACATGCTCCGGAAAACGGGTGTTCCGCGTGTGGAGCATATGATGAAGGAGTATCCGTTCCAGCTTTCCGGCGGCCAGAGACAGAGGGTCATGATTGCCATGGCACTTGTATGCAAGCCGGAAATCCTGATTGCGGATGAGCCGACGACTGCACTGGATGTAACGATTCAGGCACAGATACTGGATCTGATGAACCAGCTAAAAAAAGAGACGGGTACATCCATCCTGTTTATTACACATGATCTTGGCGTTGTTGCAGAGGTCTGCGATGATGTTGCCGTTATGTACTGCGGCCGCGTGGTAGAGCGCGGAGATGTAAAAACAATTTTCGCCAATCCGTCCCACCCGTATACGAAGGGACTGCTGGGATCGATTCCGAGACTGGGAGACGCCGGAAAAGAACTGAAGTCGATTCCGGGTAACGTTCCAAACCCGAAATATATGCCGAAAGGCTGCAAATTTGCGCCGCGATGTCCATACGCTTCGGAAAAGTGCCGCGAGGAAGAACCGGGATTTTTCCAGATCGAGGAAGGCCATATCAGCAGATGCTGGCTCTGCGAAAGCGGACAGCTCAAAACAGATCACGTAGAGAAGGCAGGTGACTAGGATGTCGGATACATTACTTAGAGTAGAGGATTTGAAAATTTATTATCCGGTTGCCGGAAGCGGATTTGGGAAAAAGGAATTCGTCAAAGCGGTAGACGGAGTTACCTTTGAGGTGAAAAAAGGAGAGGTATTCGGAATTGTAGGCGAGTCCGGCTGCGGAAAATCCACACTGGGAAGAGGGGTCTGCAAACTGGAAAATCTGACATCGGGCCATGTGTATCTGGATGGCGAAGATATTACAGAGTACAATGACCGGAGAATGCGTTCCATCCGGAAAAAAGTACAGATGGTTTTTCAGGACCCGTATGCGTCCCTGAATCCACGAATGTCCGTTTTTGATATCATTGCAGAGCCGCTGCTGGTGCATCATCTGTATCAGGATAAAGCGGATCTGGAAAAGAAAGTGCTGGATCTTTTGCACCGGGTAGGACTGGATGACTACCATGCAAACCGCTATCCACATGAATTTTCCGGCGTCAGCGTCAGAGAATCGGAATTGCCCGTGCACTTGCGGTAGAACCGTCTCTGATCATCGCAGACGAACCGGTTTCGGCACTGGATGTGTCTATTCAGGCGCAGGTTCTGAATCTTTTAAATGAACTGAAGCATGACCTGGATCTGACCTATATTTTTGTTGCACATGACCTGAGCGTTGTGGAATACATCAGTGACCGTGTCGGCGTTATGTATCTCGGCAATTTCGTGGAGGTCGGAGAAAAAGAGAAAATTTACAGCAATCCGATGCATCCGTATACGCAGGCACTGCTTTCCGCAGTTCCGGTTCCGGATCCGACGGCAAAAAGAGAAGAATCTGCTTGAGGGAAGCATCCCATCCGCCCACAAGCGCCGACAGGTGCAAATTCCATACCAGATGTCCAAAATGCATGGAATGCTGCAAAACACAGCGCCGGAGCGGTATGAAGTGGATGACGGACATTACGTATATTGTCATCTTTATGATAAAGAAAGAAGGGAACAGCAGAAATGAAGCTTTTTATCAGTGCAGATATCGAGGGCTGTGCCGGAGTGGCACTGACCGATGAAACACATAAGAAGGAAAGCGTATACCAGAGATTTGCAGAGGAGATGACCGAAGAGGTCGTTGCGGCATGCGAAGCAGCACATGAAGCGGGCGCGGATGAGATTGTCGTAAAGGACGGTCACGGAGATGCATCCAACATTGACCCGCTGAAAATGCCGGAGTATGTCACCCTGATCCGGGGAAAGAGTGGTCATCCGTATAATATGATGTATGGTATCGACGACAGCTATGACGGCGTACTGTATCTTGGATACCATGCACCGGCAGGAGATCCCAATTTTTCGATCAGCCACACATCGACAGGAAACAGCCTGTATATTCATCTGAATGGAAAAGTGATGAGTGAGTGCATGCTGAACAGCTATACAGCAGCATCACATCACGTACCGGTGCTGTTTCTTTCCGGAGATGAGGAGATCTGCCGTCAGGCCAAAGAACTGATTCCGGGCATTACGACAGTGGAAACGAAGCATGGTGTCGGTGCGGCAACGTGGTGCAAAGCGAAAGGAAAAGTGATATCCGAAATCCGGGAAGGGGTAAAAAAGGCAGTTGCCGGACAGAAAAAAGAGTGTCAGGTGGCTCTTCCGGAGCACTTTACATATGAGGTAACCTATAAAGACTGGAAAAAAGCGTACACGATGTCGTTTTATCCGGGAATGCAGAGGTAGATACCTTCACAAATAAGCTGGAGACAGATCGCTGGATGGATATTGTCACAGCACACTGCTTTGTTGTATATTAAGAATATAAATCTGATAGAAACCCAAAGAAAAGAGGATAAAACAATGGATATAGAAATGTTTGGTAAGCTTTCCGATGCATTTGGACCAAGTGGATTTGAGGAGGATGTCATCCGTACCATAGCAGATTACTGCAAAGAATTTGATGTAGAAAATGACGCAATGAATAACCTGTATGTGCGGATGCCGGGAACAAAGCAGGATTCCCGTCCGGTCATCCAGCTGGATGCCCATCTGGACGCATGCGGTTTCATGGTACAGAATATCCAGGACAACGGATGCCTTGGCATTATCATGCTTGGCGGCTTTCATCTGACCAGCCTTCCGGCACATGCGGTATGGATCCGCACCAGATCCGGAAAGATGGTACATGGTATTATCTGCGCAAAACCGGTTCATTTCATGACAACAGCGGAACGCAGCAGTCAGACTCTGGAAATTGAAAAAATGTATGTGGATGTCGGAGCAACCAGCCGCGAGGAGGTTGAAAATGTTTTCGGAATCCATATCGGTGATCCGATGATGCCGGATGTAACCTTTGAATACGATGCAGAGCATGAGATCTGCTTCGGAAAAGCATTTGACAACCGGGCCGGCTGCGCATGCATCGTAGATACGATGAAACAGCTGGAAAAGGAGCAGGCTTCTCTTGCGGTTAATGTTGTCGGCGCCTTTGCAGCGCAGGAGGAGGTCGGAACCCGCGGTGCTGTGGTAACAAGTCAGATTGTAAAACCGGACCTTGCCATTGTATTTGAGGGATCTCCTTCCGATGACTTTTTCATCAGCGCAGGACAGGCACAGGGCTGCATGAAGAAGGGTGTTCAGATTCGTATCCTGGACAACAGCTATATTTCCAATACGCAGTTTATTTCACTGGCCGAGGAAGTGGCAGCAAAATGCGGAATCAAATACCAGGAGAGCGTAAGAAGAGGCGGAAGTACAAACGCAGCAAAAATCAGCGTGACAGGAAAAGCAGTTCCGTGTCTGGTGCTTGGTGTTCCATCCCGCTATGCGCACAGCCATTACAATTTCTGCGCAAAAGAAGACCTGGAGGCAGCAAGCGCAATGGCAGCCAATGTCATTCGTGCTTTAGATGAGGAAAAGATCCGTCATATCTGCCATCAGGATGTACTGTAAAATATTCGATAACGAAAGAAAAAGCATGCCGGAAGCGGGTTCACAGGAAAGGTGAAGCCGTTTTCGGCATATCTGGTAAAAAAGGAGAGTTTACAAGTGAGAAAACCGATCATTGGAATCTTGGGAAATACGTATAAAACACAGCCGGGACTTTTTTCAAGTGCGGAGAGAATGTATGTCAACAGCGATTATATCGAATCAGTCTGAACAACGGCGGAATTCCGATGGCAATTCCGGCAGTTGCCATGAAAGCGGATCCGGAAGGCATACTTGCTGTGTGCGACGGAATTCTGGTTCCCGGCGGAGAGGACTTAAATCCGTGGTATTATGGAGAAGAGCCAAAACCGCAGATCCAGACGATCCGTCCGGAGATCGACGAGGCCTGGTTTGCACTTGGACGGGCAGCAAAAGAGATGGGAATGCCTATGCTTGGCATCTGCAAAGGAATTCAGTTTTTAAATGTCCTGTGCGGCGGTGATCTGTACCAGGATATCTATACACAGAAGGAAACCACAATTTTGCATCTGCAGTCCCTGGAGCGGTCTTATCTGCATCACCATGTGGAAATTAAAGAGGGAACCCATCTGGCAGAAATCCTCGGGGCGGGAACCATGCGGTAAACTCCATGCATCATCAGGCAGTGCGTACGCCGGGAGAGGACATCGTGGTTTCAGCAACGGCGCCGGATGGAACCATCGAGGCGATAGAAAGCCGCAACGGACAGATTGTGGCCGTACAGTGGCATCCGGAAGCTGATCCACTCAGCGCCGGAGATGAACCGCCTTTTTGCGGATCTGGTAGAAAGAAGCAGCAGATACAGAGAGAAAAAGTAACGATTTGGAACCATGTAAAAGGAAAGAAAAACCGGGATGGGACTTTTGAACCGTTACGAAAAAATAAGAATGGATAAAGATGCGATTCTAAAAGCAGAGAGCAGGAATCGTTCGGGAGGCAAAAAAAGAATGAACAGAACAATAAGAGTATCGGCGGCGGGTGATATTCTGATTATGAAACGGCTTCTGCCGGGATATCAGGATGTTTTGCCGATTCGCGAATTTCTGATGCAGGGAGAGGTTCGGATGGCGAATCTGGAAACGACGATATCGGACGGCAGCTGTTACGCATCGGCGTATTCCGGCGGAACATGGCTGACGGCAGATGCGAAGTGTCTGGAAGATACCCTGCGTTACGGTTTTAATTTTCTTGGGATTTCGAATAATCATACGATGGATTATTCCTACGAAGGACTGGCATCTACGATCAGCGAACTGAAAAAAAAGGATGTGGCATATGCCGGAGCAGGCAAAAATCTTTACGAAGCATCGCGTCCTGCCATTCTGGACACAACAGCGGGACAGATTGCGGTGATTGATATCTGTTCTACCTTTGAAAATGCAGCCAGGGCGGGAAGCCAGACGGAACGGCAGCCTGGCAGGCCGGGCTTAAATCCGCTGCGCTTTTCGGAAAAATATACCATTACGGAGAAACATGCGCAGGATCTTGCAAAGATTGCAGAGGTGACCGGAATCAACGGACTGCGGGATCTGCACCGGCAGGAGGGATTTATCGCTCCGCTTCCCGAGGGTGTCATGGAATTTGGCGGGAAAATGTTTGAAATCAGCAAGGACGGAACAGAGGGAAGAAGCTCCAGCCCGAATCCGATCGATGTGAAACGCACCGTCGATGCAATCCGGGAAGCGAAGATGACATGTGAGGCAGTCCTGGTTATGGTACATTCCCATGAAATCCGTAAGGACAATGACGAGGAAGCGGATTATTTTCTGGAGGAATTTGCACACGCCTGTATCGATGCGGGCGCCAGCGCGGTGATCGGGGGCGGAACGCATCAGCTGAAGGGAATCGAACTGTATCGTGACTGTCCGATTTTCTATTGCCTCGGAAATTTTATTTTTGAAAATCAGTATGTACGCCTTCTGCCTGCGGACTACATGGAAAAATATGGTCTGAATATTCACACGGCAGCATCCATCGGAATCGCCAGGCGGCAGGAGCAGTCCTCACATTCCCTCTACGAAATTCCGGAGGTCTATCGGAGTGTGCTGCCGTATTTCGAGATCTGTCAGGGGAAATGCACACATCTGGAGCTTCTGCCGGTCGAGCTTGGTATGGACAGGGAAAAGGCAGAAAAAAATATTCCGTACGTGGCAGACGAAAAAACAGCAGAAAAAATTGCAGAATATCTCACCCGCGTGAGCAAGAGATATGGAACAGAATGGGAATACAAAGAAGGAAGGATTGTACTTCATGCGTAAAAAATGGGAAATAGAAGAAGAATACCGAAACTTTTGCCGGAACAACAAAGAACTTGCGCTGCAGACGCTGCGGGAGCTGACACTGACCCCGACGGAAACGGGAAAAGAGGATCAGAGAATCGCATATTGCATGGAATGGATGAAACAGCAGGGCATGGAGTCGGTTCATACGGATGAGCTTGGAAATGTAATCTGGGAGTATCGGCCGGAACAGGAAAAGAAGGTTCTGTATACGGCGCATCTGGACACCGTGTTTTCGCTGGAGGAGCCGCTGGAGATTAAGGAAGACGGAATGATCTGGCGTTGTCCGGGCATCACGGACGATACCGTGAATGTCGTGATGCTTCTGATGGCGGCAAAATACGTTCATGAGACAGAGCCGGAGCTTCCATGCGGTCTGATTTTTGCAGCGGATCTTGGAGAAGAAGGGCTTGGCAATCTGTGCGGAGTTCGCGCGCTTGTCGACCATTATGAAAAAAATCTGTGCGGAATGGCAGCCTTTGACCTGTATCGGGATAAAATGTATCCCATCTGCATCGGGTCTGTCCGGTATCGGATTTCGGCAAAAACAAAGGGCGGTCATTCTTTCCTGAATTTTGGAAGAAAAAATGCCATTGCAGAGCTTGCGGGTCTGATCGGAGAGCTTTACCGTTTTCAGACAGATGCAGCATCTCATACAACATACAATGTAGGAAAAATAGAGGGAGGAACCTCCGTCAATACGATTGCGCAGGATGCTCCATGCTGTTTGAATTCCGTTCGGAGGATTACCGGAGTCTGGAAGCCTGCGAAACATATCTGGAGGAGACCATAGCAGCACGCCAGAGTGAGGAGGTACAGTATTCCTGTGAGCTCGTCGGAAAGCGGCCGTGCGCAAGAGAAACCGATCCTGTCCAGATGGCACGTATGACGCGGTGCGCACAGAAAACGCTAAAAGCAGCCGATGGGGAAGAACCGGTATGCTCTGAAGCATCCACAGACTGTAATATCCCATTGTCGCGGCATATTCCTGCCATCTGTGTCGGTTTCTGCCGGGGCGGGGGAGCACATACCAGAGAAGAATGGCTCGATGCCGCCAGCGTAGAAGATGGCATGTGTGCAGCCGTAGCACTCGTATGCCGGCTTCCGTGGATGTGCTGCGAGAGCAGAGTCGTTGTAAGGGACGGGATAGAGGACCCAAAAGAGAAAGAAGAAATCCGGCAGCTGCTGGAGCTGTGCGATCAGGATTTCGTTCCGCCGCTTTCCCACCGTAACAGTACATCCCAGACGAACTGGGCCGAGACAGAAGAAAAGACGGATGGAATTGCAGAATATCTGGAGAATATCTGCAGTCAGCATGTGGTGTTGTGGAAGGAAGAGGGAGTCGTGCGGGCCTTTATGACCTGGAAGGATCATTTTAACTGTGAAAATCTGGAAGCATATCCGGATTCCTGCTATCTGACCACCCTCTGCGTCTGGCCGGATTACCGCGGACAGGGAATTTCGGAGGTAATGTATGCAGAAGCAGAAAAGGACATCGCGGCAAAATTTCCGGGAAGCCGGATTACTCTCCGTACCTGGTCCACGAACGGGGCCCAGGAGCATATCCTGGACAAGCTGGGATATAGTCTTGTCAGGCGGCTGAAGGATGACAGGGGAGAAGGAATTGATACGGTTTATTTTGTGAAAAAGGAAGAAAACGAAAAAAATGACAGATAACATGGTGCTTGCAAATCGCAGTTTATAGTGTCATAATCGGAAGCATAAGACAGCAAAAGGAGGGCTATAGCTATGCCTTGTACAACCATTTTAGTTGGAAAGAAAGCATCGTATGACGGTTCCACCATGATCGCGCGAAATGACGATTCCGGTGCGGGCCATTATACATCGAAAAAATTTGTGGTTATTCACCCGGAGGAGCAGCCGAGAACCTATAAAACCGAGATTTCACATCTGACCATTGAGCTTCCGGACAATCCGATGCGGTACACTGCAGTGCCAAACGCAGAAAAAGGCGAGGGGGTCTGGGCGGCAAGCGGCGTGAATGCAGCGCAGGTCGGTATGACTGCGACCGAGACAATCACATCGAATCCGCGTGTGCTGGGTGCTGATCCGCTTGTCGTTTATCAGCCGGCGGAAGACGGAAAAGAAGAGGTTCCGGGCGGAATCGGCGAGGAGGATCTCGTTTATATTGTTCTTCCTTATATTAAAAGCGCCAGAGAAGGTGTCAAAAGACTGGGCAGCCTGCTGGAGCAGTACGGTACATACGAGATGAACGGCATTGCATTTCAGGACCACGATGAGATCTGGTGGCTGGAGACGATCGGCGGCCATCACTGGATGGCAGTGAAAGTGCCGGATGACCATTATGTGGCCATGCCGAACCAGCTTGGCATCGACCATTTTGATCTGGAGGATGCACTCGGCGAACAGAAGGAATATATGTGCTCAGCAGACTTGAAAGAATTTATTGAAACATATCATCTGGATCTTTCTATGGATGGAAATTTTAATCCTCGCGATGCTTTCGGAAGCCACGATGATTCCGATCACGTTTACAATACACCGCGTGCCTGGTTCATGGAGCGCTGTCTGAACCCGCACACGAAAAAATGGGACGGACCGGATGCCGATTACACACCGGTATCTGACGATATTCCGTGGATGATGGTTCCGGAGAAGAAGATCACCGTAGAGGATGTGAAATACGTACTGTCTTCCCACTATCAGGGAACACCGTACGACCCGTATGCCGCATACGGCGAGAAATCGTGGAAGGGGGCATACCGCTCCATCGGTGTCAACCGGACCGATTTCCTTTCTGTCATCCAGATGCGCCCGGATCACAAAGGAGACAACGGCATTCTGCAGTGGATCGCATTTGCGTCGAATGCGTTCAATGTGCTGGTTCCGTTCTACACCGATGTGACGACAACACCGGAGTATCTTTCCAACACAACGGGAGAGGTTTCCACAGATAATTTCTACTGGGCAAGCCGCATGATAGCAGCAATGGCAGATGCGTCCTATAAGTCTTCTATCTTCCACATTGAACGGTATCAGGAAAAGGTGATGGCAAAAGGCCATGCACTGATCCATCAGTACGATGCGCTGCTTGCAGGGGAGACAGACGAAACAAAACAGACACAATTGAGAGAAGAAGCAAACAACAAAATGGCTGAAATGCTGAAAAAAGAGACGGGTGCAACACTGCACAAGGTACTCTTTGAACTCAGCAACCAGATGAAAAACGCGTATTCCAGATCGGATGCGTAAGGCTTTTTAAGGGAAAGAATAAGAGAATGGTTCTGCGCGCAGGAAAAATTGCGCGCAGAATCATTTCCTGTCCGGAACCGCCTCGAACAAACAGGGTGTTACAGTTCGCCGGACACCGGTGAACGATACGATCCTGATAAAAAATCTCAGCGTACTTTGGTGAATTTTGTTGACAACAGGCAGTTCCTGTGCTACAATAAACCAGCGACATGGAAGAAGGTCTTTTTTTTATGCCTGAAATTGCTGAAGTACGAGCAGCAAAAACAGGGCAGAAATGAAGAGACCGCCGCTGATCCGCAAGGATCACAAGCGATAACGCAAATACACAGTGGAGGTGGAAGTCGTGCGCGTAAAAATCACATTGGCATGTACTGAATGCAAACAGCGTAATTACAACATGACAAAAGAGAAAAAGAACCATCCTGAGAGAATGGAGACAAAGAAGTACTGCAGATTCTGCAAAAAGCACACAATGCACAAAGAAACCAAATAATCTTTGGTAAGAGGTGATCCAATGGCAGAAACTGAAAAAAAAGCATCCAAAAAGAGCTGGTTCAAGGGCTTGAAAGCAGAGTTCAGAAAAATCATCTGGGTTGACAACAAAACGCTGGGCAAGCAGACCGTTGCAGTCGTAGCGATCTCTGCAGTAACCTGCGGGTTAATCACCCTGGTTGACAGCGCTGTAATCGAGTTCGTCAATTTATTGATCAAATAAGGATAAAGGTGTCAGAATGTCAGAAGTAAACTGGTATGTAGTCCACACCTATTCGGGCTATGAAAACAAAGTAAAAGCCAATATTGAGAAAACAATTGAGAACCGTCATCTTGAGGATCAGATTTTGGAAGTACGTGTTCCTATGGAAGAAGTTGTTGAAGTCAAGAACGGAACCAAGAAACAGGTACTCCGGAAATTGTTTCCGGGCTACGTTCTGATCAACATGATCATGAACGACGATACCTGGTATGTTGTCCGCAATACCAGAGGTGTTACGGGCTTCGTAGGACCGGGATCCAAGCCGGTACCGCTTACGGATGAGGAAATGGTGAACCTTGGAATCACCGGTGGTGAGGAAAAGGTTGAGCTTGACCTTGAAGTCGGCGATGCAGTCGTTGTAACAGGCGGCGCATGGAAGGATACAACCGGACTGATTCAGAGTATCAACGATACAAAACAGATGGTTACCATCAATGTTGAGCTGTTCGGCCGCGAAACGCCGGTAGAAATAAGTTTCGCAGAAGTCAAGAAGATGTAAGAAATGCCCCAGGGGCGTTTCGTGGGAGGGAAATTCCCGCAATTACCACATTTATTTAGGAGGTGCCGTAAAATGGCAAAGAAAGTTACAGGATATATCAAATTACAGATTCCTGCTGGTAAAGCAACACCAGCACCACCGGTTGGACCTGCACTTGGACAGCACGGAGTAAACATCGTACAGTTTACCAAAGAGTTCAACGCAAGAACAGCAGATAAGGGAGACCTGATCATCCCTGTAGTTATCACTGTATATGCAGACAGAAGTTTCAGCTTCATAACCAAAACTCCTCCGGCAGCAGTTCTGCTTAAGAAAGCCTGCAACCTGAAATCTGGTTCCGGCGTTCCGAACAAAACGAAGTTGCTACTATCTCTAAGGACAAAGTTCGTGAGATCGCAGAGATGAAGATGCCAGACCTGAATGCAGCAACTGTTGAGGCAGCTATGAGCATGATCGCAGGTACCGCAAGAAGTATGGGTATCGTTGTAGAGGACTAATTTAGAAGAAGAGTTTACATCTTCTCGTATTGACGTGGGAGGGAGATTCCCGCAACTACCACCAGGAGGTTATTAGACAATGAAACATGGTAAGAAATATTTAGAGGCTGCAAAAGCAGTTGATCGTAGCATTCAGTACGATCCGGCAGATGCTATTTCCACAGTTAAGAAATTAGCTACTGCTAAATTTGACGAGACAATCGAAGTTCACATCAAAACTGGTTGTGACGGACGTCACGCAGACCAGCAGATCCGTGGAGCAGTTGTTCTGCCGCACGGTACCGGAAAACAGGTTCGTGTCCTTGTTTTCGCTAAAGGCGCAAAAGCTGATGAGGCTGTTGCAGCAGGTGCAGAGTTCGTTGGAGCTGAGGAGCTGATCCCGAGAATCCAGAACGATGGCTGGTTTGATTACGACGTTGTTGTTGCTACACCGGATATGATGGGTGTTGTTGGTCGTCTGGGCCGTGTACTTGGACCGAAAGGTTTAATGCCAAACCCGAAGGCTGGTACCGTAACTATGGATGTTACCAAAGCCGTTAAAGAGATCAAAGCAGGTAAGATTGAGTATCGTCTTGACAAAACAAACATTATCCACGTGCCAATCGGAAAAGCTTCTTTTACTGAGGAGCAGTTAAGCGACAACTTCCAGACGCTGATCGGTGCAATCAACAAAGCAAAACCGGCTACTCTGAAGGGACAGTACCTGAAGAGCGTTACTCTGGCTCCTACTATGGGACCTGGAGTTAAGGTTAATACTTTGAAGCTTGCATAATAAATGAAATACTGAGAACCCCCGGGGCTGTAATGGCTCCGGGGGTTCTTTGCGTTGAAAAACGGACGCAGGGGAAAGGCGAATTCCGATTCCTTAAGAAAGAGCTTTATTTCAATGGGAAATAATTGAAAAAGATCAAAATAGTGTTAGAACATGAAAATTAAGATCAAGTATTCTGCCCGAAATGTTAGTATAATACTAAGTAGAAAGCAAACGAAAACAGCAGAGCCGCGTGCGCTTATGGGGCGGCGGGGGATGGAAAGGGAGGTTTTTATGCAGTATTTTGAAAAACAGGGAAATGCGCTGATTTTCCGGCAGGATGGGGAGACGGTCCGAATGGAGCCGTGGCAGAAGGACAGTCTTCGGGTGAGAGGTACGCTTCTTTCGGAGATAGAAGAGGGAAGCATTGCACTGCTTGATCCGGAACCGGTGGAAGCGGAAATTGAGCTGGTGGATGAACGGAAAGCGACGATCAAAAACGGTAAAATCCAGGCGGTTCTCGAGCTTCAGCCGTGGGGACAGAAGCTGCGGATTACGTTCCTGAATCAGAAGGGCGAGGTGCTGCTCTCCGAGATCGCGAACGGCGGAGCGCTCTGCCTGCGCGCACACGATTACCGTGCATTGAAGGGCGGCGCTTATCAGCTGAAAGTATCCTTCGATTCCAACCCGGATGAGAAGATTTACGGTATGGGACAGTATCAGCAGGAGCGAATGAACCTGAAGGGATGCAACCTGGAACTGGCGCACCGCAATTCGCAGGCGAGCATTCCGTTTTATGTATCGAGCCTTGGCTACGGCTTCCTGTGGCACAATGCAGCAGTCGGTGAGGTTCATTTCGGAACAAACACAACGGAATGGCTGGCACGCACCACAAAGCAGCTCGACTACTGGGTAACCGCAGGTGATACCCCGGCGGAAATTGAAGAGCACTTTGCAGATGCCATTGGCAAAGTTCCGATGATGCCGGAGTACGGCCTTGGCTTCTGGCAGTGCAAACTGCGCTACTACAATCAGGAGCAGGTACTGAATGTGGCACGCGAGTACAAAAAACGCGGCATTCCGCTGGATGTCTTTGTCATCGACTATTATCACTGGCCAAGATGCGGTGATTATCGTTTTGATGAAGAATATTTCCCGGATCCGAAAGCAATGATCGACGAGCTGCATGAGATGGGCATCGAGACGATGGTTTCCATCTGGCCGCAGATCGACTGGAGAAGCGAGAATTACGAAGAAATGAAACAGCAGGGACTCCTCGTGAAGAGCAACGCAGGTGTTGATGTACAGATGCTGTTCCATGGAAATAATGTCTTCCTGGATGCAACAAATCCGAGAACAAGAAGTATGTATGGGAGAAAGTAAAGAAAAATTATGCAGATCTCGGCATCCGCACCTTCTGGCTCGATGAGGCTGAACCGGAGTTTTCAACCTATGAGTACGAGTGCTACCGCTACGCCGCAGGCCCGGTGGAAGAGATCGGAAATATTTATCCAAGAGAGTATTCCCGTATGTTCTACGAGGGCCAGAAAGAGAGCGGCCAGGAGGATATCGTCAACCTCGTCCGCTGTGCATGGCTCGGAAGCCAGAAATACGGAGCCCTTGTGTGGTCCGGCGATATTTTCTCAACCTACGAGGATTTCCGCAAACAGATCTGTGCAGGTCTTCATATGGGACTTTGCGGTATTCCGTGGTGGACAACCGATATCGGCGGATTCCACGGCGGTGTGACCGAAGATCCGGACTTCCAGGAGCTGCTTGTGCGTTGGTTCCAGTTTGGTACCTTCTGCCCGGTTATGCGTATTCACGGAAACCGAAGACCGAGAGAAGAAATCATCAACAAGGCTGGCGAAGTGCGTGAGGGAACCGGAGCTGACAACGAGGTATGGAGCTTCGGAGAGAAAAATTATGAAATCCTGACAAAATTCATCGGTGTCCGCGAAAAAATGCGCGATTACACGAGAAGCCTGATGGCAGAAGCACACGAAAAAGGAACACCGGTCATGAGAACGATGTTCTATGAGTTCCCGGAAGATGCAGCATGCTGGGACATCTCCGATGCTTACATGTTCGGCTCCGACATCCTTGTAGCACCGATTGTCCGGGCAAAAGCAACGAGCCGTACCGTTTATCTGCCGGCCGGTGCGTCCTGGACGCTGGCAAATACCGGTGATGTTTATGAGGGCGGAAAAGCCTATGAAATTGAGGCGCCGATCGAAACACTGCCTGTTTTCCTTCGCGACGGAAACAGGGATATCTGGTGGGAGAGATCTGATAAATCACAGAGCAGTTGTTTGGTTATGGGCAGGCAGCCAATGCGGATTGCAGATAGCTGCATGAAAAAAGAAAAGGAAAAGGGAAAAGCATTCCAGAAGATCGATAAGATCCAAAGGAATGCTTTTCCGATGTTATAAATCAATCACGGATCCGAAAAGGGGATTTTAGCCTTGTTCCGCATATGGGCAGGCGGACAGAAAAACTTACGGAAGCGGATGGCCTGCCGCCAGATACAGCTCATACCATTCTTCCCGCGTCAGCGTAATAGCACATGCCGCGATAATCTCTTTCAGGCGGTTTTCGCTTGCCGTACCTGTGACAAGCTGCATATTTGCCGGGTGGCGCAGAATCCACGCTGCCGCAATCGTGGTATCACTGACGCTGTATTTTTCGGCCAGTGCACGGATTTTCCGGTTCAGTTCCGGGTACTCGTCGCTTCCAAGAAAACATCCTTTCCATGATGCATCTGGAACGGAGACCATGCCTGCAGGGTAATATCGTGCAGACGGCAGTAATCGAGCAGACTGCCATCGTGGTCAACCGAACCCGGTGTTTCCATGTTCACTTCCATGCCATTTGCAACAAGGTTGGAAACCGGAATGCTGAACTGTACCTGATTGGCAACGAGTGGCTGGCGGACATATTTCTGCAGCAGTGCAATCTGCATCGGCTTGTGGTTGGAAACACCGAAATGGCGGACCTTTCCGCTCTCAAACAGAACATCAAAGGCGGCAGCTACATCTTCTGGTTCTACGAGCGCATCCGGCCGTGGAGCAGCAAAAGATCGAGGTAATCCGTCTGCAGAGTTTTAAAATACCATCGACAGATTCCAGGATGTGGTCTTTCGACAGATCATAGAAGCCCTGGCGGATGCCGCATTTGGACTGGAGAAAAATATCCTCCCGTTTCAGACGGATCGCCGGAAAATGCCTCACCGAACACAGTCTCGCTCATGCCGCCGCCGTAGATATCCGCGTGATCAAAGAAATATGCGCCCTGCTCCAGAGCGGAGTGGATAAAATGATTCATCTCGTCCTTCGATTTTTCGGAAAGCCGCATGCATCCGACTGCAATGGAAGGAACTTTTCGCAGGTGATTGCCTAAAATTGTTTCTTTCATAGTAGAATTTTCTCCTTTGCAATGCTTCTGTATTCGCAGAGGTTTTCGTAAAGCAGGCGTGGAAGGACTCTGGAAGTACAGAAAGAATAGTAATTACGTTGCTTTTAATATATCATTTAAGTGCACTTGAAAGTCAATGGTTTTTGAGGGAAAGAGAATAAAAAAATCGCCGGAATCGATCAGAATTCGACCAGAACACAGAAAATCCGTATTTTGTTAACAAAATCGGAACAAAATCGACAACAAAGTTTACTTGCATTTTCAGAAAAATGATGTAAGATAGGGGTATTCGAAAAAAAAGATCCGACAGGATCTGTGAAGTGGTATTGAATCAGATAATGGAGGTTTTGCGATGGATGCAAAAATAATAGCCGGAATCCTGGCCGCGGGAGGCGCAGCCTTAGCTGTCGGCGGCATATATAGCATGAATAAGAAAACAGGTTATTTTAAAAAGGGAAATTCCGTCCGATACGATGTTTCCCGTATTCCGTTTAAAAAAACAAGTCCGTTAAAAGGAAAAACAGTTGTATTTTTGGGATCCTCCGTGACGAAGGGCTTTGCTGCCCACAACAATTCGTTTGCGGAGTACATAGCGAAGAAAGACAGCTGTACCTGCATCAAAGAAGCGGTCAACGGAACCACGCTGATTGATAATGGTGAGGATTCCTACATCGAGCGTATGCGCGACAGGCTTGATCCAAAGCAACAGGTGGATCTTTTTATCTGCCAGCTGTCCACGAACGATGCAACACGCAACAGCCCGCTCGGTGAAATTTCGGAATCCCGCGATCTGGAGAGCTTCGATGTCGAAACTGTCTGCGGCGCGATTGAGTATATCATTGCATATGCAAAAGAAACGTGGCATTGCCCGGTGATGTTCTATACGAATCCACAGTATGATTCCAAGCCGTACGCGAAGATGGTAGAGGCGCTTCTGAAAATTCAGGAAAAATGGCAGATCGGTGTGATCGATTTCTGGAATGACGAACGAATCAACCGTGTTTCCCCGGAAAAACGAAAACTGTATCTTCAGGATCCGATTCATCCGATGAAGGCCGCTATGCCGAGTGGCTGGTGCCTGTGATGGAACAGCGGATTGGTGAATATCTGGAACAGCAGGTATAAGCAAAGAGGAAAATAAAAATACTTTTGTGGTTTCTTTTGAAAAGATTCCGCGAAAAGTATTTTTTGATTTACAGGAACTTCGTTGAATTTTCCTGTTAAATTAAAAAACTCGGGCAGGATCGCACTGCGGCGGAGGGGAATTATGTCGCCAAAGCGACCCGCCGCAGGCGGAGAATCCTGCCGTAGCAGGATTCTTTCTTTTCTACGAGAACAGTGAGGCGGGATCCGCGCCTGCATTTTCCGCGTTTTTTCGTTTCTTACGGATCCGGAACTGTTTGAAAATGCCACAGATGGCAGCGTAAAGCTCCGGTTTTAGTTCTTCAAGCGGAACCGGCTGCTGGTACAGGATAGCGTTGTAGCTTGTACCGCTTACAAGCTCCAGAATCATATAGAACATCAGCTCCGGTGAACGATACGTATATGCTGCATGAGAGAGCAGAGATTCATAGATAGTGTAGATGGCCGGCGTGTCGGCAAACGGAGCAAAGGTAAGAGAATTTTTGAAGAATCCCCAGCTCAGATGCTTGGAAATAAGCGTCACGAGGCTGTGTTGGCGGCAAACTGGTCGAGGATATTGTCGGTGATAAAAAGCACCTGCTCTTCAAAATCATGGATATCCGGGTGGCGTAGCAGATCTGAGTAGGCGGCCTGAAATACCTGACTCGCCTTATGTGCAATCAGATGATTCCGAATATCGTACTTATCTTTGAAATAAAGATAGAAGGTACCTTTTGCAACGCCGGCGTTATTCACGATATCCGAAATGGATGTTTTACTGAAGCCGTTGTTGATAAAAAGTGAGAAAGCAGAGTCCAGAAGGGACTCACGTTTCATTTGTTTGTTGTTGTCAATTTTTCCCACAGAGAGTCTCCTTTCCTGAAAAATATCACATCATGTGTCATTTACTTAACTACAATTATAGTTAGAATACATGGAAACTGTCAAAGGGAAAATGACTAATTTTCTCATTTTTGTGACTATGCACGAAGAAAAAAATGACCGATCGTCAATTTTGTGCAGTATTTAATGTTGACTAAGAGTCATTTTTGCGTTATAACATTAGATGATTGAAAGGCATAGGAAAAACATCCTCGATCTGAGGGAAACAGTATCCCGCAGTATCTTACTCCGAGCGGGTTTTACTTCTCTTATGATCCTGGATTTCATCATAAAAAACCATTATAAAAACCACAGAAAGGAAGTTTATCACAATGAATAGAAACAGAAAACTGAGAAAACAGATGATGTCTGGTCTTGCTGTTGGTATGGCTGCTGTTATGGGAGCTGCTCCGGTTTATGCAGCGACAGGAGAGGACGCAGCGGTTTCCAAAGAAGAAACCGTATATGTAAATGCAAATGCAGACGGATCGGAAGATCAGATCACCGTATCCAACTGGCTGAAGAACGCAGGAACGGAAAAGAACCTGAAAGATGAGAGTGAACTGAAGGACATCAAAAACGTAAAGGGCGACGAGAAGTTCACCCAGAGCGGAAACGAGCTGACCTGGCAGACAGACGGCGAGGATATCTATTATCAGGGAACAACCACAAAAGAGCCTCCGGTTTCCGTGAAGTTCACCTATTATCTGGACGGCAAGGAAATCAAACCGGATGACCTGGCCGGAAAGAGCGGAAAACTGAAAATCAAAGTTGACTATACAAACAACACAAAGACAACGGTTGACATCAATGGCAAGAAAGAGACGATGTACACCCCATTCGTCCTGATGACCGGAATGATTCTTCCGCAGGATACTTCTCCAATGTCAAGATCGACAATGGTAAAGTCATTTCCGATGGAAGCAGAAACATCGTAATCGGATTTGGTATGCCGGGCCTGCAGGAAAGCCTGGGATTAAATTCCGATTCCCTTGAAGATCTGGTATCCGGTGACAGCGATTTCGAACTGCCGGAAAGCCTGGAGATCACTGCAGATGTGGAGAACTTCTCTCTGGATTCTACCTTCACCGTTGCACTTGACGATGTTCTCGACACCATCAATACCGACAACATCACCGGATACGATGACCTGAAGGATGCACTGAGTGATCTTGAGGATGCTGCAATGGAACTGGTTGACGGTTCCAAGGCACTCTCCGATGGTGTGGATACTTTAAAAGACAGCTACAAAGAGCTGGATGACGGTATCGGAACGTTAAAAGACGGCGCTGACGAGCTGAACAGCGGAGCCGGCACACTGGCAGGCGGAGCCGGCACACTGGCAAGCGGAGCATCGACTCTGGCAAACGGAACTTCTACTCTGAACAGCGGAGCTTCTACCTTAAACAGCGGAGCAGCTACCCTGTCCAACGGAGCATCCACCTTAAGCAGCGGAGCTTCTTCCCTGGCAAGCGGCGTAAACTCCTACACCGAGGGCGCTGATACCCTGAATAAAGCAATCCAGACGTATCTTGGAAAGAACGGTGTGCTGACTGGAAGCGTAACCGAGTATGTAAACGGTGTGAATAAAGTCGTTGCAGGCGTAAAACAGTACACCGACGGAACAACACAGCTGTCCGACGGCGTTGCTTCTTATGTAGCAGGCGAGAAACAGCTTGCAGCAGGCGCTGAGCAGCTTCAGCCTCTGGCAGACGGCCTGACCGAGGTAAACAGTGCAATCGCAACACTGAACGCAGCACTCGACGGAAAAGATGAGAATGATATTTTTGCAGGAGCAAAACAACTCTCCGAAGGACTGACCAGTTTGAACGAGCAGCTGCAGAGCACCGATGTACAGAGCCTTCTGACGATGGTAGACGGTATGACCAGCACCGGTTCTACCCTGATCTCCGAGACCGAGGCACTCTCCGAGGTTCTGAACACCACAATCGCAGGATCTGTCAACAGCATGATGACAAACGGCAGCGAGCTGATGAGCCAGATGGATACGCTGTCCAAAGGACTTGAGAGCTACTTAAGCGGTCTGGAGCACAGATCACGAATCAGGCAACGCAGATGGGAACCCAGATGGCAGCACAGGTTCAGGCATGGGCAGACGGAGCAGCAGCACAGCTGAACCAGGAAGCAACAGCAGCAGCACAGAGCGCAGCGGATGCAGCAGCAAGCCAGGCATCCGCCGATGCAGCAAAACAGGCAAATGATCAGCTCTCTGCAGCAGCGGCTGCACTGGATGCACAGATTTCCGCAGCTAAGAGCGCTGGAAATACAGAGCTTGCTGATTCCTTAAGTAAAGCAAGAAACCAGATCGGAAGTGTCAGCGTTTCCGCTTCCGCCGGAACCGTTTCGGTTACTCCAGTTACAGCTCCGCAGATTACCCTTCCGGAACTGAACTTCGAAATCGAGCGCCCGGATCTCTCCGGTCTTGCAGCAATGCAGCAGAAGATGAGCGACATCAAGAGCCAGTACAGTGATCTGCAGAAGACGGTTGCAGCTCTGATGCCGCAGCTTGAGACCATGCAGAAACAGATGCAGACCATCACCGATAATAAAACAGTTGTTGAGCAGAATCTTGGTGCAATGCAGAAACTGACCGCAGGTGTGGCACAGCTTGATGCAGGCGGAAGCGCTCTGTACAAGGGCATCGGTACTCTGTCCGCAGGTGTGAGCCAGCTGTACAGCAGCACAAATGAGAGTTTTGCAAAAGCAACAGCAGGCATCAATGCACTGAACGCAGGATTTACTCAGCTGAGTGCTTACAATGATACGCTGCTTTCCGGCGCAAGCCAGCTGAAAGCAAATGCACCGGCGCTGGTTGAGGGTGTTACGACTCTGCAGGGCGGCACGACACAGCTGACCGCAGGTCTTGGACAGCTGGGAAGCCAGTTAAGCGATGGATCTGCAAAACTTTCTGCAAACAGCGGAAGCTTAAGAAGCGGTGCTTCTCAGGTAGCAAGCGGAGCATCCCAGCTGGTAAGCGGAGCCTCCACACTGGCAAACGGAACTTCTTCCCTGGCAAGCGGAGCTTCTGAACTGAACAGCGGAGCTTCTACGCTGGCAAGCGGAGCATCTACTCTGGCGAGCGGAGCTTCTACACTGGCAAATGGAACTTCTTCTCTGGCAAACGGAGCTTCTGATCTGAAATCGGGAAGCAGCAAGGTTGTTGATGGTATTGACGAGCTGTCCGATGGTGCGAAAGAACTGGCTGACGGTACGAAGAAGTTTGAAGAAGAGGGTACCAGCAAGCTGAAGAGTACCTTTGAGGATGATCTGGGAGATGTACTGGATCGGATTCAGGCGCTGAATTCGGATAAATGTGCTTATACTTCTTACAGTGGTAAGGCAAATGGAATGGATGGAAGCGTGAAATTTATTATCGAGACTGCAGCAATTGAAGCTGCGGAAGAGTAATGTGATTCCACGGTAGATTGTGAGGCCGCCTGCGGTCGGGATATTTCCCCGACCGCAGGCGGCATTTACGTTAGGTGGGGTGCAAAAAGACAAAAAATAAGAACAGCCCGCGGATATGCGGGCTGCTCTTTCATAATGAGGGGGGAGATAGTTTTGAGTGGTTCATCAACTATCTGAGATATAGTATAGTGAAGAAATGTGAGCAAAGTATGTCTATTTTCTAAAAGAAACAGTAAATTTCTAAAGAATAAGTGAATCCATCCATTGAGTAAATCACTTCCGTCCGCCAAAACGTAGATGGGTCCCCAGGCGCAGCGGAGCGTCCGCCCCCGCGGTGCCTGGGGGTCGTATCCTCCCGTCCTATTCAAAAGAAAGTTTCCGGTTCCCATAACTCTTCCGGTACTGTCCCGGCGTCATCCCGGTGAGTTTTCGGAAAGCCGTGGAAAAATTATGCGCATCCTGAAATCCAACATTATAGGCAATCTGAGAGACTGTGTGATTCGTGTCCGTCAGCTCAGCCATTGCGCTGTCCATTTTGGATTTCAGGATGAACTGCTTCAGTGTCATCCCGGTGCCTCGTGGAAGAGGGAGGAGAGGTATTTGTCGTTGTAGCCGAAATAACGGGCGAGTTCGGTGACTTTGAGGGACTCGCTGCTGTGGTATTGGATGTAGCTGATGATGTCCTGCAGGATCTGTGTCCGCTGCGTTTCGGAAGTGTAGGTGCGGTAGAAGGGACTCTGACAGTTGATTTCGCCGAGAACAGCGGCAGTCAGGCTGTTGTTGAGGAACGTATTGTGGAAACGCAGGGAAGTGTCCTGGAGCTGCTTCATGAGGATGATGACGCGGTTCGGGGAGGAAAGCGTTCCCTGGCGCGGGATGCATAACGTTTCGGGGTAGTTGGATGGAAGCTGGGCGGGAGCGAGGTCCTCAAGACGGTAGGAGGATGGCGGTGCAGCATGAAACTCATCCAGAACCGATCCGGCGGTCGGGTCAGAAGGAGCGATGATCGGTGCGGAGGGGATACCAGGGATAAAATGGAGCCAGTAGAAAGAGCAGCTTCCCTTTTTCGAGCCATGCTGATGGACGGTCGGCGGCAAAAGAAGATATTCGCCGGGGTGAACCTCGTAAGAGCGGCGTTCGTCCGCGATAAAAAGCGTTCCTTCCGTCACAACCATCAGTTCAAAATTGACGAGATTCCGTGTCAGGTGCATCCACTCCGGGGACGGGGACTGGAATTTGCCGCAGAGGTCGTAGGTAAAACAGGCGGCATCTGGAAATAAAACAGAGATCATATGACTTTTTCAAACCTTTTCAAACATTCTTGTATTTTAAACGGCGGTCCGTTTTGCTAAAATAAAACTATAGAAAAACAGGAAAACAGCCGTCAAAAGAAGTGTAACGCTTCCCATATCTGAAAGCAAGGAAAATATCTTTTTCAAACCAGGAGGCGGCGGAAGACAACGAAAAAGGAGACCGAAAAAATGGATCAGAAAAACTTCAGCAAACCATTATCCCTGGCAAAAGTCCAGTTAGCGATGCATTCTGGAAAAAAGAGATGGAGCTTGTCCGCACCGAAGTAATTCCGTATCAGTGGAATGCCTTAAATGACAATGTTCCGGGAGCAGCACCAAGCTTCTGTATGCGGAACTACCGCCGCGCCGGTGAAGTTGAAAAAGAGCGGAAAGCAAAAGGAGACAAATTTGTTCAGATCAAATATCCGCTGGATACTTTTGAGACACTGCCGAAGGATGGCAAAATGGATGGAAGATTTTATGGCTTCCTGTTCCAGGATACCGATTTTACCAAATGGGTGGAGGCAGTTGCGTACTCCCTGACACAGCATCCCGATCCGGAGCTGGAAAAAACGGCAGATGAAGCGATTGAAGCTGTATGCGCAGCACAGAGAGAAGACGGATATCTCGATACTTACTATCTGATCAACGATCAGGATATGATTTTTACAAACCTTAAGGACAACCATGAGCTGTACTGCTTCGGTCATCTGACGGAAGGCGCCGTAGCCTATTATCAGGCGACCGGAAAAGACCGTCTCTTAAAAGCAGCGGAGCGTTTCGCGGACTTTATTGCCAGCAAACTCGGTCACGGCGAGGGCAAAAAAGCAGGTTATCCTGGTCACGAAATTGCAGAGATGGCTCTGATGCGTCTCTATGATCTGACCGGCGAGCAGAAGTATCTTGATCTTGCAAAATACTTCATCGATGAACGCGGAACAAAACCATACTATTACGATATCGAGCGCGGTCTGACCTGCCCGGAGGGCGAGGAACGATATAGCTACAATCAGGCAAACCGCCCGGTGCGTCAGCAGGATGAGGTGCAGGGGCACTCCGTACGCGCCGTATATCTCTATTCCGGCATGGCGGATGTGGCAAGGGCAACGCAGGATGAGAGCCTGCTGAAAGCCTGTGAAACTCTCTGGAACAACATGGTGCATCAGAAAATGTACGTCACCGGCGGAATCGGTGCCACTCATATAGGAGAGGCATTCTCTTTCAACTATGACCTGCCAAACGATACCGCTTACGCAGAGACCTGTGCATCCATCGGTCTTGTGTTCTTTGCTCGCCGCATGCTGGAGATTCAGGCAAAAGCAGAGTACGCGGATGTGATGGAATTAGCCCTCTACAATGGCGTTCTCTCCGGAATGGCGCTCGACGGAAAGAGCTTCTTCTATGTCAATCCGCTGGAGGTACTGCCGGAGGCATGTCACAAGGATGAGCGGAAATTCCATGTAAAACCGATCCGCCAGAAATGGTTCGGCTGTGCCTGCTGCCCTCCGAACCTGGCAAGAACGGTAAGCTCAGTTGCATCTTACGCATACACGGAAAACGACACAACCCTGTTTGTCCACTTGTACATGGGTGGAACAGTGGAAGGAGAAAAAGTAAAAGCATCCATCACTTCCGAATTCCCGTGGGACGGCCATGTTTCCGTGACCTGCGAGAGCGATACCAAAGAGCCGTACACCTTTGCATTCCGCATCCCGGGATGGTGTGCTTCTTATGAAAAAGAGATTCCAAAAGGCGCAGAAGTGGAAGAAAAAGACGGGTATCTGTATGTGACAAAAGTATGGGCGAAGGGTGAGACGATCCGCCTGAACTTCCCGATGGAAATCCAGTTTTTGGCATCCAATCCGCTTGTACGCGAGGACGCCGGCCGTGTTGCCGTAAAACGAGGACCGGTTGTTTACTGTATGGAAGAAGCAGACAACGGAAAGAATCTGCATTTGACAAAACTCTGTGTGGATGGTGAAAAACCGCAGAAGCAGCCGATGAGCTGGGCGAGCACTTTGTGCGCGTAACGGCCGAGGGACGTCGCATGAAGCTGGGCGATGCGGAAAAACAGCCGTTGTATCATCTGTATCAGAAAGAGGAAGAGGAAAAGACGAAACTGAAACTGATTCCATATTATATGTGGAACAACCGAGGTGAGGGCGAAATGCAGGTATGGATCCGCGCATGTGAATGATTTTATTAAAGAAGAAATAAAAAACTCCGGAAAAGGGATGACTCCTGATGCAGCCTCCCCTTTTTCCGGAGTTCTTGTTATGCCAAAATATGAGAATCCTGCAAAAAAGAAAGTGAATTTTTTGCAGGATTCTTTGTGCTATTGGTACAGATTATTTTCTGCTTCTCATGGAAAGACTGCCGAAAGCAGAATGGACAGCAGGCAGAATCACAAGAACGACAGCAAGGACGATCATTCGGTCCACAAAGTCGGTCAGAGCCTGTACAACGCAGACGGACAGCGTCAGATTCATGCCGAGGCTGTGAAGCAGCTGCACCAGCACGGTGGAGCCGGAGGAAGTAATTCCACCGAAAACAACCGCAGTGATTGTGGAACTTACCACAGTACCCGGAAGCGAAATCACAAGCGCTGCCGGAAACAGCTTCCAGCCCATGGAGCGGAGGGAAAGACTCTCGCTGCGGGATCCTGCCGTATGGGACGGGCGGAGTCTGCGGAATACAAGGCCGGCAACGAGACCGATGACAAGCTGCACCGGAATATAGTAAAACGCATAGACATCACTCGTCATGCCGGAAATGAGTCCGGAGATCAGTCCCGGAACGAGGCCAGCAGCAGGTCCGAACAGAGCGGCTGCCAGAACTGTTCCGATGGAGTCCAGATAAACCGGAAGACGCAGCAGCAGAGCAATGGTACCGCCGAGAATATTGATGACACCGCAGAGCGCGAGTGTTGTGAGCTTTAACGTACGGTTAGTATTCATCATGCCTCGCCTCCCTTCTGAAACATCGTCTCATGTGGGAAGACCGGCGGTGCGGTGAGAATCTGGTCGAGAACCGGTGCGGATTCCTCCTGCGGCACGCCGAGAACGCGCTCAAAGAACATCAGGAAGAAACGGCGCACATCGACCTGCGTCAGAATGTGGCTGTTCGGTGCTTTCTGATAAAAATTCATGGCATCCACAACCGTCTGTCCGATGCAGAGGCCTCCGGTTTCTACCTGCGTATACGCATCAAAACCGCTGCAGAGCGACGGATCCACAAGATAAGCGGCCGCGAGCGGATCGTTGATCACGCATCCGATGACCTTTTCCTGTTTCCAGTGGAAATCAAAGTAGAAGCGTGTCAGCTCCTCAATGCGGGTTCCGACTCCTGGATTTACGCATTTCATATATTCCACAAGATTCGGCGTCAGGACAATTTTTCGTGTGACATCCAGCCCGATCATATGAAGCTTTTTGCCTGCAAGCTGCGGCAGCTCGGAAAACGCGCGGAATACTTCGGCTGCGGCATCCGGGTCGCACCAGTAATTGTACTCGGCAACCGGGGAGCAGTTTCCATGGCTCTTATAGCTTCCGCCCATGGAGACAAGAGCCGTCAGGTTTGTCAGGCACTCCGGTGCGCGGGAGATGACTTTTGCAAGGTTCGTCATCGGTCCGAGGGCAAGAATGGTAACATCAGGGGTTGCTTTTAAGGTTTCGATCAGGAAAGAAACAGCGTCCTTGTTTGGCGTAAGGCCTTCGGCATCCGGCCAGCCCGATTCGCCGAGACCGTCCATGCCGTGGGTGTCCATCGCGTCCACGTAGTCGCGGACCAGAGGCGTCTCCTCGCCGACATAAACCGGGACATCTGGTTTTCCAATCATAGAAAGAATTTTGAGGGCATTTTTAGCGCCCATAGAAGCGGGTACATTTCCGCTGACTGTGGTGATGCCGACAAGATCCAGCTCTTTCGAAGCCGCGGCAAGCATCAGGCGAGAGAATCGTCGATGCCCGGATCACAGTCGATGATCAGTTTTCTTGCATTCATTTTCCAATCTCCTTTGATGAAAATTTTGAGATACTTGGTTTTTTATACTGGGAAGTTCACGAACCAGTCCGGACACCCGCAAAAAGACGGGAAAATCCGATTGCATAAATGCACGGGCAAGAGTATAGCACAGATAAAAAAAAAATCCAGTAAAACAAACCTTGCCTGTTTTGAAAAAATCGGTTATGGTATAGAAAAGCATACAGCAAATGAGAACATGGGAGAAAAGAAAATGGCAGATGGATTTTTAGCACCAACTGGGAAATTCTATCCCAAAACAGAAAATTTTCATGCGCAGACCGCGCGGGCGATTTTAGGTCCGGACGGCCAGACGGACGAGCCGATCCAGGAGCTTTTGCGCCGCGGTTATATTTTATTTGTAGGATTCCACAAACCAGGCGAACCGGAAAATCTCCATGCCGATATGGATTACGTCCTCGGCGGACCGGGGTATCCGGCAACCGAAGGGCAGAAGGCCTGGATTGCAGAACATACGGAAGAGCTGTCGAGAAAGCAGCAGTTTGACATCAACAACGACGAGACAAACTTTGAGAAATTTTACATCAGCAATGTCCGCATGTTTCCCTGGTGCAAAGGGTGTGCCGAAGAGAAAGCGCGTGACCTCTGGGGCAATGCACAGAGCGAGGAGAAGCCGAAGCGGTGTGATGCGTGTCCGGCCTTCAGGAACCGTCCGCTTTAACGAAAAACAGAAAATGTCAGAAAATAATCTGGTGAGATTATAATAGGAAGAAAAAATACTTTTGCACAGTAATGCATCAATGGGGGAAATCCGCAGAAGCCGCGTAAATACGCGATTTTTTGCGAATTTCCCCCTTGACTTTTGCAAGGACAGACGCTATAATAAACGAGCGTGCGTAAAAGACTGTTTTTGTGCGCGCAAAAGCTGCAAAGCAATTATGTTGAACTAAAGCAGCCGTATGAAACCCCGTGGGACACACGGAGAAATCTATCAGGAGGTGAAATGGAATGCCAACATTCAACCAGTTAGTAAGAAAAGGCCGTGAGACTTCCGTAAAGAAATCTACCGCGCCGGCACTGCAGAAAAGCTACAATTCTCTGAGAAAGAAATCCACAGATATGTCTTCTCCTCAGAAGAGAGGTGTGTGCACAGCTGTTAAAACTGCTACACCGAAAAAACCTAACTCAGCTCTTCGTAAAATCGCCAGAGTTCGTCTTTCCAACGGAATCGAAGTAACAAGTTACATCCCAGGAGAAGGTCACAACCTTCAGGAGCACAGCGTTGTTCTGATCCGTGAGGAAGAGTTAAGGACCTGCCAGGTACCAGATACCACATCATCCGTGGTACACTTGATACTGCAGGTGTTGCTAACAGAAAACAGGCCCGTTCTAAATACGGTGCTAAGAGACCGAAAAAGAAATAATTAAGTAAAACGAGTTCGAGATATATCTAGTATCACAAAAAAGCGAAATGTTGTGCGTTATTCCATAAATCCCCACGGCTGCGGATTTATAGAGAATTTACACGCGCGGACATACTGCAAATAAGTGTGAGTACCGATGATTTAATCGAATGATGGTTAAGGAGGGAAGTAACGTGCCACGTAAAGGACATACTCAGAAAAGAGATGTTTTAGCAGATCCGTTATACAATAACAAAGTGGTAACCAAGCTGATCAACAACATCATGCTGGATGGTAAGAGAGGCGTTGCCCAGAAAATCGTATACGGCGCATTTGCTAAAGTAGAAGAAAAAGCTGGAAAACCAGCAATCGAAGTATTTGAAGAAGCAATGAACAATATCATGCCGGTTCTTGAAGTAAAAGCAAGACGTATCGGTGGTGCTACTTATCAGGTACCGATCGAGGTAAGACCGGACAGACGTCAGGCTCTTGGCCTTCGTTGGCTGACCGCTTATTCTCGTAAGAGAGGCGAGCGTACCATGGAAGACAGACTGGCAAACGAGATTCTGGATGCATCTAACAACACAGGTGCTTCTGTGAAGAAGAAAGAAGAAGTTCATAAGATGGCAGAGGCTAACAAGGCATTTGCTCACTACAGATTCTAAGAGGAGGAAAATCCGTTGGCTGGAAGAGAATATCCATTAGAGAGAACCAGAAACATTGGTATTATGGCTCACATCGATGCAGGTAAAACAACCCTGACCGAGCGTATCCTGTACTATACCGGTGTTAACTACAAGATTGGTGATACTCACGAAGGAACTGCTACCATGGACTGGATGGAACAGGAGCAGGAGCGTGGTATCACAATTACTTCAGCTGCTACAACCTGCCACTGGACTCTGGAAGAGAACTGCAAGCCGAAACCGGGCGCTCTTGAGCACCGTATCAACATCATTGATACCCCAGGCCACGTTGACTTTACCGTAGAGGTAGAGCGTTCTCTTCGTGTACTGGACGGCGCTGTCGGCGTGTTCTGTGCAAAAGGTGGTGTAGAGCCTCAGTCTGAGAACGTATGGCGTCAGGCTGATACCTACAACGTACCGCGTATGGCATTCATCAACAAGATGGACATCCTTGGTGCTGACTTCTACAACGCTGTAGATCAGATCAAGACCAGACTTGGTAAAAATGCTATCTGCCTTCAGCTTCCAATTGGTAAGGAAGATGAGTTCAAGGGAATTATCGATCTGTTCGAGATGAAAGCTTACATCTACAACGACGATAAGGGCGATGATATCTCCATCGTTGATATCCCGGAAGATATGAAAGACGACGCTGAGCTGTATCACACCGAGCTGGTAGAGAAAATCTGCGAGCTGGATGATGAGCTGATGATGCGTTATCTGGATGATGATATCCCGTCTGTAGACGAGATGAAAGCAGTTCTGCGTAAAGCTACCTGCGAGTGTACAGCTGTACCGGTATGCTGCGGTTCTGCATACAGAAACAAAGGTGTTCAGAAACTCCTGGATGCGATCCTTGAGTACATGCCGGCTCCGACCGATATCCCGCCAATCGAGGGTACCGATCTGGACGGAAACCCGATCGTAAGACATTCTTCCGATGACGAGCCGTTCTCCGCACTGGCATTCAAGATTATGACAGACCCATTCGTTGGTAAACTGGCATATTTCCGTGTGTATTCAGGAACCATGAACTCCGGTTCTTACGTACTGAATGCAACAAAAGATAAAAAAGAGCGTGTTGGACGTATCCTTCAGATGCATGCAAACAAACGTATGGAGCTGGATAAAGTTTACTCCGGTGACATTGCAGCTGCAATCGGATTCAAGTTCACCACAACAGGTGATACCATCTGCGACGAGCAGCATCCGGTAATCCTTGAGTCTATGGAGTTCCCGGAGCCGGTTATCGAGCTGGCTATCGAGCCTAAGACAAAAGCAGGCCAGGGCAAACTGGGCGAGTCCCTTGCAAAACTGGCTGAGGAGGATCCGACCTTCCGTGCACACACCAATCAGGAAACTGGTCAGACCATTATCGCTGGTATGGGTGAGCTGCATCTGGAAATCATCGTTGACCGTCTGCTTCGTGAGTTCAAAGTAGAGGCTAACGTAGGTGCTCCGCAGGTTGCATACAAAGAGACCATTACCAAACCGGCAGACATCGACAGCAAATATGCAAAACAGTCTGGTGGACGTGGACAGTATGGTCACTGTAAAGTTAAATTCGAGCCTATGGATGCAAACGGCGAAGAGATTTACAAATTCGAGTCTACCGTTGTCGGTGGAGCTATTCCGAAAGAGTATATCCCGGCTGTAGGCGAAGGTATCGAAGAGGCTATGAAAGCCGGTATCCTGGGAGGCTTCCCGGTAGTCGGTGTTCATGCAAATGTATACGACGGATCTTATCATGAGGTCGATTCTTCTGAGATGGCATTCCACATTGCTGGTTCTCTGGCATTCAAGGAAGCTATGCAGAAGGGTGCTCCGGTTCTTCTTGAGCCTATCATGAAAGTCGAAGTTTCCACTCCGGAAGATTACATGGGTGATGTTATCGGTGATATCAACTCCCGTCGTGGTCGTATCGAGGGTATGGATGACATCGGCGGCGGAAAGATGATCCGTGGATTCGTACCGCTGGCTGAAATGTTCGGTTACGCAACAGACCTTCGTTCTAAAACTCAGGGACGTGGTAACTACTCCATGTTCTTTGATAAATACGAGCAGGTTCCGAAAAACGTACAGGAAAAAGTTCTGTCTGCAAAAGCAAAATAATGTAAGAAAAATAATCGGGTGTGCAGCTGTCAAAGGCTGCACAGCCTAAAAGTATTATTTTTCTGAGATTTCCCTTGCAAATAAGACGGAAATGCAATATAATCAGACTTAGCAGGTTTACGATTCAGGTGGGTTCCTGCCACCAATTTAGTCTCAAAAAAGCCCACTGGGCGCAATTTTAAGGAGGACATTTTAAAATGGCTAAAGCTAAATTTGAAAGAACAAAACCGCATTGTAACATTGGTACCATCGGCCACGTTGACCATGGTAAAACAACTCTGACCGCAGCTATCACAAAAGTACTTTCTACCAGAGTAGAAGGAAACACTGCTGAGAACTTCGAAGATATCGATAAAGCTCCGGAAGAGAGAGAGCGTGGTATCACAATCTCTACTGCACACGTTGAGTATCAGACAGAGAAAAGACACTATGCACACGTTGACTGCCCAGGCCATGCTGACTATGTAAAGAACATGATCACTGGTGCTGCACAGATGGACGGAGCTATCCTTGTAGTAGCTGCTACAGACGGTGTTATGGCTCAGACAAAAGAGCACATCCTTCTGTCCCGTCAGGTAGGTGTACCTTACATCGTTGTATTCATGAACAAATGCGATATGGTAGACGACGAAGAGCTGCTTGAGCTGGTAGACATGGAGATCCGTGAGCTGCTGAACGAGTATGACTTCCCGGGAGATGACACTCCGATCATCCAGGGTTCTGCTCTGAAAGCTCTGGAAGATCCGGCTGGCCCATGGGGAGATAAAATCATGGAGCTTATGGATGCAGTAGATAGCTGGATCCCGGATCCGCAGCGTGACACAGATAAAGACTTCATCATGCCTGTAGAGGATGTATTCACCATCACTGGTCGTGGTACTGTTGCTACTGGCCGTGTTGAGGCTGGTGTTCTTCATCTGAATGAGGAAGTTGAAATCGCAGGTCTGAAAGAAGAGACCAAGAAAACTGTTGTAACTGGTATCGAGATGTTCCGTAAACTCCTCGATGAGGCTCAGGCTGGTGATAACATCGGTGCTCTGCTTCGTGGTGTTCAGAGAACAGAGATCGAAAGAGGACAGGTTCTGGCTAAACCAGGTACCGTTCACTGCCATACCAAATTTACCGCTCAGGTATACGTTCTGACAAAAGACGAGGGTGGCCGTCATACTCCATTCTTCAACAACTATCGTCCGCAGTTCTACTTCCGTACAACTGACGTAACAGGTGTTATCACTCTTCCGGAAGGAACTGAGATGTGCATGCCTGGCGATAACGTAGAGATGACCATCGAACTGATCCACCCGATCGCTATGGATCAGGGTCTTACTTTCGCTATCCGTGAGGGTGGCCGTACCGTTGGATCAGGCCGTGTTGCTACTCTGATCGACTAATTTCGGTTATCTATGAGCAGTGCAAATTCGGAGAGTAATGACCGGTGGGAGCTTGCTCACACAAGGGCATTAGTCGGAGATTTATAGGGCGACAGCCCGACCGAGATGGAGCGAAGCGAAATCGAGGAAAGCACTGCGGGAAATAAAATATAATTGTATCGAAAGATACTTGTGCTCAAACGTAAGAGACCCCGGCGCCGTAAGGCGGCCGGGGTTTTTCTGTTTTTAACCAAAAGAAACTTATCATATATAGCAGGTTATGATATAATTTTTATTAGTTGAAATAAAAGAGAATAAGAAAGGAAAAAAGGATGGACTACTTGGAGGCAATTGATGAAACCTCTTATTTATCAGTACCGAATGCAATGGAGAGAACTGCTGCAGTGCGTGGGAGTTGTGCCGGATAATATTTCTTCCCTGGTACATGCGTTTGGAATTCGTTTGAAAAAACAGGAGATATGGCATCCAGCATATGAAGCCTTTTGCCGATGCGGGGAACCGTATGTGCTTACCATGGAAAATCTGAAGGGTATTACAGAAGTACAGCCTGTCGGAACGTGTGTATACATTGTGGAAAACGAAATGGTATTCAGCTATCTTATGGAACAGGTGCAGGGAAAGAATGTGTCGCTGCTGTGTACGTCGGGACAGCCGCGGTATGCAGCATTAAAACTGATTTCGTTGATCGTACAGAGTGGGATTCCCATTTACTACAGTGGAGATCTTGACCCGGATGGGATTGGAATTGCCGACAGACTCTGGCAGCGGTTCGGAAACAGAATCCAATTCTTTGGAATGTCACCAGAGGATTACCGGAACAGTCTTTCAAAAGAAGTATTTGGAGAGAATGGCAGAAAAAAACTGGAACACATTTGGCACCCGTTATTAAGAGAAACGGCGGAACTGGTAAGGAAAACAGGAAAAGCGGGATATCAGGAAAATACTTTAAAAGAGCTTTCCGAGAAGCTTGTCGGATGTGATCAAAACCAGAATCTGTAAAATACGAATTGTGAATGATGGGAAAAGATAGAACAGAAAGGATTTTACCAGCATGATTACAAAGGCGGACATCAAACAGGAAACGAATTCCGTATCATATAACCGTGGAAAAAAGATCTATGAAGAACAGAAAGTGCATGCTTTTCAGGTACAGGAAATGGAGGATATTTTCGGATATCAACTGCATAAAATTACAGCTGTCGTAGACGGAAGCGGAAAAAATATGTATTGTGTCAGCGTTTCTGTAGATGAAGAAATGTCTGAAATTATGGAAGATGATTGTGATTGTCCGGCACATGAGCAGTACTGGGGATTGTGCAAACATTGTGTCGCTGTTTTGCTGTACTATCTTGAATGGCGGAAAAAAGAGAGAAAAAACTGGAAGAAAAAGTGAGAAATGACGAAGAACATCAGGAACTGGAGCAGCTTCTTCGTGCTGTCGGCGTGAAAAAAGGAATGGAAGAATTCCAGGGAGAACATAAAATTGTCAGAAAAGTAGTAAAACCAACACCAAAAGCAGAGACGAGCCCCGGTTTTTCTGAACTGCTTTCACATTATGTGATGCGGGATCAGGTTGCTTTTCTGCCGAAAGCAAAAGCAGGTCAGGTTAAACTGGAAATTCATCTGGAGAGCCAGTTTGACGATTCCTTTCGGGCAGAATTTAAAATCGGAAGCAAAAGGATGTATGTATTAAAAAGTGTTTCCAAAATGACAGCAGCTGTAAAAAATATGGAAACGGTCAGCTACGGTGCGCAGCTTTCTTTTTTGCACTGTATGGATGCTTTTGAAGAAGAAAGCCGTCCGATGGTAGAATTTCTGAGCGCATATACCATGGAACGCGGCTCATGCTATCAGATAGGTACCGGCAGCTATGCGTCCTGCTTTGATGACCGTTATGTGATGATTCTGTGCAGAATATGGATGAATTTTTTGAGGCTGTTGGCAGCCAGGAGTTCTTTTGTCGTACGAACTGGAGAGAAGAAAAACTGTGGCACTGCCAGGAGGGGATGCCACAGTATGAAATGAAGCTTTTACGGAAAGCAGATGGCCTAAAGGTACAGATGTACGCGGATCCCATTTTTTATGGCAGAAAATATTTGTATTTTCTTTCAGAAAAAAATACAATTTACCGAGTCCCAAGGGAAGAGATAGCAGAAGTCTGCGACTTCCTGGAATATATGGAGCGATGTCCGGACGGAGTCTGTGAAATTGCAAAAGAAGATATCCCGACCTTCTGCCAGGGACTTCTCCCGGTGTTGGAGGAACATTTTAAGGTAAAAAAAGAAGAAAAGCTGGAATTACAGCAGTATCTTCCGCCGCAGGTGGAATTTCAGATTTATCTGGATGCGCCGCAGCATGATATGATTATCTGCGAACTTCTGGCTGTCTATGGCGAGAAAAAATACAATGTTTTTGCAGATGCAAACGATATCCATCAGCTTTCCCATGGCCGTGATGTACGGAAAGAAGCAGCGGCAAACCAGCTCGTTCGATCCTGTTTCAGCGCTTATGATGCGCGGAAACATCAGATGCTTCTCCAGGGAGCCGATGAGATGTATGAGTTTTTAAGCAGCGGTATGGAAGATCTGCAGAAACTGGGCGAAATTTTTGTTTCTGACCGGTTAAAAGCGATCCGTGTCATCCCGTCCCCGAAAGTTTCTGTCGGTGTATCCCTCGCAGAAAATGTACTGGAACTTCATTTGAATCCGGGCAATTTTGGCATGGAGGAACTGGCAGAGATTCTTTCAAAATATGACCGGAAAAAGAAATTTTACCGCCTGAGGACCGGTGAATTTATGGATATGGACGAGGACGGTATCCGCGTTCTCTCGGAACTGCGGGAAAATCTGCAGATCTCCGAGGCAAAGCTGAAGAGCGGCGAGATCACAATTCCGAAATACCGAGCACTCTACCTCGATACCCGTTTAAAAGAGCAGGATGATCTTCAGGTTGAGAAAAACCGCGAGTTCCGTATGCTGATCCGAAATATGAAAACTGCAGAGGAGAACGATTTTGAACTTCCGGACAATCTGCAGGCACAGCTCCGTGAATATCAGAAAACAGGATTCTGGTGGCTGAAAACCTTATGCCAGAACGGCTTTGGCGGTATTCTGGCGGATGATATGGGACTTGGAAAGACGCTGCAGACCATCGCCTTTCTCTTATCTGAAATGCAGGAAGCACCCGAAGATGCAAATCGTCGTTCTTTGATCGTTGCACCGGCATCTCTCGTCTATAACTGGGAGAGCGAATGTGCCCGCTTTGCTCCGGAGCTGCAGACGAGACTCGTCGCCGGCACACAGGAACAGAGGAAAGAGATGATCCAAAATGCCGGTATGCAGGATATTTTGATTACCTCGTACGATTTGCTCCGCCGCGATATCGAACTGTATCAGGATCTCCCGTTCTTCTGCGAGATCATTGATGAGGCGCAGTTCATCAAAAATCACGCAACGCAGGGAGCAAAAGCTGTGAAAACGATCCATGCATCGTTCCGCCTGGCATTAACCGGAACACCGGTAGAAAACCAGTTAAGTGAACTATGGAGCATCTTTGATTATCTGATGCCGGGATTCCTCTATGGATATCAGAAATTCCGCGAGCAGTTTGAACTTCCGATTGTGCGAAACGGCGACGAAGAAAGATTAGAACGTCTGCAAAAGATGATCCGTCCGTTTATTCTGCGCCGTCTGAAGAAGGAAGTGCTGAAGGATCTGCCGGATAAAATTGAGAAAAATATGGCTGCCTGCATGGAACAGAAGCAGAAGGAGCTGTATCATGCACATGCCCAGCGGCTGGCGCTTATACTGCAGAACCAGACAGAGGAAGAATTTGCCGATTCCAGGTTCCAGGTGCTCTCTGAACTGACGCGGCTGCGTCAGCTCTGCTGTGATCCTGCGCTTGTTTACGAAAATTACGAAGGCGGTTCGGCAAAACTCGATCTCTGCATCGAGCTGATTCAGAGTGCCGTGGAATCCGGCCACAAAATCCTGCTGTTCTCCCAGTTCACTTCGATGATCGAGATCCTGACCGCGCGTCTGCAGGAAGAAAGCATCAGCTACTTTGTCCTGCAGGGAAGCACGAAAAAAGAGCAGCGTGCACAAATGGTGGAACAGTTCAACCGGGATGACACGTCTGTATTCTGTATTTCCCTAAAAGCAGGCGGAACCGGCCTGAACCTGACCGGCGCGGATATCGTCATCCATTACGATCCATGGTGGAATGTTGCAGTTGAAAATCAGGCGACAGACCGTGCACATCGTATTGGGCAGAAAAATGTTGTGACGGTATACAAATTGATTGCAAAAGGAACCATCGAGGAAAAAATCATCAAGCTTCAGCAGAGGAAAAAAGAGCTGGCGGAAGAGATCCTTTCCGGTGATGAAATTAAGACAGCATCCTTTCAGAGAGAGGAACTGCTTGAGCTTTTGGAAGAACGGTTCTGAAACCGCAAAAAGCAGAAAAAGATTTGATGTAAGGACGAAATGCAGCAGCAATGCAGGAAAATATAAAAGGGATACGTTTCTGTCATACCCTGAAAACGGGCGGACAGGAAACGTATCCCTTTTACAGTAATAGTCTATTCGAAACCAATCTTACAGAAGCTGAATATTCATCACATCCATCACCTCTCGTGTCTCCATCGGCCATACCGAGCACTGTACCTCTCCGATGTGCGCTTTGCGCAGGAAAAACATACAGATACGGGACTGTCCGATACCGCCGCCGATTGTCTGCGGGAGAGTGCCGTTCAGAATAGATTTCTGGAAGGGAAGCTTCGCGCGGGACTGGCATCCGCACTCCTTTAACTGGGCGCGGAGAGCATCTGCGTTGACGCGGATACCCATGGAGGAGAGCTCAAGGGCGATGTCAAGCACTGGATAATAAACGATCAGATCGCCGTTTAAGGACCAGTCGTCGTAGTCCGGGGAACGTCCGTCCTGACGCTCTCCGGAAGCAAGCACGCCGCCGATCTGCATAATAAAGACAGCACCTTTTTCTTTGGTGATTGTATACTCTCTTTCCTTTGGAGTCAGATCCGGATAGCGATCCTCAAGTTCCTGGGAAGTGATAAAGAAAATTTCATCCGGCAGAATGGTTTCGATGTAGTCGTACTGGTCTGCCATATGTTTTTCCGTGTTTTTCAGTGCCTCATAGATATCTTTTACGGTACTCTTTAAGAAATCAAGATTGCGTTCTTCCGGGGACATGATTTTTTCCCAGTCCCACTGATCCACGTAAACGGAGTGAATGTTGTCGGTCACCTCGTCCTGGCGGATGGCGTTCATATCGGTGTAGATGCCTTCTCCCTCAGAGAAGCCGTATTTGTGAAGTGCATACCGTTTCCATTTTGCCAGAGACTGAACAATTTCAGCGGTTTTCTTGGTACCCTGATCCTTTAACTCAAAAGAAACCGGGTGTTCTACGCCATTCAGATTGTCATTCAAGCCGGTTTCCGGCTGTACAAAAAGTGGAGCTGTTACACGGAGCAGATGCAGACGATGTGTCAGCTCATGCTGGAAATAATCCTTTACTGTTTTAATTGCCACCTGTGTATCGTGGAGGTTTAATGCAGATTTGTAACCCTGCGGAATAATAATTTCTCCCATTACTTTAAAACCCTCTTGTTTTAGATTTGCTTTTCGAATCATGCCTTCTCAAAAAGCTTCAAATTTAGTTTACCATGTTTTCCCTGGAAAGCAAGGAAAAGATACGAAAAAACCAAAGATAGTAAAGAATTTTTTCGACATATTTTCCTTGCTGAATTTCTCCCCGGAAATACGAAATTTTCCGAAAATCAGAGCGCTTATGAAAGAGGTGGAATTATTCGGAAACCCACTGGCGCAGAAACGCTGCGGACTGTTCGATGAACGATAACTGATCCGGCGCATCGAAATGCTCGATGGCGAGATAACCGTCATAATCGCACGCTTCTAAATCTGTAAGAAGCTTTGCCATCGGCAGATATCCCGTTCCGGCCGGTGTCTGGCCAAGGCCGCGGCAGAAACGTCCGTGAACGAGCGGACTTTCGGCACGATCCTTACAGTGAACATGGACAATATAATCCTTCAGAAGCCAGGCAGCATACGAAACATCCTCATCACTGAAAGCAAAATTTCCGATATCAAGCGTATACCGCAGCCCCGGCACGTGCTCCATAAACCAGAGCAGCGGATATGTGCGTGCAAACGGCTGTAAAAAACCGTCAAAGTCCTCTAAGGTAATCGAAACGCCACGTAAAGCCGCATATTCGGCGAGTGAGGAAAGCGCATGTACCATATTTTGAATCGATTTGTTTTTGGCCATAAAAGTACTCGTTGCCTCATAGGTGCTGCTGCAGGCTGCAAGCTCTGCCGCTTCGGCAGTTTCAAGCGCGCCTGCAACAAACAGGACACGCGAAACTTGCTGCGATGCCGCAGTATCGAGCATCTGCTGTGCTCTGCCAAGATCCGTATCATGGGAAAAATCAAAGGTTTCATGCATACAGCTGATCACCAGCCCCGCATCGGAAAGCATCGGGGCAATGACCTCTCTTTCTGATGCAAACAGACTGTAGTTCATCTCAACAGCCGAAATTCCCTGCTCCCTGCAGAACGCGAGCACTTCCGGAATCGTCTTACCGGACTGCTCACACGCCTGTAGAATGTGTTCGTAAAAAACGGAAAGCTTTCTCATATAACATTTCCTCCTGATTTATGCAATGTGTACGCAGATTCCATCCGTGTATTGCAGAACATTTTTGATCGTGAAATCAGACCCCTGTTTTGAAAAAATCAAACGGGATACAGATATCGGTAAACTGCAGCTGCTATTTTTGGTGTGAAGAAAGATACACTTCCTCCGTAGATGGATTCACCCATGCATTATCCAGTGGTGCCGGTCTTCGTACTACAGGAACGCACCAGCGCACCCCATTTTTGATAATCTTCTGAATCACCGGCATATGGTAAATGGGGTATTCCTCGTGTCCCGGCTGAAAATAGAAAATTTTGCCCAGCCCACGTGTAAAGGTGCATCCGCTGCGGAACACCTCACCGCCTGCAAACCATCCCGTAAATACCACATCATCCGGTTTGGGAATATCAAAAAACTCCCCATACATCTCTTCCTCCGGAATATCCACCCATGCCGGAATTCCCTGCGCGATCGGATGGGTCGGACACGTACAGAACAGTCTCTCACGATCCCCATGCCGCCACCGAAGCGTCATACTTGTTCCGAGAAGCTTCCGCATAATCTTGGAATAATGCCCTGAATGCAGAACTACCAGCCCCATTCCGGCCAGCACATGACGCCGAACCCGCTCGGCCACATCGTCCGAGAACTCCTCCTGCAGCATATGATTCCAGAACACCAGCACATCGGTATTTGCCAGCACTTCTTCCGTCAGCCCATGCTCCTTCTCGTCAAACACAGCCGTCCGAACCGAAAGCTCCTCCTCTTGTCTCAGAAACTTTGCAATACAGGTGTGAATCCCGTCCGGATAAATCTCTTTCACTTTCTCCTGCGTCCGCTCATGCTGAAACTCATTCCAGACCGTAACTCGTATCATTCGTCCATCCTCCTTCTATAAGAAAAAAATGTATCATTTTCAAAAAGTTATCGATAGCAAATCTTGAAAATAATGAAAAAAGCAGTGTTGCAGAGTGAGAATTGTAAAAAACAGATGGAAAGGCGTACCAGGGTACGACGAAAATCTGTGAAGCAGTCGTTCACACTCTGCGGTACTGAATTTTTGCGTTATTTTCTGGCCTTACTATAAATTATACTCGTGCTATACCAATATTTCAATTCACAAATTCCTTGACATCCCCTCCGAAATCCCGTATACTAAACAATGCGCAGCCGGGGAGATAGCGGTGCCCTGTACCCGCAATCCGCTACAGCGGGGGTGATGCCAATCCGAGGGCTCTTTCATTGCGAAGCTGCCTTCTATAAGTGACGTTGACGTCTGGGTCTTACGCAACAGGACTCCATGAACCGTGTCAGGGCAGGAATGCAGCAGCACTAAGTGGAATCTCCTGTGTGCCGTGAGGGTGCCTGGGCCGAGTAGGCTGTAGGAGTAACGTTTGTGGTGAGAGTTCGAAGTGCGGCGCGCATAAAAAAGAAAATCCAAGGAAGCCTGAACCACAGACTTCCTTTTTTCGTACAAAAAATAGAAACTCCCGCGCTTTCTTCCCCCGAACTATTGTGAGAACGAAAAAAATAGGGTATAATGTAAACATTCCATAATACTGCCAAGAAACAAGAAGCAGTCGTGAAAATCTAATAAAGAACAGGATGGGAAAAGTCATATGTTAAGAATTGGTCTGTTAACAAGCGGCGGAGACTGCCAGGCATTAAATGCGACCATGCGCGGAGTCGTAAAAGGCCTTGCAAACAATGTAAAAGATCTCGAAGTATACGGATTCATGAACGGCTATAAAGGCCTCATCTACAGCGATTACCGCATGCTCAGTGCAAAAGATTTTTCCGGTATATTAACACAGGGAGGAACTATTCTCGGAACCTCACGTCAGCCGTTCAAGCTGATGCGTACCCCGGATGCAAACGGTCTGGACAAAGTGGAAGCAATGAAGCATACCTACCACAAGCTCCTTCTGGACTGCCTTGTCATTCTTGGCGGAAACGGAACCCAGAAAACAGCAAACCTCTTGAGAGAGGAAGGACTGAATATTATCCATCTTCCGAAAACCATCGATAATGATATCTACGGAACGGATATGCCTCGGTTTCTACAGTGCCGTCAATATTGCATCCGATGCGATCGACTGCATCCATACAACAGCCTCCTCTCACCAGAGAGTTTTTATCGTAGAGGTTATGGGTCATAAAGTAGGCTGGCTGACTCTGTACGCCGGAATCGCAAGCGGCGCAGACGTTATCCTGATTCCGGAAATTCCATACGATATTGAAAAAGTATGCGAGGCCATCAACAGACGAAAAGAGCGCGGAAGCGGATTCACCATTCTTGCCGTTGCCGAGGGTGCAATTGCAAAAGAAGACGCAGCACTTCCGAAGAAAGAGCTGAAAAAACGTCAGGAAGAAATCGCAAAGAAATACCCGTCCGTATCCTACAAGATCGCAGAAGAGATCGAGGCAAAGACAGGCATGGAAATCCGCGTCACCGTACCGGGCCACATGCAGCGAGGCGGCAGCCCGTGTCCGTATGACCGTGTCCTTTCCACAAGACTCGGATCCGAGGCAGCACAGCTTATTCTGGACAAACAGTACGGCTACATGGTCGGAATGGTCAACGGAAAAGTAAAGAAAATTCCGCTGGGCGAGTGCGCCGGAAAATTAAAGACCGTAGATCCGAATGCACAGGAAGTCCTGCAGGCAAAACGGATGGGAATCAGCTTCGGCGATTGATGCGTTCCCGAAAAAGGCAAGGAAAAAGAACGGAGGCCTTAAAGCAAGAAGAACAAGGTCTCCGTTCTTCTGTTGCACTGCTGTCTAAAAGAAACTGCCGGCGGCAGGCTTCCATGCCGATGCAATAAAAGGAGAAAAATTTTATGAGCTATACTGCTCTGTACCGAAAATTCCGTCCTTCCACCTTTGAGGATGTAAAAGGACAGGATCACATTGTAACAACATTAAAAAATCAGATCCGCGCGGACCGCATCGGTCATGCGTACCTGTTCTGCGGAACCCGCGGAACAGGAAAAACGACGATCGCCAAGATTCTCGCCCGCTCGGTCAACTGCGAACATCCCGTGGACGGAAGCCCGTGCAACGAATGTCCGACGTGTAAGGCGATTCTGGCGGGCGTTCCACGAACGTCATCGAGATCGACGCGGCATCGAACAACGGTGTCGACAACATCCGTGAAATCCGTGAGGAGGTAGCCTACCGGCCGACACAGGGACGGTATAAAGTCTATATCATCGACGAGGTGCATATGCTTTCTACCGGAGCGTTCAATGCACTCTTAAAAACCCTGGAGGAGCCGCCGTCCTATGTCATCTTCATTCTGGCGACCACAGAGGCAAACAAAATCCCGGTGACGATCCTTTCCAGATGCCAGCGGTACGATTTCCGCCGCATCACGATCGATACCATCGCGGCGCGTCTTAGTGAACTGATGGAAAAGAGGGCGTGGACGTCGAAGAAAAAGCCATCCGCTACGTCGCAAAGGCGGGCGACGGCTCCATGCGAGACGCGTTAAGCCTCCTGGACCAGTGCATCGCCTTCTACCTCGGCAGAAGCTGACGTACGATAAAGTCCTTGAAGTTCTCGGAACTGTTGATACCGAAATCTTCAGCCAGATGCTCCGCACGATCCTCGCCGGGGATGTAACGGGAGGCATCCGCACGCTGGAAACCCTTTTAAACCGCGGAAAAGAGCTGGGACAGTTCGTTACCGACTTTACGTGGTATCTGCGGAATCTGCTGTTGGTAAAAAGCGCAGATGAAACCGAAGAACTGCTCGACGTCTCTACAGAAAACCTGAAGCTCTTAAAAGAAGAGAGCACGATGGTAGACGATGAGACGCTGATCCACTATATCCGCGTTTTATCCGAGCTCTCCGGCCAGCTCCGCTATGCGGCGCAGAAGCGCGTGCTCGTTGAGGTGGCGCTCGTCAAACTCTGCAAACCGCAGATGGAGCAGAACCTCGAATCCGTGCTGGAGCGGCTTAGGATTCTCGAAGAAAAAATGGAGCGCGGAATCCCGATGATGGTGACAAATGCACCGGGAGCAGGAAACGGCAGTGCAGGAGGCTCCGGAGCGGCCGGAGACGGCTATGCAGCGGCAGAAACACCGCAGAATGCACCGGCACCAGTGAAAGCCGCACCGGCGGATTTACAGCGCATCAGCGCGTCCTGGAAGGCAATTGTCGGCCAGACAAGCGGCATGTTCCGCCAGTTTCTGCAGAGCGCCGTTCCGAAATACAACAGCGAGACGGGCGACGCCAAACTGTTTGTTGAGTTTGCAGACCAGCTCGCATCCATTTACGTTGAGCGGCCGGAGGCAGCCGATGAGATCCGCACCATTATTGAACAGATGACTGGAAAAACCGTAGAGGTCCAGCTCATTTTAGCAGACCAGCATGCAAACGCCGCGCTCTCCACGATTTCCGTGGATGATGCACTGACGCAGGCGATTCATGGAATCCCGGTCGAGGAGGACGACGAGAGCGACTTCGACGACGGGGAAGAATAGATTAAAAACAAATTTTTCAGGAGGATATTACCCATGGCAAAAAGAGGAGGATTCCCGGGAGGAATGCCGGGCAACATGAACAATCTGATGAAGCAGGCTCAGAAAATGCAGAAGCAGATGGAAGAGAACCAGAAAGCACTGGAGGAGAAAGAGTTCACTGCGACAGCAGGCGGCGGAGCCGTAGAAGTAACCATTTCCGGTAAAAAAGAAGTAACCAAAGTTAAAATCAGCGAAGATGCCGTAGATCCGGACGACGTAGAAATGCTCGAGGATCTGATTATGGCAGCAACCAACGAAGCACTGCGCAAAGTTGAGGACGAGGCAGCCAAAGCTATGGGCAAACTTGCCGGCGGACTCGGCAGCATGGGCGGAGGATTCCCGTTCTGATGGATTACTACAGCGGATACATCAATCAGTTGATCGAGCAGCTGTCCCGTCTGCCTGGCATCGGTGTGAAAACCGCACAGCGACTGGCCTTTCATATTATGAATATGCCGGCCGACCAGGCAAAACGGCTGGCCGATTCGATCACAGAAGCAAAATCCCACGTCCAGTACTGCAAGTGCTGCCAGACCCTGACCGACAAAGAGCTGTGCCCGATCTGCGCAAATGTCAAGCGCGACCACAGCGTGATCATGGTGGTGGAGACGACGCAGGATCTTGCGGCATATGAAAAAACCGGAAAATACGACGGCGTTTACCACGTCCTGCACGGGGCCATCTCCCCGATGCTGGGGATTGGGCCGGACGACATCCGGTTAAAAGAGCTGATGCAGCGCCTCCAGGGCGATGTCTCGGAGGTTATCGTTGCCACGAACTCCAGCCTGGAGGGCGAGACAACGGCCATGTACATCAGCAAGCTGATCAAGCCGACCGGTATCAAGGTGACGCGGATTGCAAGCGGCGTTCCGGTGGGCGGCGATCTGGAAAATATTGACGAAGTCACCCTTCTGCGTGCGTTAGAGGGCAGAACGGAGCTGTAATTATGGGCAGAAAAAAAGTGACATCCAGTGATGTCGCAGCAGCCTCAGGCGTATCCCAGGCGACGGTCTCCATGATCCTGAACCGGCGGGAAAACGTTTCGTTCTCGCGGGAAACAGTAGAAAAAGTGGAGGCGGCGGCAAAAGAGCTGGGCTACCAGATTCCGCGGCGGAAGATGAGAAGAGAGTCGAACGGCAACAAGCTGATCGTCGTCTTCTGTCCGACGCTGACGAATCCTTACTATGTGATGCTGCTGCACGGCATCGAAGAAGTTGCAAAAGAGAAGAATTACGGGGTCTTTGTCTGCAATACGCAGAGGGACCTGAAAATCGAAGAGAATTATCTTCGGATGATGAAGAGTGTGCGCCCGCGCGGCATTATCTACACCTGCAATCCGAGCAGAAGCTGCAAGGAAAAAGTGGAGGAGCTGGCCGCGGAGATTCCGCTTGTCATCATCAACAACCGGGAAGAACTGCTGGAAATTGATGCGGTCGAGCTGAACAATGCAAAACCCGGCAGGCTGATGGCACGCCACCTGCTGGAACTGGGACACCGGCATGTGGCGTTTGTTTCACCTCCGCTGACTTCCAAACAGGGTCAGCGCCTGAAACGCGTGGAAGGCTTTGTGCGCGAGTTTGAGGAGGCAGGATACGGCGACGGCGTGATCGTCAAATCGGCGGATGAGGACCTCGACGAAGTGATCCCGAGCATGGATCTGAGTACAAGATGGGCTATTATCTGACGAAGGAACTGCTGCGGGAGGACAAGAACCTTACGGCAATCGTCGGCATGAATGATATGATCGCGTTCGGGATCATGGACGCCGTGCTCGAGAGCAAACTGCGCATTCCGGCGGATATTTCCGTAGTGGGATGTGACAACACCGTCTATTCCAGCTTCCGCTCGATTTCCCTGACGACGATCGACACTATGTGCCATTGAAGGGCCGCGATGCGTGCGATATCATCCTGCGGAAAATCCAGTCTCTTCGGGAAAGCCAGGACGGCAATGAACCCTTAAGCACGTATCATGTCGAGTATGAGCCGAAACTGATCGTGCGGCGCAGCACTTCGTATGCAAGAACCGAAAAGAAGAAAGAACCGTATTTATTATTTGCTCCGTCACTGATAACAACAAACGCATTATATTTGAAAATCTCCGGAATATCTCTACGGTAACGGATTGTAAGCTGCTTATATGCGTCCATTATGGTTGTA
>ENA-OQHY01000075-OQHY01000075.1-human-gut-metagenome-genome-assembly--contig:-NODE-75-length-52635-cov-2.821189_pt1 | contig 52635 bp, 67 predicted proteins | sample MGYA00242570_ERZ504733 | MGnify/ENA primary metagenome ERZ504733 (study PRJEB26092, sample SAMD00036219) | human gut metagenome | host: Homo sapiens | study: EMG produced TPA metagenomics assembly of... | reverse complement strand
CCTGGTTTGCTTTACCCTCGACCGGGAAGCCAGGCAGGTGGTAGCTGTAGTGCCCGGTAAACTCTTTGTGCCAGTAAAAACCACCATCATGGCGATGACCACGGAAGCCCCAGATAAAGCCCCCCGCCGCCTGCGCGCCATTGACCTCGGTATGCACAATGGCCTGCATGATAGTGTTAAGCTCTTTTTGATCGAGCAGACCAAATTCGCCAACCAGATAGACCTTTTTGCCGCCAATCGCCTCCAGATCTTTACGAACCTGCTCGGGGTGGTTGTTCTCGGCGTTGGTGTAATAGTGGTTACTGATGATGTCGACGTTCGGATCGTTGAGCGCGAAATCATTCACCTTTTTATAGGTACCATCGACGACAAGTTGATGAGGCGCCCACTTGCGGATCCAGGCCGACGTTTTCTGCAGGAAATCAGCATTGGTGTTTTCCAGCTCATTACCCGTTTCCCAGGCCATGATCGCCTTTTCATCGTAGTAATGGCGTCCCGTAATGGTGTTGGTACGGGTAATCACCTGACGGATCACATCCTGATAAGCACGGTAGGTTTTACTGTCGGTTCGATAAAAATCTTCCGGCTTTTCATGATAAAACGCGGCCAGCTGTTCGCGGCCCCCCCACCACCACCAGTGGTCAATAAACGGCAGAATCAGGCGCAGTCCCTGCTTATCCGCCTCGGCAATCATGTTGTCATACACTTTCATGGCCGTTTCATTCAGCCGCGGCATGCCGTCCGGCGTTGCCGGTGCCAGAATATGTGTCTCACGTCCGCAGGCAGCATCATTTTCCTGCTGCACGGAAAGCACATATACGCGCTGTGCTTTAGCACCGGTTTGCACCAGCGCTTTGATCCAGTTCTCCTGCTCTTCAGCAGTCGGCCATCTAAAATATTGCCCCCAGCCGCGCGGATCGGCCTTACAGGTTCCGCGCGCGTCATCTTCTATACGATGCAGCTCCGGGGCGTGGATCCCGGCGAAGCGAAAGACGCGATCGCCATCTTTTAACGCTGCGCCATCGCGAGTAATAAAGTGTTCAAAATGGGATTGCTCGGCCGCCAGAGCCCCCGCGCTTCCCAGCGCGGAGAGTAAGGAGACGAGAAGCAGTTTTCGAATCGGGAAAGCCATCTTTTTTCTCCTCAGAACCAGACTTCAGCCTGCACACCAAAATTCAGCGTATCGGTATCGCCGCTACGTGAATATCCTCCCGGACTCAGGGTGCCAGTGCTCCAGTCGTAATTTCTGTCCATCGCATCCGAGACGCCTTTATCCCATTTTGCGTAGGTGGCAAAGAAGCGCAGTTGCGGACGGCTCCAGAAACCTGAATCAAAGGTCAGGGTCGGCGCAATGGTCACCTTGGTCAGGCCACCTTTCCCTTTACCGTTTACGCCCATGTAGTTTTTATCATCCAGATATTCGTAGCCCACCTCATATTGCATGGCGAAGTTTTTGGTTATCTGATGATACGGACGGATACCCGCTACCCACATGGAACGTCCCCAGCCGTCATCGTCGTTGGTCCACCAGCGGTAGTTTTTGTCTTTCTGATAAAACGCAAAGGTCGATACTTCCACGTCACCCAGGTTGGCCATGCTGTCCAGCACGACGCGCCAGGATTGCGTATCCTCAAGGTTTGCCCAGCCCCAGCCGTTTTTACCCAGCGAATCCGCAGCGGCCAGGCCTTTGCCATACTGGAAAGCGATGCGGGAGTATCCGTTGGTCAGGCCGTAGAAGCTGTCAAAGTTGTACAGCGCCGTCACGCCGTACCCCTTCTCAGCCGAGGTAGGATGGTTTTCATTGCGGTTCATGTGGTGGCCGATAAGTTCGACGTCGAGCCCGGTGCCGCCGATCTTTTTAAACCACAGGTTAAGCGAATAATCGTCCGGATAGCCTGATCCCCCAGATCTACCGGATAAGCTTTGGCTTCGTCGGTGGTCGAAAAGGCATACACACCCGCATCAAAGCGCGCAAAGCCTAAGTCCAGGTTATCGAACCCGCCCCCGGTTCCGTTGTACTGAATGTACTCCCAGTCGAACTGGTGGCTGGAAAGGTTGGAGCTGCTGTAGCGTTTACCGGCCCAGAAGGTCATGTCCGGGGCAAAATCGAGATTCGTTAATTCAGCAAACCCTTCGCGGAACTGGGTCTCTTTGCCGTCATCGTCAGTACAATTCCAGTCGGCGGTACATTTGGTCTGGTGCGTCAGGTTGGCCTGAATACGTGCGACTGCGCCTGAATCCGACTTCAGCGTTACCGTCGGGATCAGCTCAATTTTGGTATCTTCTTCGTTACCCAGACGCCATTTCCCGTCAGGCATCAGCCCCACCGAATCGACCCGGTTGCCATCGCTATTGGCAAGAATACCCGAGCGTAAATAGCCGTGGAGGGCGAAATCATATTTCTCATCGGCGCTGGCATAACCGCTGATGACAGTAAGAGCAATCAAGGACAGAGGTATTGATTTCATTAACGTTTGCATAGGTTCCCTTTGAATTTTTATTTTCACGGTTAAACGTGCAGGGGAAATGTAAGGATCAAATTCGGAAATGTACATCCACAAACGAAAGCGCTTTCCATGTTTGCCGGATTGAATCACAAATTTAAGATCAAAGAGAAAATTTTTGTGAAGAATGTCACGAAATAATCTTCTGCCCATCAGGAACGGGCAGAAGCAGGGAGGCGGGGATTATTTTTCCAGCTGCATCAACTGGCGTTCATGAACCTTGAAGAAGGGGCGATAGAGCATCCATGCATTGAAAAAGGCGAACAGGCACATGCACATATTTTTCCAGCTGCCGTTCGCCGACCAGGCTGCGCCCAGCGGTGAAGGCATAGACCAGGGCAGCATGGCGACGGCTCTGTCGAGCACGCCAAGCTGGGTTAAATACCAAGCTATACAGGCATTTATCAGCGGTACAAACACAAAGGGCAGTAAAAAAACCGGGTTCATGATGACGGGAAAACCAAACAATATCGGCTCGTTAATGTTGAACAGCGACGGCAGAAGGCCAATTTTCCCGACGCTCTTCAACTGCCGGGATCGGCTTCGCATCGCCATAAAGACCAGCGGCAGCGTAGAGCCGATACCGCCAATCAGCAGATAAAATCCCAGAATCCCTGCAGATAAATATGGGGCAGCACGGCTTCCCCGGCGGCCAGGGCCCGCTGGTTTTCAAACAGATAGGTGAGCCAGAACGGGTTCATGATGCCCGTAATGATCAGGGCGCCATGAATACCGACGAACCATAAAAGATTACACAGAAACAAGGAGATAAGCACCGCCGTAAGGGTATCGGATGCCACGATAAGCGGGCGTAACGCCTCGCCAATCAGCTGTGGCAAAATTTGTCCGGTCGTCTGCAGCATCACGGCATTCATTACGCTAATGGAGAGCATGATCACCAGCAGCGGCATCAGCAGCTGGAAACCATTTCGCGTCATCACCGGTACCTCCTCCGGCAGACGAATGCACCACCCTCTCTTGTAGAAAAACCTTATTATTTCAATAGAGTAAGCGCTTGAAATGAGCGCAGTAAAAAGCCCCATCCCGCCCAGAAAAATATTCGTTGCACCGTTATCCCGAAAGCCAATGAACAGCAAAAAGGCGAGGCAACCGGTGAGTCCACACAGCCGTTCCGGCAGTTGATACTGCTTGGCCAGACTGGCGCTGGCACCAAACGCGACAATCAGCGCCACCAGTCCGAGCGTCAGCTCAAAGGTTGGCAACAGCATCGGACGCAGCAGCAGATAGACGTGCCCGAGGCGCGATGCACTTGAAATGGCGAACGGTGGAAACAGCAGTGGCACCATCAGGCTTCCCACAATCACAAAAGGCATGGCGAGGGAAAAGCGTCCCGCATCGCGGTAATATGTTGATTTCTGGTGATTATATTGGCTGCTGGTGTGAGACGTTGCTCAATCAAATCCACAGCAACATTCATCAAATGAATGTTCATAACTCGACCTTAATAGTTCGTGAATAGCCGCGATGATCTCGCACATCCGGACAAAGTGAAAGATTCCCTCAGGTGATCGCGGTCACAATTACCTTATCCACCAACGGAAAGCGCTTCGTTTTGCTCCATGATGACTATATTCCAGCCATAAGTTCAAAGGAGACGTTATGAAAAAAATCATGTTGTGTTGTTCTGCCGGGATGTCCACCAGCCTGCTGGTGAAAAAAATGGTCGACGAAGCGCAAAAGCGTGGCCTGGAAGCGGAGATCAAAGCGTTTGGCGTGGCCGAATTCGCCGAGCAGGTCGGTCACTATCAGGTGGTGCTGCTTGGACCGCAGGTGAAGTACATGCAAAGCGATCTTCAGAAACAAGCTGATAAATACGGGATCCGTGTTGACCTATCAACATGATGGATTACGGCATGCAAAAAGGGGGCGCAGTTCTCGATTTCGCCCTCTCCCTGATAGATAACAAATAACGAAGGGAAAACCCATGAGCTCTCTGTACGCGAAACTTATCCAGGTCATTGAACAGAAAATTACCCCGATGGCAGGCGCCGTCGGGCAGCAGAAGTATGTGACCTCGATTCGTGACGGCTTTATCACCGCCCTGCCGTTCATGATCGTCGGTTCCTTTATGCTGGTGTTTATTTTCCCGCCCTTCTCACCCGACACGTCCTGGGGTTTCGCCCGGGCATGGCTGCAATTCTCGTTGGATCACCGTGAAGCCCTGATGCTGCCGTTCAACTTCAGCATGGGGATCATGACGATCTTTATTTCAGTCGGGATCGCCGCGAGCCTGGCCAAACATCACGATCTGGATGCCCTTACCGCCGGCATGCTGTCGCTGATGGCATTTCTGCTGGTGGCTGCGCCGTTAAAAGACGGGCAGATTTCTACCGCCTATTTCTCCGGGCAAGGGATCTTCACGGCCATTCTGGTGGCTATCTACTCTACCGAGCTGTATGCCTTCCTGAAGCGTCACAATATTACCATCCGCCTGCCGCCAGAAGTGCTACGGGCGTTGCGCGTTCGTTCGAAATTCTGATCCCGGTGCTGGCAATTGTTGTCACTCTGCACCCGCTCAACCTCTTCATTGAGGCTCAGCTCGGCATGATTATTCCGGAAGCGATTATGTCGCTGGTGAAACCGCTGGTTGCCGCCTCCGATACGCTGCCTGCCATTCTGCTCTCGGTGCTGGTGTGCCAGGTTCTGTGGTTTGCGGGCATCCACGGCGCGCTGATTGTCACCGGAATTATGAACCCGTTCTGGATGGCGAACTTGTCGGTTAACCAGGCAGCAATGGCTGCCGGTCAGGCGATCCCGCACATTTACGTTCAGGGATTCTGGGATCACTACCTGCTGATTGGCGGGGTCGGCTCTACGCTGCCGCTGGCGTTACTGCTGCTGCGCAGCAAAGCGGTGCATCTGCGTACCATTGGGCGTATGGGTGTGGTGCCGGGGATGTTTAATATCAACGAACCGATTTTATTCGGTGCCCCTATCATCATGAATCCGCTCTTTTTCCTGCCGTTCGTGCTGGTTCCGATGGTCAACGCCACCCTCGCCTACTTTGCCCTTGATTTCGACCTGGTCAGTCGTGTGGTCTCGATGACACCGTGGACAACGCCTGCCCCTATCGGCGCATCCTGGGCGGCCAACTGGAGCTTTAGCCCGGTGATCCTCTGCCTGCTGTGCATGGTTACCTCAGCGGCCATGTACTTCCCGTTCCTCAAAGCGTACGAGAAGCAGCTGCTGGAACAAGAGCATGAAAATGCGGTTGAACAATCTGAAGAAGCGGCACAGTCCGCCTGATAGTGAAAACACAGAGGTTACTGATGGAATTAGAAGAACAGGTCATGGGCATTATTATCAATGCCGGTCAGTCACGCAGTCTCTGCTACGAAGCGCTTGGCTTCGCAAAAAAAGGTGACTTTGCTTCAGCCGACGCGCGAATGAAAGAGGCGGCGCACTTCGCCCGTGAAGCGCATCTGGTGCAAACCCAACTGATCGAAGCTGACGAAGGGGAAGGCAAAACCAAAATGACGCTGGTGATGGTGCACGCTCAGGATCATTTGATGACCTCGATTCTGGCGAAAGAACTGGTGACGGAGCTGATCGAACTGTACCGCACTCGTCAGGCATAACCATTCAGGAGAGGCGCTGGCCTCTCCTTTTCGAGGAACGTATGCACTATCTTGGACTCGATATTGGCGGCACAAAAATGGAACCGTCCTGCTTTCGCCTCAGGCGAAAGCCTTTGGCGTGAGCGTCGTCCGACGCAAAAAGAGAGTTATGACGCTTTATGCACCATCTGCTGGCGTTTATCGGCGAAGCGCGCGCGGTAAGTGAAGTGCCATTCAGTATCGGTATTGGCCTGCCGGGGGCCATCGACCCACAAAGCGGGCTGATTAAAAACTGCAACTGCCTGGTACTCAACGGTCACGACCTGAAGCATGATTTAGCACAGCAGCTCAATCAGCCCGTGTGGATAGCCAATGACGCGGACTGCTTCACGCTGTCTGAAGCGGTTGATGGCGCAGGCGCAGAAGCAGAAACCGTCTTTGGCGTAATTGTCGGTACTGGATGCGGCGGTGGCGTGGCGGTACATAAGCGTCTGCTTCAGGGGCCAAACGCCATCGCTGGCGAATGGGGACATAACCCGTTGCCTGGCTATGCCCCCGAGACGGATGGTCCGGCGCAGTCCTGCTATTGCGGGAAACATAACTGTATCGAAACCTTTATCTCTGGCACCGGCTTTGCCCGCCGTTATCCCAGCGAACTGAGCGCGCAGGCCATCATTGAAGCGGCGGCCCAGGGAGACCTGACCGCGTGGGCCCACTGGCGCCACTTTATCGACGCCTTTGCCCGCAGTCTGGCCTCGGTGATCAATATTCTTGATCCGCAGGTTATTGTGTTGGGCGGTGGGTTATCAAATGTCAGCCAGCTGTACGACGAACTTCCGGCCGCCATCAGGCCCTACATCTTCTCGGAAAGCTGCCGAACCCGTATCGTCCCGGCCCGTTACGGCGACGCCAGTGGCGTGCGTGGCGCGGCGTGGCTACCGGGTTTGCACGCTGCGCAGACGTGAAACCGCCTGTGGGGGGCGCTAAGATTCTAAGGTGGGTTATGTTAAGATAACCAAAACCCACCACGCAGAAAATGCTATGCCAACGATTGACGGTGTATCACGATTAGCCAATGTCTCACGAGCAACCGTCTCACGCGTGTTGACGGGGACGCGCGGCGTGCGCGAAGAGAGCCGTGAAGCCGTGCTGCGCGCCGTAGAAGAGCTTAATTATCGCCCAAGCTTTGCCGCACAAAACCTGGCAAGTCAGTCATCAAGCTACGTTGGTCTGGTTCTCTCTGCGAAGGATGAAAGCAGCGGAGCACGTTTGCTGCCTGCGCTCTCCCGCGCCATGAAAGCGTTGAATAAAACGCTCATCGTGGAGTACGTAAACGATCCTGTTGAGCAGCTGTCACCGTCGATGATCTTCAGCGCCAGTGCGTTGCTGTCGTAGTCTTTGGGCCGGTTGCGGCCGGTAGCGCAGAGAATGTTATCTCCTTCGATCGTCCCGTGGTGGATGCGAAACCTCAGGGATATGACTTTGCCTTTGCGACGGAAAGCGCCTGTCGTTACATGACGGGCAAGGGCCATCGCAATATCGCACTGGTGATTGACAGCGAACACGATGACAACAGTAAAAAGATGGTGGAAGGCTATCGCAACGTCCTGCAAAACTACTCTTTGCCGTTTAATCGCCAGCTGGTGTTAACGGCGAATGAAGATGTTGAACAGGCGCTGCTGACGCTCATCAACAGCCTGAGCAAGTTTTCCGCCATTGTGGTTAAACGTGATGCCTATGCCGCTGAAGCGATGCGTCTGTTCCGGGAATTTGGCATTTCCGTTCCGCAGGAAGTATCGCTGCTGAGTCTGGAAGATTCGCCTCTGGCAACCCAGCTCTATCCACAGCTGACCTGTATCTCGTGGCCAATGGATCAGTTGCTCAATCAGTGCGTTGAGCGCATTAAAAGCCTGGTGGATGGCCGACCTGTTCGCACGTCAGAGCTCTCCCCCGTGATTGGTAAACTCACACCTCGCCAGTCGGTGATGGAAAAAAGCTAGCGGGTACGCAGCGATTACCGGCTTAAGGGTGTGATAACACAGTAAACGTTATCCCTGTTCTGGAGCGAGATGATGAAAACCTTTCTGTTCATAAGTGCCCTCACCCTTTTCCCGGCGCTCTCCTGCTATGCCATCGCCCAGGAAACGCCCCTGCCGCTGAAAGAGCAAATTCATACCGATGAAGGTACGTTATGCGTGTATGGCGATGCTGCGCGCAGTGAAAAAGTTGTGATGCAGGGCGGCAACGATTGCCCACAGAGTAAAGCGGCAAAACAGTCCTGATTGCAGATAGGATGCTGTTTTTTTGGGGGGCGGCGGAGCAAAATACCGTTCCTATTTCACTTTCTAAGTCATTTGACCGGCAAACATTTACATCTTCATTAATGAACCGGTCTTTTGCTCTTAACGTGAATATTTCCCCCACTATACCGATCGCAGCTATACGGAAAAGGTACCAGTAATAATTAGCACCGGCATGAGGCTTGCATTTACGAAGGGAAATGTCCTTACAGTAGATATCAAGCGAGACTAATCGGATATTGATGTAGTAGAATTGGCTAACTCCCGATTAGCGCTGAAGATGGGGATGAAGGCAAAGTGGGTGCAGTTATTCACACGCAGGCTGGGTCAAATTTTCTTATCAACTCAACTGTAACTTGCTGACTAGCTCATGACCTTTCATCTGACGTGGAATAATATAATTTTTCCAAGAAAATAATATCAAGCATCGTATTATAGATCAAAAATAATCAGGCGGACCACCTACAAGACGGCCCGTATAATTATACCCCCACATCCCCCATCAAAGGAAACACAGAGATTCATCCATAAAAATAATCATAAAATGCATTGAAATTTTCATTTCCGATAAATGGAACAACCCTTACCTTTAACTCATCCATAAAATCTTTTTTTACTTTCATCATTATCATCTGCTATATCAAAAAATATCGTAATAACCATATACCAAATCAATGAGTTCTGTTAGTGAAAGTAAAAAGCCAGAGAGATTATCAGCTATTTTAAACGGTTCAACTACGTCATAAGACGCATAAATAGAGGTATTACCTTCATCTACAACAGCAATTATAGGCTTACCACCACCTAAATCATCGCCAATTACAAGATAATTATCTGGTAAGTATTCATAACCACTTTGAGCTTTTGCAAGTTCACTGACTGAATAAAATTTAATTGGCGTAAAACCTGTTTCTATTTTTAACTTCTCAGGATTATTTTTTCCATATAAATAATCCAACTCTGCCGAGCGAGTAAGTTGGAGGGGAATACGTTGTCAATGTCATTAACGATATTGAAACTCCCGGACAGTGAATATTTATTGCAAATAGCAACAAATTTTTTTAATGACTCTTCAATTTCACTCATAATAACACCTCATATTTATCACATTCACTGATATTATTGACAGCTCTTTAAATTCTTACGGGTCAGGTTACGGTCTATCAATCGTCCTTTACCTGGAGTGTCATAACTTCCTCGGTGACCTTGCAAACCATGTAAATGTTCATCATAGCCGCTTGGATGATTAGCATTCTGGAGAAATACAATATTCCTTGGATCGCCTTGCCATTTTCCTCCTAAAACACCGTTCCCTTTCACACTATTGATATGATGGCCTGTATAGCCCATTTCGGACATAACCGACGATAATTGGCGATTATTTTTTGTACTTAGTATTACTTCGCGTTCAGCGGCCGTCCAGTCCCGGCTTCCTCCTCCAGCCGCAACCAGTTCTTTTTCTTCTCCCATGCTCGGCTTATTGCTGTCGCCCGACTGCGCGCAAAGGGTAGTAGCAGAACATAGAGCAGCCGTTTCACCGTCAGCATACTGCCCAGCGTAGCGAAACGGCTGATGCGGCATCACCGTGCGCTGAACAAGCTTTGTAGCCCTTGCAGTCTGATAGCGGACTTCGCCAAAACTGCAACACTGGCCGCTCCAGCGTACCTCGCCACGCGCATCGGTCACCTCCAGTTGCGCACCATTCAAATCGGTACTGAACCAGTAAATCTCACCGCTGCTCTGGTCACGAAGATGATCATCCCAGCCGGCGGCTACAGGATTCATTCGGGTCATAAACATAAGTGCTGAACCCCTGGTTTCCTGCTCCTCCTGCAACAGGCGGTAGCCCCGCCACAGGAAGCGCGTTTCGGTGATGCCATGCGCCGTGGTGACGTTTTTACGCGTACGGAGGCCCAGCTCAAGGTCTGGTAGATATACATGACCGGCATCCGGTTGTCCTGATCCCTGAATTTGTGCGGCAATGAATGGCCCGGTAAAGAGGCAGAAGAGATAGTTATTGACGGAGTGGTCGGGAATGTGAAGATTTAGTCATCGAGCCTGATTTATATAAGGCTGCAGTAGATAACTCAAATTGTAATGAATGTTAGTTTTCGTTCTGTTGCGCGGCAAACGCCGTTCACCTTGCTGATTCATACCGGCAATTCCCTTCTGACGAGAATGGAGTACACTTCCCGGTTACACTCTGACGTCCACAGCTCACCGTCGATAATTTTTCTGGCAAAGGAGTAGGCACGTATTTAATGAAATATATATGAACAATAGATTTAAAAAATCTGGGAAATTAATATTTTCGGCACATTATCATTCATTAATTAAAATCAAAAAACACCCAATAAAATACCCCCCATTGAGGCTTTAATTTGCCCTGTAGGAGTTTAATTAAACCATCTCCTATATTGATACACAAACCCTCTCCGTTGTTTGTTATAAAAAACACCCGCTCTCACTTTGGAATCCATTCATAGGGGTATATTCTTTCGATATTTTTAATATTTAATGCGGTCTTTTAAGATCAAGTTGGCACAAGGAATTTATAACAAACCAACTGACCTGATAAATTTATTGACTTCTGCTATAAAAAGTAGAGCCGTTCTTGATGTGCAAATAAAATTGAGAAAAATCAGAAGAAAGGTCGACTCATATAGAAAGAAAAGCATCACTATACCCTTGAATTATATCATAACACTACCAACATCGAGATTGACTCAATAACTTTATGTTCTCAGATAACATAATTTATCACCCATTTTTCTTTTCGAGAGGTTTTTTAATTCTGCTTACTCTCGCCTCTTCCAAAATGCTTAACGATCTAGGTTAAAAAATTTCTACTTATAGGATTAATAGAATGAGCATTGGATAAATAAGGATGCGGAGAATTTACTCTATAATAGGCCTGATGCGTATTTGAAAAAAGCTCAAATAAAGAGTTTAGCCCATTTTGTTTAGAAAGATGAAGATTAGCAGCTACGGCTGCCCCCTTCACAGATCCCCGCCATAAACACTACTCCTCGTTGTTTTTATTCTCGTTATTTTGCCGCATGGATTCTATAACTCTCGTTGCTCCTGTGTGAGTTCAAGATCATCCAGCAAGCGATCCAACTCTTCTTCAGGTAATTCTTTTTGATTCTGTCTCTTCCCGATAGCCATGCTCACCCTTGAGTTAATAGGATTAATCTCAGGGTATCCAGGGTGCATAAAATGCGCAACTAACAGATTTTGGACAATAGAAGCCATAAAGCCCCGTTAGTGGTACAAGTAACAAGCGGAGCGTAGCGACTTCATCAGATTGTCTGAGGGTCACACCTTATCAGGTGTGCTCGTATATCTGTCGAAGCGCTGGAAGAGCCTGTATATCGGGCTTTAATGCGAGTGATCAGTCTGTCGATATCATAACAATGCCAGGATAGGTTTTTTTCACGTTTTACTATCGCGGTGTGAGAATGCAACTGCCGCCAACGCTGAGTTATCCTGTCATCTCACCGTGTAACTTAGCGTGACAGTTACCACCAGGGACGGATCATAATGATAGAACCCATAGGCGACTAAAACAGGTAATTATTTAATTTGCTGATAGAGAAGGATTTAAAGGGCTTCTTCAGAAAGGGATAGACTGGAGCGGGCGAAGGGAATCGAACCCTCGTATAGAGCTTGGGAAGCTCTCGTTCTACCATTGAACTACGCCCGCTTTGAGGTGCGTAAGGCATTATAGACCTTACGCCTCTTCATACAAGCCTCTTTGCAACTAAATGGCGATTATATAATCACTTAGCACTTTGGCTTACTGCCTGGTGCCGGAAGATAACGCTGCGGATCGATGGCTGTAGCGCGATAGCGGATCTGGAAGTGTAACTTCACCGAGTCCGTGCCGGTACTGCCCATGGTGGCAATCTTCTGCCCAGCCTTCACATTCTGCCCGTTGTTCACCAGCATCGTATCGTTGTGGGCATAGGCAGTGATGTAATCTTCCCCATGCTTAATCATGATCAGGTTACCGTAACCGCGCAGCTGGTTGCCGACGTAGACCACCTTCCCTGCCCCTGATGCATAGACTGGCGTGCCGCGCGCAGCAGCGATATCAATGCCTTTATTGCCCCCCTCAGACAAGGAGTAAGGCAACACGACCTTGCCGCTGGCAGGCCAGACCCAGCAACGCTGGCCGACCGGAGGCCATGAAGACTGCGGCACCGCGTAAGACGGCGTCACTTTAGCTGTTTTGCCTTTAGAGGATTTCTTCGTTGAAGACGCGCCACCGTTAACCTTCAGTTTCTGCCCCACCTCGATGGTGTAGGTGGAGAGATGTTATTCAGACGCGCCAGATCCTTCACGCTGGTCCCCGTTGCGCGCGAAATCCGATACAGCGTATCCCCGCGCTTAACGGTATAAACCGCACCGGAATAGCTGCCCATATCCGACGACTTGCTTCCTGAACAGCCTGCCAGTAATAGCGTCAGCGTCAGACAAAAAACGGCGGTAATGGGATTTCTCGTCAGGCTTCCTGCAAACAAAACAGATCCTCGGTCAGCGTGAATGGCGCACTATGATACCAGCCCAGACTGATATGGGTCAGCCCTTTTCCGCTCTTGAGAGCAAACGGCGCATGGAGGAATGCAGTATAATGCAGCTGCTGATGGTGCAGAGCCATCCGCATCGTTGGCACTGGAGCATCAATGAGTATTCAAGAACACGTTATTTTGGTAAATGACCAGGGAATGGTGATTGGCACTCAGGAAAAGTACGCCGCGCACACCGCCCACACCCCGCTGCACCTGGCTTTCTCATCGTGGCTTTTTAACGCCAGAGGTGAGTGTCTTGTTACCCGACGCGCCTTAAGCAAAAAAGCCTGGCCAGCGTCTGGACCAACTCCGTTTGCGGACATCCTCAGTCTGGTGAAAAGACGGAACAGGCTATCATCCGCCGTTGCCGCTTTGAGGTTGGCGCGGAGATCACCAATATCACCCCCATCGCCGCTGAATTCCGTTACCGTGAAGCCGATCCTTCGGGGATCGTGGAGAATGAGATTTGCCCGGTATTCGCAGCACGCGTCACCAGCGAACTGCATATTAATCACGATGAAGTGATGGAGTATGAATGGGTCGAACTGGAAGCGTTGTTCCGCGCACTGGACGCTGCCCCCTGGAGCTTTAGCCCGTGGATGGTACAGGAAGCGACGGTCGCCCGCGACGCGCTCAGGGCCTTCGCGGCGCAATAAAAAGCCCCTTTCGGGGCTTTTTTTACTGTCTTAACGGCTTACTTCACCGGGCGCATCGCCGGGAACAGGATCACATCACGGATGGTGTGGCTGTTAGTGAACAGCATAACCATACGGTCGATACCAATCCCCAGACCTGCGGTTGGTGGCAGACCGTGCTCCAGCGCAGTCACATAGTCTTCGTCGAAGAACATCGCTTCGTCATCGCCCGCCGCTTTCGCGTTAACCTGATCCTGGAAGCGCTGAGCCTGATCTTCTGCATCGTTCAGCTCGCTAAAGCCGTTGCCGATTTCGCGGCCACCGATGAAGAACTCAAAGCGGTCAGTGATTTCCGGGTTCACATCATTACGACGTGCCAGCGGAGAAACTTCTGCCGGGTATTCGGTGATGAAGGTCGGCTGAATCAGGTGCGCTTCGGCCACTTCTTCGAAGATCTCGGTCACGATACGGCCCAGACCCCAGCTCTTCTCAACGTTGATACCGATGCTTTCCGCGATCGCTTTCGCAGAGTCGAAGTTATCCAGATCGGCCATGTTGGTTTCTGGACGGTATTTCATGATCGCTTCGCGCATGGTCAGTTTTTCAAACGGCGTGCCGAAGTCGAAGACTTCTTCACCGTAAGGCACTTTAGTGGTGCCCAGAATGTCCTGCGCCAGGGTACGGAACAGTGATTCGGTCAGCTCGATCAAATCTTTATAATCCGCATACGCCATATAGAGTTCCATCATGGTGAACTCTGGGTTATGACGCACGGAGATGCCTTCATTACGGAAGTTACGGTTGATTTCGAACACGCGGTCAAAACCACCGACGACCAGACGCTTCAGGTACAGTTCCGGCGCGATACGCAGGTACATGTCCAGATCGAGGGCGTTGTGATGGGTGATGAACGGGCGTGCAGACGCGCCGCCCGGGATCACCTGCATCATTGGGGTTTCCACTTCCATAAAGTCGCGGTTAACCATGAACTGGCGGATACCGGCCATGATCTGAGAGCGAATCTTGAAGGTCTTACGGGATTCATCGTTGGAGATGAGATCCAGGTAACGCTGACGGTAGCGCGCTTCCTGATCCTGCAGGCCATGGAATTTGTCCGGCAGCGGGCGCAGGGCTTTGGTCAGCAGACGCAGTTCGGTGCAGTGGATAGACAGCTCACCGGTCTTGGTTTTGAACAGCTTACCTTTCGCCCCCAGGATATCGCCCAGGTCCCACTTCTTGAACTGCTCGTTGTAGATGCCTTCCGGCAGGTCGTCACGGGAGACGTACAGCTGAATACGGCCGCCAACGTCCTGCAGCGTCACGAAGGAGGCTTTACCCATGATACGACGGGTCATCATGCGGCCAGCAACGGCCACTTCAATGTTCAGCGCTTCCAGCTCTTCGTTCTCTTTACCGTCGAAGTCAGCGTGCAGTTGGTCTGAGGTATGGTCACGACGAAAATCGTTCGGGAACGGCACGCCCTGCTCGCGCAGTGCTGCCAGCTTCTCGCGGCGGGTTTTCAGTTCGTTATTAAGATCGACTACCGCGTCAGCGCCCTGTGCTTGTTGTTCAGACATGTTGGTTCCTCATAACCCTGCTTTCAAACTTGCTTCGATAAATTGGTCCAGGCTGCCGTCCAGCACCGCCTGCGTGTTACGGGTTTCAACCCCGGTACGCAGGTCTTTGATGCGGGAGTCATCAAGGACGTAAGAACGGATCTGGCTGCCCCAACCGATGTCAGATTTGTTATCTTCCATCGCCTGTTTCTCAGCATTTTTCTTCTGCATCTCCAGCTCATAAAGCTTCGCTTTCATCTGCTTCATGGCCTGGTCTTTGTTCTTATGCTGGGAGCGGTCGTTCTGGCATTGCGTCACCAGCCCGGTTGGAATGTGGGTGATACGCACCGCAGATTCCGTACGGTTAACGTGCTGACCACCCGCGCCGGATGCGCGGTAAACGTCGATACGCAGATCCGCCGGGTTGATGTCGATATCGATATCTTCGTCAACTTCCGGATAGACAAACGCGGAGCTGAAGGAGGTGTGACGACGGCCGCCGGAGTCGAACGGGCTCTTACGCACCAGGCGGTGAACCCCCGTCTCGGTACGCAGCCAGCCGTAGCGTAATCGCCAATAATCTTGATGGTGACAGATTTAATACCGGCCACTTCACCTTCAGACTCTTCGATGATTTCGGTTTTGAAGCCGCGGGCTTCCGCCCAGCGCAGATACATGCGCATCAGCATGCTGGCCCAGTCCTGGGCTTCGGTACCGCCAGAACCTGCCTGAATATCGAGATAGCAGTCAGCGTTATCGTATTCACCGGAGAACATGCGACGGAATTCAAGCTGTGCCAGCTTCTCTTCGAGCACGTCGAGTTCAGCCACGGCTTCGTTAAAGGTTTCTTCGTCGTCAGCTTCGACGGCCAGCTCCAGTAAACCGGAAACATCTTCCAGCCCCTGAGCCATTTGATCCAGCGTATCTACGATAGCTCGAGAGAGGAACGCTCTTTACCCAGCGCCTGCGCGCGTTCAGGTTCGTTCCAGACGTCCGGCTGTTCCAGCTCGGCGTTTACTTCTTCAAGACGCTCTTTCTTGGCATCGTAGTCAAAGATACCCCCTAAGAACGTCAGAGCGCTCCGTGAGGTCCTGAATACGGTTTTTTACCGGATTAATTTCAAACATGGTCTGTTTTCTTTTATGGACTTGTCAAAATGCGGTGATAAGAGCGGGATTGTACCGAATCCACGCCCTTTTTTATAGAGATTACTGCCGCTAAATTGGCCAGATATTGTCGATGATGATCTGAAGGGTGCGGTTACCGCGGAACTCGTTTATATCCAGTTTGTAAGCCAGCTCAACTTCGCGCACGCCGTTGTCCGGCCAGACAGCGGTATCGACGTTAAAGGCAATACCGTCCAGCAGCGGGCCACCGCCTACAGGCTCGACCATCACTTTCAGATGGCGCTCACCAACAATGCGCTGTTGCAGCAGACGGAAGCGGCCATCGAACAGGGGTTCCGGGAACATCTGCCCCCACGGCCCTGCATCCCGGAGCATCTGTGCCACTTCCATCGTCATCTCAACCGGCGTGAGTTCGCCGTCGGAAACCACTTCGCCCTGCAGCAGGGCCGGGTCAATCCAGTCGGTGACCAGCTCGCCGAACAGACGCTGGAACTCGTCGAACTTCGCCTCTTCCAGCGACAAACCTGCCGCCATGGCATGGCCGCCGAACTTGAGCATCAAACCCGGGTAGAGGTATCCAGACGCTCCAGCGCATCGCGCATGTGCAGCCCCTGAATCGACGCCCGGAGCCTTTGAGGGTGCCATCACCAGCCGGTGCAAACGCAATGACCGGGCGGTGGAAACGCTCTTTAATACGCGAAGCCAGAATGCCCACCACGCCCTGATGCCACTCAGGGTGATACATCGCCAGGCCGCCCGGCAGCGTATCGCCGCTGCGTTCCAGTTTTTCGCACAGGGTCAGCGCTTCAACCTGCATTCCCTGTTCAATTTCTTTACGGGTCTGGTTCAGGCGTCCAGCTCATTAGCCAGCACGCGCGCTTCACCAATGTTGTCGCACAGCAGCAACGCGACGCCAACGGACATGTCGTCCAGTCTGCCGGCCGCGTTCAGGCGAGGCCCCAGGGCGAAGCCCAGATCGCTTGCCGCCAGCTTGAGCGGATCGCGGTTAGCAATCTCAAGCAGCGCTTTGATACCGGGACGGCATTTGCCCGCCCGGATGCGGCTTAAGCCTGCCAGGTCAGAATACGGTTATTGGTATCGAGCGGCACCACGTCTGCGACGGTCCCCAGTGCGACCAGGTCGAGATACTCGGCCAGGTCGGCACGGCAATACCGCGGGCGTCGAACCAGCCTTATCACGCAGCAGCGTGCGTAACGCCAGCATCAGATAAAATGCCACGCCGACGCTGCGAGTGATTTCGACGGGAAATCGCAGTCGCGCAGGTTCGGGTTGATGATCGCTTCCGCGGCAGGCAGCGTTTCACCCGGCAGGTGGTGATCGGTAACCAGCACCGGGATCCCCAGCTGATGCGCATGATCGACGCCGCATGGGAAGAGATCCCGTTGTCTACGGTCAGGATCAGCTGTGCACCGCGGGCATGGGCCTGATCGACCACTTCCGGGCTGAGGCCGTAACCATCTTCAAACCGGTTCGGCACCAGATATGTCACGTTGTCGCAGCCCAGCGCGCGCAGGCTCAGCACGCTCAGCGCGGTACTGGTTGCGCCATCAGCATCAAAATCCCCCACCACCACAATGCGCGTACCTTCACACAGCGCGTTGTAGAGTATTTCTGTGGCTTTTTCGATGCCGTTTAACTGCTGCCATGGCAACATCCCTTTAACGCTGCGCTCAAGGTCGGCAGCGGTACGCACGCCACGGCTGGCGTAAAGCCGCTTTAGCAGCGGCGGGAGGTCGTCAGGCAAATCAGCAAGTTCAACCGCCTCGCGGCGGCGCAGTTTTATTGGGGCTTTCACGCGAATTATTTACCACCAAATTGTTTCTGGTGCGCGTCGAGGAACTCTTTCATCTCTTTAGGTCCCTGATAACCCGGAACAACATAGCCGTTGCTCAGGACAATCGCTGGCGTACCGTTCACGCCAAACTGCACACCCAGCGCGTAGTGGTTAGCGATATCAATGTCGCAGGATGCAGGCTGCACGCCTTTGCCATTCATCGCGTCATCAAAGGCTTTGTTGCGGTCTTTCGCACACCAGATAGCTTTCATATCCTGCTCTGGCTTGCTCTCACGCCCGCGCGCGGAAGGCCAGATAACGCACGGTGATCCCCAGCGCGTTGTAATCTTTCATCTCTTCATGGAGCTTATGGCAGTAGCCACAGGTGATGTCGGTGAAGACGGTAATGACGTGTTTTTCCTGCGCCGCTTTATAAACGATCATCTCTTTTTCGAGCGCGTTCAGGTTTTTCATCAGCAGCTGGTTGGTTACGTTGACCGGCTGTGCACCGCTCACGTCGTACATTGGCCCCTGAATAATGTGTTTTCCGTCTTCGGTCACGTACAGCACGCCGCTGTTCGTCAGAACCGTTTTCATGCCGGCAACCGGTGCAGACTGGATATCACTGCTGGTGACGCCTAGCTTCGCCAGAGACTGTTTGATAGCGGCGTCATCCGCATGGGCAAAACCAGTAAATGAGGCTGCCAGCAGGGTGAACAGCGCGAAAGACTTTTTCATATAAGATCCTAATTCGTCGGCACTCACGCTCGTGGGTGGTGCTGTTGGTGTAGCTGCCGCAGCCGTTCCGTCGCGACATGGGTATAAATTTGGGTTGTGGAAAGATCGCTGTGTCCCAGCAGCATCTGCACCACGCGCAGGTCGGCGCCGTGGTTCAGCAGATGCGTCGCAAAGGCATGACGCAAAACGTGTGGCGAAAGCTTTTCACTGTCGATACCCGCCAGTGTGGCGTAATGTTTGATGCGATGCCAGAACGTTTGCCGCGTCATCTGTTGTGCGCGCTGGCTGGGGAACAAGACGTCGATTGAAGCGCCATTAAGCAACCATGGACGACCGTGCTCCAGATACGTTTCCAGCCAGTACACCGCCTCTTCACCCAGCGGCACCAGCCTTTCCTTGTTTCCTTTACCGATTACACGAACCACGCCCTGACGAAGGCTAATGTCGCTCATCGTCAGGCCGACCAGTTCAGAAACACGCAAACCGGTAGCATACAATAGCTCAAGCATGGCTTTATCGCGTAACTCCAGCGGCAGGTCAACTGCGGGTGACTGTAATAATCTCTCAACTTGTGCTTCGCTGAGATCTTTCGGCAGCCGCTGCGGGAGTTTCGGGGAGGCCAGGACCGCGCTGGGATCGTCTTCGCGAATTTTCTCACGGTTGAGGTGCTGGAACAGCCGACGCATTGCGCTGAGCAAACGTGCGGAACTGGTGGCCTTGTAGCCCCTTCCATCCGCTCGCCCAGCAGCGCCTGCAGGTCGTCGCTTTGGGCGTTCGCCAGCGACAGCCCACGGTGCGCCAGCCACTCCACCAGCATGGTGAGATCGCGCCGGTAGGCACTGAGCGTATTCTCGGCCAGGTTCTTCTCCAGCCACAGTGCATCGAGAAACTGTTCGATGAGTGCGAGATCCTTTTCCACATCAGCCCTTTGATTCTGCAGTCAGGCCATTATGCCTGATTGCGATCGGTTTCTGGTACACTACGCGCAAAGTCAAAGCAAGAATTGAGATAGTCACGCGATGAATATTGGTCTGTTCTATGGTTCCAGCACCTGCTACACCGAAATGGCGGCAGAGAAAATTCGGGACATCATTGGCCCGGAACTGGTGACGTTGCATAACCTGAAAGATGACGCGCTTACGCTGATGGAGCAGTACGATGTGCTGATCCTCGGCATCCCGACCTGGGATTTCGGCGAAATACAGGAAGACTGGGAAGCCATCTGGGACCAGCTTGATACGCTTAACCTCGACGGCAAAATCATTGCCATGTACGGCATGGGAGATCAGCTGGGTTACGGTGAGTGGTTCCTGGACGCACTTGGCATGCTGCACGACAAACTGGCACCGAAGGGCGTCACGTTTATCGGTTACTGGCCAACCGAAGGGTACGAGTTCACCAGTAAGAAACCGATTATTGCCGATGGGCAGCTGTTTGTCGGGCTGGCACTGGATGAAACCAACCAGTACGATCTCAGCGATGAGCGCCTGCAAAGCTGGTGTGAGCAGATTCTGGGCGAAATGGCAGAACAGTTCAGCTAACGCGAATTACTCCTGCGTCAGCTGCTGTAATAACATCCGACGCAGGTCTCGCCACTCAGCGCTATCCATACTGTCCGCAGCCAGCCACAGATGCTGGCGACGCCCGCTGTCCACGCTACGTAGCCGCAGCATCATGCCGGAAGCGATCATCCAGGGCATACCGAGAATTTCCCACTCTTTTCCCTGCCAGCGCAGGCGGGAATCCATCAGTAATTTGATCTCCCCCTGACGGGCATGAATGCGGCGCTGGCTGCGCACGCTGTCGAACACCACAAACGACAGCAACAGCAGCCACAGAGGCGTATAGCTAAGCGGCCACGGCATCAGTAACACAAAGGCCGCGACCAGGCCGTGGAGCAACAACGACATCCACTGCGAGCGCCACGAGACGCGAAGGTCAGATTGCCACAGGACCACGTTCCTGATTCCGTGTTTGAATTAATTGCACCATCCGTTGCAACTCGGTGTCGGCGGGTTTGCCGTGATTCATCAGCCAGTTAAATAAATCAGGATCGTCAGACTCAAGCAGGCGAACAAACAGACGCTTATCATCATCGCTTAAGCTGTCATACTCATATTCGAAGAAAGGCATGATGGAAATATCAAGTTCACGCATGCCGCGACGGCACGCCCAGTGAATACGGGCCTTGTTGTTAATATCCATGTTCTGTTTCCTGCATTACGTTTGGCACAGTCGGCACCCCGTCCAGTGTTCTTTATTTCTCTGCGGGGACACCAGCTAGTGTAACGTGTTTTTGACCGTTTCTTTACTGGAATATTGCGAACCACGAGCGCGCTTCCACAATAAACCCTATAAAGACAGCGGATTACACTATTTTGCGTGGCGCTACGCATAACCGGGTTATGGCACAAATGGCCTGTTGAAAGCGCTTGCAATGCCAGCAGGCTCTTTTACCATTAGGCATTATCAAAGCGTTAAGCAATTCAGGATATCGTTATGGCCTTTACACCATTTTCTCCTCGCCAGCCCGCCGCCTCTGCGCGTCTGCCGCTGACGCTTATTACTCTTGATGACTGGGCGCTGGCGACACTCACCGGTGCAGACAGCGAAAAATACCTGCAGGGCCAGGTAACCGCCGACGTCAGCCAGATGGACGAACACCAGCATCTGCTGGTCGCACACTGCGATCCAAAAGGGAAGATGTGGAGCAACCTGCGCCTGTTCCGTCGCCAGGAGGGTTTTGCCTTTATTGAGCGCCGCAGCCTGCGGGACGCGCAGCTCACCGAGCTGAAAAAATACGCGGTCTTCTCAAAAGTCACTATCGCCGCGGATGATGAACACGTTCTGCTGGGCGTGGCAGGCTTCCAGCCCGTGCGGCGCTGAAAAATCTGTTCAGTGAACTCCCGGATGCCCAGAAACAGGTCGTCAGCGAAGGCGCAACGTCTATCCTGTGGTTTGAACACCCGGCGGAACGCTTTCTGTTAGTCACGGATACCGCGACCGCCGAACGCGTCACCGAGGCGCTGCGTGGTGAAGCCCAGTTTAATAACAGCCAACAGTGGCTGGCGCTGAACATTGAAGCCGGTCTGCCGGTGATTGACGCCGCAAACAGCGGGCAGTTCATTCCTCAGGCCACCAACCTGCAGGCGCTGGGTGGCATTAGCTTTAAGAAAGGGTGCTATACCGGCCAGGAGATGGTGGCACGCGCCAAATTCCGCGGAGCCAACAAACGCGCACTGTGGACCCTGGCGGGCCACGCCAGCCGCGTGCCTGACGCTGGTGAAGATTTAGAACTGAAGATGGGCGAGAACTGGCGCCGTACCGGCACGGTGTTAGCCGCAGTTCAACTGGATGATGGCCGCCTTCTGGTTCAGGCCGTCATGAACAACGATATGGAAGCCGACAGCGTGTTCCGCGTGCGTGACGATGCCAATACGCTGAGCATTGAGCCTCTGCCGTATTCGCTGGAAGAGTAAGGCGTCATTGGCCGGCGACGAGATAAAAAAACGGTAACCTGACGGTTACGTTTTTGCTTACTCTCACGAAGAGAGGGCGGAGGCAAAAAGATCAACGTTCTGAAATTAAACCTGCCCCACATAGAGATAAATCGCTAAAAAGTGGCACACGCTACCGCCCAGCACAAACCCATGCCAGATAGCATGATTGTACGGGATACGCTTGCAGACATAGAAAATGACGCCCAGCGAGTAGACGATGCCCCAACGGCCAGAAGCGTCACGCCCCCTACCGCCAGCTTGATCGCCAGTTGATAAACCACAATCAGCGAAAGCCAGCCCATCGTGAGATAGGTCACCAGCGACAGCACCTTAAACCGGTGCGCAATGGTCAGCTTAAACAGGATCCCCAGCAGCGCCAGGCTCCAGATAACAATCATCAGGCCACGCGACAGCGGCGAGTTAAGACCCACCAGCAGGAAAGGCGTGTAGGTACCTGCAATAAGAAGATAGATAGCGCAGTGGTCGAATTTCTTGAGCCAGATCTTGGCCCGTTGATGCGGGATAGCGTGGTACAGCGTCGACGCCAGGAACAGCAGGATCATACTCCCGCCATACAGACTGTAGCTGGTAATGGCCATTGCGCTGGCATTCGTATCCACCGCCTGCACCAGCAATAACACTAAACCGACAATCCCAAAAACCAGGCCAATACCGTGGCTAATACTGTTGGCTATTTCCTCAGCCAGCGAATATCCCTGTGCAATTAATGGTCTGCTCACCATACAAAACTCCGGGAAAACTAACGATGAATATTCATCACCTGTATATGCTAACTGAGAATGATTCCAGTGAACACCTGTTAGCTAAAATAATTTCACAAGCATAATTTTTATCTATAAATCATGCACATAAACAAATTATTCACCTAACATTTGTTCACATTAAAATTTAATCATTAAGAATCAAGGGCATAAAATTGGATCCTGCCGACTTGCTGCATGTTATGATGGATAAAGGATGTCTGAATGAGAGTTTCGCCATTGTGAGTATGTTCACCACGCCGCCATTGCCAGTCTCAATAATCTGGAAATGATGGTCTACAACTATGTCATTAAAAATCGTGACAAAGTCATGTACATGACCATCCGCGAGCTGGCGGATGCGGCCGGCGTCTCAACGACCACTATCCTGCGCTTTTGCCGCAAACTCAACTGCGAAGGCTACTCTGAATTCCGCGTGCGCTTTAAGCTCTATTTAGAGCAGAACGAACCTCAGCAGGCAAATTTTGGTGCCAGTGAAATTATCAGCTTCTTTAAAGGCGTTAATAACGAAGAGTTCGATGCTTTATTAGATGAGGCGGTCGATATTATTTTATCCTCCGAACGTATTATATTTGTCGGTGCGGGCACGTCTGGCTCGCTGGCAAAATATGGCGCACGCTTCTTTTCGAATATCGGTAAATTCAGCAACCACATCGACGATCCTTATTTCCCGGTCACCAATGATATGGCTAAAAACGCGCTGGCGATTGTGCTGTCGGTATCCGGTGAAACCGAAGAGATCCTGCGCTTTGCCAGCCAGTTTAGCTGCATCGCTGCAAAGTGCTCTCCATTACCAGCCACGAGCACTCGCGCCTGGCAAAGCTCGCGGACTTTAACCTCTCCTGGCATGTCCCTCAGACGCGGATAGGCGGCGTGTACGATATCACCACACAAATACCCGTCATCTATATTCTCGAATCGCTTGGCCGGAAACTGGCGAAGAAACTGACAGAATAAAACACCTTGTTTTTTCGATGTGACAAATTACATTTTCAGCGAATTGTTATATCGTGACATTTAATTCCGCTTTGCTAGACTCGAACGCAATATGTCATTTACTGAGAATAGCAGCGATGAAAAAACTTACCCTACCAAAAGACTTTTTATGGGGCGGCGCAGTGGCCGCTCACCAGGTTGAAGGCGGCTGGAACAAAGGCGGTAAAGGGCCGAGCATCTGCGATGTCTTAACGGGCGGTGCGCACGGCGTGCCGCGCGAAATCACGCAGGAAGTCGTGCCGGGGAAGTACTATCCGAACCACGAAGCTATCGACTTCCATGGCCATTACAAAGAAGACATCAAGCTGTTTGCTGAGATGGGCTTCAAATGTTTCCGCACTTCTATCGCCTGGACGCGCATCTTCCCGAAAGGAGATGAAACACAGCCGAATGAAGAAGGCCTGAAGTTCTACGACGACATGTTCGATGAGCTGCTGAAATACAATATTGAACCGGTCATTACCCTCTCCCACTTCGAAATGCCGCTCCACCTGGTGCAGGAGTACGGCGGCTGGACCAACCGTAAAGTGGTGGATTTCTTTGTGCGCTTCGCGGAAGTGGTGTTTGAGCGCTACAAAAATAAGGTCAAATACTGGATGACCTTTAACGAGATCAACAACCAGCGTAACTGGCGTGCGCCACTGTTTGGCTACTGCTGCTCAGGCGTGGTTTATACCGAGCATGACAATCCGGAAGAGACCATGTACCAGGTGCTGCACCACCAGTTCGTTGCCAGCGCGCTGGCGGTGAAAGCGGCGCGTCGCATTAACCCGGAAATGAAGTCGGTTGTATGCTGGCAATGGTGGCGCTCTACCCGTTCTCCTGTAAACCAGAGGACGTGATGTTTGCACAGGAATCCATGCGTGAACGCTATGTCTTTACCGATGTCCAGCTGCGCGGTTACTACCCATCCTATGTGCTTAATGAATGGGAACGCCGTGGCTTCACCATCCATATGGAAGCGGGTGACGAGGAGATCCTGCGTGAAGGCACCTGTGACTATCTGGGCTTCAGCTATTACATGACCAACGCCGTGAAAGCGGAAGGCGGTACTGGCGATGCTATCTCAGGCTTTGAAGGCAGCGTACCGAACCCGCATGTGAAAGCCTCTGACTGGGGCTGGCAGATTGACCGGTGGGTCTGCGCTATTCCCTGTGCGAACTGTACGAGCGTTATCAGAAACCGCTGTTTATCGTGGAAAACGGCTTTGGCGCCTACGACAAAGTAGAAGAAGACGGCAGCATCAATGATGATTACCGCATCGACTACCTGCGTGCGCACGTGGAAGAGATGATGAAAGCCGTCACGTATGATGGCGTGGATCTGATGGGTTATACCCCGTGGGGCTGCATCGACTGCGTGTCGTTCACTACCGGCCAGTACAGTAAGCGCTACGGCTTTATTTATGTGAACAAGCACGACGACGGTACCGGCGATATGTCACGCTCGCGGAAAAAGAGCTTTAACTGGTACAAAGACGTGATTGCCAGCAACGGCGAGACGCTTTAACGCTTTTCTCCTCTCCCCGATGGGAGAGGAGATGTTTATTTCCCACCCGCCAGTTCAATAAAACTTCCCGTCACATACGAGGCTTTCTCGCTCAGCAGCCAGACAATCGCCTGCGCCACCTCTTCCGGCTGACCGCCACGCTGCATAGGCAGCATGGATTTGACCCTATCCACCCGGCCCGGCTCACCGCCAGATGCATGAATCTCGGTGTAAATCAGCCCGGGACGCACGCAGTTTACGCGGATCCCTTGCGCTGCCACTTCCAGCGATAATCCCGTCGTCAACGAATCAACAGCACCTTTGGACGCGGCGTAATCCACATATTCACCCGGAGCACCGAGGCGCGATGCCGCGGATGACACGTTCACGATCGCGCCGCCTTTGCCACCATGTCTGAACGACATGCGTTTTACCGCTTCGCGGCAGCAGAGGAAATAACCGGTCACGTTCGTGGCTAACACGCGGTTGATCCGTTCAGCGGAGAGGTGTTCAATCGTGGATTGTTCAAACAGGATCCCGGCGTTGTTCACCAGTGCGGTAAGCGGTCCGGCTTCACGATCGATACTGTCGAACATTGCCAGCACCTGAGCTTCATCACTGATATCTGCACGCACGGCAAACGCGGTGCCCCCCGCGTCGGTAATCATCGTGATCACATCCGTCGCGGCTTTAATGTTGTGGTGATAGTTCACCGCCACGGTGTAGCCTTCGCGCGCCAGCTGCAGCGCGGTGGCTTTACCAATACCGCGGCTGGCGCCGGTGACCAGTGCAATTGCCATCTATGTCTCCTTATAAAAAAACCGGGTAGCGTTAACGCTGACCCGGCCTGTACACATTATAACCGCGGAACGATTACTGGTATTCGCTCATTGGCACACAAGAGCAGAACAGATTACGGTCACCGTAGACGTCATCGAGACGTTTCACGGTCGGCCAGTATTTGTTTGCTATGCCAGCCGGGAACACCGCCTGCTCACGGTATAACCGTGCTCCCACCCGGAGACCAGCTCATTCTGGGTGTGCGGTGCGTTAACCAGCGGGTTATCAGCCAGCGTCCACTCACCGGCTTTCACGCGGTCGATTTCAGCGCGGATAGCCAGCATCGCGTCAATAAAGCGGTCCAGCTCAACTTTGCTTTCAGACTCGGTGGGTTCAACCATCAGCGTACCCGCCACCGGGAACGACATGGTTGGCGCATGGAATCCATAGTCAATCAGACGCTTAGCAATGTCCAGCTCGCTGATACCTGTCTCTTCTTTCAATGGACGGATATCGAGGATGCACTCGTGCGCCACGCGACCATCACGGCCCGTGTAGAGCACCGGATACGCTTCTTTCAGACGCGTTGCGATGTAGTTAGCATTGAGAATAGCCACCTGGCTTGCCTGCTTCAGCCTTCCGCGCCCATCATGCGGATATACATCCAGCTGATGGGCAGGATTGAGGCGCTACCGAACGGCGCCGCAGAGACCGCGCTGACGGGTCAACATGCCTTCAATCTGCACTACGCTGTGGCCTGGGACAAACGGCGCCAGGTGTGCTTTCACACCGATTGGGCCCATACCTGGACCACCACCGCCATGTGGAATGCAGAAGGTTTTGTGCAGGTTCAGGTGCGACACATCCGCGCCGATAAAGCCCGGAGAGGTAATGCCAACCTGTGCGTTCATGTTCGCACCGTCGAGATAAACCTGACCGCCGAACTGATGGACCACTTCACACACTTCACGGATGGTCTCTTCGTACACACCGTGGGTGGACGGGTAGGTCACCATGATGCAGGAGAGTTTTTCGCCCGCCTGCTCGGCTTTCGCACGCAGATCGGCCAGGTCAATGTTGCCATTCTTGTCGCAGGCCACCACCACCACTTCCATACCCGCCATCTGGCAGACGCCGGGTTGGTGCCATGCGCAGAACTTGGGATCAGGCAGATATCGCGATGCCCTTCATTGCGGCTTTCGTGATAGTGACGAATTGCCAGCAGGCCCGCGTATTCCCCCTGCGCCCCGGAGTTTGGCTGCATGCAGAGTGCATCGTAACCGGTCAGCTTCACCAGCCAGTCGGAGAGCTGGTTGATCATCAGGTGGTAACCTTCCGCCTGCTCTGGTGGGCAGAACGGGTGCAGCTCGGAAAATTCAGGCCAGGTGATTGGGATCATCTCTGCCGCAGCGTTCAGCTTCATGGTGCAGGAGCCCAGCGGATCATCGCCTGGTTCAGCGCCAGGTCTTTGCGCTCCAGAGAGTGCATATAGCGCATCATCTCGGTTTCGCTGTGGTAGCGATTGAACACCGGGTGAGTCAGGATCGCATCATCACGCAGCATGCTTTCCTGGATAGAGCGGCTGTCGAGCGCGACATCTTTATCGAGCGTATCAATATCCAGGCCGTGCGCATCGCCCAGCAAGACGTTAAACAGGTTTACGATATCTTCGCGGGTAGTGCTTTCATCCAGGGTAATGCCTACCGCGTTATGGATGTCGCTACGCAGGTTGATCTCTGCCGCGTCAGCACGAGCCAGCACCGCGGCTTTGTCAGCCACTTCAACACACAGCGTGTCAAAGTAATGGGCGTGGCGCAGTTTCAGGCCTTTCTGCTGCAGACCACAGGCCAGAATATCCGCCAGACGGTGAATACGGCTGGCAATGCGTTTCAGGCCAACAGGACCGTGGAAGACAGCGTACAGGCTGGCGATATTGGCCAGCAGGACCTGCGAGGTACAGATGTTGGAGTTCGCTTTCTCGCGACGAATATGCTGCTCGCGAGTCTGCATTGCCATGCGCAGCGCGGTGTTACCGGCGGCATCTTTTGAAACGCCGATGATACGGCCAGGCATGGAGCGTTTGAATTCATCTTTTGCGGCAAAGAACGCCGCATGTGGGCCACCGTAGCCCATCGGGACACCAAAGCGTTGTGCAGAACCGAAAACAATGTCCGCGCCCTGTTTACCTGGAGCCGTCAGCAGGACCAGCGCCATAAAATCAGCCGCGACGCTGACAACCACTTTGCGGGCCTTCAGCTCAGCAATCAGTGCGCTGTAGTCGTGAACGTCACCGGTGGTGCCGACCTGTTGCAGCAGCACGCCAAACACATCCTGATGATCGAGGACTTTGTCGGCGTCGTCGACAATCACGTCAAAACCAAAGGTTTCGGCACGAGTACGAACCACATCAAGCGTTTGCGGATGCACGTCCGCTGCCACGAAGAAGCGGTTGGCATTTTTCAGTTTGCTCACGCGCTTCGCCATTGCCATTGCTTCGGCGGCGGCGGTGGCTTCATCCAGCAGTGAAGCGGACGCGATATCCAGGCCGGTCAAATCCAGCGTAACCTGCTGGAAGTTCAGCAGCGCTTCCAGACGGCCCTGAGAAACTTCTGGCTGATACGGGGTGTAGGCGGTGTACCAGCCCGGGTTTTCCAGCATATTACGCAGAATAACCGGAGGTAACTGCACGTTGGTGTAGCCCATGCCAATATAAGACTTATAGCGCTTGTTCAGGCCGGCAATCGCCTTCAGCTCCGCCAGAGCGGCGAATTCAGTGGTGGCTTCACCCACCTGAGGCGGCGTGGCAAGCTGGATGTCTTTTGGCACAATCTGGCCGATCAGTGCATTTAATGAATCCGCGCCAACTGTCTTCAGCATCTCCTGCTGTTGCTGAGCATCCGGCCCAATGTGACGTTCAATGAAGGCGCCACGGTTTTCAAGCTGGCTTAAAGTCTGTGTCATGAGCGATGGTTCCTGAAACGTGCAGTGAATGTGTTTTCTCCCTCTCCCGGAGGGAAAGGGCTGGGGTGAGGGTGTCGTCTGTTCCCCTCACCTACCTCCCCCAAAGAGGAGAGGGTTAAGGCTTACTCGTTTTCTAACAGCGCTTCGTACGCGGTGGCATCCAGCAGCGCGGCGACCTGCGATTCGTCGCTGGCTTTGATCTTGAAGATCCAGCCGCCTTCATAAGGCTCGCTGTTCACCAGCTCCGGGGAGTCGCTCAGGGCGTCGTTCACGGCAACAATTTCACCGCTTACCGGAGCGTAGATATCAGAAGCCGCTTTTACGGACTCGGCCACGGCGCAGTCATCGCCTGCTTCCACGGATGCGCCGACTTCAGGCAGGTCAACAAACACCATGTCGCCCAGCAGCTCCTGCGCATGCTCGGTGATCCCTACGGTGTAAGTGCCGTCCGCCTCTTTGCGCAGCCACTCGTGTTCTTTGCTGTATTTCAGTCTGCTGGCACATTGCTCATTGAAGTTCTCCTGATAAAAATGATTAGGCGACCGGCTTACCGGCGCGAACAAAAATCGGTTTGGTCACGTTGACCGGCATTTCACGGTTGCGGATTTGCACCACTGCCGTTTCGCCAATGCCCGCCGGAACACGCGCCAGTGCAATACTGTAGCCCAGCGTCGGGGAGAAGGTACCGCTGGTGATCACGCCTTCACGCGGGTTGCCGTCAGCATCTGTAAAACGCACCGGCAGCTCGCCGCGCAGCACGCCTTTCTCGGTCATCACCAGGCCAACCAGCTGTTCAGTGCCCTTTTCACGCTGCATTTCCAGCGCTTCACGGCCAATAAACTCACGGTCAGCCGGTTCCCAGGCGATGGTCCAGCCATGTTGGCCGCCAGCGGTGACACGCCTTCATCCATCTCTTGCCCGTAGAGGTTCATACCGGCTTCCAGACGCAGCGTATCGCGCGCGCCCAGACCTGCCGGCTTAACGCCAGCTTCCACCAGCGCACGCCAGAAATCGGCGGCTTTCTCATTCGGCATGGCAATTTCATAGCCCGCTTCACCGGTGTAGCCGGTGGTCGCGATAAACAGATCGCCCGCCTGTACGCCGAAGAACGGCTTCATGCCGTCGGTGGCTTTACGCTGCTCATCGCTGAACAGAGAGGCGGCTTTAGACTGCGCGTTCGGCCCCTGTACGGCGATCAGCGACAGATCATCGCGGACGGTGATGTCGATGGCGTAAGGTTCAGCGTGTTGGGTAATCCAGGAGAGGTCTTTTTCGCGGGTGGCGGAGTTTACAACGAGGCGGAAGAAATCTTCAGAGAAGTAATAGACGATGAGGTCATCAATTACGCCGCCGGAGGCATTCAGCATGCCGGTGTAGAGCGCTTTGCCTGGCGTCTTCAGTTTGGCGACGTCGTTTGCCAGCAGATAACGTAAAAACTCCCGGGTGCGGCTGCCATGCAGGTCGACAATCGTCATGTGTGACACGTCGAACATACCGGCATCGGTGCGCACCGCGTGGTGCTCATCAATCTGCGAGCCGTAGTGCAGCGGCATCATCCAGCCATGGAAGTCCACCATGCGTGCGCCGCATAACACGTGTTGTTCGTACAAAGGAGTCTGTTGAGCCATCTTTTCCTCGTTGAATAAGCAGGGCTGTCTTGCGTTTCGCACACCTGAACAGTGCCACGAAACCCGGCGCCGCGATCGCTTTCTGGACCCCGACGCAAACGTTCTCTTTTACCTGAACTTACCACCGAAACCGGCGATTAACCATAAGGTAAAACGGGTCATCACATTAGCTTATGACCTAAAAACACGAAAAAGCTTACAGAGTTATTCACTGGCAAACTGCGATTAAGCCGCATAAAATTAACATTGCTCTAACAGGATTTAGCAGATGGTGATATTTCATGCGGAAAAACGGGCGGAATTTCCGTAACATAAAAATAGTAAGATTAGATTTTCTAATGCGAAAAATGCGGTGAAATTAGATTATTTCAAACGAGCGAATTTCCCCGGCGCAGAGGCCGGGAAAACAAAGTGTGACGGGGGTCTATATTAGCGCAGCCAGTCCGGCAGGTCGTTAAGACCCATCGCCTGGCGAAGGAGTTGAGGTTTTACGCCAGGAAGGGTATCGGCAAGTTTAAGGCCGAGGTCGCGCAGCAGTTTTTTCGCTGGATTCGCGCCGGCAAACAGCTCACGGAAACCTGCATGCCTGCCAGCATCACCGCTGCACTGTGCTTACGGCTGCGTTCGTAGCGACGCAGATAGAGATGCTGGCCGATATCTTTGCCTTCGCGATGCAGGCGACGCAACTCTTCTACCAGCTCTGCCGCTCCATAAAGCCAAGGTTCACGCCCTGCCCGGCCAGCGGATGGATCGTATGCGCCGCGTCACCCACCAGCGCCAGACGGTGCGCCGCAAACTGACGCGCATAGCGTCCGGTTAACGGGAACACCAGCCGCTCGCTCTCAAGTGCATAGCCCAAGACGGTTATCAAACGCGACGCACAGCGCCTGGTTAAAACGCCTCGGGAGTCGCTCCTGCATCTGTTGCGCTTTATCAGGAACCAGAGACCAGACAATCGAACACAGGTGCGGATCGCTCAACGGCAGGAATGCCAGAATGCCGTCATTGTGGAAGATTTGGCGCGCACCCCACCGTGCGGCTCTTCAGTGCGAATCGTTGCCACCAGAGCATGATGGCGATAGTCCAGAACGTCAGCGGAATATCCGCCTTGTTACGCAGCCAGGAGTTGGCACCGTCAGCGCCCACGACCAGTCGCGCGGTCAGCATGTCACCGCTTTGCAGGGTGATAAAAGCGTCGTTTTCTCCCCAGGCAACCTGCTGGATTTGCGCCGGTGCCAGCAGCGTGATATCGCTGCAGGACTGCGCCTTTTGCCACAGAGCATGGTGGATAACGGCATTTTCGATGATGTGTCCCAGATGGCTGTAGCCCATGCTTTCATCATCAAACGCGATATGACCAAAGCTGTCTTTGTCCCACACTTCCATGCCGTGATAACAGCTGGCACGCTGCGCCACGATATCTGACCAGACGCCAAGGTGCGTCAGCAACTTTTCACTGGCCGCATTGATTGCCGAGACGCGCAGTTCCGGCGGCGCGTCCTGCGCGACAGGCTGAGGTACGTTTTGCTCCAGTACCGCAACGCGCAGGCCGCTGCCCTGTAAACCACAGGCCAGCGCCAGTCCTACCATTCCGCCGCCAACGATGGCGACATCAACATTTTGCACGGTGATAACTCCTTAACGCGCGACCCAACCAAGAGTCCGCTGCGCCAGCACGTCACGTGCCGGAATGAATAATTCCATCGCCATCAGCCCAAGATTGCGGCCTGCAACCAGGGTGCCCAGCGATTGGCAAACAGGTGCACCAGACCATCCGTCACACCAATCGTCGCCTCTTTATCTGCCCGGCGTCGCTTCTGGTAATGGCTGAGCACCGACCAGGCACCACAGTCTTTTTGCTCGCTCCACGCCTGCGAAAGCGTTTCTGCCAGGCTCATCACGTCGCGAAGCCCGAGGTTAAACCCTGCCCGGCGATGGGATGCAATGTCTGCGCGGCATTGCCGACCAGCGCCATGCGATGGGAGATAGACTGCGAGGCGGTGGTCAGCGACAACGGGTATACGCTCCGCTTTCCCGCGTGGGTAATACGTCCCAGCCGCCAGCCAAAGGCTTTTTGCAGCTCGGTACAAAAACGTTCGTCAGACCAGGTCTGTATCTCAGCCGCGTTGTCCTGCGGATGGCACCACACCAGCGAACTGCGATCGTGGGACATGGGCAGCATCGCCAGCGGGCCATGCTGGGTGAAACGCTCAAAAGCGCGGCCGTTGTGAGCGCCCGCTGTCGAAACGTTAGCAATGACGGCCACCTGCCCGTAGGGCTGTTGTCGCCACTCCACGCCGCACTGCGTGCCGAGCGAAGAGCGCGAACCGTTTGCCGCTACCAGAAGCTGGCCTTCAAGGACGGTACCGTTATCCAGCACCACGTTGACCGACGCTTCACTGCGGCTAAAACTGGCCACACGCGCCGGGCAATGCAGGGTCACGCCTGGCGCATCCTTAAGCAGGCGGAACAGGCGTAACCCGACGTCGTGCAGCTCCACGACCCGGCCCAGCGCATCTATACGGTAATCATGTGCATCCAGGGTAACGAAACCGGCATGACCGCGATCGCTGACGTGAACGGTTTTAATCGCCGTCGCACAGTCGCTATCGCCTGCCAGATGCCAATGCGTGAGAGTTGCTGACAGGTACCTGCGCCAGTGCAATGGCGCGGGCATCAAAACCGGGGTGATCAGAGGCCTCTGGCGCAACGGCCTCCACCAGATGCACCGGCAGTTTTCCCTGCGTAAAATGCGAGATGGCCAGTGCCAGCGTGGCTCCGGTCATCCCGCCGCCAACGATAATCACGCTCATACGCGTGCCGCTGCCATCAGCGCCTCGATATCGTCAGCATTTTTCACGACACTGGCGGTCAGGTTTTCGTTGCCGGTTTCGGTAATGACGATGTCGTCTTCGATACGAATGCCAATCCCACGGTATGCTTCCGGCACGTCGGCATCCGGCGCGATATACAGCCCCGGCTCAACGGTTAATACCATGCCTGGCTCCAGCACGCGGGAACGATCGGCACCGTACGCTCCCACGTCATGCACATCCAGCCCCAGCCAGTGCTCAGGCCGTGCATAAAGTACGGACGATGCGCGTTCTCGGTAATCAGGTATCCACGTCGCCTTTCAGGATATCGAGCTTCACCAGGCCGGTGATCATGATGCGCACCACTTCGCCAGTCACTTCCTGAATAGACGTGCCTGGACGGTACAGCCTGAGCGCCGTCTCGAGCGATTCGAGGACGATGTCATACACCGCGCGCTGTGCGGGGGTGAATTTACCGTTCACCGGGAACGTACGGGTAATATCGCCCGCATACCCCTGGAATTCGCATCCGGCGTCAATCAGCACCAGATCGCCGTCGCGCAGCGCACTTTCGTTTTCGGTGTAGTGCAGAATGCAGCCGTTTTCACCGCCGCGACAATGGTGTTGTAAGAAGGATAACGCGCGCCGTGGCGGTTAAATTCGTGATGAATCTCCCCTTCCAGCTGGTATTCAAACATTCCCGGGCGGCATTTCTCCATGGCGCGGGTGTGTGCCAGCGCACTGATTTCACCCGCGCGGCGCATCACGTCCAGCTCTTCCGGGGATTTGAACAGTCGCATCTCATGCACCACCGGACGCCAGTCCGTCAGGGTGGCTGGGGCGGACAGATTCTGCCTCGAACCTTTGCGCAGCTTATCCAGAGCGGTAAAGACAATCTCATCGGCATACGCATACTCGCCCTGCGCGTGGTAAAGCACATCCAGGCCATTCAGCAGTTGATAGAGCTGCTGGTTGATTTCACTGAATGCCAGTGCCCGATCCACTCCCAGCTTCTCTGGCGCAGCCTCTTGCCCTAAGCGACGGCCAAACCAGATTTCGGCAGTGAGATCGCGTACGCGGTTAAAAATCACGCTGTGGTTGTGGGTGTCATTACTCTTAATCAGCACCAGTACCGCTTCCGGCTCGTTGAAGCCGGTGAAGTACCAGAAATCGCTGCTCTGGCGATAGGGGTATTCGCTGTCGGCGCTGCGCGTCACTTCTGGCGCAGCAAAAATCAGCGCGGCGCTGCCCGGCTGCATATTGGCCAGCAGCGCCTGACGACGGCGCGAATACTCTTGATTTGAGATAACCATGACACCCTCCTGTGCGTTATTTTTCTTAATGTAAGGTTGGCTTGCGGACTTCCGGCGCGGTCGGCTGCGAACGCGTAAAGTGGTCGTGGCACAGCAAAGCAGCAACGCGAACGTATTCGATGATCTCTTCGAGAGACATTTCCAGCTCTTCCTGGTCTTCGTCTTCATCGTAGCCCAACTGCGCAATGTTACGCAGATCGTCGATCGCCTCACCCGCTTCGCCGGTCACTTTATCGAGTTTCGGCTGCGTGACGCCCAGCCCCAACAGGTAGTGGTTGACCCAACCTGCGAGCGCATCGGCACGATCGAAGACGCTGACGTCATCGCCTTCAGGCAGATAAAGCTGAAAAAGGAAGCCATCGTCTTCCAGCGAATCGCTGATCGCGGAGTGCATTTTACGCACGCTTCCGCCAGCTCGTGACCAAACGCCAGCCCTTCGTTCGTCAGGTCGTGGATCAGCGGCTGCCATGAGCTGTCGCTGTTTCCGCCGCACAGCATGCCACTGATCAGACCGTGCATTTCCGCAGAGGTTAAACCGACTCCCTGCTGGTTCAGTAACTGGTTTAAATCCTTGTAACCAGGCATTTCGTTCTGTATAGACATGCGCATTCGTCATCGTTGGGAGGAATATTCATGATATGCTACCACTTGGACCCTGGTGATACCAGAAAAGGGCTTGTATCTTCACATCAGGGTAGCTATAGTGTCGCCCCTTCGCAGCCCCCGGGGCAGTAAGCGAAGGCAGCGCAGTCAATCAGCAGGAAGGTGGCATGTCTGCACAACCCGTCGATCTCCAGATTTTTGGCCGTTCACTGCGAGTGAATTGTCCGCCTGAACAAAGGGATGCCTTGAATCAGGCTGCGGACGATTTGAATCAGCGGTTGCAAGATCTCAAAGAACGCACTAGAGTCACAAATACTGAGCAGCTGGTTTTCATCGCCGCGTTGAACATCAGTTATGAACTGACTCAGGAAAAAGCGAAGACCCGCGATTACGCGGCAAGCATGGAGCAGCGCATTAAAATGCTCCAGCAGACCATAGAACAGGCATTGCTTGATCAAGGTCGCAATCCCGAAAGACCGGGACCAAAGTTTGAATAACACTTCTCAGTTGACTATGGTAGAGTAACTGTGAAGACAAAATTTCTCTGAGATGTTCGCAAGCGGGCCAGTCCCCTGAGCCGATATTTCATACCACAAGAATGTGGCGCTCCATGGTTGGTGAGCATGCTCGGTTCGTCCGAGAAGCCTTAAAACTATGACGACACATTCACCTTGAACCAAGGGTTCAAGGGTTACAGCCTGCGGCGGCATCTCGGAGATTCCCTCTCTTTTTCTTCTACCGACTACCATGACCCAACTCCCTGAAGTCTCTTCCTCACGCCAGGACATCCGTCAGCTCATGCGTCAACGCCGTCGTGCGTTAACTCCCGAACAGCAAGCACAGTTTGCCCAGCAAGGCGCAGCCGTATGATGGCCTATCCCCCTGTTGTGATGGCGCGTACCGTCGCCCTGTTCCTCTCGTTTGATGGCGAGCTGGATACTCAACCGCTGATCGAACAGCTGTGGCGCGCCGGGAAAAGAGTGTACCTGCCGGTGCTGCATCCGTTTAGCCGGGGAAATTTGCTGTTTTTACATTACCATCCGCACAGCGAACTGGTGGTGAATCGTCTGAAAATCACCGAACCAAAACTCGACGTCCGCGACGTCCTCCCCCTATCAGAACTGGATGTGCTGATCACGCCGCTGGTGGCGTTTGATGAGCAGGGTCAGCGCTTAGGGATGGGTGGCGGTTTTTATGACAGGACGCTGCAAAACTGGCAGCAGTATCATTTACAGCCTGTGGGGTACGCACATGACTGTCAGGGCGTGGAAGCCTTGCCGGTAGAGAAGTGGGATATTCCGCTGCCTGCGGTAGTGACGCCGGGCAAAACCTGGCGCTGGTAAAATAAAGCCGGGTAGCGACCCGGCTTTATGCTCACAGAAACAGAATCAGTACAGCAGACGGGCGCGAATGGTACCCGGAATAGCCTTCATGCTCTGCAGCGCTTTTTCCGCTACATCTTCGTCCGCTTCAATATCAATCACCACGTAACCCATCTGAGAGTTCGTTTGCAGATACTGTGCGGCAATGTTGACGCTCTGCTCGGCAAAGATCTGGTTGATCGCAGTCAGCACGCCCGGACGGTTTTCATGGATGTGCAGCAGACGACGGCCACCGTGCAACGGCAGAGACACTTCCGGGAAGTTCACGGCAGAGAGCGTAGAACCGTTGTCGGAGTATTTGCTCAGCTTGCCCGCGACTTCCAGACCGATATTTTCCTGCGCTTCCTGCGTCGATCCGCCGATGTGCGGCGTCAGGATCACGTTGTCGAATTCGCACAGCGGAGAGGTAAACGGATCGCTGTTGGTAGCAGGCTCAGTCGGGAAGACGTCGATTGCCGCCCCCGCCAGATGCTTACGCTTAAGCGCATCGCACAGCGCCGGAATATCGACAACCGTACCGCGCGCGGCGTTGATCAGCAGTGAACCTGGCTTCATCAGCGCAAGTTCCTCAGCACCCATCATGTTTTTCGTCGACGCATTTTCCGGCACATGCAGGCTGACCACGTCGCTCATGTTCAGCAGGTCAGAGAGGTGTTGAACCTGAGTGGCGTTGCCCAACGGCAGTTTGCTTTCGATATCATAAAAATAGACATGCATCCCCAGGGATTCAGCCAGGATCCCCAGCTGAGTACCGATGTGACCATAGCCGATGATACCGAGTTTTTTACCACGGGCTTCGTATGAACCCGCAGCCAGTTTGTTCCACACGCCGCGGTGCGCTTTGGCGTTAGCTTCCGGAATACCACGCAGTAACAGCAGCAGCTCGCCAATCACTAACTCCGCCACGGAACGGGTGTTGGAGAACGGGGCGTTAAAGACAGGCACACCGCGTTTTGCGGCGGCATTCAGGTCAACCTGGTTGGTACCGATGCAGAAACAGCCGATGGCAACCAACTTTTCCGCCGCGGCAATCACGTCTTCAGTCAGTTGGGTACGGGATCGCAGGCCAATGAAATGGGCATCACGGATGGACGCTTTCAGCTCTTCGGTGTCCAGCGCGCCTTTGTGAAATTCGATGTTGGTGTAACCTGCTGCACGAAGCTATCAAGCGCTTTCTGATGCACGCCCTCAACCAGCAGGAATTTAATCTTGTCTTTCTCCAGTGATACCTTTGCCATTTACCTTACCCGACCCTGTTTTGTCTGAACTGATGTTGTGCTGGATTTAAATCCGCTGTAGCCAACATATCAAAAAAAACTATTGCAGCAATATGAACGTTTGCGTCGGCACTCTGAAGAAAAGTCATACAGAGCAAAATGGCAGAGGAAAATGCTGTAGAAATTTGCGAATGCGGCAGGATCGGCAAACGAGAGGTAAAAAGCGTGACACAAGTCACCGAATTTAGCTTTTCAAAATTTTTTTAGCGGGGGGAGGTCTCCCCCCATCAGATCATTTTACGATGGTTTGCACGCCATCTGCCGTGCCGATCAGCGCGACATCCGCGCCACGGTTGGCGAATAACCCTACAGTCACTACGCCTGGAATACCGTTAATGGCATTTTCCAGCGCAATGGCGTCGAGAATTTCCAGACCGTGAACGTCGAGGATCACGTTGCCGTTATCAGTGATGACGCCCTGACGATATTCCGGGCGTCCACCCAGTCTCACCAGTTCACGCGCCACAGCGCTACGCGCCATTGGGATCACTTCTACCGGCAGCGGGAATTTACCCAGGATATCAACCTGCTTTGACGCATCGGCGATACAGATGAATTTATCCGCCACGGAGGCGATAATTTTTTCACGCGTCAGCGCCGCACCGCCGCCTTTGATCATCTGCATATGGCCGTTGATTTCATCCGCGCCATCAACGTAGATACCAAGACGGTCAACTTCATTCAGATCGAAAACGGTGATGCCAAGGCTTTTCAGCTTTTCCGTGGAAGCGTCGGAGCTGGAAACTGCACCCTCGATCTGCTTCATCGTGCCCAGCGCATCGATAAAGTGTGCCGCCGTCGAGCCCGTACCAACACCGACAATGGTACCCGGTTGCACATACTGGAGAGCGGCCCATCCTACTGCTTTTTTCAGTTCATCCTGCGTCATGATCGTTTAGCCTGTGGTGTGAAAACGTAGGCCGCATTATAGAACACGTCGGGTGGATTTCGTCTGCCACGAAGGGAAAATTGTGTCATAGTGCAGATTAAGCAAAATTAAGGAGTCAGCCAGAGCAATGAAACGTCCGGACTACAGAACACTACAGGCACTTGATGCAGTTATTCGTGAACGCGGTTTTGAGCGCGCAGCGCAAAAGCTTTGTATCACTCAGTCCGCCGTATCACAACGCATCAAGCAGCTGGAAAACATGTTCGGGCAGCCTCTGCTGGTACGTACCGTTCCACCGCGTCCAACGGAGCAAGGACAAAAGCTCCTCGCCCTGCTGCGCCAGGTTGAACTGCTCGAAGATGAGTGGCTGGGCGACGAACAGACCGGCTCAACGCCGCTGCTGCTCTCGCTGGCGGTGAACGCCGACAGTCTGGCAACCTGGCTGTTGCCGGCCCTTGCGCCGGTGTTAGCGGACTCCCCGATTCGCCTGAATCTGCAGGTTGAAGATGAAACCCGTACGCAGGAGCGCCTGCGTCGCGGTGAAGTGGTTGGGGCGGTCAGTATCCAGCCTCAGGCGCTGCCGAGCTGTCTTGTCGATCAGCTGGGCGCACTGGACTACCTGTTTGTCGGCTCAAAAGCGTTTGCCGAGCGCTACTTCCCGAACGGCGTCACCCGCGCCGCGCTGCTGAAAGCCCCTGCGGTGGCGTTCGACCATCTGGACGATATGCATCAGGCCTTCCTGCAGCAAAACTTCGATCTGCCGCCGGGCAGCGTGCCATGTCATATCGTGAACTCGTCTGAAGCGTTTGTGCAGCTCGCACGTCAGGGCACGACATGCTGTATGATCCCGCACCTGCAGATAGAGAAAGAGTTGAAAAGCGGTGAGCTGATTGACTTAACGCCGGGGCTGTATCAGCGCCGGATGCTCTACTGGCACCGTTTTGCGCCGGAAAGCCGCATGATGCGCAACGTCACCGACGCGCTGCTGGCGTATGGGCATAAGGTGTTGAGACAGGATTAAGGAACAATTCCCCTCTCCTGACGGGAGAGGGGAATTGTGAAGACAGATTACTGCGCTTTTGCCGGCTCAGTCTGCTGACTTTGGGTCGGCTGCAGCTGGAACACCACATCAACCTGATCGTCGAACTGAATCGTCGGCTGCTCATAAGTTTCCTGAGCAGACACCGGCGCCGCGTCGGCCTTCATCATCCGTACCATCGGGCTTGGCTGATAATTTGAGACGTGGTAACGCACACTGTATACCGGACCGAGCTTACTGTTGAACCCGGACGCCAGCTGTTGCGCCTGATGGATTGCATCATCAATGGCGGCTTTACGCGCCTGGTCTTTGTATTTTTCCGGTTGCGCAACGCCCAGTGAGACGGAACGAATTTCGTTCAGACCCGCTTTCAGCGCGCCATCCAGCAGCGAGTTCAGTTTATCGAGCTGACGCACGGTCACTTCAACGGTGCGCACGGCACGGTAGCCTTTCAGGATGCTTTTACCGTTCTGGTAGTCGTAATCAGGCTGGGTACGCAGGTTGGCAGAGCTGATGTCTTTTTTAGCGACACCGTTCTGCTCCAGGAAAGAGAGATATTGCGCAACACGATCGTCAGCCTGCTTCTTGCAGAAGCGGCATCTTTCGCGGCCACGTTCACTTCAATTGCCAGCGTTGCAACATCGGGTACCGCATCCACGCTTGCGGTGCCTGAAGTGACGATGTGCGGGCCATCAGGCAATTCACTTGCCTGCACCGACACCGCACCTAAACTCACTAATGCCGCCAGGGCCATCACTTTAAACTTCACTGTCATTCCTCCATGTTGCGAAGAGTGCCCAACAACAGGCGCATGCCAGCAAGCTTAGCGGCTCTCGCTCAGTTGTCCATAAGACAACGCTTAGTTGAGCAATTCCTGAACATGATGAATCCCCTCTTTTGCCAGCTGAAAGGCGATAAACCACATCACCACGCCCACCAGCGTGTTGATGATCCGCTGGGCTTTAGCGGTACGCAGACGCGGGGCCAGCCATGCCGCCAGAATCGCGAGACCGAAGAACCACAGGAATGAGGCGCTGACGGTACCCAGGGCAAACCAGCGTTTCGGCTCAACGTCGAGCTGCCCACCCAGGCTGCCCAGCACCACAAAGGTATCCAGATAAACGTGCGGGTTGAGCCAGGTGACCGCCAGCATGGTAACGATAATCTTCCAGCGGCCCTGCTTCATGACCTCGGCGCTCGCCAGTTCGAGATTGCTGCTCATTGCCGTTTTCAGCGCCCCAAACCCATACCACAGCAGGAACGCGACCCCACCCCAGGTCACCAGCGCCAGCAGCCAGGGAGACTGCATCAGCAGCGCACTGCCGCCAAAGATTCCGGCGCAGATCAGCAGCAAATCGCTCACCGCGCACAGCAGGGCAATCATAAGATGATACTGACGGCGAATGCCCTGGTTCATCACGAACGCGTTCTGCGGGCCAAGGGGAAGGATCATGGCCGCACCTAATGCAAGACCTTGAAAATAATAAGATAACATGAATAAATTCTCAGCAAGTTGTCCTGGGAGCTGACTATACTGCGAGAATCTTATTAGAGGAAATTGATAATATTAATTGGTGATTAGTATTGCTAATAAAAAGGCCCGGTGGCGTTACCGCTCACCGGGCCTGCTGAGGAAGAGGATTACTCGGCTTCTTTCTCGCGTTTAAGGTTCACGTCCATCTGTGGATACGGGAAGCTGATCCCGTTGGCATCAAAATCACGTTTGATACGTTCCAGAACATCCCAGTAAACGTTTTGCAGATCGCTGCTTTTGCTCCAGATGCGCACGACAAAGTTGATGGAGGATGCCCCCAACTCGTTCAGGCGAACGGTCTGCTCTTTATCTTTCAGAATACGATCGTCGGAGGCAATGATATTGGCGATCAGCGATTTCACCTGATCGATATCAGAATCATACGCCACGCTGATAATCAGCTCGTTACGACGCACCGGCTCGCGGGAAAAGTTAATGATGTTGCCCGCGATGATTTTCCCGTTCGGTACCACCACGATACGGCCATCAACAGTTCGCAGAGTGGTTGAGAAAATCTGCACCTGCAGTACGGTGCCGGCAATACCGCCCAAGTCAACGTACTCGCCAGAGCGGAACGGACGGAAGGTACCAGCAACACACCCGCCGCCAGGTCGAGAGCGACCCCTGCAGCGCCAGACCAATGGCCAGACCGGCGGCACCGAGAACAGCAATCACCGAGGCAGTCTGTACGCCAACACGCCCCAGTGCAGCAATCAGCGTAAAGGCAATAATACCGTAGCGCACCAGTGCAGAGAGGAAGTCAGCCACAGTGGCGTCAATGTGACGCGCCAGCATCACGCGGTTTACGGCGTTTGATACGATACGCGCCACGATCATCCCGACGATGATGATGGCAATCGCCGCGACGATGTTAACGGCATAGCTCAGCAGCAGCGCCTGGTTGCGCACCAGCCAGTTACCGGCATTATTGATGCTGTCTACAACATCGAGTTGTTCCATTTAGTCTTCCTTTTGTTATCCCAAAACACAAAATCCATCCCCCATGGAGACAGGCAGGTCAGTAAAGGGTAAACAAAAAGGACCGGTTTTGCCAAACAGATCACATAAACGGACCGGGCAGACCATTGAAAAAGCATAAAAAAAGGCCCGCATTCGCGGGCCTTCTGATGCTATGAGCAGCTTAAATTACAGAACGTCAACCGCGTTCAGTTCTTTGAAAGCCTGCTCCAGACGCGCCACCATGGAAGTCTGCGCAGCACGCAGCCATACACGTGGATCGTAGTATTTCTTGTTCGGCTGGTCTTCGCCTTTCGGGTTGCCCAGCTGGCCCTGCAGGTAAGCTTCGTTCGTTTTGTAGTACTGCAGGATACCGTCCCATGTTGCCCACTGGGTGTCGGTATCGATGTTCATTTTCACTACGCCGTAGCTTACGGAGTCTTTGATTTCCTGAGCAGAAGAACCGGAACCGCCGTGGAAGACGAAGTTCAGGCTGTTGTGCGGCAGGTTGTGTTTCTTAGAAACGTATTCCTGAGAATCACGCAGGATAGTTGGGGTCAGAACCACATTACCTGGTTTGTAAACGCCGTGTACGTTACCGAAGGACGCTGCGATGGTGAAGCGTGGGCTGATTTTGCTCAGCTCGGTGTAAGCGTAATCAACGTCTTCTGGCTGGGTGTACAGTGCAGAAGCGTCCATGTGGCTGTTGTCCACGCCGTCTTCTTCACCACCGGTGCAACCCAGTTCGATTTCCAGGGTCATGTCCATTTTGGCCATGCGCGCCAGGTACTTAGAGCAGATTTCGATGTTTTCGTGCAGGGACTCTTCAGACAGGTCGATCATGTGAGAAGAGAACAGTGGCTTACCGGTCGCTGCGAAGTGTTTTTCACCCGCGTCCAGCAGACCGTCGATCCACGGCAGCAGTTTCTTCGCGCAGTGGTCAGTGTGCAGGATAACCGGAACACCGTAGTGTTCAGCCATCTGGTGTACATGGTGCGCACCAGAGATTGCGCCCAGGATTGCCGCGCCTGAGGAACGTCAGTTTTCACGCCTTTACCAGCGATGAATGCTGCGCCACCGTTAGAGAACTGAACGATAACCGGTGCTTTAACTTTTGCAGCAGCTTCCAGTACGGCGTTAATGGAGTCGGTACCAACGCAGTTAACTGCTGGCAGAGCGAAGTTGTTTTCTTTAGCTACCTGGAACACTTTCTGAACGTCATCACCAGTGATCACGCCAGGTTTTACGAAATCAAAAATTTTAGACATGTTGCTTAGTCCTGTATCTTCGGCCGTTAGAAAAGGTGCGAGCTCTTAAAGCGCGCTGAAAATTGGGCAGGTTTCCCTGCCTTGAATGGCTTACTTCTTAGCGCGCTCTTCGAGCATTGCTACTGCTGGCAGTACTTTGCCTTCCACGAACTCGAGGAATGCGCCGCCACCAGTGGAGATGTAGGAGATCTTGTCAGAAATACCGAACAGGTCGATTGCTGCCAGCGTATCACCGCCGCCTGCGATAGAGAACGCTTCGCTGTCTGCGATAGCGTTAGCAACGATTTCAGTACCTTTGCGGAAGTTCGGGAATTCGAACACGCCAACAGGACCATTCCACAGGATAGTTTTTGCGTTTTTCAGGATTTCAGCCAGTTTCTGTGCAGAAACGTCGCCCAGGTCAAGAATCTGCTCATCATCTTTGATGTCGTTAACAGATTTCAGGGTCGCAGTCGCTGTTTCAGAGAACTCAGTCGCGACGCAACATCCGTTGGAACCGGGATATCGCAGGTGGTTAGCAGACGTTTTGCTTCGTCAACCAGATCCGCTTCGTACAGGGACTTACCGACGTTATGGCCTTGTGCCGCCACGAAGGTGTTCGCGATACCACCGCCAACGATCAGCTGGTCAGCGATTTTAGACAGGGAATCCAGTACGGTCAGTTTGGTAGAAACTTTAGAACCACCAACGATTGCAACCATTGGACGAGCAGGTTCTTTCAGTGCTTTACCCAGTGCGTCCAGCTCAGCAGCCAGCAGAGGACCGGCACACGCGACGTCTGCGAATTTACCGATACCGTGGGTTGAAGCCTGCGCACGGTGAGCAGTACCGAAGGCGTCCATCACGAATACGTCACACAGTGCAGCGTATTTTTTGGACAGCGCTTCGTCGTCTTTCTTTTCGCCTTTGTTGAAGCGAACGTTTTCCAGAACAACCAGTTCACCGGCAGCGATGTCTACGCCGTCCAGGTAATCTTTTACCAGGCGAACCGGGTTGGACAGTTTGTCTTTCAGGTAATTAACAACTGGCAGCAGAGAGAACTCTTCATTGTACTCGCCTTCAGTTGGACGACCCAGGTGGGAGGTCACCATCACTTTAGCGCCCTGCTTCAGAGCCAGTTCGATGGTTGGCAGAGATGCACGGATACGCGCGTCGCTGGTCACTTTGCCATCTTTAACCGGTACGTTCAGATCAGCACGGATGAAAACGCGTTTACCAGCAGATCCAGATCGGTCATCTTAATTACAGACATGGTGAATCCTCTCGTTGATTCTTAAAGTTTTGCAGACGCACGATGCGTCTTACCTGAAACCTTGAGCGGCCATTGCTAACGTGGTGTCGAGCATTCGGTTAGCAAAGCCCCATTCGTTATCACACCAGACCAGCGTCTTGATAAGGTGTGCGCCACTGACGCGCGTTTGAGTGCCATCGACAATGGCGCTGTGCGGGTCGTGGTTAAAATCTACTGAGACCAACGGTAATTCCGTATAGTCAACTATACCATGAAATGCCCCCTGTGCCGCTTTTTGCAGCAACAGGTTGACTTCACAGGCTTTTACCGGTTTTTTCACCGTCACGCTCAGGTCAATTGCGGTGACGTTAATCGTCGGTACACGTACGGCAATTGCTTCAAAACGATCATTAAACTGCGGGAAAAAACGGGTGATACCTGCCGCCAGTTTTGTGTCCACCGGAATGATTGACTGGCTCGCGGCTCGCGTGCGTCGTAAGTCCGGATGATAGGCGTCAATCACCTGCTGATCGTGCATCGCTGAATGAATCGTGGTTACGGTGCCGGATTCAATGCCATACGCATCGTCTAACAGTTTGATGACCGGAATAATGCAGTTGGTGGTGCAGGAGGCGTTGGAAACAATGCGGTGTTCGGCTTGCAGCTCATGCTGATTCACGCCAAATACGACGGTCGCGTCGAGGTCGTTGCTGCCAGGATGGGAAAACAGGACTTTTTTCGCACCTGCTGTCAGATGCGCTTCGCCATGCTCGCGGTTACCGTATACGCCAGTACAGTCAAGTACGATATCCACACCCAGTTCACGCCACGGTAGCCCGGCAATACTGCTCTCATGCAGCACGCGGATGGCATCGTCGCCGACAAACAGCTGATCTCTTTCCTGGCGAACATCCCAGGCAAAGCGTCCGTGGCTGGTGTCATATTTCAACAAATGCGCCATGCCCGCAGCATCCGCCAGTTCGTTGATAGCCACCACGGTTATTTCCGCCCGACGCCGGATTCATATAAAGCACGAACCACGTTACGCCCGATGCGACCGAAGCCATTAATCGCTACGCGTACGGTCATAGATCTCCTGCAAAGCTATCCCTGAGTTTGAGGTGGCTGAAAGAGTAATCCAGCTACGCCCGAAGGGGAATCCTTGCTGTCACAAACTGCGATTGATTGGTCAATTGTCGAACATTTAATCGACTGAAACGCTTCAGCTAGAATAAGCGAATCAGGGAATAAAAGGAATGTCTGTCCAGAGCAATAAGCGCGCTATATGACTTGCGTCACATTTTGGATGGAATAATTCACAGGAACGTTACATGTTTGAGGAATAGTGGACATATAAGGCGGATAGCGTGAAAAAACAAAACGGTAACCCAAAGGTTACCGTTTAGGGTGTTTGCGCCCTCTTCTCAGTGAGAGCATGGACAGGGGCTCGCGCCCCTCCCCTACAAACAATTACAGCAGTTCTTTTGCTTTCGCGACAACGTTTTCAACGGTGAAGCCGAACTCTTCGAACAGCAGCTCTGCCGGAGCAGATTCACCGAAGGTGGTCATGCCGACGATTGCGCCGTTCAGGCCCACATATTTGAACCAGTAGTCAGCGATACCTGCTTCTACTGCCACGCGCGCGGTAACGGCTTTAGGCAGTACGGATTCGCGGTAGGCGGCATCCTGCTTGTCGAACGCATCGGTAGACGGCATGGAAACCACGCGCGCTTTAACGCCTTCGGCAGACAGTTTTTCCCATGCGGCAACAGCCAGCTCAACTTCAGAACCGGTCGCGATGAAGATCAGCTCTGGCTGACCCGCGCAATCTTTCAGCACGTAACCACCACGGGCGATGTTCGCCAGCTGCTCTGGAGTACGTTCCTGTTGTGCCAGGTTCTGACGGGAGAGGATCAGTGCAGTTGGACCGTCCTGACGCTCAACACCGTATTTCCACGCCACGGCGGACTCAACCTGGTCACATGGACGCCATGTGCTCATGTTTGGCGTCACGCGCAGGGAAGCCACCTGCTCTACCGGCTGGTGAGTTGGACCATCTTCGCCCAGACCGATGGAGTCGTGGGTGTAGACCATCACCTGACGCTGTTTCATCAGCGCAGCCATACGCACGGCGTTACGCGCGTACTCGACAAACATCAGGAAGGTAGAGGTGTACGGCAGGAAACCACCGTGCAGGGAGATACCGTTCGCAATCGCAGTCATACCGAATTCACGCACACCGTAGTGGATGTAGTTACCGGCAGTGTCTTCGTTGATTGCTTTAGAACCAGACCAGATTGTCAGGTAGATGGCGCCAGGTCAGCGGAGCCGCCCAGGAATTCTGGCAGCAGCGGACCGAACGCTTCAATCGCATTCTGAGAGGCTTTACGGCTGGCGATTTTGGATGGGTTCGCCTGCAGTTTAGCAATGAACTCGTTCGCTTTGGCGTCGAAGTCAGACGGCATGTCACCCTTCATACGACGGGTAAATTCAGCCGCTTCCTGTGGGAAGGCTTTCGCATAGGCAGCGAACTTCTCGTTCCATGCGGATTCTTTCGCCTGACCCACTTCTTTAGCATCCCACTGCGCGTAAATTTCAGATGGGATTTCGAAAGCAGGATATTTCCAGCCCAGCGCTTCGCGCGTCAGTGCTATTTCCGCGTCGCCCAGTGGCGCACCGTGGGAATCGTGGGTACCGCTTTGTTCGGGGAACCGAAACCAATGATGGTTTTGCACATCAGCAGTGACGGCTTGTCCGTCACAGCGCGCGCTTCTTCTACTGCACGTTTAATCGAGTCAGCATCGTGACCGTCAACGCCACGCACAACGTGCCAGCCGTAAGCTTCGAAACGCTTCGCGGTGTCGTCAGTGAACCAGCCTTCAACGTGACCGTCGATGGAGATGCCGTTGTCGTCATAGAACGCAACCAGTTTGCCTAGCTTCAGGTACCTGCCAGGGAGCACACTTCGTGAGAAATGCCTTCCATCATGCAGCCGTCGCCCATGAATGCGTAGGTGAAGTGGTCAACAATGTCATGGCCTGGACGGTTGAACTGCGCGGCCAGGGTTTTCTCGGCAATCGCCATACCCACCGCGTTAGCAATACCCTGACCCAGCGGGCCGGTGGTGGTTTCTACACCTGCGGTGTAACCCACTTCCGGGTGACCTGGCGTTTTGGAGTGCAGCTGGCGGAAGTTTTTCAGCTCTTCAATTGGCAGATCGTAGCCAGTGAGGTGCAGCAGGCTATAGATCAGCATTGAGCCGTGGCCATTAGACAACACGAAACGGTCGCGGTCAGCCCAGGAAGGGTTCTGCGGGTTATGGTTCAGGAAATCGCGCCACAGGACTTCGGCGATATCAGCCATCCCCATAGGGCGCCCGGGTGGCCGGATTTGGCTTTCTGTACTGCGTCCATGCTCAGCGCACGAATAGCATTAGCAAGCTCTTTACGTGAGGACATTTTAACTCCAGATCGGACTGTTAAAGGCCATGCCCTTGACGACAGCGCGTTTTGGGCTACGCCGGAAAAAAGTGCCAACAATGTAACCCAAGCGGCATGTCATGTACATGGAGCATTCTTTTGCAGCTTAAGAAATCTCTGGATCATGCTCGCATGTTGCGCAATCTGCTCGCCCGGCCCCGTAGATATTCCTTATACTTAGCCCGACCCCGGCTTCGTCGCCGGTGCACTTTTCAGATTTTATTCAGATTAACGAGTACGGAAGCGACATCATGAAAATGCGTGCAATAGTGCTGGCCCTGGGTACAACGCTCCTGCTGAGCGGCTGTCAGAATATGGATTCTAACGGCCTGATGTCCTCAGGCGCAGAAGCCTTTCAGGCCTACTCCCTGAGCGACGCACAGGTTAAAGCGCTGAGCGACCAGGCCTGTAAAGATATGGACGGAAAAGCACGCTTGCCCCGGCCAATAGTACCTACACGCAGCGTCTGAATAAGATAGCCTCCGCGCTGGGTGATAACATTAACGGCCAGCCGGTGAACTATAAGGTGTACATGGCCAAAGATGTAAACGCCTTCGCGATGGCGAACGGCTGCATCCGCGTTTACAGCGGGCTGATGGATATGATGACCGACAACGAAGTTGAAGCGGTTATCGGCCATGAAATGGGCCACGTTGCACTTGGCCACGTGAAGAAAGGCATGCAGGTTGCGTTAGGCACTACGCCATCCGCGCCGCGGCGGCGTCTACGGGCGGTATCGTCGGCAGCCTGTCACAGTCGCAGCTTGGCGATGTGGGTGAAAAACTGGTTAACTCTCAGTTCTCGCAGCGTCAGGAATCCGAAGCGGATGACTACTCCTACGATCTGTTGCGCAAACGCGGCATTAATCCATCAGGTTTAGCCACCAGCTTCGAAAAACTGGCCAAACTGGAAGCCGGTCGCCAGAGCTCCATGTTTGATGACCACCCGGCGTCAGAAGAGCGCGCACAGCATATTCGCGACCGTATGGCCGCAGACGGAATTAAATAATTCAGAAGGAGGCATATTTGCCTCCTTTTTATTTCGCATGAATTGTTAATTTAACCGCACATATCGGTAATAGCACTTGAGTACCTTTCTAAGCCGCGCAAACACTGGCTTATTGCCTGAAACGTCTCGTCACATAATTATTGCAATCATTTACCATTCGGGTAATTATCGAGCTCGCAGTAATTCAATTTACAATATTAAGACAGAGACGTTCCCTCCGTGAAAAAAGAATTATCATTAATTGCGTTAAGTTTATTCGCCGCATTACCCGCCGTTGCAAGCCAGCAATCCGACAGCAAAGGGTTTGTTGATGACAGCCATTTAAACCTGTTTTTACGCAATGCGTATATCAGCCGTGATTATCATCAGGGCCAGCAGGACAAAGCCGAATGGGGTCAGGGTATCGTTGCCACGTTTGAATCCGGCTATACCGAAGGGCTGGTTGGCTTTGGTGTGGACGGCATTGCCCAGTATGGCGTGCGTCTGGACGGCGGTCGTGGAAAGAGCGGCGCGGGCGGCATTGACTTCTTTAAACAGGAAGACGATGGCCGGGCTAAATCCGATCTGGCGAAATTTGGCGCCACAGCAAAAATGCGTATTTCCAATACCGTGCTGAGCTACGGTAACCAGCGTCCGGAATTACCGATTGTTAATGCCGACAATTCCCGTCTGCTGTTTGAAAGCTTTACCGGCACCATGCTGACCTCAAAAGAGATCGCGGGTCTGGAAGTGAACGCCGGTTACTTCACCGATGAGCAGCGCAAAAGTGACGACCGCCACGACAGCGGCCTGAAGAGCCTCTCCTTCGGCGGTGCGAGCTACCAGTTCAACGACCAGTTCAGCGGTGCGCTGTATGCCTCTCATGTGGAAGAGGTGATGAACAAGCAGTACCTGGGAATGAACTTCAAACAGCCGTTCAGCACCGGGCAACAGCTGGTGCTCGATTTCAACGGCTATAACTCACGCCTGGATCAGCGCTACGCAGACAGCTGACTACGGACCGCAGCAATAGCATCTGGACCTGGCGGCAAGCTACATCTGGGATATTCATACCTTCAAGGTGGCGTATCAGCAGAGCAGCGGCAGCACCGGCTATCACTATGGCAGCTATCGCGATCAGGGTGGCGTAGGTGACGGCGGCAATACCATCTGGCTGGCGAACTCTTACTGGTCTGATTTCAACGGCGAAGATGAGCGCTCATGGCAGGCTTCTTACGCACTGGACTTCGGCGGTCTGGGTTTACCGGGCCTGAGCTGGACCACAGCTTACGTGCGTGGCGACAACATCAAGACCTCTGAAACCAGCAACGGTAAAGAGCATGAGTGGTTTAACCAGATCCAGTATCAGGTGCAGGACGGCCCGGCTAAAGATCTGAAACTGAAACTCCGTTACTCCGTCCTGCGCGTGTCCAGCAACGCCAGCGACTATAACGTGGGCGGGGATGAGATCCGCGCGTACGTGGAATACCCGTTTAACGTGTTCTGATTAAGCCCCTCACCCGCCCTTCTCCCTAAGGGAGAGGGCGGAAGTGAGGGTAAACACGCTTAGTACAACGTCTTCTGCGGCGGCCCGGCAAATTTCAGCGCGCCAATCTGTCCCATCCGCACTTCCACTACCGACGGTCCTGGCATGGCAAGCGCTTCGGTCATCACCGCGTCAAAATCCTCCGCCCGTTCGACGCTCCACGCCCTGTAACCCCATCGCATGCGCCAGCTGCGTAAAGTCCGGGGTATGCAGCTCGTTATAATACTGACGCCCGCCGAAATACTTATCCTGAATGCCGCGCATGACGCCGTAACCGCCGTCGTTCATCACCAGCAGCGTCACGTTGGCCTTCTCCTGCGCCAGCGTTGCCATCTCGCCCAGATTCAGGCTTACGCCACCATCGCCCACCAGCCCCACCACTTTGCGTTGCGGTTGGCAATCGCCGTGCCAATCGCCATCGGTAGCCCCATGCCGATGCGCCTGCCAGCGAGTGAATGTTCATCAGCGGTCCGTTGGCGCGGAACAAACGGCTCCCCCACAGGCTTCCGGAAACGGTGATATCACGAACCAGCAGGCCATCTTGCGGCAGCGCGTTCTCAATGGCGTCGTTGAGCTTCGCATAAGCACCGCACTGCTCACGCAGTCCCGCAACGGCTTTCGCCAGCGCATGCTGCACCTGTGTATCCCACTGTGCATCGCCCCATTCACGCCCCTGCGCTTTAGCTGCCAGCGCGGTTAACAGCGCCGCGCAGTCCGCCACAAGGGTTGTGTCCATCAGATAGTTGCGGCTCGCCGCCGCGGGGTCGATATCAATCTGGACGCGGGGATGCGGTAATTCAAGCGTCCACGAGCGGGTTTCGTTGCTGCGCAGACGTGAGCCGGCGACCAGCGTAAAGTCGCACTGGCGATCAACGCCTCAACTGACGGCGAGTTATGAAACGCCCGCAGGCTGGCGCGATGGCTGTCCGGCAGCACGCCGCGTGCGTGGGTGCTGGAGATAACCGTCACTCCCGCATCTGCCAGTTTTTTTACCGCATCAGCGCTACCAAGCGCTCCGCCCCCCAGCCACAGCAGCGGCTGTCTGGCCTGTTTAAGCTGCGCCCACAGCGTGTCGACCACTGCCGTATCAACCGCGGAAACCGACGTCGGTTTCACTGGAGCGTGATCAGCGACACGGGGATTTTCGCCCCCTGAATATCAATCGGGATCTCCACGGAGACCGGCCCGCACGGCGGAGTTTGCGCCTCCTGAATGGCCTTGTGAAGGATCGCGATCGCCTGGTTTGCGTTGCTGATGCGGTATGCCCGTTTTGAGCTGGCCTTCAGGAAGGTCAGCTGGTCGCGGGTTTCGTGGATAAAGCCGGTGTCAGCATCCAGCCAGGTCTTTTCCACCTGACCGGTGATGTGCAGCAGCG
>ENA-OQHY01000074-OQHY01000074.1-human-gut-metagenome-genome-assembly--contig:-NODE-74-length-52730-cov-7.875768_pt1 | contig 52730 bp, 40 predicted proteins | sample MGYA00242570_ERZ504733 | MGnify/ENA primary metagenome ERZ504733 (study PRJEB26092, sample SAMD00036219) | human gut metagenome | host: Homo sapiens | study: EMG produced TPA metagenomics assembly of... | reverse complement strand
AATGTGGGGGACCTTCCTCTCAGAACCCCTACTGATCGTTGCCTTGGTGGGCCGTTACCCCGCCAACAAGCTAATCAGACGCATCCCCATCCTTCTCCTTCACATTTCGTTCACGTTAGATGCCTGCGGTGAACCGCATATCGTGTTAGGCCGCCTTTCGACGGGTTATCCGATGGACAAGGGTAGGTTGGATACGCGTTACTCACCCGTGCGCCGGTCGCCATCATTGGTTGCAAGCAACCAACATGCTGCCCCTCGACTTGCATGTGTTAAGCCTGTAGCTAGCGTTCATCCTGAGCCAGGATCAAACTCTACATTGTAAAATATTTTGCCAACTTTAATAAGCCGAACTAAGCCTTAATAGGCCGAGCTAAGCATACTAACGTTGTTCGTTTGTATCTGTTCAGAACGAGCTTCCTTATTATTGAAGTTTTAACCTTATTATAAGATTAACGGTTCGTATTTTACCCAAGTCTGTGCATTATAAATAATGTGAGACTTGCTTCTTGTACTACTTGTCTGTTTATGTAAATCTTTTCAAAGAACTCTTTTCTTTCGCTTCCTACCCCGACGTTTATCTCGTTGTTAGCTCGATTATTCGAGCTCGAAAGCGGATGCAAAGGTATAACAAAAAACAATACCGTGCAAGTGTTTTGACGAAAAAGTTTCAAAAAAGTTGAGTTTTTAGGCTCAATTTGACTTAAATCAACGAAAACGGGTGATTTTCGAGGAAAAACAGTCATAAACGAAGCGTATTTGCTTTTTAGAGCGTTAAGCCCTGTATCACACAACTTAGCTTTGAAACAAGCTGCTGTTGACTTACGCCTTCTTTCACCACTATAAATATAGTGTCATCACCGGCTATTGTGCCAAGTATATCTTCAATATGTCCATTATCGATATTATAAGCAATGGAGCTGGCGTAACCAGGACGTGTACGAATGACCCCTATATTACCAGAGAAGTTTATAGACAGAAAACCAGGCATACGCATCATTTCAGAAGCTAAACGTGGGGATGACACACGTCGATACATGGTTTCATTGGGCAGCACATATACGTATTTGCCATTCATACTGGCAGCCTTAGCAACCTTTAACTGTTTAAGGTCGCGACTGAGTGTTGCCTGCGTCACTTTAAATCCTTCGCGCGCCAAAGCATTGAGCACTTCTTCCTGACTGCCGAGATCATTACTCGATATGAGCATTTTCAACATCTCTATTCTATCGTTCTTTGTCTTCATTATGGTATTTTACGTTATTATCAAAATGCCAACTCTACCTTTGTACGGACTCCTTTTATCTTTGCACTTTCTGCCATTTTCATCACTCGTTTTGCCACAGAGCGACTGACTGCTACGTAGGCATAACGCTCATAGACATCGATTTTACCTATCTGCGCACCCTCGAGTCCGCATGTTTTACAGAGAAATCCGAGGATATCACCCTTCGATACCTTATCCTTTTTGCCTTTACCTATATATAATGTAGCCATGCATGGCTGCGGAGCTGCGCCCTTTGCTGGCTGCAAAGGATGTTCTGCAGTCTGTTCTTTCACATATTCGGGCAGATGTTCCTCTGGACCGAGTATGATAAACGAGCGACCGGTTGCATCCCAGCGGCCTGTTCTACCTATGCGATGTACATATTCATCCTCACCTACGGGTAGATTATAATGAATAATATTAGCCACGTCAGGAATATCCAGTCCGCGTGCAGCGAGGTCGGTTCCGACGAGCACGTTGGTCGAATGGTTAGCGAAGCGATACACTGCTTCCTCGCGCTGACGCTGATCGAGTCCGCCATGTAACGCGCTAATTACAAATCCTTCAGCCGAGAGAAACTTTGCCACACGTTCTACCCCATCGCGATAGTTGAGGAAAACAATCGACTGCTCGCTGCCAAATTCCATGAGCATCTTCAGCAGTGTCTGCAATTTATCCTTCTCTGGCGACTTCACCGTGAACAGACTGATACGATCGGGTGTCTGCTCCTCGCGGTCAAGAAAGTCGACACGTTCCGTTTTGCCCATGCGCACGAAGCGTGGCATCTCCTCGGCGTCGGTAGCGAGAGCAGCACCCGTCGCTCCACATTAGGCAGACTCTCCACCGCAGTCTGCATTTCGGCGCGGAATCCCATGCGTAGACATTTATCGAACTCGTCAAGCACAAGCCAGTGCACATCGCTCACCGAAAAGTTCTGCTTCGCAATGTGGTCGTTGAGCCTACCTGGCGTTGCGAATACTATCTGCGGTTTGAGACGCACCACCTCGCGATGCTCGTCCATTGTGGCGCGTCCGCCGTAGAGTGCTATCGGACGCAGACCCGTACCCATACTGCGGAATACCTCACACGACTGTAATGCGAGTTCACGACTCGGCACGATAACTACCGCCTGTATCTCGTCGAGTTTAGCATCGAGACGTGTGGCGATAGGGAGCAGATAAGCGAGCGTCTTACCGCTACCTGTCGGCGCGAGCACAACAACATCGCGGTCGGTGTGAAGAATAGCTGAAAGAGTTTCCTCCTGCATAGCATTAAGCTCTTCAATATGGAGCTTGGCGAGAGTGGTGGTGATATCCATATATATAATAATGTATAGTGTATGATTTAATAATTGGGAAATGTATATTATTTGCTTCGAATAATTGCAAAGTTAGTGTTTTTTGACGAAACTACACCACTATTAGGTGCATAAAAAAAGCGACAACCGATAATCGATTGTCGCCTTGTCGGGATGACAAGATTCGAACTTGCGACCCCTACGTCCCGAACGTAGTGCGCTACCAACTGCGCTACATCCCGATTGCCGAATGAGACATATCTCAAAAGCGAGTGCAAAGATACATACTTTTTTCGTAATACGTGCAAGTTTTCACAGAAAATTTTATTAGAACGCGCAAAATAGAACTATTTGCACTCATTCCGCATAAAAAGCAGCAAAAAACTTGCACAGTAAAATTAAAATGCCTACCTTTGCACTCGCTTAAGAAAAAGCACAATGGTGCCATAGCTCAGTTGGTAGAGCAAAGGACTGAAAATCCTTGTGTCCCCGGTTCGATTCCTGGTGGCACCACTTACAAAGAGTCATTCTTCGGAGTGACTCTTTTTTGTTTACACGTGCCATAGCTCAGTTGGTAGAGCAAAAGACTGACATTGTCTATTATTAGTGTCCGCTAAACTTTTTTATATAGAAGCAATATATCATAGTAAAGTATCAGTACGCGAAAAAATCTACCATATCTCCCAGTATTGCCGTAACTTACACATTACGAGCATGTTAAAGACTGGCAGATGTACTTCTGAGAGCTATATCTGCCAGCCTATCTACCAGGCATCTACCATTCTATCCGTTGTCTAATATGCCACGCCGTTCTCATTAGTCTGCTACCACAACATCATTACCCTGCTGTGGCAACATTGTTGTCCTGCTGCGGCAACATTGTTGTTCTGCTGTGGCAACATTGTTGTTCTGCTGCGGCAATATGTGAAAGGCATGAAGCAATATAAGGGAGTTGAATTGTTTACTGGACAGCAATGAAAAAATCCTGATTTCGAAACGAAACCAGGATTTTTATTTTATGAAGGAGCGCAAAGGCTATTTGAAACAATATTCTTGTTCAAAAAAAGCGTTCCATTCTTTAAAACGGTTAGCGAACGAAGAGGAGCTCGCGATATTTCGGGAGTGTCCAAAGTTCATCGGCAACGATGAGTTCGAGCTTATCGATGTGATAGCGTATCTCCTCCATCTTCGGAGCTACGGTGTCGTGGTAGGCGATTGCCTTAAGATGCTCGTCTTCAATGCGGTTGGCAACGCGGCGAGCCTCAACGAGCTCTTCTACTCCATTCTCAATAATTTGTGTGCGCTCGGCTATCTCCTCGATGATTTTCTTGTTGCGCGAGGTGAGTTTCTCGGCAGTCTCGTGTGGGAAGATGTCGAACATACTCTGCACGTTCTTAGCCAGACGACTCTGATAGTGGGTGCAGACGGGGATGATGTGGTTCATAGAAAGGTCGCCGAAGACGCGTGCCTCAATCTGTATCTTCTTGGTGTAGGTCTCCCATTTCACCTCGTTGCGTGCCTCGAGTTCTTTGCGTGTCATTACGTTCTGACCCTCGAACATGCGTATTGTAGACTCGTCGAGGTAGCGTTCGAAGACCTTCGGACATGATGTCTCACAATCCAAGCCGCGGCGCTTAGCTCCTCTACCCACTCCTCTGAGTAGCCGTTGCCCTCGAAGCGGATTGGTTCGCAGGTGTGTATGTCCTCGCGAACCACCTCAAGGATAGCACTTATCTTGTCCTCGCCCTTAGCGATGAGGACATCGACACGCTGCTTGAACGACTGAAGAGCCTCAGCCACAGCGGTGTTGATAACAATCATTGCCGAAGCGCAGTTTGCCTCTGAGCCCACGGCGCGGAACTCGAAGCGGTTTCCGGTGAAGGCGAATGGTGATGTGCGGTTGCGGTCGGTGTTATCGATGAGCAGTTCAGGAATCTCGGGGATGTCGAGTTTCAAGCCCAACTTGCCTGCAACGTCGAAGAGTTCGTCCTTATCGGAAGTTGCTATATGGTCGAGAATCTCTGTAAGCTGTCGTCCGAGGAACGATGACACGATAGCAGGAGGAGCCTCGTTTCCACCGAGTCGATGTGCGTTCGTAGCACTCATGATGGAAGCCTTGAGCAGTCCGTTGTGCCTGTAGACAGCCATAAGTGTCTCTACGATGAAGACGATGAAGCGGAGGTTATCCTCCGGTGTCTTGCCCGGTCCGTGGAGCAGCACGCCGGTGTCGGTAGCAAGACTCCAGTTTTCGTGCTTGCCCGAGCCGTTAATGCCTGCGAACGGCTTCTCGTGGAGTAACACGCGGAAGCCATGACGGCGTGCCACCTTCTTCATGAGCGACATGAGGAGCATATTATGGTCGATGGCGATATTGGCCTCCTCGAAGATTGGCGCCAACTCGAACTGGTTGGGTGCCACCTCGTTGTGACGGGTCTTGCAAGGGATGCCAAGCTCCAGTGCCTGAATCTCAAGATCCTTCATGAACGCCTGCACGCGCTCGGGGATAGCACCGAAGTAGTGGTCGTCCATCTGCTGGTTCTTTGCAGAGTCGTGGCCCATGAGTGTGCGGCCGGTGAGCATAAGGTCGGGACGTGCCGAGTAGAGTCCCTCGTCGACGAGGAAGTACTCCTGCTCCCAACCGAGGTTGGAGATGACCTTCTTAACCTCCGGATAGAAGTAGTGACAGACAGCCGTTGCCGCCTCGTTCACAGCGTGAAGCGAGCGCAGGAGCGGTGCTTTATAGTCGAGCGCTTCGCCCGTGTATGAGATGAAGATGGTAGGAATACAGAGCGTGTCGTCGATGATGAACACCGGCGATGTTGGATCCCAAGCCGAGTAGCCGCGTGCCTCGAAGGTGTTGCGGATGCCTCCGTTAGGGAACGAGCTGGCATCAGGCTCTTGCTGCACGAGCAGTTTGCCCGAGAACTCCTCGATCATTCCGCCCTTGCCGTCGTGCTCGATGAAGGCATCGTGCTTCTCGGCTGTGCCCTCGGTGAGCGGCTGAAACCAGTGTGTGTAGTGTGTGACGCCATTCTCGTCAGCCCATTGTTTCATGCCTTTAGCCACGGCATCAGCCATGGAACGGTCGAGACGTGCTCCGTTGTCGATAACGTCGATGAGTTTTTCGTACACTTCGCGTGGCAGATACTTGTACATCTTCGCACGGTTGAACACGTTCTTGCCGAAGAACTCCGACGGACGTTCTACGGGTGTGATCACTTCAACTGCTTTCTTATTGAAAGCATCGGCTACAACCTCAAATCGTAAATTTGCCATTGTCTGTTGGGTATTTAGTCGTTATATTGTTTTTATTATTGTCTTGTTGCATAAATTTAGTGAGTGGAACGTATCCACTCCCCTATCCTGCGCATCGCCTCCTCACAATCTTCACGCTTTCCGAAGGCTGTGAGACGCACATAGCCCTCACCACTTGGTCCGAAGCCCACGCCTGGCGTGCAGACTACACCCACAGCATAGAGCATCTGCTCGAAGAAGCGCCACGAGTCGATGCCGTGCGGTGTCTTCACCCATAGATATGGAGCGTTTCTTCCGCCGAACACCTCGAAGCCCATCTGCGTGAGCGACTCGCGCAGCAGCTCGGCGTTTTGCATATAATAGGCTATCGTGTCACGCACCTGACGCTTGCCCTCGGGCGTATATATTGCGGCAGCGGCGCGTTGCGATATGTAGCTTGTGCCGTTAAACTTGGTCGACTGGCGACGCTCCCACAGATGGTTGAGCGGCACGCGCTGCTTGCCATCGAGCGTGACGGCGGTGAGTTCCTTCGGTATGACGGTATAACCGCAGCGCACACCGGTGAAGCCGGCTGTCTTCGAATAGCTGCGAAACTCAATGGCGCATTGCTTTGCGCCGCGTATCTCGTATATAGAGTGCGGTATGTCGGCATCTTGGATGTATGCCTCGTAGGCTGCATCATAGAGAATGAGCGTGTCGTTAGCCAGCGCATACTTCACCCATTTCTTCAGTTCGGCTTTCGAGAGCACCGTTCCCGTGGGGTTATTCGGATAACAGAGGTAAATCATATCAACACGATGGTCGGGAATCTGCGGCACGAAGCCATTCTCAGCCGTGCATGGCAGGTAGTTGACATTGCTCCAACGACCGTTTTCAAGCACTCCGGCGCGTCCGCACATCACGTTCGAGTCGATATACACTGGATATATCGGGTCGGTGACACCGATAGAGTTATCCCAGCGCACAATCTCGCCGATGTTGCCCGTGTCGCTCTTTGCTCCGTCGTTGACGAACACTTCGCTCGGGTCGAGATGTATGCCACGCGGTGCGAAGTCGTTCTTGATAATCGCCTCGCGCAGGAAGTCATAACCATGCTCTGGCCCGTAGCCGTGGAACGTGTCTGCCGATGCCATCTCGTCTACTGCCTTGTGCATAGCCTCCACTACGGCGGGGCACAACGGCTGCGTTACGTCGCCGATGCCAAGACTGATGACACGCATCTGCGGATGCGACACTTTGAAGGCGTTCACCTTCCGGGCAATGTCTGCGAACAGATAGCTGTCCGAGAGTTTCAAGAAATGTTCGTTAACCAAAGCCATACTCTCTAAGTTTTTATGTCATGATTGCTGAATACAGAACATTGTAGGCTGAACACAGAACCATGCAATCCTGAATTATGATTTAAATCTCTATTTCTCCATCAAAAACGAAAGCCGCCGGTCCTGTCATATAGACATGTCCGTCGGCTTCATTCCATTCGATATGTAAGGTGCCACCATCCATGGCGATGATGCTACGACGCAAGGCTCTACCCGTAACCGCCGCTGCCACAGCTGTTGCACAAGCACCTGTGCCGCACGCCAAGGTTATACCGCTGCCACGCTCCCACACTCGTGTGCGGATGGTGCCATCTGACTTCAGTTCTGCAAACTCAATGTTGCAACGCTCTGGGAACGCCGTAGCATACTCCATGGCAGAGCCGTAGCGAGCCACATCGAGTGTATCGATATCGTCAACAAAGCATACAAAATGGGGGTTGCCCATCGACACGAACGTGCCGTGGAACGTGCGCGAACCGACGGTGAGCACTCCGCCAACCGCCTCGTCATACTGCTCGGGCACACGAAACGAAGGTGCAAGCATATCCACCATTACGCTCTCCACCTTGGTTTCCGGGGTCTCGTTGCCAACAAGATGCAGCTTCAGAATCTTCACGCCCGAGAGTGTCTGCAGACGTATCGTTGTCTTGTCGGTGAGCCGGCGCTCGTAGAGATACTTTCCGATGCAACGCGAAGCATTGCCGCACATCTTCGCTTCCGAGCCATCAGCGTTAAAGATGCGCATGGAGAAGTCGGCATCAACACCACCATAAGGTTTGCCGATAAGCACAAGTCCGTCGCTACCGATGCCTGTGTGGCGGTCGCTCCATGCGATGGCAGCCGCAGACGGGTCGGGCACGTCGTACTTCTGCGTGTCAACGTAGATGTAGTCGTTGCCTGCTCCATGCATCTTTGTAAATCTTACCGACTTTGTCATTTTGCTTATCCTTTTACCTTAAAGCGGAGCCTTGATAGCCCCATGATTATTACGACTGCAAAATTACAACTATTTACGCAAATACGAATAAATTAGCAAGGCATTTTCGTAATAATTAGCACAAAGTTTCAAATTGAAAGCACTTCTGTCAAAAATGCTTTCAATTTGAGAGAAAAAAGCACCGTACGGGCTTTTCCACTTACAATCTATTACAGCAGTGCTTTGATTTCTGCCTCTATATCCTTTATCTGTGCGTCGCGCTTCACGACGTTGCAGTTGCGGTCGAGCAGGAAGAACGTAGGCACCTGCTGCACGTTGTAGAGACGGAGTACTTGTTGCGAATCGTCGTCCATACGTGTGCTCACCCATGGCAGTGCGGAGGTCTGTGTCTTCCAGAAGTGCTCGTCTTCGTCGAGGCTCACCTGATAGATTTCAAATCCCTGAGCATGATACTTGTTGTACAATTCGCGCAACATCATGATACGCTTCATCGACTCGCCAGTGGCAAAGACATGGAAGTCGAGCATCACCACCTTGCCCTTGAGCGACGAGAGGCTGCGCTGTGCACCACGATTGTCGGTGAGCGTGAAGTCGAGCATACCAGAAGTGTTCACCTTAGCTGGTCGATAGATGCCTCAGCCTTGCTGCGCAACATACGCACCTCTTTCATACCCTCGATAGCTATATTGTGGAGGTTCTTACCACGCTCAGCGTTGGGGTAGAACGCATCCCAGCTGGTAGCCACAGCAGCGAACACACGCACATCCTGCTCCGAGGTGCGCGGGTTGAAGATGAGCATGGGCTGACCGCCTGCATATAGCGTCTGAAAGAGGGCAAAGTAGGAAGATGCCTTCATCGGCTGCTTGAAGATATAGCGTGTCTTCACGTCGGTCTTGTATGCCTCCAGCACCTTCTGTACACTATCCGCAACGGCATCAACACCGAGTTGTGGGTTGCGAGCGATGTTAGTGATGCGCTGCTGCAGCTGCATCTGCATTAGTGCGAGTTCCTTGATGCGCGAGCAGTCGTCCGATCCGCTCACCTCGTAGTCGGAAGCCATTGCGGGATACTTCGCCTTTACGGTGATGGTCTCGGTAGAATCGATCGACACGTTTATGATTTGTCCGGCGATACGCAGGCGGTAGAACTCGGGGGCTGTGACAGCCTTACCATCGAACGAGAACGCACCATCGGCAGAGAGTTTCACCGAGTCGACGGTCTGTACACCATTCAGACCCATATTCTCGAAGTAGAGAACGGAGTCGGCAGCATTCTCGATGTTGCCTTCCACGTGGAATTTGCGCTCGTTGCATGATGTGAAGCCGAGCGCAGTAAGTGCTGCAAAAGCAAATGCAGCAACCTTTTTTGTCATAATATTCATCGTTGTATTGCTTGTTTGCTTGTTTTAATATGCAAACTTACGCATTATTTTCGGAAAACAAGCAGAATGACTTCGTTTATTGACAATATTTAGAAGCTTTGTAACCACGCCTTCAGGTCGAGCAGCATCTCGATGTGATAGCGGAAGCTGGTGCGCAAGCCGTAGCCATGTCCGCCACCAGGATACACATGTAGCGACGCCGGAACGTCGTGACGATAAAGCTCAGCGTAGTAGTTGACGCCATTCATCGGTTGCACCACATGATCATCGTCGGAGAGGGCGATGAAAGCGCGCGGTGTGAGGCGTGTCACCTGAAGGTCGGTGCAGTATTTCTGCTCATCCTTCTTGCGTGGACGCTCGCCGAGCAGGTTCTTACGCGAGCCTTGATGACAATAGCCATCGAGCATCGTAATCACCGGATAGAAGAGTATCTGGAAGTTGGGCTTAGCTTCGTCCTTAGAGAGTGTGGCTACCGTAGAGGCGAGGTGTCCGCCTGCCGAAAATCCCATCACGCCCACGTTGTCCTTATCAATATGCCATGCCTCGGCATTGGCACGCACCAAACGCAGTGCCTCCTCAGCATCACTAACGGGCACCTTCGGATTGCCTGCAGGCATACGATAGTGAAGCACGATGGCTGCTATGCTTGATCGTTGAAGAACGGAGCCCAGTCGGTGCCTTCGTGCCCCATCGACAGACTCTCGTAGCCTCCACCAGCAGATGACAACTGCGCGCCCCGTAGCACGCTTCTCCTCCGGAAGGAACACTTTCACGTATGCGGTATCGCCCAAGGCGTTGCTGTTTGGTGCTTTCTTCTGCCAAAGTTGCACGTCGAACGCGCGCTGTGCGAGAGCAGGCGCAGCGAGAATAAGGCAAAACACTGAGAGAAGTATGGTCTTGAGCGCAAGCATAGAACCGCGCATCGGGTATGCGAAGTATTTCATTTCTGTTACAAAAGTTGGTTTTTAGAATATTTATTTGCAAAGGTAGCACTTTTTTTTGTAATATTGCAGTACATAAAAGTGCTTTTGTAATCATTAATTAATAGTAACAGAAATGCATTCATTAGAGAAGTTCGAGTACTGTCCACGTTGTGGCAGCCATCATTTTGTAGAGAATGGTGTGAGAAGTAAGAAATGTGAGAATTGCGGATTCGAGTATTTTATGAATCCCAGTGCAGCCAACGTAGCAATCATCAAGAACAGCGAGGGCGAAATACTCGTCACTCTGCGCAAGCAGGAGCCTGCAAAGGGTACACTCGATCTCCCTGGCGGATTTACCGAAATTGGTGAGACATCGGAGGAGGGCGTGAAGCGTGAAGTATTAGAGGAGACCGGACTAAATGTCACTGCCGTGCACTACCTCTTCTCGCTGCCAAACGTCTATCGTTATAGTGGCATCGAACTGCCTACGCTCGACATGTTCTACGAGTGCGACATCGAGGATGAGACGGTGCTCGCCGCCAACGACGATGCTGCAGAGTGTATGTGGATTAAGCCGGAGGACATTCACACCGAGCAGTTCGGCCTGCGCTCTGTGCGCTGGGGACTGGTGAAGTTTCTTGAACGACAGAAGTAACGTGGGGTTCTCTCTTAGTTGAGAGTTGAAAATTGAGAATTGAGAGTTATGATATGCCTTGGCAATCCCACGGATTTCATTTCTGCCAAGGAATATTCCCACGGAATTCACGGAACACACAGAACTTTCTGCTGAGATATACTCCCACAGATTTCAGATTTTCACGGATGCTGACTTTAGGGGGTGCACTTGTCTCAAGTGCACCAACATAGCAAGAGGTATATCAACATTGCTCGGTTGGTGCACTTGAGACAAGTGCACCCCCTTATAGGTACCAATCTTTATACGGGTGTACGAGCAGTTGTGAGTTGTAATAGCGGCGGTCGCCCGTCACCTCCTCACCGATGAAGCTGGGCTTTGCAAAGGGTTCATCCTCCGAGGCGAGTTCCACCTCTGCAACCACAAGTCCGGCGTTGTCGCCAAAGAACTCGTCTACCTCGAACGTGTGGCGCGCATCGGGCGACTTCACGAGCCAGCGACACTTGTCTATCACTCCGCCGCGACAAAGCTCGAAAAGATGCTCCGCCTCATCGTTCGTTATCTCCTTCTCAAACTCGTAGCGCGAGAGCCCGGCCCTGTCGCTATGGCTTTTTATCGTCAGCCACGAGCGGTCGTTGCGGGTGCGAACGCGCACGGTAGCCGTCTGGCAGGGCATATATCCCTGCTTGATATGGCTATGAGAAAAGGCAGCCGACTTGAAGTCGCTGCCTTTACGTATGAGGAACTTACGTTCAATTTCTAATCCACTCATATTTTGTGTTCTATTATACCTGGTTAACGACCAAACGATGAACGCTGCGGTAAGCACAACAAGCGTCCAAATGATGCCCTTGATAACCTTCTTTGCTTTCTTCTCTTGCTCTGCCGCATACTTTGCGCGACGAATATTACTTTTCTGGCTCATAGTTATTTTGATTTTTAATTGGTTGTTTTGTTTTTTCTCTTATCTTCTAGAATTTCTAGAAGATATAGAATTTCTAGAGTATCTAGAGTTTCTAGAACATATCTAACCTACAGGATCTCTATAGCATTCCATCTTATTCCTCCTCGCTCACTGGGAACTCCATAAGATACGCCTTGATGAAGCCGTCTATCTTGCCATCCATCACACCATCAACATCAGTGGTTTGGAAGTTGGTGCGGTGGTCCTTCACGCGGCGGTCGTCGAAGACGTAGCTGCGTATCTGGCTACCCCACTCTATCTTCTTCTTGCCTGCCTCTATCTTAGCTTGCGCCTCAAGACGTTTCTTCATGGCGCGGTCGTAGAGCTGCGACTTGAGGAGGCGCATAGCGTTGTTGCGGTTCTCGAGCTGTTTGCGGCTTTCGGTGTTCTCGATGAGGATTTCTTCTTCCTCACCGGTATCGGGGTCGGTGTACTGGTAGCGCAGGCGTACACCCGTCTCTACCTTGTTCACGTTCTGACCGCCTGCACCGCCTGAGCGGAAGAGGTCCCAACTAACCTTCGATGGATCGACATATACTTCTATGGTGTCGTCGACAAGTGGTGACACGAACACCGAAGCGAACGATGTCATGCGCTTGCCCTGCGCGTTGAACGGCGACACACGCACGAGGCGGTGCACTCCGTTCTCGCTCTTGAGGAAACCGTAGGCGTACTCGCCGCCTTCTATCTCCATCGTAACGCTCTTGATGCCTGCCTCATCGCCCTCTTGAAGGTTGCTGATTGTCACCTTATGTCCGTGAGCCTCAGCCCAGCGCATATACATACGCATGAGCATCTGCGCCCAATCCTGACTTCCGTGCCACCTGCGCCTGAGTTAATCTTCATCACGCAGTCCATAGGGTCTTCCTTCTGGCGCAGCATGTTCATCAGTTCGAGGTCTTCGATGGCAGCGATGGCTTTGGCATAATCGTCATCCACCTCCTTTTCGGTGACGAGTTCATCCTTATAGAAGTCGACGGCGAGCTGCAGTTCATCGGCAAGCTGACGCACACCAGCGTAGCTTTTATCCAACGCTCCAGCGTCTTCACCTTCTTCATCTGTTCCTCAGCACGCTTCGGGTCTTCCCAAAAGTCGGGAGCCTGCGTGCGGAGCTGTTCTTCTTCGTATTCTACTTTCTTCTGGTCTATATTAAGATAGTGCTTGAGGGCATCGGTGCGCTCAAGCACATCTTTCAGTTGGTCGGAAGTGATCATTATTCTTCGTACATTTTTTCTATTTCCTGCTTGTAGTTCTTGTACACCACAGGGCGGCGTATCTTTAGCGTATTGGTGAGCTCGCCCGACTCCAACGAGAAGTGGTGCGGGATGAGTGTGATGCGCTTCACCTGCTCGTAGTGTGCGAGCTGCTGCTGCAAGGTCTGTATGCGTGCGAGTATCATCTTGTTGACACGCTCGTTGGCACAGAGGTCTTCGCGTGAGCTAAACTCGATACCGCGCTCCTTTGCCCACTCCTCTACGAGTCGGAACTCAGGCACGATGAGTGCCGATACGAACTTGCGTTCGTTGGCAACCACTGCCACCTGGTCGATATACTTGTCTACGAGGATGAGCGACTCCACGAGTTGTGGTGCCACATACTTGCCGTTGGATGTCTTGAAGAGGTCCTTGATACGGTCGGTGAGGAAGAGTTCTCCGTCCTTTATATATCCTGCGTCGCCTGTGCGGAAATAGCCGTCCTCGGTGAATGCCTCCTTATTGGCTGCGTCGCGGTGATAGTAGCCCTTAGTGATGGTCGGACCCTTGAGGAGCACCTCGTCGTTGTCGCCTATCTTCACGTCGATGCCCGGAATCGGATAGCCTACGCCGCCGATTGTGTATGGCTTGTCGCTGCGGTCGCACGACACGGTGGCAAGGCTCTCTGTCAAGCCGTAGCCCACAACCATGTTGATGCCTACGGAGTGAACGAAGCGTTCCACCTCCGGTGCCACACGTGCACCTGCTGTTGGGAATATATTACTGTTCTCCAAGCCGAGCTGCTTGCGAACGAGTCGCAGAATTGTCTTGTCAACGAGTTTGTACTCCATAGCAAGCCATGGCGACGGACACTTGCGGCGGCTCTTGCAGTCGACGTTGTAGCGACGTCCCACCTCAAGCGCATGGCGGAAGAGTTTCTGCTGCAGCGGACCTGCACTTTCTATCTTCTCCAGCACTGCCTGATACACCTTCTCCCAGAAGCGTGGCACTGCCGACATACACGTCGGATGTGTCTCACGCATCGACTGCTGTACCTCGTGTGGGTCGGTATTAATGATAATGTGTGCTCCGACCGATAAGCTGAGGTATGTGAAGCCACGCTCGAAGATGTGCGTGACTGGCAGGAACTGCATTGTGCGGTCTTTATCGCTGATGTCTACCACAGCGGCATTAGCTGTGAGTGCTGCATCGTACTGACCGTATGTGAGCATAACACCCTTTGAGTCGCCGGTCGTGCCGGATGTGTAGAGGATGTTGCAGAGGTCGTCCATCGATGCCTCGTTATACAGCTGCTCCACTTCCGACTGGCGCGGCAAGCCTTCGCCGTGCTTCAGGAAGTCGTCGAAGTAGAGTGCAGCGGGGTCGTGTGTAGAGATGCGCACAGAGCGGTCGAAGATGATGATGCGCTCCAGCGTATGGCAGAGTGCGAATATGCGGTGTGCCTTGTCGTACTGCTCCTGCTCGCCGACAAAGATGAAGCGCACCTGCGCATCGTTAATCATATATTGTATCTGCTGCTCAGAGGCTGTGGCATAGAACGGGATAGAGACAAGCTTAACGCCATAGGCACCGAAGTCGGTAATGAGGTACTGCAGACAGTTCTGCGAGAACACAGCAATCTTGTCATGCGGCTTCGCACCAAGGTTGAGCAGAGCGTTGCTCGCTTGCTTCACCAACTGTGAGAAGCGGTTGTAACTGGTCTTCTTCCAAACAGAAGAGCCAAAGCTTTTATAGGTGAACGCGGGACGTTCGCCGTATTTTTCCGCCAACTTGTGGGCGATTACCGAAAGGTGACATCTTGTTTGCATAGCATTGTATTTAGCAAGACTGCTGCGTGCAGCCTATATGATTATGCAAAAATACGCTAAAAATAGGAAAGAACAAAAAAAACGATAATATATTTTTTCAAAAGGAGACTTAACAATATGGAAATACAGAAGAATGTAGTGGAAGAATAGAAGAACGAGCAAGCAACAAGACCGATTAACAAAAAAGCAAATGCTTAACCAGCGTTTTGCCGGTTAAGCATTTGCTTTATATATAATGTGAACTAAACTGTTTACTTCACAACCTTCTCGCCATTAACGATGTAGAGTCCCTTACCGAGCTTCGACACGTCGTTGCCAAGATAGCGTCCGTCGAGCGAGTAGACACCGCGTACAGCAGGTGTGGTGTTACCACTTGTCACTACACTCTCAATACCGGTCCAGCTACTGTCGCTATCCAACTCAAGCGACTCTATCTCACGGTTTTCATTGATAACCAAGATATAGCTATTATGGTCTACCTCATGGCTACGAATTGGCTGCCATGTCTCTTCTTCGTCGTCCTTAGCAGCAAGGAACACGCGATATTCGCCAGCAGGGAGTGCTGCTACAGAACCAGTAATGTCATCTATCCAGAATCCCTTACTTGTATCCTGGCCATCCAGTCGCTGTCCTTTCTTTAGGAGATAAGCTTTACCTGTTTTGAGGTTGATGGCTCTAAGCTGAATATAGCCCGAGAATGGATCAATATCGGTATTAATCAAATAACCATCCAGGCTTGCGGTGATAGTCTTCTCATCATAGGTCATATCCAGTTTTCCACTCATGCAAATGAGCGAGCGTACAGAGCCTGATAACGTTTATCAGTTGCAGTACGCATCTCTACCATCTGCTGTCCGTCGCTGAAACCATTGAGACCTGCGATATCAAAATATCCATTCTGGTCACCGTTCCATCCCCAGTTGACATGCACATCGCCATCCTCATTGTAACCATCAAGAATGAAACAGTGACCACCTGTAGTATTACTCTGACCACCATAAAGCACTGGACACTTGTCGTTGAGCTCGCGATAAACAATATTCATCCACTCTTCTACATTGAAGAACGAACGATTATAGCACTTTATGTGCTTATTAAAGCCGAAGTACTTGCGTAGCGCACGGCACGACTCATAGATGAAAGCACCCGAACCGCTGATTGTGTACTGCATACTCACGGCATAACCACAGTGCTTCATGATAGTAGCTACAGCATTAGCCTGCTCTTCGGTATAAGAGCCATCCTTGTATTCGTTGAGCATCTTATCCCACTGATATGTAGTATTGCTAAAGTCAGCCTCAAGAGTCTGTGACGGTTCACCTGAACCAGGTGCAAAGTCGTAACGAACATCGCCCTCACCATGCACCGGATACTTGAAATAGTGCAAAATCATAGACATCGCGGTAGACACACATCCCGTAACATAATGCTTCTTTTTGCCCGTCTTCTTGTCGGTGTAGAGCGGAGTCATATTGTTGTATGGAGTATCCTGTCCCCAACGTGTGGTAAGCAATTCGCCTACGCTTGCTGCGTATTCAGGCGACGGTTTGGCTTCTTCCAGCTTACGTCCCTGCTGCTTTGCACGTTCGAGCGAAGCGTTCAGCGTTGTCATATACCAATCGAAGCCAGGGTTATTGTTTGTTGTAAACTGTGTCTCAGAGTAGCCAAACACGGGTTTAAACTGATCGTCATTAGCAACTATGGCAAAGCACCATTTTCGTAGCCAACAACTGTGAGCTGTGTGTTCTTTGCAAGTATGCGCAAAGGCTGAGCCGAGCGCACTTTGTGCATTGCAGAAGGCATCTTCGCAAGCGCAGCAGCGGCTGCCTGACGTATCTGAGTCTCCGAGCGTTCTGCTGCCGAAACTTGCAGTGCGGCTGAAGCAAGAAGAGCAATTGCGATAAATTTCTTTGTCATATCTTTGAATTGATTTTTAAAAACACTAAGCGATTGACGGAGTCATTAAAACCCCGACAATCCGCCCTATGAGTTTATGTTATGTGTAAATCACAATAACGAGTTTAAGTCTTATTTTCTCTGAAGCTTGAGATTAACATAGGGAACGAACATGTTCGAAGCAGAGATATAGAGTGCATCATTAGGATTGAATGTTATCTCCTTTGAAACAACATTGTTCTCATCAACAGTGAACTTACCCTTAATCTCACCATCAGCCAACTTGTCATTCTTTACTACCTGCCAAGAGAATTCATAGCCCTGAACTGAGTAAACAGTTTCCTTAGATGTACAGTTGAAATTAAGCTGACCATTCTTTGCAGCCTCATCATACGAGTAGTTGAAGCTCCATGACAACGGCACTTCACTTTCTGTCAAAGCGAAATAGAACTTAGAAGTATAAGCAAGTACCTGCTTACCACGAAGTGGTGAGTCATCATCAGAAATAACAGACAATGTAACGTCAGCCGTGTAATCCTTCACAACCGGAGTTCCGTCTTCATTCATCAACGGTTTGCCTTCTTTATCAAACTGCACCTCAGAGTAACTCATCAACCAATCACCAGCAATGAGGTCATACATTGTACGCTCATCGTTCTCGATTTTCACGTCAAGAGTACTCTTAGCGCCCAACTTTGCGCCTTCAACGCTGAGTGTGAAGCGCACCTTGCGGTCGCTATTAATAATCTTATCGTCAAGCACCTTCATCTCGAAGTTCATAACCTCACTTGTAATAGTGTCGGTCTTCACAACAAGAGTCTTGGTTGTGATTGAATAGTCGCCCTCAGAGCCATTAACACTTTCCTTAGCTGCTGCCTCGCTGCCACCATCAACGCCCTCTGCCTTGATGGTGAGACGAATCATACCATTACGCTTTCCGGTAATCTTAACGGGAAGTTTAATCATTCCCTCGTTCTCCTTTACTGTCATTGTAGTTTTTTCAAACTCCACGGCAGTAGTTGCATCTGTGTTGTAGGTTTCGTCATCACTACAAGCAGTGAAGAGTATGGCTGCAACCATCAGCATGAACAATTTTATATATTTCATATTTGTTCTGTTTTTAAATGTTACGTATTCGTTTTATGAATTAGTAGCCAGGGTTCTGCTTCAACTTCTTATTTACCTCAACCTCGTCCTTCGGGATCGGCCAAAGCATACGATAGTCTGTTGCAGCAATGTTGAGATCGGTTGTGTTAGAACCTGGGTTGCTACAGAGGTCGCGCTGCTGTGGTACGCCACGCTTTACGCCCATGCAGTAACGCTTGAGATCCTTGAAGCGGAAGCCCTCACCTACGAACTCGCGTGCGCGCTCATCCTTTACATCTGACAGAAGAGTTGCAGCATCTGTATATGTAACAGCCTTGAAGCCTGAGATACGCTTCTTGCGGAAGTCGTTCAGATACTTAGCTGCCTTTGTCAGGTCAGGTGTAGGAGCGAGTGCATAAGCTTCAGCTGCGATGAGATACATCTCCGGCAAGCGGAACACCTTCGGCATGTGAGAGAATTCTGCCGACTCGTCCTTACTTGTCATGAGCCAAAGGATACCCTCCTTGTTAAACTTATTGAGACACTGTACACGACCAGCAGCACCAGTAGATGTAACCACACTAACCTCTGTAAAGAATACAGAACGGCGGTAGTCCTTTGCATCGTAGAGGTTCAACAAATCCTTTGTCGGGATATAGTCCGGTGTCGAGCCAATCTGCTTCGGGAGATAAACACCACCTGTAGCGTTAGGCAAGTCGGATGTTGAAGATGAAACAAGGGTAAAGAGCGACTCCGAAGTACCATTATACTTCTTGTCATACTGGAACTGCATACCATCATAGTACCACTCGTTGACAAGCTGAGATGCAGAAGAACAAAGTGCATACTTTGCAGTAGTGTTCTTGATAACAAGTTCAGCCTCCTTATATGCCGTCACGTAATCCTTCTTATTCAGAGCTACACGTGCACGAAGAGCGTGGATACAGTCGAGAGTTACATACTCAGAGCGGTATATACCAGTTGTTGTAACATACTGCATAGCCTTGTCGAGGTCATCGTTTACCTGCTTGTACGACTCTTCAAGAGTGTTACGTCCAGGATATGATGCAGGGTTAAAATTCTCGCTAAAATGCAAATTGTATGATGCACCAAGGTCTGGCTGTGTTGCATTTGTTTCGCTATATGCGGGACTATAGTACTCCAAAAGACCGAAGATAGCATAAGCACGCATGAAGTAAGCATCGCCTAATGCTGCATGTGCAATCTTAAGACCTTCAGTGCCTTTCACGTTGTCACCGTCAGGGAAGAGGTCGGGCTTTTCCTCTGGCTTAGCCTTTGCATAACCGTCGATGATGAAGTTAGCCTGCGAGATGAGACCCTGATAGCTCCATACACACTTGCGAATGCTCCTGTCTGTGTTGTAAAGTCCCAACGATACATGTCACCGAGCGTGTTTGAGAAACCAGCCATAGCATTGAACTGGTCAGACTGCACATCGGTAGAGTTAATGAAGCTATTACCGCTTACGCAGCCCTTGAGTGCTGCATAAAGTGTGGCACGCGCAGCGTTGAAGCTGGAAGGAGTCTCAAGTGCCGAATCGGTAGGCAGGTAGCCTACTGGTTCGATGTCGAGCTCGCAAGAAGTAGTCATAAGACCAACTGCAAGTGCCAATGTCAAATATATTTTTTTCATATACTTTATCTCCTTATTATATGTGATATATTAGAATGTTAACTGTGCACCGAATGAGAACTGACGTGTGTTAGGATAGTTACCTACAGACAAGAATCCGTCAACCTCAGGATCGTAGCCACTATAGTTAGTGATGGTGAACAAGTTACGTGAAGCGAAGTAAACAGTAACACCCTTGAGGATGTGTGTAGCGTTCATCCACTGCTGTGGCAACTTGTAAGAGAGCTGCAAGAACTTCAGACGAAGGAAGTTTGCGTTCTCGAGCAAGTGGGTATCCATATGGCGCTGTGCGTTAGCTGCAGCGATTGTTGTAACATCGCCCGGCTTCTGCCACATATCGAGCATCTTTGTGCTCTGGTTCCACTGTGTTGCGAAACTTGGGTTCTCGATAAAGTAACGCTCCTGGTTGATCATTGAGCGACCGAACACGCCAGCAAACTGCAGCTCAAGTGTCAAGCCCTTCCAAGATGTAGTAGAGTTAAGACCGAACTGCCAAGGTGCGGAAGCGTTCTTGCCTGTAAACACGCGGTTGTTCTCATCGTAAACCTTTGTCTCGTTGCCGTACTTGTCGAGCCATACGTTCTGACCGTCAGCTGGGTCTACGTGGCTCCAACGTACCATATAGAACTCACCGTACGGGTGACCTACCTTCAGCTTGGTATAGTCGCTCATAGCGTACTCGTCCTGACCGTTGAAGAGCTTCGTAATCTCGTTCTTTGTGTAGCTTACGTTTGCACTTACGTTCCAGTACAAATCCTTTGTGCTAAAGATGTCGCATCCTACTGTAGCCTCGAAACCACGGTTGAAGAGCGAACCTACGTTAGCATAACGAGAGCCGAAACCTGTTGTATAAGATACAGGCACAGCAAGAATCATATCAACAGTCTTCTTGTCGAAGAACTCGAAGTTGTATGTAAATCTCTTGAACATACGTCCAGAGAGTGCGAGGTTGAGGGTCTTAACCTTCTCCCAAGAGAGTTCTGAATTGCGCGGATTAACAACACCAAGACCTGCGACACCATTATAGTTGCCACTAACACCTGCAAGAGCTAATGCGAGGTTTGAAGAGATATTGGCATTACCGGTAACACCGTAAGAAGCCTTAACCTGCAACTCGTCAAGCCACTTCTTTGACGACTGCATAAACTTCTCACCCGTTACGTTCCACATAATGGCAGCAGCACCGAATGTAGCCCACTGATGACCTTCTGCGAAGAGCGAAGAGCCGTCGCGACGACCTGAGAGGTCGAGGAAGTAGCGGTTGCCGTAAGCGTAGTTAGCCATTGCGAACCAAGAGTTGCGAGCCTCTTTTGTCTCAGAGTCGCCAGGAACACTGGCATAAGCCTGCACACCGCGCGACATAAGGAGGAGGCGGTTATCTGTAAGACCTGCCATACCTGCGCTGAATGCGGTAGTCTTGTCATTCATTGACTCCTGACCCAGGAGCACCGTAAAGTCGTGTACACGAGCAACATTAAACTTGTACTCAGCAGTGTTGGTAACCGTCCAACGATAGAAACGTGACATCGACTTGTTCACCTGACCAGTCGGGAAGATGTTATAGTCCTCGCCCTGAGTGCTGAGCTGCTTATAGAATGTGCGGTAGTCGTTGCAGTCGAGACCCAAAGATGAACGGATGTTCAATCCCTTAATCGGGCTGAGGTTAACGAACACGTTCTCGTTGATACGGATACGATCGTTGTATGAAGGCTGCAACTCCGAGAGCCACTCCGGAGAGTAGACACCACTCATATCATCATACTTGTGGAGTTTCTTGCCATAGCCAGAGAATGTACCCTTCTCCATATCCACATCAAGCATTTCGTATGGGCTCTGTGTTGGCAGATACATACGTGCAGCAAAAATCTTGTTGTACAAGCTGGTGCCCTGGCTGCCAAATGCTGTTGTATTGTTCTTTGTATAAGCAAGGTTGGTGTTAGAACCGAGCTTCAACCAATCGTTCACCTTGATTTCTACGTTAGCACGAACAGTCTCACGGCGCAAGCTTGAGTCGTCCATGATACCGTCTGCTTTGTAGTGACCGTATGAGATAAGATAGTTGGCGTTAGATGTACCGCCACGTACCGAAGCGTTGATGTTCACAGTAGGAGCTGAGCTACCGAAGAAGTAGTCGCGCCAGTTGGTAGAAACACCTGTTTTCTTATAGAAGTTCTTCTTTGCAAGGTAACCAGCGTTGGTTGCGAGACTCGGGTTGACACCCTGCTGGAAATCCAACCACTGGTTAGCGTTCATCACCTCTGTCTTGTCACCAGCAAGCTGTGACATAGAGTAAGAAGCCGAAACAGACACCTCAGGAGCCTGACCATACTTACCCTTCTTTGTCGTGATTACGATAACGCCATTGGCAGCGAGTGAACCGTAAACAGCTGTAGAAGAAGCGTCCTTGAGAACTGTCACATTCTCAATATCGTTAGGGTTAAGTGAGAGATATGTATTCTGAGATACCATTGAGCCATCAAGAATGTAGAGAGGCTCTGTGGCTGCATTGATAGAAGTAATACCACGAATACGCATTGAAGCGGTAGCTGAAGGATCACCCGAAGAGGTCATAACCTGCAAACCTGCCACCTGACCCTGAAGAGCGTCGGCAACGTTAGCAACCGGGCGATTTGAAAGCTTTTCCGAATTAACAGTAGATACTGAACCGGCAATGGTACCAAGCTTACGAGCAGAACCATAACCCATTACAACCACCTCACCAAGTGCCTCACTATCCGTATAGAGAGTCACCTTCATGCCGTCTTTGGCAGGCATTGTGGCTGTCTGCATACCAATATATGTAATGACGAGCTGTGTGCCCGGCTTTACATCGATTTTGAACTCACCATCGAGGTTGGTGACAGCTCCCTTGTCTGTTTTGTCACCCTTGACCTTAACGGTGGCACCAATCACAGGTTCGCCGTCCTCACTTGAGACTACGAAACCCTTGACTGTGGTCTGTGCCAATGCCATTCCTATACTGAGGAAGAGGCAGGCAAGCATCATTGTCAGTCTTTTTTTCATATTAATTCTCTCTCTTTAAATTAATTAATTATTTATTATTTGATTTTATTCTTATCTGGTACGTCCTCGTATTCGTTAAGATAACATTATTCTACAAATACAAAACACATACAAAACACTATGCGCTTAATGAAATTTTAAAAACTCATTTGCAAATTTAATTAATAATTGTTTCCCAACCAAATATTTTAACTCAAAAAGCTATGTTTTAACACAAAAACGCTCCATTTCACATAAAAACGTGATATTTTTCTTAATATTTATAAGTTTTTGCGAACTTAAAAAATCAAAATGACGCAATTATTCCGTTTGCCCAAACAATATTATAATGATTTTAGTTCGCGCACACATAAAACAATTTGACAATGCGGACACAACAAGTGTTAAGACGACGTTTGAGTTTTCTGATATTTTGCCAACCGAAATATGAGGTTTTCAAACTCTAATGCGCTGCTTCCACCACTTGATTGTAACGGTTATGTCATCGGACAGCGGACGCAATCTGATCGGACGGCGGACGGAAACCGACCGGGTGGCGGACGGAATCTGATCGGGTGGCGAACGGAAACCGATCGGGTGGCGGGTGCCTTCAAGGGGGTGCACTTGTCTCAAGTGCACCAACAAAGCTATCAAGTACCCAACAAAGCTGTCAAGTACCCAACAAAGCTGTCAAGTGCACCAAATTCCTTTCTGTAGTTAACATTCTTGCTTAGTTGGTGCACTTGAGACAAGTGCACCCCCTGAAAGAACCTCCTGCTTGGTTGGTGCACTTCTTGCTCTGGCAAGCGGCAAAGCCGAGCGGAGACAAGTGCACCCCCTAAAGAAAACGCAGAGGAATAGAAATAATATAGCCGCTGGACATACGGTTATGTCCAGCGGCTACACCTTATTATATATGGTACCTTCAAGGGGGTGCACTTGTCTCCGCTCGGCTTTGCCGCTTGCCAGAGCAAGAAGTGCACCAACAAAACTGTTAAGGTGCCAATATCCTTTCTGTAGTTAACATTCTTGCTCTGTTGGTGCACTTGAGACAAGTGCACCCCCTTAATTTACTTTACGATCTTCTTGCCACCTACGACGTAGATGCCTTGCCAAGTGCTGAGGCATCGGTGCCGAGATAGCGACCGTCGATGCTGTAGATGCGGTTGTCTGCCGCCTTATTGGCTACGGTGACGCCGTTGATACCGTCAACGACACCGTTGAATGTGTTGTCGATGACATTGTTGGCATCGCCACCGCAAACCAAGAACGAGATAGAACCCTTCGAACGCTTGATGTTGGTGATAGGAATACCGAGCGCGTAGGAGTTGTCAGAATTCTTGGTGTAGAGCTTTGCAGCCGGTTCCGACTCGTCGGTGAACTCGTCGTTCATCGTCACGCCCTTCACCTCATACGGATAGAGGTCGCCCTGTAGCGAGTATTGAGTGTTCTCGCGCGAGCGTCGGCGTTTACAACCGTGCAGCACTGTATCTTCTCGGCGCTCGAGTTGACGCTGTTGTTAGCCCAACGCGACGGAACATAGTTGACGTGCACGATGAGCAGACCGTTGCTTCCATAGAGTCCCTTATCCCAACCGGTGTTCTGACGGTTCTCCATGAGGAAGTACTCGTTGGTGTTCTTGTAGTTGTACATGATGAATGGGCGTCCGTAGTCGGATACCGACTTCATGTCCTTCACCGTTGCCGGATCAATAAGCTCTATCGCCTCCACCCAACCGGCGTAGATACGCTCGAAGGCTGTGTAGTTGCAGGGCACGAAGCCGTTGCCGTTGTATGAGCCTGATCCATCACGTCGAAGACTGACATGCCATAACCGCCACCGCCGGTTGTGTCGTACATATCGGCAAAGCCGAGACAGTGGGAGAACTCGTGGCAGATGGTACCGATGCCTGCGGAGATATATCTGCTTGAGCCTGCGTTTCTGGCTGCAGCTCGTTGGCGCAGGCGTATGTGTTTATCTTACCTGTAGAATAAGAGAGCACACCGCAGGGCCAGTAGCGCAACTCCGACTCGTGCGGCCAGACAGTGCCGGCAGAGCCGCCCGATGCCTGGCCTAAGCTGCATAGAGGAAGAATACCTGGTCGGCTTCGCCGTCGCCGTCCCAGTCGTAGTCCTTTAGGTTCACCTTATCCTGAATGCCATCGCAAGCCTCCTTAATCATCTCGTAGACCTTCTCGTCCTTCTGATATGCTCCGTCATTACCATAGTAGCCATAGTTCTTTGACATCGTGACAGGACCTACCACGTCGAAGTCGAGCTCAAACTGTCCATTTGACTGTGCGAGGAAGTAGTCGCGCACGCTGCCTACGTAGCCTTCTTCTTCGTCGGTGAAGTCTTTACCGTTGATCACATTCTTATAGTACTCGAGGTCGTGTCCGTCGGCGAACTTCTTGTTCTTGAAGTCGACGAGCACAACAAGACCTTTCTTCACGCCCTTGTATGTGATATGGTCGCCACCGAGTCCGCGCATCTTGTCGTCGGCACCCTTCAGCGAGTTTTTCACACGTGCGAGGCGTGCCACACGTCCCTGCTCTGCTCTTGCACGACGTGCGGCAGCGGCAGGTTTCTGCGCTTCGAGGTCGAACGCCTCGAACACATTCTCGTCAGCAGTAGCACGATAAGCCGTTCCGTCGGTGCCTTCCCACCAACTCAGGTACTCGTCACCACGCAGCTCCACCGACACCTGTGTGCCATTGGTGAGCGTGATAACCTTCTGCAGCTTCTTTGCCGGTATGGCATTGGCTGCGGCGCCGAATGCGAAGAGCATTGACAGCATCAAGTAAAGTTTCTTCATTTTAGATATTTTGATTGTTGTTTATTGCAATATGCAGAACACTATTCGCAGCAAAATTACTCAAATTGTTGCAAAATGACAAACATAGCGGTTTATTATTTCAATATTTGCTACATTTTTAACAATAAAAGACTCCCACATGTTTCGCAGACCAGCACAGATGCTTTGTATTCGAAAGTTCTGTGTAAATCTGCGGAATCTGTGGGAGTCATTATCCTAATTCCGTGAATTCTGCGAGTTCTGTGGGAGATTACGGGTTATAGCGCACGAATGCTTCCATTGCCTCGTAGCAAGCCAAGCCGAGACTATGATAGAGTTCGGCTGTGGCGTGGTTGCGGTCTTCGGCGCGCTGCCAGAAGAGTCGCTCGTCGTTGCCGAGGAATGGTGCACTCTCCATCTGCGACGAGTGTTTGAGGATGCAGTTGCGCTTGCCGCGGAGCTCCTCTGGCGACATAGGCACGCACATCTCGATATTCTCTATTTCCCACTCTGCCCATGCACCGCGGTACATCCAGATGCGGCAGTCGTCGAGCCACTTCGCACCAGCCTCCTTCTCGAGGTCGATGGCAGCCATCACAGCATCGGTACACTTGCGGTGAGTGCCGTGTGGGTCGGCGAGGTCGCCGGCTACGTATATCTGGTGAGGTTTAACCTGCTGGAGCAGTTCGCGAACAATGTTCACATCCGCCTCGCCCATCGGCAGCTTTTCAATCTTGCCCGACTCATAGAACGGCAGGTCGAGGAAGTGGACGTGGTCGAGCGGTATACCGTTGTATGTGCAGGCGGTGCGTGCCTCACCACGGCGTATGAGTCCCTTGATGGTGCGCACCTCCGGGGTGTCCATATCGCTCGGCTTCTTCTGTGCGAAGAACTCCTTGATGTCGCCGTACATCTTCTTTATCACCTCGTCCTTGTTGTCGCAGAAGAGCTGGTTGTAGCCGTTGACGAAGTGCATGAAGCGTGTCACCTCCTCGTCGCCGACAGCGATGTTGCCCGATGTCTGATAAGCCACATGCACGTCGTGGTTCTGCTGAACGAGTCGACGGATTGTGCCGCCCATCGAGATTACGTCGTCGTCGGGGTGCGGCGAGAATACTATCACGCGCTTCTGTGCCGGCAGTGCACGCTCCGGGCGGTTGGTATCGTCGGCGTTCGGTTTGCCGCCTGGCCAGCCGGTGATGGTGTGCTGCAGGTCGTTGAATATCTTTATGTTGCAGTTATAAGCCGAGCCAAAGAGGGCGAGCAGGTCAGAGAGTCCGTTCTCGTTATAGTCCTTGTTGGTGAGCTTGAGGATTGGCTTCTGCACGAGCTGGCAGAGCCATACCACTGCGGCGCGTATCGTCTTGTCGGTCCACTCGCAGTTGGTCACGAGCCACGGGTGAACGATGCGTGTTAGCTTGCTGGCTGCTGCGAGGTCGATAACGAACTTAGCGTCGTTGTGTGTCTGCACGAACGATGCTGGCACGGTGTCGGTGATGCCACCCTCTACTATCTTCTGCACCACCTCCGACTTCTCCTCGCCCCATGCAGTGAGGAACATCTTGTGAGCGGAGAGCAGGGTGTGGATACCCATTGTGATAGAGCACGGCGGCACCTGGTCGAGTGTGCCGAAGCTGTTGCTCATCTCCTCGCGTGCGGTCTGATCGATGAGGATGATGCGGCTCTGCGAGGCGAGACTTGAGCCAGGCTCGTTAGCAGCGATGTTACCCATGCGTCCGATGCCGAGCAGAGCGATGTCGATGCCGCCCTCTGCAGCGATGAGCTGCTCGTAGGCGCGACAGTGTTCGAACACGTCGTCCTGTGCGATTGAGCCGTCGGGGGTGTGGATGTTCTCTGCCTTCACGTCTACATGATCGAGGAAGCGATGGCGCAACTGGTTGATGGCACTCTGTGCGCAGTTCTTATCGAGTGGGAAGTACTCGTATGCGTTGAACACGACCACGTTGTCGAAACTCAAGCCTGCCTCGTGGCGATGTATGAGTTCCTCGTAGATGGGGTTCAACGACAGACCGGTGCCAAGGGCGAGCACGCACTTCTTGCCGGCAGCCTTTGCACGTTTGATTTCTGACTCTACAACGTCTGCGATTACCTTTGCACCCTCCTCTACCTTCGGGTAGATATCGGTGAAGAGTTTCTCACAACGTGTCATTTCGGAGCGCTCAACTGCCGTGCGAGGGCGATAGTACTGCTCCGGTACCTTATTTAATACAATCTGCGAACTTAAATTAAGTTTCATAATGATTATTTTTTTAGTTGAAAAAGTTTAATTATTGGTGAGGTGGTGGTGTGATGTTGAGATGTTGAGATGTTGAGATGTTGATATATGTAATGTAATGTCACCACCTCAACATCTCACCACAACAACATTCTACACTCAACACATCAACATCTCAACACAACAACATTCTTATGGACGGCACGCAGGAGCCGCGCCCCACTTCGACGGCTTCGGTCCCATTACGAGTTCGAGTGTTCCGCCGTGGCGTATGTCATTGAAGTCGATATATGAGTTCTTCAGAGTCTTGCCGTTGAGACGTGCGCTCTGCACGTAGATATTCCGGTCGGAGTTGTTCTTCGCCACGACGGTGAAGGTCTTGCCTCCGCCCACGTTCACGGTCGCCTTGTCGAAGAGCGGCGAGCCGATTACGAAGCGTCCGCCAACGGGGTCTACCTGATAGAGACCCACCGACGAGAGGATGTACCAAGCCGACATCTGACCCACGTCCTCGTTGCCAGAGAGTCCGTCGGGCTGGTCGAGATACATCTCGTTGAGCATCTTACGGAGCAGCGGTGCCGCCTTGTCGGGACGGCCGGCGTAGTTGTACATATATATGACGTGGTGGCTCGGCTCGTTGCCGTGAGCATACTGACCGGTCATACCCGACATATCGGGCGAAGCGTTGTCGCCTGCCCATCCCTCAACGAAGAAGAGCGAGTCGAGCTTCGACATGAACGCCTTGTCGGATCCGAAGAGCTGTATGAGTCCCTTCACGTCGTGCGGCACGAGGAAGGTGTACTGCCATGCGTTGCCCTCGGTGTAGTCGTTGGTGCGGTGCTCGGCGAAGAACGGATTGAACGGCAGACGGAACTTGCCGTCGGTGCTACGGCACGCATGAAGCGTGTCTCCGGGTCATAGTATTTCTTGTACGAGCGCGAGCGATTGAAAAAGTACTCGTAGTCGTCTGCCTTGCCCAACAACTTAGCCACCTTTGCCACGCCGTCGTCAGCAGCGCAGTATTCGAGTGCCTTTGCCACGGTCTCGTTCTCGGGTTCGAGGTTCCAGGGTATGTATCCGTGCTCCTTGAGCAAGCCGAGCGAGCGGATGTCCTTCATCTGTGTAGCCTTCAGTGCCTCCAAAGCCAGCTCCTTGTCCTCCACAAAGCCCTTCATGGTGAGGTCTGCGAGCACGATTGCGCCCGGGTTGCCCACCATGCAGTCGGTCTCGGAACCCATCAGATGCCACACGGGCAGACGGCCCTGCTGCTTGTAGATGTTAAGGAACGTCTGGGCGAAGTCGCGCTGCATCTCGGGGAAGGCGACAGTCATCAGCGGATGAGCGGCGCGGTATGTGTCCCAGAGCGAGAGTGTGGTGTAGTTGGTGAAGTCTGCCTTATGCACCTTGCCGTCGGCACCACGATACTCGCGGTCTACGTCGTTGAACTTAGAGCAAGAGGTCATCAGATGGTACATCGCGGTGTAGAACATGCGCTTCTTTGTCTGGTCGTTGGTCTGGATTTGTATGCGTGCGAGCTCGCGGTTCCAAGCGTCGTCGGCTGCCTTCACCGTTGCGTCGAAGTCCCAGCCTGCCATCTCTGCCTGCATGTTCAGCTTCGCCTTGTCGATGCTCACGGGCGAGAGTGCCACCTTCACGAGCAGCGGTTTTGTGTTGTCAGCCACCGACAGCACTACGCGCTCCATTGAGTCGAGACGGTGCACGGTGACGGGCTGCGAGAAGTCGATAGAGAAATAGATGCGGCGGTCGGCTGCCCAACCGTTTGAGCGGCGGAAGCCTGTGAGGCGTGTGGCGCTCTCCTGGGTGAGCAGACAGTCGTTGAGCTTGTCCCAACCGATGCACTGCGAGAGGTCGAGGGCGAGCTGAGCCTTTGCGCCGTCCTTGAATGTATAGCGATGGAATCCACAACGCTCTGTGGCTGTAAGCTCCACGAGCACGTTAGGGTCGGTGAGCTGCACCGAGTAATAGCCGGATGAACCTTCTCTGCCTCGTGCTTGAAGCGTGTGGAGGTCTGCTTGAAGTCCTTCACGGGCAGGAATGCCACGTCGCCCAAGCAGCCGATGCCGGTGCCCGAGAGGTGCATGTGTCCGAAGCCGATGAGCTCATCGTCGTCGTAGTAGTAGCCCGAGCACCAGTCCCAACCGCGTGTGGCTCTGTCGGACCGAGCTGAACGAGTCCGAACGGCACGTTTGCACCCATGAACGTGTGTCCATGACCGCCGGTTCCGACGTACTGATTGACGTATTGTGTAAGATTCTGCACAGTAGCTGCAACGGCTGTAGCACTAAAGCACACTACAAGGGATGCAACTGACAAGAGTCGTGATAAATAGTTTGTTCTCATAAATTTAGTATTTTACAATTGCAAAAATACTGATTTTAAAATTTGTAGGCGAAACAATGTGGTTAGAAAATACTTACGTAACATACAAAAGATGTTAAATCAAAAACACTCATCACAATTATTATATATATAGAGGTGAAAAAAAGAGCTATTTGCGTACTTTTGCACACGAATTAATAAACAAGATCATGAAGAAACCGACAATTGCAATCGACACCCCCTTTCAGAAGAGCGATGCTTACGGCGCACTGAGTATGCCGGTGTATCATACGCTGGCTTACGAGTTTGCTGATGCCGACGTGATGTCGGACGCTTTCTGCGGACGCATCGAGGAGCCCGACTACTCGCGCGTGATGAACCCTACGGTGAACTACCTGGAACTGAAGATAAAGGCACTGACTGGTGCCGACCGCGTGACGGCTATGTCGTCGGGCATGGCTGCCATCTCGGGAACACTCATCTCGCTCGCCGAGCAGGGAAAGAACGTGGTGGCATCACGCCACATGTTCGGCAACACCTACTCGCTGCTGACAAAGACGCTGCCACGCTTCGGCGTGAAGACGCATCTGTGCGACCTTACAAACCTCGACGAAGTGCGCCGAGCTGTGGATGCTGACACCTGTTGCATCTTTCTCGAAATAATAACAAACCCGCAGCTGGAGGTGGCTGATCTCACGGCTCTGGCTGAGATAGCGCACGCGCACAACATTCCGCTTGTGGCTGACACGACGGCGATACCGTTCACAGAGTTCTGTGCGCATGAGTTGGGTGTGGACATCGAAGTGGTGTCTACGACGAAGTATCTATCGGGGGGCGCAACATCGCTCGGCGGAATGGTCATCGACTACGGTGGCTTCCCTGAGTTCGCACGTCTCTGCACGACGAGATGCTCTTCAACCTCGGTGCTTACATGACACCGCACGCTGCCTACATGCAGAACCTCGGTCTGGAGAACCTGCGTGCACGCTACGACTTGCAGGTGCGCAACACGGTGTATCTCGTGAACGCCTTGCGACAGATGGAGGGCATCAAGAGCGTGAACTACGTGGGCCTACCCGATAACCCGTACTATGAACTGGCGCAACGTCAGTTCGGCAAGACGGCGGGCTGCATGTTCACCATCGACTTAGAGTCGAAGGAGCTTGCTTCCGCTTTATCAATAATCTGAAGCTGGTGCGTCGCGCCACTAACCTCTTCGATAACCGCACACTCGCCATTCATCCTGCAAGCACCATCTTCGGTCCGTTCAGCGACGAGCAGCGTGCTGCAATGGACGTGTTCGACACCACAATACGCATCTCTGTGGGTCTGGAGGACATGGACGACATTATTGAGACTTCCGCCAAGCATTATAATCAGGGGGTGCACTTGTCTCAAGTGCACCAACCAAGTTGACTAAACATTACTATGAAATACGATTTTGACAAAATCATTGACCGCTCGGGCTCGGGCGACCTCAAGCACGAGGTGCTCGCCGAGCGATATGGCAGGGGAGACCTGCTGCCACTTTGGGTGGCTGACATGGACTTCGAGACGCCACAGTTTATAACCGACGCGCTGCGCAAACGACTCGAGCACTCGCTCTACGGCTACACGATAGTGCCACGCAACTATTGGCAGACGATTGCGAAATGGATTGAAGACCACCACCAGTGGCGCGTCGAGGAGCAGTGGATGCGCTTCATACCGGGCATCGTGAAGGGCATCGGCTTCGTCATCAACGTGTTCGTGAAGGAGGACGAGAAGGTAATCATACAACCGCCAGTTTACCACCCGTTCCGACTGACACCGGAGGGCAATCGTCGTCAGGTGGTGTACAATCCGCTACGCGAGAACGCCGACGGTTCCTACTCGATGGACTTCGACAACTTAGCAGAGGTGGCGGACGAGAAGTGCCGCGTGCTAATCCTCTCCAATCCGCATAACCCGGCAGGCATCACGTGGGACACGGAGACGCTGCGCCGACTGGCTGATTTCTGTTCCGAGCGCAACATCATCGTCATCAGCGACGAGATTCACTCCGACATGGCTATCTTCGGCAACAAACACGTGCCGTTCGCATCGGTATCTGACGCTGCAGCCGAGTGTAGCATCACGTTCGGTGCTCCGTCGAAGACGTTCAACATAGCGGGCATCGTCAGCTCGTGGTGCATTGTGCCGAACGAGAAGCTGCGCCAACCGCTGTTCGACTGGATGGCGGCGAACGAACTGGACGAGCCGCACCTCTTTGCACCAATCGCTACGATGTCTGCATTCAACGAGGGCGAGGAGTGGCGACAGCAGATGCTGGCATACGTGGAGCAGAACATTCTGTTCGTGGAGGACTTCCTCAGAAAGCACCTGCCGCAGATTAAGGCGGTGCGTCCGCAGGCATCGTTCCTCGTATGGCTCGACTGCCGCGGACTAAACCTCGACCACGATGCGCTCATCGACCTCTTCGTCAACCGCGCACGACTCGCTCTCAACGACGGCGAGATGTTCGGAAAGGAAGGCAGGGGATTCATGCGCATGAATGTGGCTACACCTCGCAGCGTGCTGAAGGAAGCACTCGAAAGACTTGTTTTAGCTGCGAGTTGAGAACTTAGAGTTGAGAGTTATGATTGATATTGTCATTTTATTAGCAACTATCTAATCTGTTGTAGACATACATATCATAACTCTCCATTTTCAACTTTTGACAAATTGAAGCATTACACCTTAATGCTTCAATTTACCTACATTTTGGTATTGCACCAAATACCAAATCACAATAACTTTGCATTTCTCAATCAACAACTTATTTTGTATAATTGACAAATTGTCAAGAAATGAGGAAGGCAATAACATTACTATTATTTTTGATAATATCAGCAGCAGCAATAGCCGACAACATACGTTTTAAGGTGTCGGGACATGTGCTCGACAATCGCACTATGCAGCCCATACAATATGCCATTGTCAAAGTGTCGAATCTTGAATTGTGGGCAGCAACCGATGCCAACGGCATGTTTATAATCGAGAATGTGCCACAAGGAACTGTCTCAATTGAGGTGAGCACCTTGGGGTATGTCACTCGCACCGTACAATTTAACATCCGCCACAACACCGACCTAAAGAATATCCGACTGAAGGAGGCTAACCTTAGCATTCCGGGCGTGGAGGTAACAGCACGCAAGAGGTCGACCATGGGTACCACGACATATTCTATAGACCGTACCACACTCGACCACTCTCAGGTCCTGTCGCTTAACGATATTATGGCCCTGCTGCCCGGCGGCCAGACCGTCAACTCCACTCTGACAGACGATTCACGCCTGGCACTACGCTCCACAACAGGTGAGAAAGGCAATGCGTCATTCGGCACTGCCATTGAGATAGATGGAATGCGACTGAACAACAATGCAAGTATGAGCGAGACGCAGTCGGCTTCAACACGCAACATTTCAACTTCCAACATTGAGAGCATTGAGGTAATAGCTGGAATACCGGGCGTTGAGTATGGCGACGTCAGCAACGGCATGGTGAAGGTGAATACCCGTCGCGGACACACTCCATGGATTGTGGAGGCTTCCATGAATCCGTACACCCGACAGGTAGCACTAACCAAAGGCTTAGCATTGGCACACAATGCCGGAACGCTTAATTTCTCTATAGAACATGCACAATCGTTCACCGACATTACATCGCCACATACCGCTTATAGCCGCAACATACTATCGACTACTTACAATAAGGTATTCCGCATGAAGGGTTCAAGCCTCAATCTGACAGCTGGACTTACGGGCAACATTGGCGGATATAATTCGGAGGCAGACCCCGATGCCTTTCGCGATACCTATCAGCGTCAACGCGACAATCAGCTACGTGCTAATATGATGCTTGACTGGCTCTACAACAGCAGGAGTTCAGGAGTGTTCAACATAACATTGCAGGCAGCCTTCTCTACAGCCGATCGACGCTCGGACACCAACACCAACACATCGTCGTCATCCACACAAGCCAGTCTGCACACCACTACCAACGGCTATGCTATAGCCCAGGACTATGCCGATGGCATGGGCACGGGCAGCATCATACTTAGTCCGACGGGATACTGGTATGTGCGTTCGTTCAACGACCAGAAGCTACAGAGTCTACAACTCAAACTAAAGGGTGAGTGGACACGACGCATACTCAGCGCGGTGAACAAACTTACTGTAGGCACCGAACTGAACTCTACACGCAACAATGGTCACGGCACATATTACGACGACATGCGTTTGGCTCCCACATGGCGACCATACGACTATAGTCTCCTGCCAACAATGCATAGCCTGGCAATGTTTATAGAGGAACGGCTAACCATGGGCAGACTGATGCTTGTAGGCGGACTGCGCAACGATATCACCATAATCAGCGGTTCAGAATATGGCACCGCAGCCAGCCTCTCACCGCGATTCAATGCTCGCTATAATATAATAAAAGGTAAGAACGTCTCGCTCACACTACATGCCGGCTATGGCAAAAGCGTCAAACTGCCATCGTTTCAAGTGCTTTATCCTGCCGACACCTATACTGACCGACTCGTATTCACCCCTGGTTCTACTGCCGACGGCAAAGCATACTATGCCTACTACACCAATGTGCAGCGTGCCATATATAACAGCAATCTGAAATGGCAGCACTCCAATCAAATGGAGGCAGGATTGGAAGCAATGGTCGGTAAGGCACGACTGAGCCTGTCGGCATATTGGAACCGCACGTACAATCCGTATCAGACACTGAATGTATACTCTCCATTTGCCTACAACCAGACATCGCAGTCGGCTCTTGAAGGATGTAGCATTGCCGCTGCCGACCGCATATATAGTGTCGATCCATCGACTGGTGTGATAAGCGTAACATCTGCAACCAACGGCAACACCGTAAACTTACCCTACTCTATCCGCCGCACATACACTGCCAACCGTCAGTATGTGAATGGTTCTCCCGTGACACGCTACGGACTGGAATGGGTGGCAGAGATGCCTATCATCAACAACCACCATACTCTGGGACTGTCGCTGCGCATCGACGGCAAGTACTATCACTATCGTGGCACAGACAATACACTCATAGCCGGATGTCCCAATGGCATCGGCGACCAAGCCGAAAATTCGGGCACACAACCGCTTATAGGCTATTACGTAGGCAGCAACGTCGCATCAGCCTCAACGACAAGCACCCCTACGGTGAGCAACGGCATGATGAACAAGGGATGCAGCCTCAACACCACGCTGACGGCACGCATACCACAACTGAGACTCATCATGACAATGCGACTTGAAGCAACCATGCTCAACTACCGACGCAACCTGTCAAGCAATCGCACAACGATAGCATTAAATGAGGCTGGCGACGTGACTGGAACTAAATACGTGGGGCAGACTGACCATTATGTGGCTGTGTATCCTAAATATTACTCAACATGGGATAACCCTTCGGAGCGCATTCCATACGCTGAGGCTCTTCTGGCTGCCAAAGACAACAACCCCACACTCTACCGGCAATTGTGTGATCTAATAGTAAGAAGCAACACCGCCTACTACTTCAATCCGCAGAATATATCGGCATATTACTCAGCCAATTTCTCCGTGACGAAGGAGATAGGCAGATGGGTGAGCCTATCGTTCTACGCCAACAACTTCTTCAACAATCTGGCATCCGTCCGAAATAAGCAAACGGGACTGAAGACATCGCTGTTTGATAGCGGATACATACCAAAATTCTACTATGGAGCATCCGTCAGAGTGAAACTATAGACAATAGACGAGTTGACAAGAAACAAGTAAAACAAGGAGATATGAATAATATAATAAAACACTCATTCTTCATACTGCTTACGATGCTGACCATGCTGGTGGCATCGTGCAGCTACGACGAACAAATTAACACCTACAATATCGAGGTGAGGCTGAATCATAACGTAGACGGTGTTGCCGTAAAGATGACAAACAGCATAGGTAGCACCTTCGAAGCAGCTACCGATGCCAACGGTATAGCTCGCTTCACGCTACCCACTGGAATATACAGTGTCAGCGCATCGAAGGTGAGCGACGACGAATATTTCCGTCATGTATACAACGGAGCATTGTCTGACGTAGCAATAGGCAGCAACAACACTACAATAGAACTGCCCGTAAGCATCACAACTATGCAGACTGCCAACCCTATCCTCATAAAGGAACTGTATAATGGAGGCTGTCAGAAGGACGATGGTTCGGGAAAGTTCGCCATAGACAAATGTATAATCCTGTACAACAACTCATCAGAGACGGTGTCGCTCGACAACGTAGGTTTCGGCATTATCGAGCCATACAATGCAGAAGCCAACACCCACTCGTTTCTCAACGGTGGTAAACTCGATTATGCGACAAAGACTGGATTCCAGCACTCAACGGCATCTGGTATTTCCAGAAGGGCAATACAATAGCACCCTACTCAGAACTCGTAGTAAACGTGCATGGCGCCATTGACAACACTCCAACCTACAGCAACTCCATCAACTATGCCAATAATGCCTACTATTGTATGTACGACATGGAGGCAACAAGCAGCGACGGAGGCAAGTACAACAACACTCGGTATTATCCCTCGCCTGCCGATGTTATCGCCACAAGCCACTATCTGAAGGCTGTGAAATACGGCAAAAGCAATGCTTGGCCTATGAGCCAGACTTCGCCAGCCGTGATACTGTTCCGCACAGAAGATATTACACCAAAGCAATTCGGCGAGAACCCAGACAACATAATATACCCAACGGGCAATGAAGGCAACATAGTGTATGCCTGCCTGAAAATGCCACGCAGGTGGGTGATTGATGCCATGGAAGTATACAACGCCACGGCTCTTGCAAAATGCAAGAAACGCCTCACGCCAGACCTCGACAACGGCTATGCAACTCTGACCGGAGGTTACGGCCACTCTCTAATAAGAAAGGTGGAGAAGACTGTAGACGGACATGCCATCTATCAAGACACCAATAATTCAACGAATGATTTCTATGAAGCTGACAATTGTTCTCTACGCTAATCTGCTGTGCCTACCAGCCATGGCACAACGCGACTTCCAGCTAACCCAACAGCGCAACCCATGGCTCACAGCAAACAATGCCGCCGCACTGACCACCTATGCAGACAGCACCATAGCCCACGCCACCCTATCTTATCGTCACGACGGAGGTAAGCTGCACACCATGTCAGAAGGAAAGCGGCAGGAAACTTATGATGCCGATGTGCAGTCATACTACAGGCTCTCGTCTGACATTGTGGCTTACGGCAGAGCCACGTACAGCCGACACAATATCTCAGAAGCAGCAGGCAGTATGCTTATGCCTACAATGAAGTTAATGCCGTTCGACCTTGTCGAGGCGGATAACAATGCTGGCGACAAAAGCATGGAGACATTCAGCATCAACGGAGCCATCGGGTGGAAGGCATGGCGATGTCTTGCCATTGGCGCACAACTCAACTATACAGCTGGCACATATGCCAAGCAGCGCGACCTACGCCACAGTAACACGCTGATGGATATAAACGCTGGTCTTGACGCACATTTTTTGTTACCACACAACAGTGGCATTGGCATAGGGATGGTGTACAGCCGCCGCACTGAGGCGATGCAGTTCAAGACCTATGGTACAACTGACCAAATATACTACACACTCATCGACTATGCCAACCATCATGGCGAACGCGAAGCATTCGGCACCGAAGGATTCACCGATAGCAAAAACCGTTTACCACTACTGTCTGAATACATTGGTGTGAGGGTTCAAAGCAAATACAACCGCCTCTTTGCCGACATCGTATACAGTCATCGTAATGGCTACTATGGACGCAAGTCGCAATACAGTGCATCACACGAGCAGCACCATGGCGATAACTTCGCATTGCATCTGCGCTACGACATAACACAAAGGGCTGAGCGTCTTGTATGGGTTGACTTGAGAATGGCCACCGAGCGGCTTACGTCTGAACGCGAGAACTATCGCCGCACCATAGCCACCAACGGCACATCAGTCATATACTACGAATACTTCGAACCAACAAAGATGGCAGACAAGGTACAGACATACGGTACAGCAGCCCTCAACACCTACTGGGAACCATCTGGCAATATATACCTATGGCACATAACAGGAGGTGTCAAGTACTGGACTCGCCAACAGACTGCCTACGTATATCCCGATATATACACCGCCTCACACCACATCATAACCCCGTTTGTCAGTGCACGACGCAGTGTGCTCACACGAAGAGGATATTTATGGTCGGCAGAGGCAGGAGGCTCTGCCGCAATGGGCAGCTACAGACAATGGGCAGCCCACGCTGCCATTACCTACGAGATGCCCTTAAAAGGCACGTCCATACGACCTGCCATTTCCCTGAGGTACAACCTCCGCCAAGCTACCAATAGCAACACTAAAGGACAAACACGCAATACGCTTATCATCACAGCAGCAGCAATATTTTAAACACAACTTTAAAAAACATAATATGAAAAAAATCTTTACACTCATCTTCGCTTGCATAGCAACGATGACAGTTATGGCACAGAGCGATGGCTCTACAGTATCTAACAGCTGGGGACTTAAAGGTTCGGGTACACAAGGCGACCCTTACCTCATCAGCACAGCAGCCGATTTCGAAGCAATGGCTAAGAATTGCAACGCCGACCACAAAGGAACTGGCGAGTACTTCAAGATGACTAACGACATCGACTTCGGCGGTTCGGCAGAAAACCCCGTTCAGCTGCCCGCAATAGGCAAGGACGGCAACGCCAAAATTACCCAGATAGCCTATGGCTTCGACGGCACTTTCGACGGCTACAACCATACCATCAGCGGCATCTACCACACCGAGAGCGGCAACAATGCCGCCGGCAAGTACAACGCCCTGTTTGGTTGTATCGACAAGAACGGTGTCGTTAGAAACATCGTCTTCGACGAGAACAACCACATCACAAGCTACAACTATGTTGGTACTATTGCCTCGATCAACATGGGCACTATACAGGAATGTGTCAACAATGCCGACATCACTGCCACCAACTTTGCCGCTGGCGGTATATGCGGATTTATGGTCAATGGTTGTGGCACAATAAAAGACTGTGAAAACTACGGTGACGTCAAGGCCATGACCTATGCGTCGGGCATCTGCGGTGGTTCGCAGTCGGGCAAGAGCATCACCACTTACAACTATCTTATAGAAGACTGCCTCAACAGCGGCAAGCTGTCTACAACCAATGGCGTAGGATCGGCTGGTATTGCCGGCTCTTACTCGGGTGCCATAAAGAATTGCAACAACAACGGCAATGTAGACGACACCCAGGGTACATCTAAGTCGAAGCTGTACACAGCAGGCATCGTAAGCTGCGCCAGCTTTGCAGTAGACATCGAAGGCTGTTACAACAGAGGCGCGATAAGCGGCGTAAAGAATGTCGGTGGCATCGTTGGCAACGTGATGAAGGGCGACGAGGCTGCCACTGTTATAAAGAATTGTCGCAACGATGGCTCGGTTAGCGGACAAGACATGTACGTTGCCGGCATCGTAGCCAACTCTGCACGTAAAGAGGGAGTGGTGTCTGTAGTATCATGCACCAACAATGGCGAGGTTACATCAACTGGCACTACCGAGTTTATTGGCAACCTTCGCGGCAACACCAACATCGCTCTTGGCGAAGGCAACAGTATTGGTGCCGGTCTTAAGGCGCTGCCTCTCGACCCTGCCAAAGAAACAGGCATCGACAACACGAATGTCAACACCGGCAAAACTGCCAACGGCGTATTCTTGAGAAACGGACAGATTGTTATCGTCAAGAACAACAAGAAGTACACTATCAGCGGCATTGAGATTGCCGAGTAATAAATAACAGTTGAGACATAAATATCAGTTCCCAACTTTAACACTTAATCTCTTTATATGAAACAAAGACGAATCTTCTCTCTTCTGATGTGCCTGGGCTGCAGTATGGCTATGTCGGCGCAGACGTTGCCTCTCGACAGTTGTATACGCAAAGGTAAGCTCGCCAACGGGCTTACCTACTACATACGCCACAACGACCAAACTCCGGGGCAAGCAGACTTCTACATTGCACAGCGTGTAGGCTCTATACTCGAGCAACCCGAGCAGCGCGGACTGGCTCACTTCCTTGAGCACATGGCGTTCAACGGCACACGCAACTTTCCTGACGGCAATGGAGGCAAACACTCTGTACGCAACTGGTGCGAACGCAACGGCATCAAGTTCGGGGCCGACCTTAATGCCTACACATCCATCGATCAGACCGTGTACAACATATCCAATGCTCCTGTGAGCAAGGCTGGCGTAACCGACACCTGTCTCACCATACTGCACGACTGGGCAGGCTCACTACTGCTTAAAGACAACGAGATTGACCAAGAACGTGGCGTGATACGAGAAGAGTGGCGCACACGACGTTCGCGCATGGCAGCGCAGCGTATGATGGAGAATGCTATGCCCGTGATATACGCTGGGTCGAAATATGCCGACTGCCTACCAATAGGACACATCGAAGTGGTGGACACATTCCACTACGACACACTGCGCGACTATTACCAAAAGTGGTATCGTCCCGACCTGCAGGGCATCATCGTAGTGGGCGACATCGATGTAGACAGATAGAAGCAAGATACGAAAGCTCTTCAGTGATAATCCCATGCCCATTGGTGCTCCGCAGCGCACATACTATACAGTACCCGACAACAAAGAGATGATTGTTTACACACAGGCCGACAACGAGCAGCCAACACTCAATTTCTCACTCTACATGAAGCACGATGCCGAGCAACGCCAGTCGAGAGCCACACGCGAGGCATTCCTCAGCAGCTACAAGTCACGACTCGCCATGTTCATACTGCGCCAGCGTCTGGCAAAGCTGTCACACGAGGCACAACCCCGAGTGATGTCGGCAAACTGTCGCGTAGGCAACTTCTACGTCACCACTGAAAAGGATGCTTTCGCCCTCAACCTCGGACTCATGCCCAACAATCCGCAGGTTGGCATAGATGCTGCCATCGAGATAGTGGAGAAGGCAAGACGCTACGGCTTTACCGCCGCCGAGCTTGAGCATGCCAAGGTGCAGCACACCGTAAGCATCGAACACCGTTTGGACAACAAAAACAAGACACGCAATGCCGAATATGCAAAGAATATTGTGTCCAACTTCTGCAACAACGAGCCTTGCATGAATATCGAATACGAGGCTGCACTGGAGGCAGAATTCTCAGCTACCGTTACACTCGACGACATCAACAAAACGATGGCGGAGATAGTGGACAACCAAAATCAAGTGTGCATCGTCTTCGGACCCACCAAGTACGACGGCAAGCCATACACCATGCCCACATCCGACCAGCTCAAGACGTGGATAGAAAGCGCGCAACAGCGTGAATACACCAACGACAACACAGCGCAGCAGGTAGACCCCGTATTCATGAAGAAGCTGCCCAAAAAGGGTAAGATACTCTCAAAGCGAGCAACCGACAATGGTTACACCGAATACGTCCTTTCGAACGGCATAAAGGTAAGTGCCAGACAGTCAGACATCGAACCCAACCGCCTCACCATCAACATGTTCCGTCTTGGCGGCCGCTCGTTATATCCCGACACAGATGCCCCTACACTACAATTCCTTAACAGCGTAGTTAAAGAGAGCGGAGCTGCTGACTTCGATTTTCTCACTCTCGAGAAGAAGCGCCGTGGCAAGGCACTGCGTGTAATTCCATACATCGATGCCGAGGAAGAGGGCGTAAAGGGAGTGTGTGTAGCCTCCGACCTTAAGACATGGTTACAGATAATGTATCTCTATCTCATCAATCCACGCAAGGACAAGGCGATATTTCAGAATATGATAACCAAACAGCAGTCAATGCTGCGAAATCGCAACGCAAGCCCTAATGTCACCTATAACGACTCGCTGCGCGTAGCCGTATACGGTAAACGCAAGCGCACTCAACCGCTCACGGCGGAACGTATGAACGAGGTAAACTTCGACCGCATCTACCAGATTTACAATGAGCGTTTCAGTAATCTTGCAGGAATGCACCTCATCGTTACGGGCGACATACGTCAGGACGATTTCGACGATTTACTCTGCCAATACGTGGCAAGCCTGCCAGGAAAGCGCAACAGCAACAACGACTGCAAGCCTGGACAATACACACTCAACATACAGGAGGGACAGGTGACAAAGGTGTTCCACAAACAGATGATAACACCCTCGGCACAGACCAACATCGTATACTCAGCCCCAATAGCCTATACCGCCGACACCGACCTCAAGCTCGATGTGTTGTCACAGATAATGCGCGGTGTATACACCGAAAAGGTGCGCGAGGAACGTGGCGGCACATACGGAGTGAGCGTAGAGGCCAGTTCTGGAAATATCCTACAGACGGATGTTCCATGACCGTAAGTTTTCGTTGCGACCCCGACAAATACGACGAACTGTTGCCACTCATCGACCTCAATCTGCAGCGCATGGCCACCGAAGGTCCCACCATCGAGCAACTGCAGAAGGTGAAGGAGTATGAGCGCAAGAACTATCAACGTGCCGTGCTCACCAACGGATGGTGGGAATACGTGCGCTACCACCAGCTGCGAGAAGGTATCGACTTCAACCGCAACTATCTGCAGAAGGTAGACAGTCTCACCACCGATGACATACGCCAATTCTGCCGACAGCTCACAGCCCCGGGCAATCGCATTCAGGTAACAATGAAATAATTGAATTCATAAAAAACGACAAACATTATGCTTTCAACACATAAGTGTATAAAACGAGGAGCGGCTACATTATTGCTGCTCCTCGCAGCCTCAAACATCCACTCTGACAACGTAATAACACGCCATACCGATGGCACCACTATCGTGCGCACCACCACTATATGCAACGCACGCGGATATCGTAAGTCCACGCCCGTAGAAGTACACTTCAAGAACGGCAAGGTGCAGAAAGTGGTAGCACTGAAAAACGAAGAAACTGTACCCTACTTTGCCCGTGTAAAGCAGTTTCTGCTGCCGCTATACAATAACCTCAAAATCTCAAAAGCAAAGAAGCTAACCCAACGCACCGATATAGACGGATGCACCGGAGCTACGTTCAGCACCAAGGCTGTACAAAAAAACATAAAGGCAGCTATAGATTATTACGAGAAACAGAAGTAGGAGCGGTAGCTAATATATGTAACTTAAGCAAGCAACAAACAAAAAACCGCCCAGCATCACTGCTCGGCGGTTTTTAAACTCTTTTCTTGATTTATCAAACAATTACAAACTGCTTCTTATTTATTCATTTACATTACTGGCTTTACTAATACTAATTTGTATTAATAACTAAATGTTATCTCAACATTACACTGCAAAAGTACAAACTTTCGATAAACTTGCGATTGCAATCGGTAAAAGATATGTGTCATTGTGTAAAAATCGTCGATTTCAACGACTTTTTAACTGTTTGACACGCTATTTTTACCGTTTGACGCACGAAACTCTATCGGACTCTTGCCCTCACGCTGCTGGAATGCACGGCGGAAAGTGGACAAAGAATTGAAGCCCGACTTCGTGGCGATGGTGTCAAGAGTGTCATCGGTGGAGTGAAGAAGCAGCTTAGCATGATGTATGCGATAATCGTTGACAAAGTCGTAGAACGTGGTGTCGCAGCACTGGTTGATGTATTGCGATAGGTATGTGCGATTGGTGCCAAGAAGAGCAGCCAACTCCGTGAGTCGCAAACGCGGATTGAGGTACACATGGTCGCGCTCAAAGAGCAGGTGCATACGCTCAGCGAAGGCAGCTTCCTGCTGCACGCTCTGCTCGTCAGTGGGGGTACCCGACAAGTCTGTATCTGTATCGATGTCGGTCTCCAGCGAGGTAGCAACGGATGCCAAAGCCTCATCCTCTGCCTCTGAAGGTGCCACTACCGATTGGGAGTCGGCAGACTCGTACGCCTTAACAATGCTTATCACGCGAGCCTGACGATAGAAGAAGAAACAAGCCACCGCCCACACCACGAGCGAACCAATAAGGTAGATGGCATCATTCTCGCAACTGGGGTTTACGCTGTCGTATATCCAAAGCAAAAGAATGCAGAAGAACAACACGATAATGCCGCGCAACCAGTTGAAGTTGATGTATTTCTCGTAGGAGAACTCCTCCATCAACGTACGCTCGAAGCGGGGCACTTCGCATAGCGACCAACTCAAGAATACAACGCCATAAACAAACGAGGAGATGTGTATCACGTCGAACACTAACGGCTCGGGATAAGCTAACGACACGGTCATAAGCACTAAGAACGGGAGATACAACAACGACGCACGCCACCAGTTGAGCCATCCAGGGCGACATGCTTCGATAAGAACGATGGCATAGAGCGGCATAGTGAACAGGTCTATGCTCGAAGAGAACAACGATTCGAGTGCACTGTCATAACAGCCATCTCCTATAAGCGCAAGGTTCTTAGCGTATTGTGCTGCGGTGACGAGCATAAGTGTGCTGACATAGATGTTCAGCGAAGCGCGACGCTTGTAACTGAACAACAACGCCATCATCAGATGGAACATAATGCTCGCTCCATATAAGAAGTATAACAAGTTGTAACTGGTCATAATTCTTGCTTATAAATCTTTTTTGTTTGTAAATGAATTGTATAAATCGCTACTGCGTGTGACTAAAAAGCTCACAATCTATGCTTTTCTGTTGTTTTGACAATGCAAAGTTAGGAATAAAATATTTGCAACGCAAACATTATCTGTAGTTTTTGTTGGTATTTAGGAGGGCATAGCATCCCTGCCATAGGCTCCTACGATGAGAAATATACGCAAAGAGGGCATGGTTTTTCGCCATACCCTCTTATATTTTTGCTTGGTTGGTGCACCTTAGGGGGTGCAGCTGTCTCAGCTGCACCAACAAAACAAACAAGCGCACCAGCCAAACAAACAAGCACACCAGCTGCTTGGTTGGTGCACTTGAGACAAGTGCACCCCCTGAGATTACTTCACGAGCACCTTCTTAACCTTGCCGTCAGCAGAGCGAACGATGTTCAGACCCTTCTGGAGCTTAGACAGCTTAACACCATCAACCGTGAAGAGTGTTGCTGCACCCTCTGCCACTGTTGTAGCGTTGATGCCTGTTTCTGGAGCTTTCTCACCGAATACCAAGTTAGCCTCATTATCCAAGATGCTGATGTTAAACTTAAATTTGAGCTTCTCAATAGCATCCTTAGTCTCGTTGAGCTTGCATGTGCCCTCGAAACCTGTGAACGCGGTCTTGGTGCCGTCAGCAAGTTTGAACAAGAAACCATAAGCAGGGTTCACATTAGACCATGTGCCCTCGGTGTCAGTAGTGGTGAGTGTGAGTACGTGTGTCTCTGCGTCCTCAGCAACGGTGATATTCTCGATAGTATAGTCGCCAAAGAGGGTTGAGCCTGCCTCAAGAGTCTTCCACACGAGCTTATACTTGCCTTCCTCGTACTGCACGAAGTCAACAGTCTTTGCGTCGTAGTTGGTTGTTGTGCCATTGTACACAGCGTTAGCAACGTCGGTAGTAGAGAGAGTAACTGGTGAGAATGGCTCTGCCTTCTCTGTTACGAGCTCTACAGACTTATAGGTAGCGTAACCAGGAGTGCCGCAACCTGCACCGAAGTAGAGTTGGTTCTCGCCCTCACCGTAGAGGTTGGGCATTTCAGCAGCTGGGAACACAAGGTCACCATTGATGCTGATACCCGTCTTGTCCATAACTATAGTTACGGTAGAAGGATCAGTAACCTCCTTATAGTAACTTGTTGCACCTGCATCGCCTTGGTAGCGATACTGAACAGCGAACTTCTGATGATAGAGTTCCATACCTGTGCCTGTCCATACTTGTGCGTTCTTTGTATAGAAGAGGTGCACTGTGCTTCCACCATTGGTCTGTTCCCAGTTTGCAACGTCTGTTTTGTTGTTAGAAACAGAGAAAACACGCTCGTTCTCTGTGTTACTACAAGTGGTCATATCCAAAACTGCTACAAGTTTTTGGGTATCCCAGTTCACTGTAACAGCCTTTGGAGAGAGGACATTACCTGCAAGGGCATAGTTATCCTCTACAATTTTCTCGCTGGTGGTCTCAGCAAACGCTGTCGCTGTCACCACCAACATTGCGATAAGAGATAAAATTTTCTTCATAATAAATCCTTTCTGTTAGTTGTTAAATGTTAGTTATTTAATTGTATTGCTTTCAATACGTATAGGATATACGCTATTTACGCACGGTTTTGTTTCAAATCTATTGATTATAAGCTATATAAATCTTCGACTGCAAAGTTAAAAATAAAATTTGTGTGACGCAAATTATTTATAGTCTTTGTTGGTATTTAGGAGGGTATGGCATCCCTGCCATACCCACGCGGCCCTCTTGTTTATCCTCCCACGGAAGCCACAGAACGCGCAGAAGTTTCTGGCGGAGAAGAGCCCCCACAGATGCACACGGATGAGCACAGATTAGGAGTTCCAGCGGGTGGCGTGGGTATGGCAGGATGCCATACCCTCCTACAAAAACTCCCACAGATTGCATTGCCACGCAACAACAACAATATTGCCACGCAACAACAACAAGATTGCCACGCTACAACAACAATATTGCCACGCTACAACAACAAGATTGCCACGCTACGATAAAACACCGTAAACGAACAAGCAATCAAGAAACGAACAAACAATCAAGAAACGAACGAACCCCTACCCTACATATTAGCAGAGAGACGGATGGAAAATGAGCTGGAAGATGCGCTGGGAGATAGGCTGGAAGATAACCCCTATTAGTCAGGTATCTTCCAGCCATTACTTCACTGATACGCAGGAGGTTATGCGCTGGCTGGAAGATATGGTAGATATTTTCATCTACTCGATTTTATTTATAGCTTTGTAGCACCATACACAACCCATCCTATCCAGTTCTCGGGAGTCACCACAGCCTATTCACTCACATCATACGCTGTTAGTAACGAAGAAGAAAATTGAGTATTGGCACGACATGAATTCCACTTCATCGCAAAACAATGCTAACCATAGGAGGGTATGGCATCCCTGCCATACCCACGCTGCCACTAAACTATCTTCACACAGAACGAAGAACGAAGAAGTTATTGGCAGAGAAGAAAAATCTGTGAGCATCTGCGAAATCCGTGGGAGCTCTTCTCCGCCAGAAGATTCTGTGAATTCGGTGAATTCCGTGGGAGGATTGTAATGTTGGTGCAGCGTTTGCTTGGTTGGTGCAGCGGAGACCGCTGCACCCCCTAAGAGGGTGGCGTGGGTATGGCAGGATGCCATACCCTCCTACGATGTGTCTGTGGGAGGGGAGCAACGAAAAGAGGGCATGGCGGAATGCCATGCCCTCTTATGAGTGTTTTCAGTGGGTGCACTGAAAGATTACTTCACGAGTACCTTCTTAACCTTGCCGTCAGCGGTGCGAACGATGTTCAGACCCTTCTGGAGCTTGTTCAGCTTAACGCCGTCGATAGTGAAGAGCTGTGCCTCACCGTTAGCAGTCTCAGCATTGATTGTGCTGATGCCATCAACTACCGGCTCTACAACCTTAAGAGTTGCATCCCAAACGCCACCACCGTCAGAGAGGATAGTGCTTGAACCACCAGGGAGGATGCAGTTCCAATCGAACTTGAAGCGGATACGATATTCGCCAGCCTTAGCAGGAGCCTTGAACGAAGGTGCAGCATAAGTATTGCGAGCATCTCCTGTAAGTTCATCACCTACTGAGTTGTAACCAGATGCATCGTTCTTTGGGTTAGAGTCGAGAGAGTAGAAGCTGAATGCTACCAAATCGGTGCCAGTCTGATCCCACTGTCCCTCCTTATAAGAGAAGTCGCCGTCGTTGTCGAAGTCGATGTAAACGAAGCTATGCATCCACTCACCAGTGTAGTCGAATGATGCTGTCAATTCGCTGCCAGCCTCAACTGTGAACGGCTCGTCTGCTGTATGATCCTCGTAAGCAGCCTTTGAAGTCTTAACACTCTTTGTCTGCTTTTCCTTGCCTGCCTGCTGGAGAGAGAAGCTGTTGAGCATACGTCCATGAGCACTTGTATTGAGAGCTGTCTTATCGAAGCTAACAGGATATTTCTCGTCTGGCTGACCTGGGTCAGGTGTCTCAGCCTTCTCGCCGTAAACGAACTGACCGTTCTCTGTTGTGAACTTGCAAACGAAGTTCTCGAAGCCGTTCTCGCCAACCTTTACAGAAGCAGAGAAGTCGGTGAAGCCGAGTTCTGTCTCGTCAGCGTCGTTCCAGAAGCCGCTTGTGTCAGATGTAGTGAAGGTAATGTTACCATCTTCGTCCTTTGTCGGCTTGAGGTTGAGGTTTTCGATCGTGAAGTCTTCGGTCTTAGTGCCTAAAGTGAGTTTCTTAAACTTAACCATATAAACGTCTTCCATGTACTCTGTGAGCACTGCCTGAGCGTTCTCGAAGTTAGTAACCTCATCGCCTGCCTTTACATAAGCGTTGCTTGTGAAGTTGTAAATGTTCGGAACGTAAACATCATCACTGAACTCGTAGCTGATCATGTCGCCGTTGCCGACTAAGATAGTAAGCTGAACAGATGCAGAACCCTTGCTGTCTGCATCAGCAGCAGGTGTTGCGTCAATCATACCACCCTTAATAGACATAGACTTGCCATCGTATGGTGAGCCAGGAGCACTAATTGTAATGTTGCTTGTAGGAACATCAATCTCAAGTTTTCCCTCTTTTTCTGTGGCCGTAAGACCTGCGATAACGATATCGCCAAGAGATACACGGTCTTCGCCTACTACTACGTCCTTAAGAGTAGCTGTGTATGTGCCGTCAAGTTCCTTAACGAGCTGAAGTTTTGCGCCCTTAACATACTGGTGGAAATCAAGGTAGTCGCCCTCAGAAATTTCTTTCCAGTAAACAGTCTCTACATTGTTTGTAAACTCGTATGTAGCGGTCTCACCAGGTGTTGAGCCACCCTCTGTTACGAGCTCTACAGACTTGTAGGTAGCATACGGATGCTCGGCACGCAAAGAGCCGAAGTAGAGCTGGTTAGCACCCTCCTTGTAGAGGTTCGGCATAAGAGAAGCCTCGAACACGAGTGTGCCATCAATAGTGACGCCATTCTTGTCCATTACGATTGTGCAGTTAGAAATGTCCTTCACCTCGTAGATACGTTCGGTAGCACCGCTATCGCCTTTATAGCGATACTGTACGAAAAACTTATGAACATCAGTAATTGTAGAACCCCAGGAAGTAAAGTTCTGTCTGTAGAAGAAGTGGAGTGTGCTTCCGCTTTCCTGATCCCAGTTTGCGATATCCGTACTGTTGGTAGAGATAGCGAAGATCTGCTCGTTGGTGCCGGTAAGACAGTTTGTCAAATCTACATTCGCTACAATCTTCTGGGTAGCCCAGTCGACTGTGATTGCTTTAGGTGTGATGGTACCGCCGTTAGGCTGAGTGCCGTCGGGAATAATTTTCTCGCTTGTGGTCGCAGCAAACGTTGTCAACGTCACCACCAACAATGCGATCAGAGATAAAATTTTCTTCATAATAAATCTGGTTTGTTGGTTATTAATGTTAGTAAATTGTATTATTAGCTTTTACTTCACGAGCAGCTTCTTTACCTTGCCGTTGGCTGTGCGCACGATGTTGATGCCACGCTGGAGGTGCTGTATGCGTACTCCGCCGAGGTTGTATATCTCGACGTAGGTGTTGTCGTCGGCAGTGGTTAGGGTGTTGATGGCAGTGTCGATTTGCTTGCCGAACACCACGCTCACGTCCGAGCCCATTGTCATAAAGTTGAGTTCTGCTACAAACTTCGACTTATCGGCAGAGAGTGTAGCCGTAAAGGAGGTGAGTGTAGACTTGCTTCCCTCGGTTACGCCTCCGATAGCGGCTGTAGGGGTAACGTTTACCCATTTGCCTCGGTGGCCGAAGTGGCAAAGGTTGTAACGCCAGTTTCTGCATCAACCGTAGACATAACGCCATCAATTTCAAAGTCGCCAAACGTCTTGTATGCCATGGGGGCGAGTTTCTTAAATGTCACCGTGTATCTACTGCCACTGCCAGCCACTCGCTTCAGCTCCACTTCCTTCTGAGTGTAGTCGGTAGTTCTACCTCCTCCACTTGTAACATGCAGATCGTCGGTAAACACCTGACCAAATGTGCAGAGCGTGGTCATCAGGAAGAATACTATAGAAAGAACTTTTTTCATATTAACTTTAGTTAGATTGCTCAAATATAGCAATATTATTGCAAACGGGGTGCATTAAAGCAAGTTTTAACATCATCAAAACTCATTTTAAAACACCCCGTATAGTTGTTTGTTGTATCGTGTCTATATTACTTCAACACCTTAACAGTCTTGCCGTCAGCGGTGCGAACGATGTTCAGACCCTTCTGCAAGCCGTTCTGACGTGCGCCAGTAGCGTTGAACACAGCCACCGGAGCGGTCTTGCCTGCTACTACGCCGTTGATAGCTGTCTCCGACTTCTTGCCAAATACGCAGTCAACCTTAAGCGTTTCTTCACCCATTGGAACAGAGAGTGAAATCTCAGCATAGAGCTTACCACCTTCTACTACAGAGTGGAGTGTAAGAGGAATTTGGTGTCCGAGAGCTTCCGCAAGCGTTGTGTTGCTCGGCAACTTTGCAGTGCCATCAAAGTCGTAAGTTGTAGCGTCGCCATTCTTTACGCCCTTGATACCCTCAACTATTACATCACCTACCTCAAACATTCCGAAAGTGAAGTTCTTGAGCATGAATGTAGTTGTACCATCAGCCTGATGCTCAAGCTCAACTGTTGTTCCTTTAACAGGTTCCTGTGGAGCACCGTTGAGCGAGATTGCGAGATCGTCGGTGAACTGTTCTTTTGTCTGAGCGTTAGCTGTTGTCGCCATGAATGCTGTCGCAGCAACGGCGAGTGTCATAAAAAACTTCTTCATTTTTTTATTTATTAATTAATAGCAATTTACTTCTTCAAAACCTTCAGTGTTCTGCCGTCGGCTGTGCGCACGATGTTCACGCCACGCTGGAGAGATGTAACCTTCGCACCAGTGAGTGTGTAGATGTGCTTAACTGTGCCGTCAGCTGCTACTACTGTGTTCACAGATGTTTCTGTCGGAGTGAAGCTGAATGTGTAAGAAACCGCTTCATCATAGTTATCGACAACAAACTTACCTGTGCAACTTGTCACCTTCTTCTCTGCGTCAAAGCCTACGACAAACTCGAAGTCAGTATAGGGAAGCTCTGTGTACAATGGGTGTGCAGCTGTTGTCTTAGCCTTACCCTTCTTGCTTGTGAAGCTTGCCTCGCTGTCGCTGCCAGTGCGCTGAACGCCTTCGAACGAAACAGTGCCGAGGTCTACGCCGTTAGGAATAGCAACGTTGGTGAGCGAAAGGGTATAAACATCCTTTGCAGTCTCGGTGAATGTGACTGTTGTCTGTTTGTTGTTCATCTGTTCGCCATCATTATACGTGTAGCCAACGAGAGTACCATTTACTGAGAACGGATCTGCCGGAACGAACGGCTCCTGATAGTTGAACCACGCTGTGAGCTTGAACGAAGGCTCGCTCTCGTCTGTGAACACGATTGTAGCATAGAGGTCACCACCTTCGTCAATACGTGCCTCAACCTTAGCCTTGAGGTTTACGTAAGTGTCGTAGAAGTTAGGAAGAGTTTTGATCTCTGGCTCTACAACGCCAGTGTATGTCACTTCGCCGTCAACTGTCTTCTTCTCCAGACCCTTCAGGAGTACGCCTGACATAGTGCCCTTCTCGGTGTCGATGTGCTCAATCTCGATGCTCTGCGCACCGTCGCTCCACTCGCAGACCTTTGCCACTACGTTAGGATACTTAACGTTGCCTGCCTGACCGCCCTCGAATACAGAAACCACATCAGCTGTGAACTGCTCTGTAGCGGTGATTGTCGGTTTGTCGTCGCCACCGGTGCCGCCACCGCCATTGCTTGTGCGTGTGCCTTCAAACACTACGTTTCTGTACTCCTTGGTTGTGTTAACCTGGAAGTATTTGAATGTGATGTAGATCTTCTCGTCGTCGATAGTTGACTTGCCGAGATAGTCAGACAACTCGAAATAGTATTTTGTAGCTGCGCCGAGGTTGCCGCCTTCGTTAGAGAAGGTGAAGCTGCCGCCGCCTGCCCACTTATAGTTCTCAATTCCGGCGAATGTACACTTTCCGAAGTCGTCGTTGCCGAAGATTACGCTCTCGAACACGAGTGTGTACTTGCCGCCCTCGCCCTGAGTTACGGCTACAGTTGTTTCACAATCACTAAACTCGTTCAACTTAGAGTAGAATTTTCCTTTGTAATACTGCTGTGCAGACACACAAAGTGTAGTCATCAAAAGGACTAAAAGAGTAAAGATTTTCTTCATAAGCTTGTAATTTTAAAAGGTTTAATTAATTCTTGTTGTTATGGTGTTATGGTGAGATGGTGAGATGGTGATGAGATGGTGAGATGGTGATGAGATGGTGAGATGGTGAGATTTGCCATTAAGCCGTAAACTAATGTCAACATTACAACACATCAACATCACAACATCAACATCACAACATCACAACATCAACATCACAACATTACAACATCAACATCTCAACACCCCAACTTACTTGAGCTTGTACATCACACCGAGCGTAGCGTACACGGGTACATGGTCTGCTCGATGGTCTTGAACT
>ENA-OQHY01000073-OQHY01000073.1-human-gut-metagenome-genome-assembly--contig:-NODE-73-length-53021-cov-5.272337_pt1 | contig 53021 bp, 55 predicted proteins | sample MGYA00242570_ERZ504733 | MGnify/ENA primary metagenome ERZ504733 (study PRJEB26092, sample SAMD00036219) | human gut metagenome | host: Homo sapiens | study: EMG produced TPA metagenomics assembly of... | reverse complement strand
CCAAACATAAACATTTTTATATTCCTCGATATCTCCATTTTGCCCTTCATCTACAATTGCTACATTTTCTTGTGCATAAATTGTTTGAACAGAGAAATTAAGTCCCATCGAAAATACTAATACCCCACCTAAACATACAATTATCTTATTTAACCTCTTCATTTTCTTTTGCCTCCTTGTCGTTTTTATATACACGATATCCTTGAAATGTTTCTAATGATTTACACTTTCCTACAAATCTTCCTTTATAATATATTTTATATCCTTTATTGTTTTTTATAAAAAATGTATCTTTATTTTCTAAATTGTATATAACTTCATCTGGCATATGATCTGGATTATTATAATCTGGCTCGAATGCAAAAACAAAACTTAAAAATATAACTGAAACAAAAAACCATAATGTACAAAATATATCCTCTGTGTTTATATTTTTTCTCCTGTCCTCTTATAATTAAGTCAAATCTTTGTTGAACTGTAGATCTTCCGCATCCAATAAAACAAAGGACTGGTATCTTCTTATGCATCTTATTATTCTTTATAATTTTAAGCATACATTCTAAATACTCATAAATTTCCATTTCATTCATTGATTCCGTTATTTTTTTATCGTTTGCGAACTCCAACATATCTTTAAATTTCTCTTTTAAAAAATATGCGAAAGGATTCCACCAATAAAAACACATAATAATTTCACACAACATATTTAACCACAGATCATGATGATTAAAATGCTGCAGTTCGTGTTTAAAAATATATTGTAATTCTTTTTCGGTAAAATCCATTTCCGGCAGTAGAATCTTAGGATGAATCAATCCTGTAATACATGGACTCTTAATTCCCTGTATTTTATATATTTCAAATTTATAGTTTTTATTATTTTGTACTGATTTATATGCCTTCTCTATCTTATTTGAATTATCTGGTACTAGTATTGATAAAAATCGATTGAATTGAATCTGTGTATATATAAGCTTGCATATATACATAAAACTAATTAATATCCATACTACTATAATTACATCTGAAACGCTATAATCCTTCCAAATATGTTTCATTAAAATATCACATATTACAGTCAACGCACGTGTAGAATAAATGTTTTTGGTGAATACAAAATTACATGGAAAAAACATTCTTAACATAACCATGATCATGAAAAATACCAACAAAATTAGCACTATTTTTTAAAATAAAATTTATTCTATTTCCCAGCAAACATACCACAATCATAAAAACACTACTCAATAATATACATGCAAATACTGATCCGTATGTTGGAAATGTCATATCTAATTATCCCTCTTTTTCGCTAAGATTTCTTTTCTATACTTCAATTCTTGTTCCAGTTCATTTATAACCTCTTCATCCTCTTCATTTTTTATAAATTGAGCAACCAAAGATTTTTTAGAAATTTTATTATTAATTCCTGCAAAATTAGAAATAATATACTCTTCTATCTTAATCTTAGAAGTGTAAGTACGTGCCAATACATTTCCTCTATGTTCAATACCCGCAACTTCAATATAATCCGCTTTTAGTAAACTCTGAATAGATGCACGTATCGTATTAATATTCATACTTTCATCCAATTTCAAAATATCTGATGCTGCTAATGGATGCTCACTCGCCCAAAATATTTTCATTATTTCTACTTGTTTTTTTGTTAATTTCGACAGTTTCTTTCATTAGTTTCGTTACGTATTTTCATTAACTCAAAACAGTTTAATAACTGAAGAATTTTTGGAGCTAAGCACTTATGGAAAAAGTATGACAGAAATTTTCATTTCCTCAGTACTGTTACCTTGGATGATTACAACTTGTCACATGACATTTGATGCAATTATCAGTATTACATTTGGACCTGTTGTCGCGTTTTTGATGATAGTCTGCCTTATGACCACATCTGTGTTTTATTGCAGCGAATTTTTGCCGTTTAACTTTTCAATGTTGATAAGAACTGATTTTTGCGCCATAAATAATATATCAATATATACAGAACTGGAGGTTGCCTTTTTAATAATCGTTATATGTTTATTTTTAGGCTTGCCAATTATCAAAAGAAAAAACATTATTTAAAGTAGGAGAGATTTATGAATATAGAAATTTGTAATTATACAAAAAAGTTATCAAAAAATCTTGTACTGGAAAATATAAATTTATCACTTTCCGGAGGAAAATTTACGGTTTTGTAGGTAAGAACGGTTCGGGGAAAACTATGCTTATGCGTGCAATTTGCGGACTTATTTTACCTACCAGTGGTTTTGTAAAAATAAATAACAAAATCATAGGAAAAGACATATCGTTTCCTGATAGTGTTGGGGCTTTAATTGAAAATCCGGGGTTCATTTCTGAGTACTCCGGTTTTCAAAATTTGAAGATTCTCGCTCAAATACAAAAGAAAATAGACGATAAAAAAATAGTGGATACTATGAGAATGGTAGGGCTTGACCCAAACGAAAAGAAGAGTTTCCGAAAATATTCACTTGGTATGAAACAAAAACTTGGAATAGCAGCAGCGATGATGGAAGACCCTCAAATACTTGTTTTAGATGAACCTTTTAATGCGTTGGATGAAGCTTCATGTGAAAATGTCAAAAAAATGATTTTGTCCGCAAAAGTTCCCGATAGAGTTGTGTTGCTGTCATGTCATGACAAAAATCAGATTAACGCTCTTTGCGACGAAACTATAGAATTAGCGCAGGGTAAAATCATCAGGAGAGATAGTCTTTATGAGAAAGAAAAATAATTTAAAAGTTATTGTAACGCTCCTTATTGTAACAGTATTATGTATATGTGGTGTCATTAGGTTTTTTAGTATCAATTCAAAATATCCGCAAAACGAAAAAGTTGTATATAAAATGGGCGATTCATTTGTTTGTCAAAATGCAAAATTCACTATAACAGATACATACATGCTTAAGCGTATGGACATTATGAATGATGATGATTTATCAGAATATTTGGAAGAAAATTCTGACTATTTGAAAAGTGAAGATTTGAATCTTGGCTTAATAAAAATTATAATTTCCAATACAACAGATGATGAAATAACTGTTGATTTAACAGCTTTTCATATTGAATCAGGTGCTTTTTCATTACAATTTTATTACCCGCTCGTTATGTATTACAATGATTGTGGAATGTATATTAAACTTTCAAAAGGTGAACAAAAAACGTTTATTGCACCCGTTCCTATCTCTTCTGAACAATTTCTCAATTATGATTCCACCGATATTAGAAACAGAACGTATTATTTGGTATCATCTTTATATCCTCAAAAAATAATGTCAGAAGTCAAATTTAATTAAATTCAAGATATTTAAATTGGTCAAATAAATAACAATGTTGGTTTAGCATAATTAGTGCTGAATTACTTGGACATTGAAAAGTTGCCTCGTTGTATAATCATGACGAAAATCTGATTAACGCAAAACTGCAATACAGCAAGGTGTCGTAATCCGTTTCTTGTTCAAGCTTGAAAAAATATTTAAATTTCCTTTTAACGGTAAACTATTGTTTTTTCTCTTGTGTTCGTGCCGCATTGTATTTCTCGTCTGAGTTTGGTTGCAACGGCGGCGGGCATATTCACGGGCAGCTTGCACATTGATTTCATCATTCAGTTTGCCGTCAATCTCACTGTGCGGCGATATTAAAAACGGAAGTGGATTTCTTTTCATTTTGAAGTCCCTTCCGTTCATTTTTCTTTTCGTTTATCTGCTTTACGGCGGCTTTATACCGCGCCAAAGTTTCCTTTACAGACTTTGAATAATCCGTTATGCTCCACTTGCCGGTTTGAGTGTGTCGAATATGATAGTTGATGATTATCAGCCTTTCACGCAGGGTTGGTGGTGATCTGTTGACTGAGCCTGCACAATCTTAGCAAAGCATTGCTGTGCTTGGATTCAAATACCTTGTCACAGCCCTTGCAGCTAAGTGAAAACGGCTCGCCAACCTTGTGTTTTCTCGCCTTTATCAACTGATAGCATTCCCTGCTTTTTAGACGGGCTGTTTCAGCTGCTTCTGCCGCTTAATTTCTTCCTCGCTCAGCTGAGGTTGAGGAATTTCAAACTTGCCGATGAAATTGAGATAGATTTCAACCTCCTGCATACGTTCTCCGTCAATATAATACGGAGCGTGAACTAAAATTTTGTCGATAAACTCATTTATCATCGGCGTAGTAAGCTCGGAAAAATCGGTGGTTATACATCTTTGCACCGCAATCGGCACAATAAACAAGACCCGTCAGCGGATTCGCCACTCCGGTGGTGTCAACACGTCTCGGCGTTTTTGTCAGTTTCTGAGCAAGCTCCCAAGTTTCTCGGTCAATGATTGCTTCGTGCGTGTCATTGAATATCAGCCAGTTCTCCTGCGGATTTTTCACTGAGCTTTTGTCCTTATATGATTCCTTGTGCGTACGGAAATTTACGGTGTCTCCGCAGTATTCCTGTTTTGCAAGAATACTGCGGACAACATATCCGCTCCAACTGAACGGGTGGGTAAACTCCTTTTTGTTTTTCCTTATTCCAATTCCTTTTTTGTAAAGTAAACAGCCGGGGTTTCAACCTTGTCATCAAACAGCGTGCGGGCTATGTCATAAGGTCCGCAGCCTTCTATTGTGAAATGGAAAATTCTGCGGACGACTGTAGCCGCTTCCTCATCAATCAGCCAATGATTTTTGTTGTTCGGGTCTTTCTTGTAACCGTAAATAGCCGAGTTGGTTGTCGGCTTTCCCGATTCGTGCAGATAGTTTGCAATATCAAAAGCATACTATGCCCGAGCGTAAGTGTAGCAACTGGTTTGACGGTTATGTTACAAAAACAAATCCACGTCTAAAAGGTAACACAAGATAACAAAAACTGTACAGCCGAATATGGTTGTACAGTTTTTTGTTTTATATGTTATTTTATAGGAATGTAACATTGTACAAATTTGCACAATTTGAGCCGTAGGGGATTGCTAATCCTACCGATAAAGCCTTGAACGAACACAATAACAATCAGCACGGGGAGTGCGTATTTAAGGTACGGCTTCAGCACTCTTGAAAGTTTAAGACCTTTACCCGTGTTACATTCTTCAAAGTAATTGTCAAAGCCCCAGCCGAATTTTGTTGTGCAGAACAGGAGGTAAACCATTGCACCGATCGGAAGAAGAAGGTTGCTGACAACGAAGTCCTCAAGGTCAAGCACACCCTTGCCGAGAATGTTGAAGTCGCTCCAAATGTTGAATCCGAAAATACACGGCAGACACGCAAAGAACATAATAATTCCGTTGATTATTGACGCCTTTGTTCTGCTCATGCCGAATGTGTCGGTAAGAAAAGCAACAAGGTTTTCAAACACGGCAATAACCGTTGAAAAGCTTGCAAATGTCATAAACAGAAAGAAAAGCGTACCCCAAATCCGACCGCCCGTCATATTTACGAAAACATTCGGAAGCGTCACAAAAATAAGGGCAGGTCCTTGGTTGGCTGAACGCCAAATGAGAAGCAAGCAGGGAAGATGATAAGTCCGGCAACAATTGCAACAAAAGTGTCCAATGCACAAATCTGAACAGCCTCACCGTAAAGTGTGCGGTCTTTGTTCATATAACTGCCGAAAATTTCCATTGATGCGATTCCGAGTCCGAGTGTGAAAAATGCCTGACTCATTGCGGATGTGATTACTTTGCCGAGTCCTACATCTTTAACCTTTCCGAAATCGGGAACAAGGTAAAAGCTCAAGCCTTCTCCCGCATTTGAAAGCATCATACTGTTGATTGCAAGAATGACAATCAGCGCAAGCAACGCAACCATCATAACCTTGCTGACCTTTTCAATGCCTTTTTGAAGTCCTCGACTGCATACAAAAAATCCGAATACAACGATTATCGCAAGCCATATAATCATCTCAACAGGCGATGCCATAAGGTCGTTAAACACTCCCGAAACCTGTTCTGAGTTCATTCCGCTTTTAAATGTCCCCGTTGCAAATTTATAGAAGTAATCTAACATCCAACCCGAAACAGGTGAGTAGTTCACTAAAAGTGTACCATCATATGAGTCAAAACAAATTATACATAAAGAAGTATGTCGAATTATAAATAGTTATGTTACGAGCCAGTAGGCTCTTTTTTTATACCCAAATTTAGGTCGTAAAAGTCTATTAACAGGTAATTTGTATAAATATAAGTATTTTATATTGCCAGATTTTACAAAAATAAAACAACGTTCAAAATTATATTTACAACTTTGCATAATGTGATATATAATAACACTATGCAAAAAATATATGCTAAACCAATAACATATTCACCGTATAACCAAAGTGAGGTGATAAAAACAATTTTTAGTAAAAATTAAGAAGAGGTGATAGTTGTAAAAAGAAAATGAGATTGTTACAGGTGAGCCTGATGAGGGTGAATCGAAAACAAGATACAAGAAAAGAAAGCGAACAAGATGAAATGTAAAATTCATCAAAAACAATCGCTCTATGGTTAAGTTTGTCGAGATAAATAGGTCATTTAGAGAAAATTTCTCCAAATAAACGGATACATATTGACTTTTTTGTAATTCTCCTTTACAATATTAAATAAGGAGGAGAGATTGATAATGCTTATTAAAGTGACAGTTGAGAATTTTAAATCGTTTTCTGAACCAACAGAGATGACTATGATTTCTTCTACAAAAATTCAAAAAGGCACTGATCATAGGGTTAAAATTAAAAGTACGAATATACTTAAATACGCAGTAATCTATGGTGCTAATGCGGCAGGTAAATCTAATCTTATTGATTTTTTTGGTTTTTGAAAAGTACGCTTAATGATACAATTCCTATGGTAGCTACAAAATGGTTTTGTAAATGTAAGGAAGAAAATATAAATAAGAATAGCTCGTTTGAAATTCAGTTCACGATTGGTGATAAATTCTATGCTTATGGTTTTACAGCTTTATTAAATCAACGAAGAATCACATCTGAGTGGTTATATGAGCTTTATCAAAATGGTAATGCAAAATGTTTATTTGAAAGAAATGAAGAAGAAAAATTTCCACACTTGGGCGAAGATGTAAAATTAAACAAAATTGATGAAGCAAAATTCAAAACATATACTGATGATTTTGATGGTAATGAATCAATTTGTTTCTTACGGAAATGAATAGAAACAAAAAATATTCTGAAGACTCCAAGCTGGTTTTCTTCAAGGAGGTTTATAGTTGGTTATCACAAAACATAATTATCGTTAAGCCTAATACTTCTTTTGATAACTTTCAATATTATAATGATGAAACATCCTTAGAGTTAATCAATAAATTAATAAAAACCTTTGATACTGGTATTGATAAAGTTAGAGTTGAAAAAACTGATTTTGAGGAATTTAGAAAAGCTTTACCGGCTAAGGTTTTTGATTTAGTTATGAAGGACATACGAAACAAGATGGCTCACAAGTCATTATATTCTTCGGCACGAATGACCATGAGAACTGACAAAAGCTTTTTTACTGTTACTTTGGATGACGATGAACCGATTGTATCTACTTTGAAACTCTATCATGGAAAATCATTTTATGATTTTAATTTCGATGAAGAATCAGATGGTACAAGAAGAATTTTCGATTTACTCGATATGTTACTTAACAAAAACGATGACATTATTTATGTTGTTGATGAATTAGAAAGAAGTCTTCATCCAAAACTTACAGAACATTTTCTTGAGCTTTTTATGAATTTCCATAAAGGCCATAAAACTCAGTTGTTGTTTACAACCCACGAAGCATCTATTATGGAGCAAAAGCTTTTTAGACGTGATGAAATATGGTTTGTTGAAAGAGATGGAAATAACACAAGTAATGTTTATTCGTTGGATAAGTTCAAAGAAAGATATGATAAAACATTGAGCAAAGCTTATCTTGAGGGGCGTTATGGTGCAATTCCTGTGTTTTCTAATTTTGATTTGACGGAGGAATAAATATATGGCACCGGTAAGAAGTTATTATAATTGGAATCAAAGAAAGAGCGACACAAATGAGGCTATAGAGCCTTATAGAAAATATTTCTTTATTTGTGAAGGTGCAAATACTGAAACGTGGTATTTCGAAAAGCTGGTTGACTATAAAAAAGAATTGGGAATTAATCCTAATATTGATATTCGCTTTCTCGAAAAGACTCAACAAGATAAGAATATATCTTTCCCCAGAAGACTTATAGAGTTTGCCGAGGAGCAAAAACTTAACTCAGATATATCTTTTGATGCTGAAATGGATAGGATGATTATCGTTTTTGATGCAGATATTTTCGAAGAAAAAGTTAAGGATTTTGATGAAGTTGTAGCATTTGGAGAAAATAATAATATACTTGGTATATCTAATCCTGCATTTGAATTGTTTTTACTTTTGCATTATAAAGATGCTTATGAGAAATATATTAAACCAAATGAAAAGGAGATAATTTCTAACGAAAAGGTAGGAAATCAAAGATATATAAGAAATTTGTTTACTCAGGTGTCTGGTATTAATCCAAAGAAAAATAAATCTATAGGAGAACTGGTTAAGCAAGTTGATTTTGCAATCGTTGAAGAATGCAAAATTAATGAAGATATCCACCAATGCTCAGGACAGGTAACTTGTAACATTGCAAAGATAATCAATGATATTCGCAATAATAAAGCAATTTAATAATACGCAAAAGAGTTAAGTCAAGAAATGAAAATTTCTTGGCTTTTCTTTTTGCGATAAAATAACAGAAATGGAGGTATGAATAAGTGCCATATATAGACCCTAAAGTAGTGCTTGAAGCAAAGAAAATGGACTTGCTAACCTATCTTAAAAACTTTGAGCCACACGAACTTGTAAGACTTGATAAGAACAATTACACCACACGAACACACGATAGCTTGAAAATTTCAAACGGAAAATGGATGTGGCTTTCTCGTGGGATTGGAGGTACAACAGCTCTCAATTATCTAATTGAGGTTAAAGGTTATAGCTTTATTGAAGTGGTGGAAACAATCACAGGTAAACAGGTTGTAGTTGCTCCAAAACCTATCAAACAGGATAATAAATATTATGAAAGACCACTTCTACTATATCGGTTCAGTTCATTATAAAATGATTAGATTTTTGTCTTGACAACTGAACCACTATATTCTATAATAGAGATGAGGTGAGTCCGGTGTTTTAATATTTCAAATTTTGAAACTTTTAATTTTTTATTAACATTTTTATTAACAGGAGGTAAAAGATGAAGAAAGTAAAAAAGATGATTGTGTTGGGTATGGTCGTTCTTTCTTTGATGTCTGCTCTTACTTTTTCAGTATTCTCTGCCGGTAATGTTTCAGATACAATTATCAACATTAGTGCGAGAAGTAACAACGGAGGTACTCCGTGCAGATCTATTTGGCGTGAGAAGAAAGATTATACATCTGTTTGGTGCGAAAACAAGAGCACATCAGGAGGTTCTCTGAGTGCTTGGGTTCAGCGTACAAATAATAAGAATACTTCCTCCGTAAAAACTGTAGACAGATATTACGTTCATGGAGCTATAATGGGGCAACTAAGAATATGAAAAATTTACCAAAGGGTACATATTATTATTTGCCTAACTATGTTAAAGAAGACGGCTATAAATATGCTACTTTGGGCTACATTATGAATAAGGAAGCTGTGAGTTACCACATAGCATGGAGTCCTGACAGCATATAAAATATTTGTGGCTTTGTAAGTTATGCTCTGTGCCTTTTAATGAAGTTTTGACTTTATATATGCGCGCAGAGCATGACTTTTAGACTGCGGTAGGGAGTTGCTTATAGAGGTGTTTATATATTGAATAAAAAAATAACAACCGTAATTATTTTGATTATCATCTGTACTTCATCTATAATAGTTTCCATCTTATACTTGATAAAAAATGATATTATTGACATCAACGATATATACACTAATGCTGATGCAAAAAACACACAGGTCGCAAATGAAAATTCTATTTCTTCCACAGAAAATTCAGCAGTTGAATCGAAAAGTTGTGTTCTGCTTGAGGAAGGTGCTGAATACGATACTATGTACGACGATAGAACAAGCATTTATGTTAAATTAAATAATATCAGCATTTCAAAAAATAAGGCTGAACTTCCCGAATTTGACACATTTGAGGACTGGGATGAAATTAAAGATAGCCAAGGAAATATTACAAATGAATATTCATATGTAGTGCTTAACATTACAATGATGAATAAAGGAAATGAAAATGTGGAGGTATCATTGAACAGCTTACTTTTGCATTTTGGTACAGACGGTGGATATAACGAAGCACGAAGTTTTAATTCAAGTGAGAAAAAGACTTCAAAAAATTATTTTGTAGAAAAACTTGAACCCGGTAAAAAATTGAATGTTAATGTAGCATATGTTGCTGAGGACAAACAACTTAATGAGTACAAAGACCAACTTTATTTGATGACAGTGCTCTCAGGCAATCCTTTAGGAGAAGGAACTATGCAAGTCATCAAATCCGAAGAATAATAAATGGAGAATGATAAAATGCAAGGAATGATTAAATTCGAACTGAAAAGAAGTTTTAAAAACAGGCTTTTTTTAATTTCTTTGCTAATTTCATTAGCATTGGTAACATGGTATTCGATTGAAAGAATACCATACTGTGTGCAGTTGAATTCTGAATTTTTAAATGATGAAAATTTAATGGGATTTTTTGAAATTTCATATACAAACTGGATTGGCAGTCATAATATCTATCTTCAGCAAAACATTTTTTATATGGCTATTCCAATTCTCGCCACTTTGCCATTTGGAAGTTCCTTTTATGATGATATAAACAGAGGATATGCAAGAAATGTGTGCGTTCGTGCCAAGAAAAAATATTATCTCATAGCAAAATACATAGCGGTTTTCGTAAGTGGTGGTTGCGTGGTTGCTATTCCAATGGTTTTTAGTTTTCTCATTTCTTCAATGTTTTTACCAACAATGCTTCCTGAAGCATCTTATACATTTACTAACATATATCCTGCGTATAAGTGGGCTGATTTGTTTTATGTGCAACCGTTATTATATACATCGATATATATTTTTATCACATTTTTGTTTTCGGGAGTAACAGCAAGTTTGTCATTGTTTATTACATTCTTTTTAGATAGAAAATTTGTGACTTTTGTTTTTCCTTTTTTCATTTACATTTTTTCATCATTTTGTCTTGAAATGTTGGGATTTGATGCCTACAGTATCAGAAATCTTGTCACGACTACAAGTGAAAGTGGGACTACCTTTTCTGTAACAATTTTATTTTTGATTTTCTTTTGCCTTTCATTTTTTCCGTATTATTTTATTGGAGCGAAAAAAGATGTTTTTTAAAGCGTGTAGAAAAACTTTTGTTGCAATGACATATTTTAAATATTTGGTTGTTTTCTGTTTACTCTGCAGTTTTGTATTGTTTTACTTTTTTGCTTTTTTAAAAAAAAATATGATGGATATAACAGACAACATATGTATGGCAGATTTTGTGGAAGCCGCCGGGGGTCACACGACAACTATCTTTTTTGTACCAACCGCCGCATTACTTTCAACGATATTTTCCGAAAAAACAGTAACTTTACAAATGCCTATATTCGCTTTAGATTTAGAAATACATTGGTTGTCAGAAATAGTTTGAAAGTTCTTGCTTTTTCTGTGGCTTTTTGCATTTTATTCCTCGTCGCAGTTCTTGGTATGTCGAGATTTTTTTCACGAACAGTAATTAATTGGAATTCATATGAAAGCTATTATTATCTGTGTGAAGGATGCATAAGCAATGTAGGCTTTGCAAAAGTAGTGATGAAAACTTTTGTATGTCTTTTAATTCCTACAATATTTTTTTCTGAATTAATATGTGCTTTTGGCTGTATAATAAACAAAGTATTTCCGTTCTTAGTGACGGTCACAACATGTATTGCAGTTTCATTTGATGGTGATTGGAATATTGACTTTTGGCTCTTGATTTTTGGGACAATTATAGTATTCGTACTAAATTTATTGTTCATGAAAAGAAAGGATTTTTTAAATTGAAAGTTCGTCTTTTTTTTCGTTTGCTTTCGCATGATATAACAGAGGGAATCATACATAATCGTAAATTTTTTATTTTTGCTGCGTTGCTGTTCATATTTATTGATTTCGTGTATTGGCATAATATTAGCTTATATTTTAGTGATTATAATTCGGTTGTAGACTGCGGTGTTCTGGATTTTTTTATGAATGTTTTTGCCGGATGTGACCCTTTTGATCCGGAGGCAAATAAGGGTGTAGATATTCCCATAACGTGGTTTTCTTTTAATGTACTTCCTTATTTGTTTGTGGGATTATACATTACAAACGATTTGCAGACAAGTGCCGATACCTTTATTTTGCGGGTAAAATCCCGATATTTATGGTGGTTGAGTAAAATAGTTTGGTGTGTTGTTTCTTCAACTTTGTACTATTTACTGTTTTTTGTAATTTCGACAGCTTTTACATTGTTTTCCGGTAATTTTTCATTAACTCAAAACAGTTTAATAACTGAAGAATTTTTGGAGCTAAGCACTTATGGAAAAAGTATGACAGAAATTTTCATTTCCTCAGTACTGTTACCTTGGATGATTACAACTTGTCACATGACATTTGATGCAATTATCAGTATTACATTTGGACCTGTTGTCGCGTTTTTGATGATAGTCTGCCTTATGACCACATCTGTGTTTTATTGCAGCGAATTTTTGCCGTTTAACTTTTCAATGTTGATAAGAACTGATTTTTGCGCCATAAATAATATATCAATATATACAGAACTGGAGGTTGCCTTTTTAATAATCGTTATATGTTTATTTTTAGGCTTGCCAATTATCAAAAGAAAAAACATTATTTAAAGTAGGAGAGATTTATGAATATAGAAATTTGTAATTATACAAAAAAGTTATCAAAAAATCTTGTACTGGAAAATATAAATTTATCACTTTCCGGAGGAAAATTTACGGTTTTGTAGGTAAGAACGGTTCGGGGAAAACTATGCTTATGCGTGCAATTTGCGGACTTATTTTACCTACCAGTGGTTTTGTAAAAATAAATAACAAAATCATAGGAAAAGACATATCGTTTCCTGATAGTGTTGGGGCTTTAATTGAAAATCCGGGGTTCATTTCTGAGTACTCCGGTTTTCAAAATTTGAAGATTCTCGCTCAAATACAAAAGAAAATAGACGATAAAAAAATAGTGGATACTATGAGAATGGTAGGGCTTGACCCAAACGAAAAGAAGAGTTTCCGAAAATATTCACTTGGTATGAAACAAAAACTTGGAATAGCAGCAGCGATGATGGAAGACCCTCAAATACTTGTTTTAGATGAACCTTTTAATGCGTTGGATGAAGCTTCATGTGAAAATGTCAAAAAAATGATTTTGTCCGCAAAAGTTCCCGATAGAGTTGTGTTGCTGTCATGTCATGACAAAAATCAGATTAACGCTCTTTGCGACGAAACTATAGAATTAGCGCAGGGTAAAATCATCAGGAGAGATAGTCTTTATGAGAAAGAAAAATAATTTAAAAGTTATTGTAACGCTCCTTATTGTAACAGTATTATGTATATGTGGTGTCATTAGGTTTTTTAGTATCAATTCAAAATATCCGCAAAACGAAAAAGTTGTATATAAAATGGGCGATTCATTTGTTTGTCAAAATGCAAAATTCACTATAACAGATACATACATGCTTAAGCGTATGGACATTATGAATGATGATGATTTATCAGAATATTTGGAAGAAAATTCTGACTATTTGAAAAGTGAAGATTTGAATCTTGGCTTAATAAAAATTATAATTTCCAATACAACAGATGATGAAATAACTGTTGATTTAACAGCTTTTCATATTGAATCAGGTGCTTTTTCATTACAATTTTATTACCCGCTCGTTATGTATTACAATGATTGTGGAATGTATATTAAACTTTCAAAAGGTGAACAAAAAACGTTTATTGCACCCGTTCCTATCTCTTCTGAACAATTTCTCAATTATGATTCCACCGATATTAGAAACAGAACGTATTATTTGGTATCATCTTTATATCCTCAAAAAATAATGTCAGAAGTCAAATTTAATTAAATTCAAGATATTTAAATTGGTCAAATAAATAACAATGTTGGTTTAGCATAATTAGTGCTGAATTACTTGGACATTGAAAAGTTGCCTCGTTGTATAATCATGACGAAAATCTGATTAACGCAAAACTGCAATACAGCAAGGTGTCGTAATCCGTTTCTTGTTCAAGCTTGAAAAAATATTTAAATTTCCTTTTAACGGTAAACTATTGTTTTTTCTCTTGTGTTCGTGCCGCATTGTATTTCTCGTCTGAGTTTGGTTGCAACGGCGGCGGGCATATTCACGGGCAGCTTGCACATTGATTTCATCATTCAGTTTGCCGTCAATCTCACTGTGCGGCGATATTAAAAACGGAAGTGGATTTCTTTTCATTTTGAAGTCCCTTCCGTTCATTTTTCTTTTCGTTTATCTGCTTTACGGCGGCTTTATACCGCGCCAAAGTTTCCTTTACAGACTTTGAATAATCCGTTATGCTCCACTTGCCGGTTTGAGTGTGTCGAATATGATAGTTGATGATTATCAGCCTTTCACGCAGGGTTGGTGGTGATCTGTTGACTGAGCCTGCACAATCTTAGCAAAGCATTGCTGTGCTTGGATTCAAATACCTTGTCACAGCCCTTGCAGCTAAGTGAAAACGGCTCGCCAACCTTGTGTTTTCTCGCCTTTATCAACTGATAGCATTCCCTGCTTTTTAGACGGGCTGTTTCAGCTGCTTCTGCCGCTTAATTTCTTCCTCGCTCAGCTGAGGTTGAGGAATTTCAAACTTGCCGATGAAATTGAGATAGATTTCAACCTCCTGCATACGTTCTCCGTCAATATAATACGGAGCGTGAACTAAAATTTTGTCGATAAACTCATTTATCATCGGCGTAGTAAGCTCGGAAAAATCGGTGGTTATACATCTTTGCACCGCAATCGGCACAATAAACAAGACCCGTCAGCGGATTCGCCACTCCGGTGGTGTCAACACGTCTCGGCGTTTTTGTCAGTTTCTGAGCAAGCTCCCAAGTTTCTCGGTCAATGATTGCTTCGTGCGTGTCATTGAATATCAGCCAGTTCTCCTGCGGATTTTTCACTGAGCTTTTGTCCTTATATGATTCCTTGTGCGTACGGAAATTTACGGTGTCTCCGCAGTATTCCTGTTTTGCAAGAATACTGCGGACAACATATCCGCTCCAACTGAACGGGTGGGTAAACTCCTTTTTGTTTTTCCTTATTCCAATTCCTTTTTTGTAAAGTAAACAGCCGGGGTTTCAACCTTGTCATCAAACAGCGTGCGGGCTATGTCATAAGGTCCGCAGCCTTCTATTGTGAAATGGAAAATTCTGCGGACGACTGTAGCCGCTTCCTCATCAATCAGCCAATGATTTTTGTTGTTCGGGTCTTTCTTGTAACCGTAAATAGCCGAGTTGGTTGTCGGCTTTCCCGATTCGTGCAGATAGTTTGCAATATCAAAAGCATACTATGCCCGAGCGTAAGTGTAGCAACTGGTTTGACGGTTATGTTACAAAAACAAATCCACGTCTAAAAGGTAACACAAGATAACAAAAACTGTACAGCCGAATATGGTTGTACAGTTTTTTGTTTTATATGTTATTTTATAGGAATGTAACATTGTACAAATTTGCACAATTTGAGCCGTAGGGGATTGCTAATCCTACCGATAAAGCCTTGAACGAACACAATAACAATCAGCACGGGGAGTGCGTATTTAAGGTACGGCTTCAGCACTCTTGAAAGTTTAAGACCTTTACCCGTGTTACATTCTTCAAAGTAATTGTCAAAGCCCCAGCCGAATTTTGTTGTGCAGAACAGGAGGTAAACCATTGCACCGATCGGAAGAAGAAGGTTGCTGACAACGAAGTCCTCAAGGTCAAGCACACCCTTGCCGAGAATGTTGAAGTCGCTCCAAATGTTGAATCCGAAAATACACGGCAGACACGCAAAGAACATAATAATTCCGTTGATTATTGACGCCTTTGTTCTGCTCATGCCGAATGTGTCGGTAAGAAAAGCAACAAGGTTTTCAAACACGGCAATAACCGTTGAAAAGCTTGCAAATGTCATAAACAGAAAGAAAAGCGTACCCCAAATCCGACCGCCCGTCATATTTACGAAAACATTCGGAAGCGTCACAAAAATAAGGGCAGGTCCTTGGTTGGCTGAACGCCAAATGAGAAGCAAGCAGGGAAGATGATAAGTCCGGCAACAATTGCAACAAAAGTGTCCAATGCACAAATCTGAACAGCCTCACCGTAAAGTGTGCGGTCTTTGTTCATATAACTGCCGAAAATTTCCATTGATGCGATTCCGAGTCCGAGTGTGAAAAATGCCTGACTCATTGCGGATGTGATTACTTTGCCGAGTCCTACATCTTTAACCTTTCCGAAATCGGGAACAAGGTAAAAGCTCAAGCCTTCTCCCGCATTTGAAAGCATCATACTGTTGATTGCAAGAATGACAATCAGCGCAAGCAACGCAACCATCATAACCTTGCTGACCTTTTCAATGCCTTTTTGAAGTCCTCGACTGCATACAAAAAATCCGAATACAACGATTATCGCAAGCCATATAATCATCTCAACAGGCGATGCCATAAGGTTGTTAAACACTCCCGAAACCTGTTCTGAGTTCATTCCGCTTTTAAATGTTCCCGTTGCAAATTTATAGAAGTAATCTAACATCCAAGCCGAAACAGGCGTGTAGAACATCATCAAAAGGTAACAGCCTATCATACACAGCCAACCGTGAATGTGCCATTTGCTCTTTGGCTTTTCAAGTGTTTTATAGCTTAATACGGCACTTTTTCTGCTTGCTCTGCCGACTGCAAGCTCCATTGTCAGAACGGGAATTCCCATAAGCACAAGAAATGCAAGATAAAAAAGCACGAACAATCCGCCGCCGTTTTCGCCCGTAACATACGGAAAGCGCCAGACATTGCCTATGCCAATCGCACAGCCTGCACTTACAAGGAGAAAACCTGTCCTCGACTTAAAATTTTCTCTTTGCATAAATATTCTCCTTAAAAATACTGTTGCTTTAATTATACAAACTTTTCACCGATATTTCAAGGAATAAACTTTTTATTTATGCAATTTCTACAACAATCCGAAACCTATAAAAACATGAAGCCCCCACACATTTTCGTGTAGGGGCGGTTTTCTTAAACAAAGAAATTGTCCTTATAATTAATATCTTTCTCCGACAGCAACAATGACACTTCTGCCTGCCATATTAATTCGTCTGTCATAGAGAATAACATTTCTGTCCTCAAGGATTACATCCTGAGGCTCGTTGCCTGTGTTTACATAAAGTTTCCAGTGGTATCCTTCGGGAAGGTCGGGAAGCTCAACATTTACATAATCCCAATAAGCATTGACGCCAAAGTAAACAAACTCGTCAAGCCCCTGTTGTTTAAGACTTACACCGGCATACATAACGCCAATCATTCTTGTATCATCGTAATACTTGGCACTCCACGCAACATTTGAATGGATGCTGACAGGCGGATAACTGCATGTTGCCTTGCCTCTGCTGTCTGTAATAACATGGAATCTCTTTCTGAAAGCAATCATATATTTAAAAAATTCAAATACATCCTTATGCTTTTCTTTTCTTGTCCAGTCAAGCCATGAGATAATGTTGTCCTGACAGTAAGCGTTGTTGTTGCCAAACTGAGTGTTGCAGAATTCATCACCTGCAAGGAAAAGAGCAGGTCCCTGACTGCACATAAGGGTTGCAAAAGCATTCTTTATCATTTTGATACGGAGATTGTTGATATTGTAATCATTTGTATCACCCTCGGCACCGCAGTTCCAGCTGTTGTTGTCATTAGCACCGTCAGTATTGTTCCAGCCGTTTTCGAGATTGTGCTTTTCGTTGTATGAATACATATCATAAAGAGTAAATCCGTCATGACAGGTAAGAAAGTTTACCGATGCATTGTAGCCTCTGTAGGTAGGGTCATACAAATCTCTTGAGCCTGTAATTCTCTGAGCCGCATCCCATGCAAGGTGCTGTCGCCTTTAAGAAATCTTCTGAGGTCGTCACGGTATCTTCCGTTCCATTCAGCCCATCTGTTCCATGACGGGAAACTGCCGACCTGATAAAGTCCGCCTGCGTCCCATGCCTCTGCAATAAGCTTTACTCCGCCGAGAATCGGATCAAACGCAAGGCTCTTGAGAAGCGGAGGCTTATCCATAGGAGTACCGTCCTCGTTTCTTCCCAAAATTGACGCAAGATCAAACGGAAACCGTCAATGCGGTATTCTGTTACCCAATAACGCAGACAGTCAAGTATAAACTGCTGCACAATCGGCTGATTGCAGTTGAGAACATTGCCGCAGCCGCTGAAATTGTAATACTTTCCGTCCGGAGTGAGCATATAGTAAATGTTGTTGTCAATGCCCTTGAACGAGAAATACGGTCCCATTTCGTTGCCCTCTGCCGTGTGGTTGAACACAACATCAAGGATAACTTCAATTCCGTTTTCGTGAAGCTCACGAACAAGCTGTTTAAGTTCTCTGCCTTCGTGATGATGCTCGTGGTCGCTCTCATAGCTTGTGTTCGGAGCAAAAAAACATACGGTGTTATAGCCCCAGTAATCGTAGAGCTGACGACCCTCATAATTACGATATGAGCCCATTTCGTCAAACTCAAAAATAGGCATCATTTCAACGGCATTGATGCCCAGTTCTTTAAGATAGGGGATTTTTTCACGGATACCTGCGAATGTGCCTTTGTTTTTAACGCCTGAGGAGCCGTCCTGAGTAAAGCCTCTTACATGCAATTCATAAATAATAAGCTCTTCAAACGGAAGCTTCGGCTGAGTGCAGTTGCCCCAGTCATAGTCGCTGTTTACAACTCTTGCCTTATAAACACCCTCATGCTCCTGTTTTTTACCCCAGCCGCTCTGACCGATTACAGCCTTTGCGTATGGGTCAAGAATGTATTTCTTTTTATCAAAAATAATTCCTTTTTCGGTTCATACGGACCGTCAAAGGAATATGCATACTCAAAATCAATCTCATCAAGACCGAACACGAGCATTGAATAGGTGTTGCCGATTTTGTAAGAATCCGGAAATCTGAGCCTTGCATACGGAAATTTTGCATAAGGTCTGAATAAAAGCAATGTACACTCAACGGCATAAACCGAATGAATAGTAAAGTTCACACCGCCGGAAACGGTTGTTGCACCGTTTAAAAGAAAGTTGCCGGGTCTGACATCGAAACCACCTACATTATCGGTTGGCTTTAAATCCCTCAACATAATATTCAATCCCCCTAAGTTACTTTCAAAAAAACAAAAATTCAGTCAAACACAACATATGTCTATTTTATCATATTATGTGATTTATTCAACACACTATTTGCAAAAATATAGTCAAATCTTGTCATCACGATTAAAAAGCAGTATTTTTACACAAAAAAGACCGGAATAAAAAATATATTCGGTCTTTTTAATCATTTGCTTACGCTTATTGTCAACCTATAAAAGTAAATCTGTCTGTTTTTCTGCCGTCAACATCAACTTTTTCGGCAAACATTTCGACAGGTCTTGCCCACACTTCACTTGTGTTGTGGAGATTTCTGTAAATTACAAGTTTTTCACCTGTTTCGCTGTGGGTTGCAAAGTTGATAACCTCATATTCGCCACCCTTGAAATGTAGGTAAATACCCGGCTTGATTTCTTTTGTCGTATTTTCGGCATTGTCCGAATTGCTTTCACAGCAATTTTCTGTTTTAACAGCTTTAACTGAAGTTTCTTCATTTGCAGGAGCTTCGTCAATTTCAGCTGCCCTGCAATCTGTATTGTCTGCATTGAAATCAACCCTGAAACTTCCGTCATTAACAACAAGAATCCTTGACTGATACGGCTGCATTTCAATTTCATAGTAACCGTTTACATCAATAACTTCGTTGCCGTTGAGAACATCTGTAAGCTTTGCGTTGCAGCCTGTGTCAAAACCGATTCTTTCAACACGGTCTGTAAGGTTGAATGCAACAAAAACAGTCTGATTGTCGGTTTTTCTTCTGTATACAAGCTTTTCATTCTGAATATTTATGTTTTCAAAATCGCCGTACTTGAGAGCTTCGAGTGCAAGTCTTACTACACCGAGTTTTTTGATATGCTCAAGAAGTTCATAGTTCGGATTCGGAATGGAATCAAGATCAAGACAGGGACGAAGCTCATAATCGCTGTAGGCAGTTCTCATACCCTCAATGCCGAATTCACTTCCGTAGTAAATTGACGGTACTCCGGGCATTGTATACATCATTGTGTAAACATTGTTGAGATGATTTTTGTCTTTAAGCATACTTGCAACACGGTTTACATCGTGGTTATCAACGAAATTATATGTGTAGATATTTCTGTAAATACCGCCGTTAGCAAACTGTCTGTTAAGAGAATGTGCAATTTCAAAATAGTTGTGGTCATTATGGCTTGAATAAATGCCTTTGTAGCATTCATAGTTTGTAACCGAGTCAAGCACATCGGGATTTGCCCAATGATTGTAATCGCCGTGGTAATCTCGCCGTAGAGCCAGAAATCGGACTTTTTCTCTTTGCAAACATTTTTTAATTTCTTGAAAAATTCAATGTCAATGCAGTCAGCCGCGTCAAGGCGAAGTCCGTCAATATCAAACTCATCAATCCAAAATCTTGCACAGTCAAGAAGATAGTTTACTACCTCGTCATTGTGGAGATTAAGCTTTACAAGGTCGTAGTAACCTGCCCAGCCCTCATAGCTGAAACCGTCATTATAAGGACTGTTGTTCCAAAAGTTTAAATTTTCAAACCAAGACGCATATCTTGAATTTTCACGGTTCTGCTGAACATCTTTGAAAGCAAAGAAATCTCTTCCCACATGATTAAAAACGCCGTCAAGCATAATTTTGATGCCGTTATCGTGAAGTGTTTTGCAAATTTTTTGAAAGATTCGTTGTCACCGAGCCGACAGTCGATTTTTTTATAATCAATAGTATCATAGCCGTGTTTTGAACTTTCAAAAACAGGGTTAAAAACAAGTGCGTTTACCGACATTGACTTCATATGGTCAATCCAGCCGTAAATTTTGTCAAGTCTGTATTCCTGTTTGAAATCATTCTCCTTTGGTGCTCCGCAAAAACCGAGCGGATAAATATTATAAATTACGGATTCATTTATATATCCCATTATATTATCTCCTTTTTGCACAGAATAAAGCAATGTACGAATGCAGTGTTTTGTGTACATTAGTCATAATTATAACACTAAAATTTCTATTGTGCAACTGAATAATTTGTGTTACAATGTAACATATTGATGATTTAAAAATGATTTTAAAAAAATCTCGGAGGAACAAAATGCTCAAAATACCCGAAAACAAAACAAGAAAAAAATTAAGAATCACACTTTGCGTGCTTTATCTCGTTGAAATCGTACTCTGTGCGTTGCCGTATTTCCAGTACATTGACGAAAAAAATGTACTCCATTCTTATTCCGTATTTGATATTATGTCTGTATGGGGACTCAGCGGCTCAAATGATGCGGTTTTTAAGTATTCGCTCTTTATGCCGATTTTCTTCATTATTCCGATTGCAGGATTTTTCTTCTGCGCTCTTGACAAAGAACGCAATATGAAGAATATCGTTTCAATCATCTGCTGTCTGCTCGGTGTGCTTTCAATTATCACAATGGTAAGCTATACAATCAGCCTTGCTTCTGTAATTGCACTTCTTTTGTACATTCTCATCTGCTTTCTCACAACACTTTCAATCTTTGCAAGATTTACCGACAAAGATGCTACGAAAGCTCCTGTTAAGCAGAAAAACACAGACCCGAACAGGGAAGTGTAATTTTACAAATTAATAGTTAAAAACGAAAAATTGAAAATTTCGGTCGGGAACACAGCTTGATTAATGCAAAGCATTGTTTTCCCGACTTTATTTTATAAAATTAAAACACGGCAGTTCATTATCTGAAATGATTGCCGTGTTTATTTTTGCCGATTTAAATTTTAAAATTCCGTCAGAACAATGTGTGCCTGAGAATTATCGAGGACTAACGGCTTATCCATATCAACTCTCTTTAATTCTCCGTAGAGTCTGCCGAAAATTACGGTTGTTTTGCCCATATATGCCGCCATAGCCTCGCCTTTTACGGTGAACGGCTTGAATGTAATGTCAACTGCCGAATATCCCGCCTTAAAGTACCACGGTCTGTCAAGCTTTCCGCCTGTGCTTTTAACATTTATCTGCGACAGTTTTACAAGATGACCGTCTGTGAAAAAGCAATTTTCGTTGCCGTAACGGTTGTCACCGACTCTGCTTGCAAGACAGAGGGAAAAGCGTTTTCCGTCAATAAAGCAGTCGGAGCTTAATCTCTGATAATTATGCTTTCTCGGCTTTGAAAAGCGTGTCCAGTCAAAGTAAGCGTTTGTGGTTGTTTCGTTTAAAGAATATTCCATACCGCCAACACGGATAATTCCGCCTGCGACAAATTTGGGAACAAAGCGTTTGAGATAAAAATATTTTCTGTCTCTCTCAAATGGTGCAATTTCGTTAAGACTTTCGCCCGCCGTCTTTTTGAGATTAATGTTAAAGTAAAGATTTTTTATGCCGCCAAAGTCGATAAAATCACATTTTAAAAATCTTCCGTTCGGTGTGTTTGTCAACTGCAACTGAAGCCTTTTGTCCGTGTACAAAAGCTCTCCCGAACTGCCTGATTCGGGAAGCTCGTTCTTGCTGAAAACAAATTTCTTTACAACACAATCATAAATCACACCGCCTCTTTTAAGGTCGGCAACCGCAATTTTTACCGCAAATTCCATGCCTAAATTTTCAACCGAAAGATAGAGCGAAACCTCTGTGTTGCTTATGAAATAGCAATCCCTTTCGCTGTGTTTTCCGCTTGTTTTGCTCTGTTCGCTGTTATATTCAAAAACAGGCGTTCTTGCCCAGCCTGCACACATAACCTCTCCTTTTTCTTCAAAAACATTATGCTTTTCGGTTATCTCATGTTGCAAAACAATCCCTCCGTGTTCTCGTTTTTAAAAATTTCCATAAAATCACACCATACAATATACACAAAATAATTATGCTTTTCAAGAATTATAACAAAACTGTAAATTTCGTTTTCTGCCGTCAACGGTATATGTACTAATTTTCTGATTTCATGAATAATCTGTAATAATATCATATACCTGTGAGGGCGGTTTTTATGAAGAAATTTGTCATTTTGCTTTTAATCTGCTTATGTTTTCTGCTTTGTTCATGTAGTGCCGACACATCGGGATATCAAAACGAGCTTACCTGCACAGACTGGAGTGCAGAGCTTGACGGCGGCGGAAAGATAAGCCTTTCGTTTGACGGTGGCAATGCGTCTCTTATTATGATGAGCGGAAAAGACAAGGCGGAGCTTTGCGGAAAATATGTTGCCGATGATACAACGCTTGTCATATTTGTGCCGAAACTTTACCGAAATTACACCTTTGAATATATTCCCCACGGAAAAAAGCTTGATTTGTCATACAACGGTTCAAAAATCACGCTCAGCCGTGCCGATAACACGCAAAAAACCGAGTAAATCAGCCGTTCAATGTTTCTTATGTACATTTTGAGCGGAATACGCAGATTAACGAATAATTTTATTGATAAATAAAGTTGTGTGTGTTATAATGTTTTAAGCTATGTTATTATGCCATTTTTGGATTTTTTCGGAGGTATTGTTTTGGTAGTGTTTGGAATTGATCCCGGATATGCCATTGTAGGTTGGGGAGCAATCAATTTTCAATCGAATACATATAAAACTCTCGGTTACGGTGCAATTGAAACCGTTGCCGGAACTGATTTTAACAAACGGCTTGAGTACATCTATGACGAAACCTATGCTATTCTCAACAGATGTCGCCCCGACGCCCTTGCAATCGAAAAACTTTACTTTCAAACCAATCAGAAAACGGCTATCAATGTTGCTCAGGCAAGGGGAGTAACCCTGCTTGCGGCACAAAAACTTAAAATACCAATCTTTGAGTACACTCCTCTTCAGGTCAAAACGGCTGTAACGGGATACGGCAAGGCTAAAAAACCACAGGTTATGGAAATGACCGCAAGGCTTTTAAAGCTGAAAGAAATTCCGAAACCCGATGATACCTGTGACGCACTTGCAATTGCAATCTGTCACACACAGGCGGCAGGCTCACAGCTCAGAAGAGTAATGTACGGAAAGGGACTTTAAATATGCTTTATTCCGTAAGAGGAAAACTTATTGCTATAGAATCAAATGCAGCGGTAGTAGAGTGCGGCGGTGTCGGCTATATGTGCCAGACAACAATGAATACACTCAAAGCCGTAAAGCTTAACACCGAGGTAACGCTTTACACCTACCTTAATGTAAGGGAAGATGCGGTTGACCTTTTCGGCTTTGCAACAAAGGCAGAGCTTGAAACCTTTAAAAACCTCATCAGCGTAAGCGGTGTAGGTCCAAAGGCAGGACTTGCGGTTTTGTCGGAGCTCAGTCCCGAACAGGTTGCAATGGCAATTGCCTCCGATGACCTCAAAACAATTACAAGAGCACAGGGAATAGGCAAAAAAATTGCACAGAGAATTGTTCTTGAACTCAAGGACAAGCTTGCAAAAGCTGCTAAAGAGGACAGTTCCTTTGCACAGGCGGCACAGAACAGCGTGAATGTTTCAACGGGAAATGTTCCGAAAGCAATCGAGGCACTCGGAGTTTTGGGTTATTCTCCTTCGGATGTTTCGCCCGTACTCGCAACACTCGACAGCGCCTTGCCTGTTGAACAGCTTATTTCGCTCACATTAAAACAGATGGGAAGACAGTAACATATGAGTAAAATGGAATTCTCGGATGAATTTGATTTTGAAAACAGAATAACCGATACTTCCGAAATTCCCGAAGATACGGCAGAGAGCGACAACCCTCTGCGACCGAAAACACTTTCGGAATACATAGGACAGGAAAAGGCAAAGGAAAACCTCAAGGTCTTTATCGAGGCGGCAAAAATCAGAGGCGAAACCCTTGACCATGTACTGCTCTATGGCCCTCCGGGACTCGGTAAAACAACTCTTTCGGGAATCATTGCGAATGAACTCGGTGTGTCAATGAGAATAACCTCAGGCCCTGCAATTGAAAAGCCGGGCGACCTTGCGGCATTGCTTACCAACCTTAACGAGGGCGATGTGCTTTTTATTGACGAAATTCACAGACTGAGCCGTTCCGTTGAAGAAATACTTTACCCTTCAATGGAGGACTTTGCAATTGACATCATCACGGGTAAAGGTCAGATGGCGGCTTCGTATCATCTGCCGTTGCCAAAATTTACACTTGTCGGAGCAACCACAAGAGCAGGTCAGCTGACCGCTCCTTTGCGTGACCGTTTCGGTGTGGTGTTAAGACTTGAGCTCTACACTCCCGAGGAGCTTGCACAGATTGTTGAAAGAAGTGCCGGAATCCTCGGAATAAAAATTGAACATGACGGTGCGCTTGAAATTGCGTCCCGTTCAAGGGGAACACCACGAATTGCAAACCGACTTTTAAAGCGTGTGCGTGACTTTGCACAAGTTATGTCAAACGGCGTCATCACACTTGAAACCGCAAGGACAGCACTTGACAGACTCGAAATTGACGAACTCGGTCTTGACCGCAACGACAGAAGAATGCTTGAGGCAATCGTTCGTTTTTACAACGGCGGTCCTGTCGGACTTGAAACACTTGCGGCGGCAATCGGTGAAGAGGCTGTAACAATCGAGGATGTCTATGAACCGTATCTTTTGCAGATAGGTTTTGTCAGCAGAACACCGAGAGGCAGATGCATAACTGCCGAGGCTTGCAAGCATCTCGGCTGTGAATTTCCTAAGGGCGTTGTAAATGCACAGCTACACAGCCGACTCTCTTTGGTGACAGGGAGTCATAAATCAGTCACAATATGAGTGTATAATTCAACAGAGTGCAAGGTTCTTACTTGGGTTATATCGAAAATTTCAGTTTTGAAAATTTACAATCTACAAATTATTTAACGGAGGAATATATATAATGGGAAGATTATTCGGTACAGACGGTGCAAGAGGTGTTGCAAACGCAGAGCTTACACCCGAACTTGCAATGAATATAGGCAGAGCGGCGGCAATGGTTCTTATCAGCGATGAGGTTGAACACCCCACAATTCTAATCGGTAAGGACACAAGACTTTCGGGCGATATGCTCGAGGGCGCACTTATTGCAGGACTTTGCTCGGTAGGTGCAAATGTTCACATTCTCGGGGTAGTTCCTACTCCTGCGGTTGCTTATCTTGTAGGCAAATACAATGCCGATGCAGGTATTATGATTTCCGCATCACACAACCCGTTTGAATTTAACGGTATCAAAATTTTCAGTTCTGACGGATGCAAGCTCCCCGATGCCCTCGAAAACAGAATTGAAGAAATCGTACTTGACCATGTTGTTCCGTATGCATCCGCAACAGATGAAAATATCGGCAGAGTAACATATGATACAGAGGCGGCTGATTTGTATATTGACCACCTTGTTTCGGCAGTTGACTGTGACTTTGAGGGTATGGAAATCGCACTTGACTGCTCAAACGGTTCTTCTTCAAGAACAGCCGAAAAGCTTTTCACAAAGCTTGGTGCAAAGGTTCATATGCTTTTTGACGAGCCCGACGGTGTGAACATCAACCGTGATTGCGGTTCAACTCATATGAGCAAATTGCAGAAGTATGTTCGTGAACACAAGCTTTCATGCGGTCTTGCATTTGACGGTGACGCCGACAGATGTCTTGCGGTTGACGAAAACGGTAACCTTGTTGACGGCGATTACCTTATTGCAATCTGTGCAAATGATATGAAGCAGAGAGGTGTACTCAAAAAGAATGCCGTTGTTGGAACAATTATGACAAACATGGGCTTTAACAAGTTCTGCGAAGAAAACGATATGCACTTTGTTTCAACAAAGGTTGGCGACAGATATGTTCTTGAGGCTATGATGCAGGAGGGCTACAACATCGGCGGCGAGCAGAGTGGTCACATCATTTTGCTTGACTATGCAACAACAGGCGACGGTCAGCTTTCAGGTGCAATGATTCTCAGCATTATGAAGAGAACAGGCGAAAAGCTCAGTCAGCTTGCAAAGATTATGGAGCGTTTGCCGCAGGTGCTCATTAATGTAAAGGTCAGCAGAGAGGGCAAGCTCTCATTCTATACAGACAGGGAAATCAAGGCTGAAATCGAAAGAGTTAGCGAAATCCTCGGTGATAGAGGCAGAATTCTTGTTCGTGTATCGGGAACAGAACCTCTCGTAAGAGTAATGCTCGAGGGTGAAAACCTCGAAGAAATTCAGAACCTTGCGGAAGAAGCCGCACAGGTAGTAAGGGAAAGACTTGCATAATGCGATTATCTGATAAATGGAAAGATTATGAACTTATAGATACCTCTGACGGGGAAAGACTTGAAAGATGGGGAGATATAATCCTTATCCGTCCCGATCCGCAGATTATCTGGTCAAGCGAAAAGAAAAATCCTCTTTGGTATTCGGCACATGCCCGTTACCACCGCTCAAATCGTGGCGGAGGAAGTTGGGAGCAGTACAAAAAAGTTCCCGACCGCTGGACTGTAAATTACGGCGACCTCGTTTTCAACATCAAGCTATGGGATTCAAGCACACGGGTGTGTTCCCCGAACAGGCAGTAAACTGGGATTTTGCCGCAGAAAAAATTAAAAACGAAAACAGACCGCTTAAAATTCTCAACCTTTTCGGTTACACAGGCTGTGCAACTCTTGCGTGTATGAACGCAGGCGCAACCGTTTGCCATGTTGACGCATCAAAGGGCATGGTTCAGTGGGCAAAGGAAAATGCCGCATCAAGCGGTATTGCCGACAGACCTGTCCGTTGGCTCGTTGACGATTGCGTAAAATTTGTACAGCGTGAAATCCGCCGTGGCAACAGGTATGACGGAATCATTATGGATCCTCCGTCATACGGCAGAGGTCCGGGCGGTGAGGTCTGGAAACTTGAAGAACAGCTTTATTCACTCGTAACCCTGTGCAAACAGGTTCTCTCAGACAATCCGCTGTTTTTCATTCTCAATTCCTACACAACGGGACTTTCTCCCGCTGTAATGGAGTATTTGCTCGGAGTTCTTTTGCAGAAGGACTTCGGCGGAAAAGTATCAAGCGATGAAATAGGACTGAAGGTGAGCGACACGGGACTTGTATTGCCGTGCGGCTCAACCGCAATATGGGAGAAATAATAAATGAGCTTTATTTCACTTGACAACATCAGCTTTTCATATTCCGACATTGAAAGCGGCCAGCCGTACAAAAATGCGGTTGACGGTGTTTCTCTCAATATCGAAAAGGGTGAATTTGTTGCCCTTCTCGGTCACAACGGATGCGGAAAGTCAACTGTTGCAAAACATCTCAACGCAATGCTATTGCCGGATAAGGGCAAAGTGTATGTTGACGGAGATGACACATCAGATGAAAACAAGACATATGACATAAGAGAAAAAGTGGGACTTGTACTTCAAAATCCCGACAACCAGCTTGTTGCAAGCGTTGTTGAGGAAGATGTTGCTTTTGGCCCCGAAAACCTCGGAATACCGCCAAAGGAGATCCGACAGAGGGTTGATGATGCCCTCAAAGCCGTTGATATGTACGATTACCGTGAACACGCTCCGTTCAAGCTTTCTGGCGGTCAGAAACAGCGTATTGCAATTGCCGGAATTCTTGCAATGCAGCCGCAATGCATAGTTCTTGACGAACCCACGGCAATGCTTGACCCTAACGGCCGTGACGAGGTAATGACAACGCTTTTAAAACTCAACCGTGAAAAGAATATGACGGTTGTCCTTATCACACACTATATGGAAGAGGCAGTCCTTGCCGACAGAGTTGTCGTTATGGACGCAGGAAAAATCCTCACTCAGGGTACACCCGAAGAAGTTTTTTCACAGGCGGAGCTGCTCAAAAAGCACCGTCTTGATGTTCCGCAGGCAACAGAGCTTGCATACAGACTCAGGGGGTGCGGAGTGAAATTTGACAAACTTCCTCTCAATGCAGAGCAATGTGTAAAAATGCTTGAGGAGGTGCTGTATGAGCAAGGTGCTTGAACTGAAAAATTTAAGCTATGTTTACGGAACAGGCACTCCGTTTGAGAAAACCGCTGTCAATAATTTGAGCCTTTCAATTGAAAAAGGCGAGTTTATCGGCATTATGGGACATACTGGTTCGGGCAAGTCAACACTTGTTCAAATGCTCAACGGACTTATGAAACCAACTTCGGGACAGATTCTTCTTGACGGCGAGGATATCTGGGCAAATCCCAAGGATATCAGAAAAATCCGTTTCAAAGTCGGAATGGTATTTCAGTATCCCGAATATCAGCTTTTTGAAGAAACCGTTGCCAAGGACATCGCATTCGGCCCTACGAATATGGGCAAGAGCGGTGCAGAGCTTGAAAAAGCGGTAAATGACGCCGCAAGATTTACCGGACTTAAAGATGAACTTCTTGAAAAATCTCCGTTCGACCTTTCGGGCGGTGAAAAGAGAAGGGCGGCAATTGCAGGCGTTATAGCAATGAATCCCGAGGTTCTCGTTCTTGACGAACCAACCGCAGGTCTTGATCCTATGGGCAGAGATGTGCTGTTGAGCCAGATTGTGCAGTATCACAAGGAACGCAAAAACACCGTAATCCTTGTATCCCACAGCATGGAAGACATTGCAAGGGTTGCCGATAAGATAATCGTTATGAACAAGTCAAATCTCGTTATGTTTGATAAGACAAAAGAGGTTTTCTCAAAGGGACGAGAGCTTGAAAAAATAGGACTTCGAGTACCGCAGATAACAAAGATTATGCTTGAACTGCGTGAAAAAGGTTTTAATGTTCCCGAAGGAATACTTACTGTTGATGAGGCAATGGACTGTATTTCCTCACTGCTTGACAAGGAGGGTAAAATATGGTAAGAGATGTTGCGTTCGGTCAGTATTTTCCTGCGAACAGCGTAATCCACAAATGTGATCCCCGTGCAAAGCTGATTATGCTTGTCGGATTTCTCGTAATTATTTTCTGTACTTTTAATTATGCTTCGCTTGCGCTTGTTGTGCTTTTTACCGCACTTTTTGTTGCGGCAAGCAAGGTGCCTGCAAAGTTCTATTTCAAAAGCATGAAAGTAATTATATTTATTATAATAGTAACCTCAATTCTCAATGTGTTCTACGGTTCGGGTGATCCGCTTGTACAATGGGGAATTTTCAAAATTACCTTAAACGGCATTAACAGAGCAATTTTTGTTTCGGTAAGAATCATATGTCTTATCCTTGCAAGCTCATGTCTTACATTCACAACCTCTCCGACAGAGCTTACGGACGCAATCGAAAGACTGATGAAGCCGCTTGCAAAACTGCACTTTCCCGTTCACGAGATTGCAATGATGATGTCGCTTGCTTTAAGATTTGTTCCCACACTTCTTGAAGAAACCGACAAAATTACTCAGGCTCAAAAGGCACGAGGTGCCGATATGGAGTCGGGTAATATTATTCAGAGGGTAAAGGCGTTTATCCCTATTCTTATTCCACTTTTTGTTTCGGCATTCAGAAGAGCCTATGAGCTTGCAACAGCTATGGAGTGCCGTTGCTACCGTGGCGGAACAGGAAGAACACGAATGAAAACTATTCATATGGCAAAGCGTGACTATGTATCTTTTGTAATGGTCGCACTTCTGATCGGCGGAGTGATTTTATGCAACATATTCCTGCCTGCGGCAGTTTAAGAAATCTTCTTCTCACAATTTCATATGACGGAAAAGACTTCCACGGCTGGCAAATTCAGCAGAACGCAATGACGGTTCAGGAGGTTTTTCAAACTGCTCTTTCTAAGATTATCGGTGATGACTTTGATGTAAAGGGATGCAGTCGCACAGACAGCGGAGTTCACGCAAATATGTACTGCATCAGCCTTAAAACAGAGCATCCCATAAAGCCCGAAAGACTCAAGGCGGCGCTTAACCGCTGGCTACCGCTAAGCATTGCGGTTCTTGACTGCAAAGAGGTTGCACCCGATTTTCACGCCCGCTATTCCTGCACAAGCAAGGAATATATCTACAAAATCTGGAACAGCGAGGTGCGAAATCCGTTTCTTGACGGATACGCACTTCATTACAGATACAAAATTGACGAAAATCTGCTCGACAAAGCCGCTCAGGCATATGTCGGCAGACACGATTTCACTTCCTTTTGCACGCTTGATAACCGTGAAAAAGGGGATATGACCAGAAATGTAAAAGCCTTTTCGGTAACCCGTGAGGCGACCTTGTTACAATGAAGGTTGAGGCTGACGGCTTTTTGTACAATATGGTTCGTATTATGGTGGGAACACTTCTCAGGATTCAACAGGGTAAAATTGCTCCCGATGAAATTCCCTCCATTATAGAAAAGAAAAACAGAAAATATTCGGGTCCCACCGCACAGGCTTGCGGATTGTACCTGAATCGTGTGAATTATGAAAATGACAACAGTTCACAAAAAGGAGTGAACGCTGATGTTTAAAAAATTTAAAGGACATTATTCAAAACGAAAGACACATAAAACCGACAGAGATGTAATGAGCTATGAGGATATGCCTCTTGACGATTATGAACAGGAAAAAACCGAAATGTCGCCGCAGGCTGTCAAGAAAATCGTACTCGGTGCGTGTATTGCCATTGCTGCAGGACTTATAGTTTTTGCCTTTGCAAACCGTGACAAGCTCACATGGGAGAACATCTCAAACTGGTGGACTTATGATGTACTCGGAAACGCAGGTCACGGATATCCCGTTGATATTATCGGTTCCGAGGTTTCATCGGGCAACTTTGCAGTGTCACAGGGACATGCCGTGTATGCGTCGGACACCTCGTTCGTAACCCTTACAAATTCGGGTACAGAGGTTGCACGACTTCAGCTTACACATTCAAACCCCGTAATGAAAAACAATGAAAACAGATTTCTCACATACGGAATCGGCAGTGCAAGCTATGAGATAAGCAGTTTTGACGAAACGCTTTACTCAGGCAATGCCGAAAATAAAATATACACAGGTGATGTTGCCTCAAACGGTACATACTGTCTTGTTACCGAGGACAACGGTTATCTTACAACGCTGTATGCATATAGCAAAAATAATAACAGAATTTACAAATATTCTTTTTCGGAGTATTATATAACATCGGTAGCAATTAACAAGGACGGCTCCGGTTGCGTTGCCACAGGTGTGTCAAGTGATAAGGGTTCAGCGGTAACGGGCGTTTATGTGCTTGATTTTTCACAGGAAAAGCCTGTTTCAACCTACAAAATTTCGGGTGACAGCGTGCTTGATTGCAAGTATCTGACCTCAGATACGGCGGTTCTTGTGGGCTCACAGGCAAGCTATATTGTTAAAAAAGGTGAAAAGAATTACAAAACAGTAAGCTATGAGGACAAAACTCTTTCAAATTACTGCTTTAACACAGATACATCAACCTATACAATGGCTCTTTCAAGGAGCGGTGACGGAAGAAGTGTTGCTCTCATAAGCTATAACAGCAACGGTGAGGCACAGTACACAATAAATACCGAACACAAAGCCGATTCGCTTTCTGTCTACAAGGGTACGGTTGCAATCCTTGACGGAAATGTTGTTTACGGTTATAATCAAAATGGCGATTTGCTTTATTCGACAAATTCGGGAACCGGTTCAAAAAAGATTGTGCTTGCCTCGGACTACACCGCTTACATTCTCAGCGTAAATCAAATTAGGTTTATTGACCTTGACAGTGTATCGAGCGACGATACGCTCAAACTTCAAAACAGGAGTAATAAATTTGGTTGCAGATATAATTATTATTGCCGTGTTTGCGCTTTTGTTTTTTATTGATTTCAAGCGTGGCATAGCAATTACAATTCTCAATGTTGCAGGTGTGGCTCTTACGGGCTTTCTTGCATATCACATTTCAAATTTTCTTGCATCGTGGGTTTATACGGCATTTGTTCAGCAGACCTTAACAACAAATCTGCAACAAATGATTGACACTCAGGGCATCAACTCAGCCATTGCAAACAGTTTTTCGGCTTTGCCAAACTGGGTTATGGGAATGCTCGGATTCTTCCTTTCAATTTTCGGATTGGATTCAAGTGTCTATACAAACGATTTTCAGGTTCCGAACTCTGCCGCAGCGGCGGTGTCAGCTTCGGTGGAAAATCTTATTCAGCCGGTTATCACAGGAATGTTCCGCTTGGTTATCGGTGTAGTTATATCAATAATTATCTTTATAATTATAAAAATTCTTGTCAAAAAACTTGCAAGAGTGTTTAAAATACCCGTGGTGAAACAGATTAATAAGCTTCTCGGCGGTGTGTTGGGACTTGCAGAGGCGGCAATCCTTGTATTTTTTGCCGTTAATATCTTTTCGGGAGTGCTTGAGTTTTCAAATCCCGAAATGCTTAATAACCCGATGATTTCGGGTGCTGTTTTTAAATTTTTCAGCGTTGCAGTCTGAATGAAGAAACAGGAGGGAACAGTAATGGAAAAAGAAAAAGATGTGTGGAGCTTTAAAACATCCGATTTGGTTACTATACCTAATATTATCACTTATGTAAGATTTGTGCTTATAATCCCGTTTGTATATTTTTTCCTTGCGGAACAGTATATATATGCGGCAATATGTATAGGTTTGTCGGGGCTTTCCGATTGCTTTGACGGAATGGCTGCCAGAAAACTCAATCAGGTAACTCCTCTCGGAAAAATCCTTGATCCCATTGCAGACAAGGTAACGCTTTTTGCGGTTGTTATCTGTATGGTGATTTATGTGCCTATGGTTCTTCCGATTCTTGTAACACTTCTGGTCAAAGACCTTATTATGCTCATCGGCGGTGCGATTTAATCAAAAAAAGACTCACTCCGCCTTCTGCAAATTGGTACGGAAAGGTCGGAACAATTATTTTCTACTTTTCCGTATGTCTTATCGTATTTCTCAAGGCCTTTTTTGCCTACGAAAATATGGTGCTTGATCTGATATTGCTTTCGGTTACTGCCGCATCCATGCTATACGCTTTGTATCGTTACGGCAAAATCTATTTTGCAATGATTAAGGAGTACAACGAATCACTTAAAAAGACAGCTGACATTAAAATAAATAAATTCCGACAAATAAATATTGAATTATTTGTTAAACAGTTGTATAATTCTTATATTACCATGACAGCAAATGTGCAATTTGGTGTCCTAAAAAGGAGTATGCTATGCTTTGTACAAGATGCGGAAAACGGCCTGCGGTTGTTTTCGTTTCAAATAATAATTCCAAAGACGCCCCAACGGCAGGTTATTGCCTTACCTGTGCAAAAGAGCTTGGAATCAAGCCGGTTGAGGATCTTATCAGCAAAATGGGTATCTCTGATGAGGACCTTGAAAATGTTCAGGATCAGATGAACACCCTCATGAACAGTATGGGTGACGGCGATATGTCGCAGCTTATGGAACAGCTTGGTGCGGATAACCTTGCCGAGCAGATGGGCGATTTTGCTAAAGACGGTGACGGCAGCGAGGATGATGACTTCTCTCACGGTGCACCTGCATTCCCTGCATTTTTCAACAGTATGTTCGGCGGACAGAACAACAATGCGACAAATCAGGATAATAATAAAAAGGGCAAAAAAGAGAAGAAAGAAAAGAACAGAAAGCACATCAATCTTTACTGTGAAGACCTCACACGCAAGGCGAGAGAGGGCAAAATCGACCGCATTGTCGGCAGAGACAGCGAGATTGAGCGTGTAATTCAGATTCTTTCAAGAAGAACAAAGAACAATCCTTGCCTTATCGGTGAACCCGGTGTAGGTAAAACCGCTATTGCAGAGGGGCTTGCTCTCCGCATTGCCGCAGGAAATGTTCCTCAAAGACTTAAAAACAAGGAAATTCAGCTTCTTGACCTCACCTCACTTGTTGCAGGTACTCAGTTCAGAGGTCAGTTTGAAAGCAGAATCAAAGGACTTGTTTCCGAAATCAAGGAGAACGGCAACATAATTCTCTTTATTGATGAGGTTCACAGCCTTGTCGGCACAGGTGACAACGAGGGTACAATGAATGCCGCAAATATCCTCAAACCGGCTCTTTCAAGGGGCGAGGTTCAGGTCATCGGTGCTACAACATTCAACGAATACAGAAAATATATCGAAAAGGATTCTGCTCTTGAAAGAAGATTTCAGCCCGTAAAGGTCGGTGAGCCTACAATTGCTCAGTCAATTGATGTTATCGCAGGCGTAAAAGGCTATTATGAGGCACATCACCGTGTAATTGTTGACGATGATATCGTTCGCAAGACGGTTGTCCTTTCCGAAAGATACATAACAGACCGTTTTCTTCCCGACAAAGCAATCGACCTTCTTGATGAAAGCTGTGCCTGTGCCGCTCTCCGCAATAAAAACATGGAGCGTCACGATAAGCTTGAGGACGAAAGACAGAAGCTTCTTGTCAGAAAGGACGCTCTTACAAATGCCGATGAGGTAAACTATGAACAGCTTGCCGAGGTCAACACAAGCCTTGCAAGAATTGACAGCGACCTTAAAGAAATTGACCCCGAAACTCTCGTTTCAAAGGTTACAGAGGAGGATATCGCCAAGGTAATCGAACTCTGGACAGGCATCCCCGCATCAAGAATCAAGGAAAACGAGCTTTCAAAGCTTGCCGACCTTGAGAACGAGCTTAAAAAGAAAATTATCGGTCAGGACGAGGCTGTAAAGGCTCTTGCATCTGCAATCAGAAGAAGCAGAGTTCAGATTTCACCTCGCCGCAGACCTGCATCGTTCATCTTTGTAGGTCCTACAGGTGTCGGCAAAACAGAGCTTGTAAAGGTTCTCAGCAAGGAGCTTTTCGATACCCCCGAAACTCTTATCAGACTTGATATGAGTGAATTTATGGAGAAACATTCGGTTTCTAAAATTATCGGTTCACCGCCCGGATATGTCGGTTACGATGAGGCAGGACAGGTAACGGAGAAAGTTCGCCGCAGACCTTATTCGGTTCTCCTCTTTGATGAAATCGAAAAGGCTCATCCCGATGTTCTCAATATTTTGCTCCAAATTCTTGACGAGGGCAGAGTTACAGACGCTCACGGCAGAACAGTAAACTTTGAAAATACTGTTATCATTATGACATCAAATGCCGGTTCTGCATCAAAGGACAGCGCATTAGGCTTTGGCAAGACTGAAGAAGATGCCTCAAAAGAAAAGGTTATGAAGGCACTTTCCGAGTTTCTCCGTCCCGAATTTATCGCAAGAGTTGATGAGGTTATCGTATTCAACAGCCTTAAAAAGGACGATTTTGTTAAGATTGCAGACCTTATGCTCTCTGAGTATGTCCCGACTCTTGAGGAAAAGCACATCAAATTCACATTTGACGAAAAGGTTTGTCAGCTCCTTGCAGAAAAGTCATGCAACGGTGCAAGCGGTGCTCGTGACCTCAGAAACACAATTCGCAGAGAGGTTGAGGAGAAAATTGCAAACGCAATGATTGAGGCAGGTGCAGGCGGTGTTACTGCAATGCACCTTACAGCCGAAAACGGTGAGCCTGTTCTTCAGTCAATCTGATTTTTACGGTAAAAGTTAACACATAAAAATTCCGTATATCGGGCAGTCATCACGATTGCCCGATTTTTGTATGCAACATAATTCTATTAATGAATAATCCCGCACGGCGAGCGCCGTAACCAATTCGTGTAGATAGTTTGTAATATCAAAAAACATATTCCATCATTACTTTCGGGAGTCCAAAGTACGCTCATACGGTTGGATTACACAGACAATTGCAATGTTACGCTCGGGCATAATTTGTTTTGCATTATACAAACTGTCTACACGAGAGAAAAAAACACGAGAGAAAAAACACAAGAGAAAAAAACGGCTGTGTAGCATAATGTACACAGCCGTCTTTTGAAAATAAAATGAAAGAAAGATTAACCTTTTACAGCACCTGAAACAACACCCTCGATGATGTATTTCTGACAAGCAAAGTAGAAAATAATAATCGGAACGATGCTCAGAACGATAAGCGCCATAATAGCACTTGTGTCCGTATGACCGTAACTGCCGTTAAGATACTGAATATGAATCGGAATAGTTTTGTAATCCATATCAAGAATAAGATAGGGGAGAAGGTAGTCATTCCAAATCCACATTGTTTCAAGGATTGCAACCGAAATAAAAGTAGGTTTCATAATCGGAAGAACAATACCGAAGAATGTTCTCAAAGGACCTGCTCCGTCAACATCGGCGGCTTCCTCAATTTCAACAGGAATTGATTTAACAAATCCCGAGAACATAAATACCGCAAGTCCTGCTCCGAATCCGAGGTATATAATCAAAATACCCCACGGAGTTGTAAGCTTGAGACTGTCGGCTGTCTTTGAGAGGGTAAACATTACCATCTGGAAAGGAATAACCATTGAGAAAATGCAGAAATAGTAGATGATTTTGCATATACGAGAATTTGAACGCTGCAAGTACCACGCACACATTGATGTGCAGAAAAGAATAAGCACAACACCGCCGATTGTAATGAAGAAGCTCCAAACAATTGACTTCCAGAACGGATAGTTGCCGTGGAACATGCCTGTCATATAGCTTTGAAAGCCCTGAAAACTGTCTGCATTCGGAAATTCAAAGATTGCACGGCTGATTGCCGCATTGCTCTTGAAGGAGTTCATCAGTACAATGAAAACGGGAGCAACATAGAATACTGACACAATAGAGAAGAGAATTGTTAAAATTTTCATTCCTACGGTTTGTTTTTTCTTTACAGGCCTATCCTTAGCCTTTGCTGCAACTTTTGCCATTACTGCTGAACCTCCTTTCTTCTTGTGAAGTAAAGCTGAATAAGGGCAATGATAACAACAATTACGAAGAAGATAACGCCCTCAGCCTGACCTACGCCACGAGAATTCTGGTTTGCATAGAATGTATTGTAAATATTGAGAGCCATCATTTCCGTCTGATAAACCATTGTACCGCTTCCCTGTGATACAATACCCGGAGCACCGCCTGTGAGGGCAAGGTTCTGGTCGAACAGCTTAAATGAGTTTGTAAGTGTAAGGAATGTGCAGATTGTGATGGAAGGCATCATCATCGGCAATGTTACATTTGTAAGCAACTGTTTTTTGCCTGCGCCGTCAATTTTAGCCGCCTCATAAAGATCATGAGGTACGCTCTGGAAACCGGCAATGTAAATAATCATCATATAACCTGCCTGTTGCCAGCACATAAGAATTACAAGTCCCCAGAAACCGTAGTTTGCGTTAAGCGCAAGGTTTGTTCCGTAATACTGAAGAATACCGTTAAAAATGTACTGCCAGATGTAGCCGAGAATAATACCGCCTACAAGGTTAGGGACAAAGAAAACAGTTCTGAATACATTTGAACCCCTGATTCCGAGCGTGAGTGCATACGCCACAAAAAACGCAATGAGGTTAATGAGTATAACCGATACTATAACAAACAGTACCGTAAACCAGAATGAATGTAAAAAGCCCTCATTCTGAAAGGCCTTGACATAGTTTCCGAACCCGATGAATACTGCATCGCTTGTTGTTCTGAATTTACAGAATGAAAGGTAAATGCCGTTAAAGAACGGATATACAAAACCTATAAGGAAAGCAGCAAGAGTAGGAAGAACAAATATAAGAAAATAAATTTTTCTTTTAGGTTTTCTAAACATAATATTTTGCCTTTCCGTTCATAAAAAAGGGGGGCGGAATGCCGCCCCCCTACCGAACCTGTTAAATTAAAACAGAAATTTTACAATCAGCCGTTAGCCTTTGCATATTCTGTTTTCCAACCCTGTACAAATGCAGTCTTAACAGCATCCCAGTCGCCTGTGCCTGCTGCATACTGTGTAAGAGCTGTGCCAACACCGTTTTTCCAATCTTCACTTGGCATTGTTGTGAAGTTCCAGCTTACAGGAGTTTTGCCTGCTGCTGTGAGTTCGTTATCAATCTTAACAAATACATTGGTTGCTTCCTTAGCATTCTTGAAAGGAATTACAAATCCCATATCGTCAGCAAGAGCAGATGTACCTGTTTTGTTTGTTACACACCAGTTCAAGAATTCAAGAGTAGCTGCCTGATCGTCAGCACTTGCCTTGTTGTTTACACACCAGTAGTTCTCTGAACCTGTGCAAAGACCCTGATTAGCTTCATCGCCTACGCCGATGTAAATCGGGAGCATGCCGAGTTCGTCGTCCTTCATACCTGCCTTGGTAACTGTTGAATATTCCCAGCTGCCGTTCTGGAAGAATACTGCTTCGCCTGATGTGAACTCAGTTTCAGCGTCTGTACCTTCTTGCTTGCGAGGTCTGCAGGATCACATGTTGAATCTGTGATGTAGAGATCCCAGATGTTCTTATAGTTTTCAAGGTATTTACCCTCGATAGCGTCTGTTGATTTGATGCCCTTATCCTTGTACTCAAAGTAGATAGGAAGGTTAGCAAGGTGAGTTTTGAATCTCCAGTCAGATGAAGAATCCATACCTGCTGATGTGAACGCACCCTTAACGCCGAGCTTATCCTTATTCTTCTGGATTTCATCGGCTACAGTCTTTAACTTCTCAAAGCTGTTGATGTCTTCAATCTTCTTAACCGAAGCAAAGTCAGAATCGCAATACTTCTGGAGAAGAGTCTTGTTGTAGATAATGCCGTATGTTTCAATTACATAAGCAATACCGTAAACCTTGCCGTCCTCTTCAAGTGCATAATCCTTTGAAGTAAGCTGATTGTAAATTTCTGATGAGCTGAGGTCTGCACAATAGTCTTTCCAGTTAGCAAGACCGACAGGACCGTTAACCTGGAAGAGTGTAGGAGCGTTATCCTTGTCCATCTCTGCTGTAAGTGTTGACTCATAAGTACCCTCGGCAGCTGTCTTAACAGTTACCTCAACACCTGTTTCGTCCGTGTACTTCTTAGCAAGAGCCTGCCAATCCTTGTCCTGCTCAGGCTTAAAGTTAAGATAGTAACTTACCGTTTTTGCGTTGCCTGCTGCACTTGAATCATCTTTTGATGAACCTGATGATGAAGAACCGCCGCAGCCTGCAAGAGCAGTAGCAGTCATCATACCTGCAACTGCAAGAGCTGCAGCTCTTTTGATTGTTGATTTTTTCATAGCTTTCACCTTAATTAAAAATATTTATCCGCTAAACCCGGATATTGGCGAGAGAACAACATTCTGTGTTCTCTCTATTGCCACAATCATAACACACTATTTATGAAAATACAATAGATTTTTTTAAAAAATTTCTCTGTGATTAGTCAAAACGAAGGTATTGACCAAATGTAATTTCAAAATCAAACAAAAAACAACCGCATATTATCTGAGTTTTTTGACTTATTTGTCAAATTAGAAATATTAAAGTAACATTAAAGTTACAATATTGTAACCTGTCAAATATGGTCATTCTATTGAAAATGACAAGCGATTTGTGCTAAAATTATGTCAAATTTGTTTTTTAAGAAGGTTAATTTAGCAATTATGAAAAATTTCAATCAATCATCCCTTGCACGATTTTTCACCCGATTTCCTAAGCTGTTATTTGCGGGATTGATGTACTCAATTCCGTTTGCCGTATTTTCCGGAATATTCATTCTCATAAGCTTTCTGTCCGGATTCAACAATGTAATATTATGGAGCTTGGGTATAATTCCCGCAATGCCGTTCTATTCCGGACTTGTAATGGTAATCCGCAAAATTTCGGTTGAAAAAGAGGATGTAAATGTTTTCAAAACTTTTGTACAGGCATTTCGTGAAAATCTGAAAAAATCAATTTTCAACGGATTTGTCGCTTACCTCATAGTAGCATGTTCGTTTTTTGCAATTCTCTATTACGGAACACTTGCTCAGACAGACATCGTTTACGGCTCTGTCTTTACCATATATATAGTGTTCTCAATTGCAATGCTGATTATGCTGTTCTATGTACCTCTGCTAACAATTACCTATGACCTCAGACTCCGTGACATTTATAAAAATTCACTCCTGTTGATTTTCGGTAAAATTCTCAGAAATATTGTCGCACTTGTGCTTGTCGTAATAGTTTCATTCGCAGTATTCCTCGCAGTAATCTATGCAAAGGGTGCAATGCTTGTTGTTGCAGTTGCTCTCTCGGTAATTTTCTACCCGATGATTGCAACCTATATAATAGTATCCGTAATCGCAAAAGGCGTGCAGGAGTCTGTCGGTTACTTTACAGGTGATAATGTGCAGTATGTCCTCACGGAAGAAGAAGTTCAGCGTGAAACCGAAGCAGTCGAAAACGCAAACTCCGATGATGACTACATCTTCGTCAACGGCAGAATGATTAAAAATCCGGCTAAAACGAATACGAAAGAGTAATTTTTAAAGCACTTTGCAAAATGCAGGGTGCTTTTAGTTTTATATGCATTAGGTATATATGTGTGATTGATGTGATTGCTGCTTTTTGACTGACATTTGACTAATATTTAAGCAATATTTTACGGTAAAAATAAACAAATAAAAACCGCACCAAAGAGCCTGAAAACGGCTTTCTGATGCGGTTTTTGTTATGGAGCTGAAGAAGGGACTTGAACCCTCGACCTACTGATTACGAATCAGTTGCGCTACCAACTGCGCTACTCCAGCGTTTAATTTTTCGGTTGTTCGGCTGTAATAAAGCAAAAATACAGAACGCAGAAATTGCATAAAAACATACACACTAACTTCCGCTACATGATTATACATCAAAAATTTAAAGATTTCAATACCAAATTTGAAAAAGAGGTTTACAAAAACCGAAAGAGAGGCATAAAAGTTTTACGAATCAATAATAATAGATGCAGGTATAATTCATCAAAAAAATATTTATGAATACAAAATAATGCACAAAAATCATGCCGATTTTTGTTTAGTGAAGTGTTATCACATTTGTGGAATATTTTATTTAAAAGTATTATAATTGAATCGCAGTGCGCAAAGCGGAAATACTTTTATGTGATAGGATGTGCAGAAGATGCCCAAAAGAAAGTGCAGTAATATCGACGCTTCGGTAGGACTCAGAATGCGTTATTACAGAATTCAGTGCGGACTTACCCAACAGCAGGTTGCGGACGCATTAAAGATAAACAGAACAACTTATACAAAATATGAAACGGGAGTTTCCGAACCAAGCCACGAGCTTCTCGGAAAAATCGTTAAAATGTTCGGTATCGATTATAACGCAATTCTTGACAACAGAGATTATTTTGAAAGAAGAGTTGCCGACGGTGACATGACGCTCAATGTACTGACTCTTTCCGAAAGAGCAATTATTGCAAGATATCGCTCAATGTCTAAAGAAGATCAGAAGAAAATTTGTGAATATATTGATATGCTCTACAATGAAAAAGCAAAGAAGATTTTGTAAAAAACACTTTACTTTTGACTTTGATTGTGATAATATAAAACAGATGACCGTGTCTCGGAACAGGGAGTATGCCGTTTATCGGATTTTCACAGCCCTGCCCTGAGATGTTGGCGACTATTTTTGAAAGGTGGAATTTTTAATGCTTAAAGAAGAAAAGCAGGCTATCATGGCTGAGTACGCAACTCACGAAGGCGACACAGGTTCTCCGGAGGTTCAGATTGCTCTTCTTACAAAGAGAATCAATGACCTTACCGAGCACCTCAAGGTTCACAAGAAGGATCACCACAGCAGAAGAGGTCTTCTCAAGATGGTTGGTCAGAGAAGAAGCCTTCTCGCTTACCTCACAAAGGTAGACATTGAGAGATATCGTTCTATCATTGCAAGACTCGGTATCCGTAAGTAATTTTTTAAGTACACAAGGGCAAGCGAAAGCTTGCCCTAAATTCGATTTTCTGCGGGATTTTTATTTGCTGTTTTTTAGCGGTAAAACGATTAAATAACATATGCTTTTGTGTGTTTGTCAGTTTTGTTTAATGGTTTTATTGCTAAATCGGCGTAAAATCCGTTTGAATAAATTTGAACTTTATTTAAAATGTGAAACTTATGTTTCGGAAAGGATTTTACTAAAATGAATCGACTTATGACATTCGACAAATACAGAGTATTTGAAACAGAATTTGCCGGCAGACCTTTAAAGGTTGAAACAGGCAAGATGACACAGCTTGCAAACGGTGCGTGTCTTGTTCACTATGGCGACACAACAGTTCATGTTGCTGTTACAGCATCAGAAAAGCCAAGAGAGGGCGTTGATTTCTTCCCGCTTTCGGTTGACTATGAAGAAAAGATGTACGCAGTAGGCAAAATCCCCGGTTCTTACCTCAAGAGAGAGGGCAGACCTTCGGAAAAGGCTATCCTCACAAGCCGTGTAATCGACCGTCCTATCCGTCCTCTTTTTGACAAGAGCATGAGAAACGATGTTTCAATCGTTTGTACGGTAATGAGCGTTGATCCCGACTGTCAGCCTGAAATTGTTGCCATGATCGGTGCTTCAATTGCAATTTCAATTTCTGATGTTCCGTGGAACGGACCTATCTCGGGTTGTTCTGTAGGTATGATTGACGGTGAGTACATCATCAACCCGACAGAGGAGCAGAGAAAGGTTTCTCAGATGGCAACAACAGTTGCTTCAACGAGCACAAGAATTGCTATGATCGAGGCAGGTGCCAACTGCGTATCTGATGACGATATGTACAACGCTATTATGGCAGGTCACGAGGCTAACCAGAAGATTATCAGCTTTATTGAGGAAATCAAGGCTGAAATCGGCAAGCCTAAGTTTGAGTTTGCAAGTCTTGAACCCGACCATGATATGTTTGAGGCAATCAAGGCATTTGCAGAAGAAGATGTTAAGGTTGCTCTTGATACAGATGATAAGAGAATTCGTGACGAAAGACTCAAGCCTATCTATGAGGCAGTTCATGAAAAATTTGACGAGATTTATCCCGAAAGCGAAGCTCATTGACGAGTGCCTTTATAAGACACAGAAGTTCATTGTTCGCCGTTGGTTACTCGATGAGCAGAAGCGTGTTGACGGCAGAGGAATGGACGATATCCGTCCTCTCGCATCAGAGGTTGGCGTAATTCCGAGAGTTCACGGTTCGGGTATGTTCACAAGAGGACAGACTCAGGTTCTCACAATCGCAACACTCGGTCCTGTTTCCGACAAACAGCTTCTTGACGGCATTGACGGTGAAACAGAAAAGAGATATATCCACCACTACAACTTCCCAAGCTACTCAGTAGGCGAAACAAAACCAAGCCGTGGTCCGGCAGAAGAGAAATCGGTCACGGTGCTCTTGCAGAAAGAGCACTCGTTCCTGTAATTCCTTCGGTAGAAGAATTCCCGTATGCACTTCGCCTTGTTTCGGAAGTTCTTTCTTCAAACGGTTCAACTTCACAGGGTTCAATCTGCGGTTCAACTCTTGCTCTTATGGACGCAGGTGTTCCGATTAAGGCTCCTGTTGCAGGTATCTCATGCGGTCTTATCACAGAGGGCGACCGTTGGATGACAATGGTTGATATTCAGGGTCTTGAGGACTTCTTCGGTGATATGGACTTTAAGGTAGCAGGTACACATGACGGTATCACAGCTATTCAGATGGACCTCAAAATCAGCGGTCTTACTCCCGAAATGGTTAAAGAGGCTCTTGCCAAGACTCACAAGCTCGTAACTACATTCTTGATGAAGTAATGCTCAAGGCTATTGCAGAGCCGAGAGAAGAGCTTTCAAAGTACGCTCCCAAGATGTTCACGACAACAATTCCTGCTGACAAAATCAGCGAAGTTATCGGTAAGAGCGGTAAGGTTATCAAGGAAATTCAGGCTGAATGCGAAGTTAAGGTTGACATTGAGGAAGACGGCGAACTCGGACAGGTATTTGTTTCGGGTATTGATTCCGACAAGTGTAAGCGTGCAATCGAAATCATCAACACAATCGCTGTTGATCCTGAGCCGGGTGCAATGTACCTCGGTAAGGTTACCCGTATTATGGACTTCGGTGCTTTCGTTGAAATCGCTCCGGGTAAGGAAGGTCTTGTTCACATTTCTCAGCTTGATGTTAAGCGTACAGAGAATGTAACAGATGTTGTTAATGTAGGCGACATTATCCGTGTTAAGGTAATGGAAATTGACGATAAGGGCAGACTTAACCTTTCTCGCCGTCAGGTTCTTATTGATGTTGACGGTCTTGTTCCCGAAAATGACATTGACGCAGAAAGAGCAGCTCGTCCACGCAGACCTCACAATGACCGCAGAGGCGGCTTTAACAGAAACAACAGAAAGTAATTTTTGTAGTCTGAAATCTAATATTTTTTAATATTTATACAAACAGTCCCTTTCAATTTGCAAATGCATTGAAAGGGACTGTTTTGTTAATTGAAAATTGAAAGTGGAAAATTATGCTTTGGTGGGTAAATGTCATACACTCAAAATATTAAAAACTAAAATCAAAAGCGGTGGTCAATGCCACCGCTAAATTAATGCAATTATTTAGTTTGCATATCTTGAAAGATTATCCCAATCAATATCGTTTTCGGAAACAAAGTCACCGTTTTCCGCTTCTGTAATATCTTTATACTCCTGTTCGGTAACTTTTGTGTAGTCAGGATCCCAAGCAAGTACGAGTTTCTTAATCAATTCGTAGGCAAGTTCCTTGTCACTGTCGGGAAGCATATCAATCATTTTAGCAATTTCAGCTGTTTTCGTACTCATATACGGCAACTCCTTTCATTTATAAATATCTCCACGAGAACCTATATCCATAATATATATTATTTCATAAGTACCGTCAAGTAACCTTTTAAAAATAATACGGTATTTACCGATTCTTAATCGTTGTCTGCCGTCATCAAATCCCTGCATTAATTTTATATCACCTTTAGGAGGATTAATTTTTAACCCCTCAATTCCAATTCTGATACGATTAACTGTTGCTTTATCGGATTTTGCAAGGAACTTGAGTGCAGCTTTTGAATATTTTACTTTCATAATAACAACCCGTTTGTATTTTTCTTTAACAATATTATATCATCGCTTTTCTTTTAAATCAATAGCAAAATAATTTCATATACAATCAGACACATGAACAAAATTTGCATAGTGTTTAAATTATCCTAATTATCTTGATTTCAACTTGATAACATAGTATAATTGACTTAGCCAAAATTTCCGACAAATACGGACACAGATTTATAAAGGAGAGAATACAATGCAGGTTAAAATTTCCGATTCTATAAAATACATTGGTGTTGATGACAAGACAATCGACCTTTTTGAAAGTCAGTATCTTGTTCCCAACGGAATTTCTTACAACTCATATCTTATTGTTGACGAAAAGGTTGCAATTATGGATACGGTTGACAAGAGAAAAACTAACGAATGGCTTGAAAATCTTGACAGAGAGCTTAACGGCAGAACTCCCGATTATCTTGTAATCAGCCACCTTGAACCCGACCATGCGTCAAATATTAAGGTTGTTTCCGAGAAATATCCGTCAATGAAGCTTGTTGGTAATGCAAAGACTTTTTCAATGCTCCCACAGTTTTTTCCGGATTTTGATTTTGCCGATAAAACCGTTACAGTCAAAGAGGGTGACGAACTTGAACTCGGTTCGCACAAGCTTACATTCATAATGGCTCCTATGGTTCATTGGCCTGAGGTTATGGTTTCATATGAAAGTGCAGAAAAGGTTCTTTTCTCTGCGGACGGCTTCGGCACATTCGGCACACTTGACGCTCAGGAGGATGATTGGGCTTGCGAGGCAAGAAGATATTACTTCAATATCTGCGGTAAGTATGGTGTTCAGGTTCAGAATCTTCTCAAAAAAGCCGCAAAGCTTGATATTAGGAAAATCTGCCCGCTTCACGGTCCTGTACTTGACGAGAACCTTGGTTGGTACATCGGTCTTTACGATACATGGAGCAAATATGAGCCTGAAACCGACGGTGTGTTCATTGCGTATTGTTCGGTTCACGGCAACACAGCCAAGGCAGCCGAAAAGCTTTGTGAAATTATCAAATCAAAAACCGACAAAAAGGTTTCGATTGCAGACCTTTCACGCACAGACCTTGCCGAGGATATTGAGGACGCATTCCGTTTCAGCAGAATGGTTGTTATCGCACCGAGCTATGACGGCGGTGTGTTCCCGATAATGAACGATTTTCTGCACCACCTTAAAATCAAGGGCTACAAGAACAGAAAGGTTGCTATGGTTGAAAACGGCTCTTGGGCTCCTTCAGCCGCAAAGACAATGAGAACATATCTTGAAGAAATGAAAAATGTTGAAATTTGTCCTACTGTTGTGACAATCCGTTCTGCTATGAAAGAAGAAAATATTCCTCAGCTTGAACAACTTTCTGACGAAATTCTTGGATAATATCATAATAAATTGACATAAATGCAATAATAAAAGGATTATAAATATATATTTATAGCTTCAAATAATTACACCTAAAAGATGGCGAATTTTGTTCCGCAAAGGTTGAGATTGTTATTTTTGTAACAATTAGATAAAAATTCCAAAGGATATTTTACATCAAAGATTTAATTCCGTTGCAAATGCAATTGAATTTAAAACTCTTTTGTTGTACAATAAAGCTAAAGTTGATGCCCACGGAATAAGCATTGAAACAGATTCGTTTTTAGGTAATTTGTTTTGGAGTTTTGAAATTAGTCGTGAAAAGTTCTTTCTTCTGCCTGTATTCAATGCTTATTTCGTTCATTCATATTGATATATTCCTTCTATAACCCAATATACCCCGAAAATGACCGACGCTTGTTGTCGGTCATTTCACTTTTCGGCAAGCATTTGCTTTGCGAAGGCTTTATAACACAGCCTGTATCAATATGATTCAAGCAAGTTTTCAATTTAAAAAAATTCATAAATAATCATTTTCCGCCTTTGATTTCGATCGGAGGCGGATTGTTTTTGTCCAAATCAAAAATATTTTGCTGAAATCTTGTTTGTTATGCGTCATTTATCTTGTAGAATGCGGTTATACAGTGAAAAATATAAAGATGTACATCATTTGTTATAAGATTGTCGATTGGTAATATTGTCAGCCTTATGTTGTTAAATATCGTGAAAAATTGGTTAAGATTTTATGTGCAGATTCATTGACTTTAGCGTACTGAATTGTTATGATATATGTAATATGTGTAATGTCTGATGAAATATTGTATTCTTTTGCGGAATAGTTTATTGCTTTGTGTATAAAGCATAAGTATGCAATATCTCATGACTTTTACTGTCGTAAATCAACAACACTTTTTTCATGCAAAGCTTTTGTGTGCGTTTCAAGCTGTCCTGTTGTGCGCATAAAGCCGGGACACGGAATTTAAGGCTTGGTTTTGGCAGAACAAGGGGCATTACGAAAAACAAAAAATTAGGAGAGAAGTACATGAAGAGAGTAATCAAAAGAGCGGTTTCTTTTGTTCTTGTGTTTATGACTGTTTTCAGCGTGTTTACAATCCTGCCGAGCGAGGTTTTTCACACGGCATATGTAAAAGCGGCTGAAATGTTTTCTTCGGAAACAGGCGCAAGCACACAGGAAACCTACACAACTGATGACTTCACCTACACGCTGATCGATGAATATTCAAAGGTTCAGATTCTGAGCTACATCGGCAGTGACACAGATGTCTCATTCCGGACAGAATTGACAATAAGAAAGTAACCTCGATAGCCGACAGTGCTTTCCGTGAAAAGTCAATCACCTCCGTAGTTTTCGGACAGTATGTAGAATCAATCGGCAACTATGCGTTCTTTAGTTGTCGGTCACTTAGCAAACTCGATTTTTCAAAGAGTTCGGTTAAGACTATTGGTGACTATGCTTTTACAGTATGTAAATCACTTGAAAGCATAGAATTCCCCGATAGTTTGGAAAGTATCGGATACGGTGCTTTTTCTGCTTATACGGACGGTTATTACGGCTCATATGTAGCAAGCAGTTTGAAAAGCGTTAAATTCGGCGGCGGATTAAAATCAATTGAAAGTTATGCTTTTTATGAAAACAGAGCATTAAATACTGTGAAATTTACAGGAGATGCTCTGACAAGTATTGGATATCGGTCATTTTATAATACTGACATTACAGAACTTGATTTGTCAGGTGCAAATGCTTCTATCGGTACATATGCTTTCTATAGCTGTAATTCGCTTAGAACAGTAAAGTTGTCTGGTGTAAATACAATTGAGTCAGGTGCATTTTACGGTTGTGATGAACTTGTAAATCTTGAAATGTCGGATACTCTGACAACTATTGAGGGAAGTGCTTTTTGTAGCTGTACATCTTTAAAAACAGTCATATTTTCTGACAGTGTGACAACAATAGCTGACGGTTCTTTTACAGATTGCACAGGACTTGAATCAGTTACAATCGGAAAGGGTTGTACTTCTGTTACAGCGTCTGCTTTCACAAGGAATGTCAATCTTGTAAAATTTGATGTTTCAGAAGATAACGAAAATTACGCAAGTGTTGACGGTGTGCTTTATAATAAAGAAAAAACAGCCGTTATCTGTTATCCTAAAAGCTTATCAGGTGAATGTGTTATTCCGGACACAGTAACTTCAATTGAAAAAGCTGCTTTTGAAAATTGTAACAAGCTTACAAAGATTACTATCGGTTCCGGTGTTGAAACAGTAAACCCGTATGCGTTTAATCAATGTAATTTGCTTGCTACTGTAGTATTCAAGGACAGTGATACTGCAAATAAAAAAATCTGTGAGCGTGCATTCTATTACTGTGGTTCTCTGACAGAGGTTGACTTCGGTAATGCAGTAACTTCAATCGGGGATTATGCATTTACTATTTGCAGTAAAATTAAAAGCTTAGAGTTTCCTGACAGTCTTACAAGCATAGGTCAGTTTGCTTTTTCACCTTATACAGACAGAACGGGCGGAACATATAAGGAAAGTAATCTTGAAAGTGTAAAATTTGGTACAGGTTTAAAAACAATTGGCAACTATGCATTCTATGACGATAGAAAGATCTCAAAACTTGAATTTACAGGTGATAATCTTACTTCAATCGGTTCATATGCTTTTTATGACAATCTTGCGCTTGAAGAACTTAATTTATCAGGTGATAATGTAAGCATCGGTGATAACGCTTTTAATAATTGTAATAAATTAAAAACTGTAAATTTAAAATCAGGCATAAAGTCAATTGGAAGCTATGCTTTTCGTGATTGTACAGTACTTGATGATATTAAACTTTGTTCAGAATTGGAAACAATAGGTGCATACGCTTTTTATAATTGCGGTAATTTACAGAGTATTGAAATTCCCGACAATGTAACAAAAATAGATAATAATACATTTGAAAATTGTAGTTCGCTCAAGAGTGTGTCAATCGGTAAGAGCTGTACAACAATTTCGGCAACTGCATTCAATAATGCAACAAAACTTGAAAAAATAACTGTGTCAGCGGACAATGAAAAATATTCAAGCGTTGACGGTGCATTGCTCAATAAGGAAAAGACATCAATTATTTTGTATCCTAAGAGCAAATCGGGAGAATTTGTTATCCCCGATACGGTTACTTCAATTGCCGATCGAGCTTTTAGCAGTTGTCCTAATCTTACAAAAATTACAATCGGAGCAAATGTTGAAAGTGTAGGTGCTTATGCATTTAGCAGTTGCAGTGCATTGACCGATGTTGTATTTAAGGACAGCACAATTAAGAAAAAAGTAATTGGTCTCTATGCATTTTATAATTGTCAGGCATTGTCAAATGTTGATTTCGGTAATGCGGTAACTTCAATTGGAAGTTTTGCTTTTATGATTGATAAATCACTTGAAAGCATTGAATTTCCCGATAGCCTTGAAAGTATCGGTCGTTGTGCGTTTTCATGTTACGATTACGGAACTACCGGTTCATATTTTGCAAGTAACCTTAAAAGTGTGAAGTTTGGCAGCGGATTAAAATCAATTGCAGATTATGCTTTTTACGAAAACAGAGCATTAAATACTGTGAAATTTACAGGTGTTGCTCTGACAAGTATTGGTAGTGAAAGTTTTTGTAACATTGCCATTACAGAACTTGATTTGTCGGGTACGGACACCTCTATAGATAGAGAGGCTTTCTATAACTGCAATTCGCTTGAAACAGTCAAATTATCAGGTGTAAAAACAATCGGTCAGAATGCATTTTATAATTGCAGAAAACTTACTTCCGTTGAACTATCAGAAAATCTGACAACCATTGAAAGCGGCGCATTTCAAAGTTGTGTTGCTTTAAAAAATATTGATATTCCAAATAAGGTAACAAAGCTTAATGATAATACATTTTCAAATTGTTCATCACTAAAAAATGTATCAATCGGAAGCGGTTGTACTTCAATATCTACAACAGCATTTGATGGTACATTCTCAATTGATAGGATTACCGTTTCGGAAGACAACAAAAATTACACAGTTGTTGACGGTGTTCTTTACAACAAGGATATGACAACACTTGTGTTGTATCCCAAAAATCGTTCGGGTGAGTTTGCGGTTCCCGACACGGTTACAACTATTGCCAATTCTGCGTTTGACAGTTCTCCAAACCTTACAAAAGTAACAATCGGAAAGAATGTTAAGACAATCGGTGCGAGTGCATTCGGAGAATGTAAATCACTTAAAACGGTTATTTTTGAGGACAGCGATACCGTACAAAAAACAATATGCGACTACGCATTTTACAAATGTCCTGTATTGACAACGGTTGATTTTGGTAATGCAGTAAAATCAATCGGCAACTATGCGTTCTATAGTTGTCAGTCACTTAACAAACTCGATTTTTCAAAGAATTCGGTTAAGACTATTGGTGACTATGCTTTTACAGTATGTAAATCACTTGAAAGCATTGAATTTCCCGATAGTTTGGAAAGTATCGGATACGGTGCTTTTTCTGCTAATACAAACGGTTACAGGGGCTCGTATGTAGCAAGCAGTTTGAAAAGCGTTAAATTCGGCAGAGGATTAAAATCAATTGCAGATTATGCTTTTTACGAAAACAGACAATTAAATACTGTAAAATTTACAGGGGATGCCCTGACAAGTATTGGATATTGGTCATTTTGTAACATTGCCATTACAGAACTTGATTTGTCAGGTACGGACGCTTCTATCAATATGTATGCATTCCCGCATTGTACTTCACTTGAAACAGTAAAATTGTCAGGTGTTAAAACAATCGGTTCAAATGCATTTGATTATTGTACTTCACTTGAAAATGTAAATATTGGAAATGACGTTGAAAGAATTGCTTCAAATTCATTTTATTACAACACCAATCTTAAACAATTAGTGCTTGGTAAGGGATTAAATAGCATTGATTTAACAGCTTTCTCAGGTTACAAAGACCTCACCGTATATTGCTACGAGGGTACATACGGTCATGAGTATGCTAAGAGCATGAGCAATGTTGACATCAAGTTTATTCGTGACAATTATTATGTTGTTGACCTCAAGGCGTCGGCTGTTTCGAGCAACAGTGTGACAATTTCGTGGAAAAAGCCGAACGGCTATGACGCTATTGATCACTACATAATCTATAAAAACGGTGCAAAGTATGATGAAACAACAGATCAGACCTACACCGACATCAACCTTAAGAGCGGTGAAGAGTATGTTTACGGTGTTGTTGCCGTTGACAAAGAGGGTGTCATCTCAGAGGAAAAAACAGTCAGCGTAACTCCTGCCTGCACTTCCGTAAAGAGCATTACCCTCCCGAACAATAAAACCGATATCGGCGGTCTTAACAAAATCAAGCTTACCGCAACAATGGAAAGCAGCCTTTTAAATAGTGGGGTATGATTCTTTGAATCATGCCCCCTTTTAAGTCAAAATCTGGTGATGCAGACTTTGACCGGGTATTTAATGGAGAAGAAGGAATGAGACAACAACTTCTTGATGAACTTATGCAGATATCAGAAGAGGAAGTAAATATAAGGCAGGACAGGCAGCGATTGAGGAACAGTTATACAGCGAAGC
>ENA-OQHY01000072-OQHY01000072.1-human-gut-metagenome-genome-assembly--contig:-NODE-72-length-53088-cov-10.282189_pt1 | contig 53088 bp, 50 predicted proteins | sample MGYA00242570_ERZ504733 | MGnify/ENA primary metagenome ERZ504733 (study PRJEB26092, sample SAMD00036219) | human gut metagenome | host: Homo sapiens | study: EMG produced TPA metagenomics assembly of... | reverse complement strand
GAAAACATTCCGGGAACGGACAATACGACTGGAAATGGTACAACAGACAATAATACGGATGCCGGAAATTCCAAAAACGATGGCAATGTCGGAAAAGATATCGGGGATGTGGGAAAAGATGTCGTGGATGGTGTGAAAGATGCCGGTGATGCTGTGGCAGATGGCGTGGATGATGCAATTGACGCGGTAGATCCGGATGCAGACACAAACAATGGCGGTAAGACCAATACCGGACGTTAGACAGGATTACCTATGAAAAAAGAAACTTACGTTAAAATGACCCAGCCGTTTCGGGATGACCCGAAACGTGCGCGGGCGTTACATAGAGCAAATAAAATATTGACGGTTGTGATTTTTGTGGCATATCCATGCCTGCTTCTGTGGCTGCTGTGGCAGAAGGATATGCGGCTATATAAAGCCATCTGTGTGCCGCTGGACGGATTTATTATTGTGACGGTTGTGCGGGCCTGGATCAACCGGAAACGGCCGTATGAAATATTTGAACTGCCATCTGTGATTCCAAAAGATACGAAAGGACATTCCTGGCCGAGCCGGCATGTGTTTTCCGCGGCAGTGATTGCGTTTACGTTCTGGTTTGTGTGCCCGGCTGCGGGGATTGTATTTTTGCTTATGACAGTTGCCATTGCATGGATCCGGGTAGTTTCCGGAGTGCACTTTATCAGTGATGTAGTGGCGGGATTTCTTTTTGCTGCGTTTTTTTCTTTGTTTTTTTAGGATAAAAAGCGGGAATCCTCGGTAATTCAATTGCCGCAGATGAAAGCGCGTAACCACAGGTTACATTGGAGACTTTAACGTCTCCTCTTTTTTGAACTTTAAACAGAACACTTGTTCTTTTCTTGGAGATGTGGTATACTATGTGTATGAAGGAAAATTTAATTCATTCACGCACTTGCGTGTACAACATTAATTACCATGTGGTTTGGTCGGTAAAGTACAGGCGAAAGATTCTGAATGCGGAAGTTGAAAAGTATTTGAAAGAACATACGGCGTTATATTGAACATCAGAGTAAATCTTATTAAGGAGGAAAAGAACATGCTGCTGTCACATAAGACAGATATTCAACTGAATACAACAGAGTCTAATATCGTAGGCCATATGTGCTATGCGGCATCTAAACTCTGGAACGTGTGCAACTATGAACGCCGCAATTTCAAGGAGCTTGGAATGGCCCATTACCCTGACTGGTATGATCAGAAAGCACGGTTAAAAGGAAATATGTGGTTCAAATCCCTGCCCTCGCAGACGGCGCAGGAAGTGTGCAAGCTGGTGGATAAATCATGGAAGTCATTTTACGCACTGATAAAAAGTAAAGGCATCCAGAATCCAAAGCCGCCAAGATTTAAACAAAGCGGTATGACAATTACCTATATGCAGAATGCAATTGTACATGTATCTGGAAGCAAAAGGGTACGACTATCACTTCCGAAGCAGCTAAAGGAGTATCTGAAGCATACATATGACATCGGTGACAACTATCTGTATCTGGAAAATAAGATTTTCCAAAACACGGATGTCATCAAACAGATTAAGATATATCCACCGGATCGGAAAAACGTGTGTCAGGTTATCGTGATTTATGACGTAAAAGATGTGGAAAAAATGCAGGATAACGGACACTATTTATCAATTGATCTGGGTCTCCACAATCTGATAACCTGTTATGATTCTGCGGGCACAAGTTTTATCCTTGGAAGAAAATATCTGGAAATCTCCCAGAAATATGATAAAGAAATCGCAAGACTTGGGCATCAATGGAACAGCTGTCAGTCAGCAGGAGGGATTAAGTATCCGAAGCCATCCAAACATATGCTTAAGGTATATAAGAAAAAGCGAAACTGTATTCACGACTATCTTCATAAAGTGACCAGAGCAGTAGTGAATTATTGTAAAGCAAATGATATCCACACGGTTATTATTGGTGATATCACAAATATTCGAAGGAATAAGAATCTGGGAAAAGTGACAAATCAAAAACTTCATGCACTGCCTTATGCGAAAATATATGGAATGCTGGAGTATAAACTTGCAATGCATGGAATTACACTTGCGAAACAGACAGAAGAATATTCAAGCCAGTGTTCCCCACATGCACCACAAGTAACAAAAGAATATGCAAAGAAATGTAACAGAACCAGCAGGGGATTGTATAAGGACCAGTTGTCAGTATATAATGCGGATGCAGTAGGGGCATATAACATTATGAGAAAATATTTTGCCGGATGCGGCAAAGAGAAAAAGATATCCGTTACCGGATTATCTTCTCCCCTGATCATAAAAGTAGCTGTGTAACCCCAAAAAGGTAGCAGTAAAGGTGTCATGGACGCACCCAGAATCTGTATGGCGAAGCCATATATATCTGATGCTCGGTGATTCAATTACCGATGTAGTTCACTGTGGTTTTCACCGGCTATGCCGGAAAAATTACTGGCTTTCTTTCCGGAACTGGCGCGGTGTCATGCTGTATTTTTGTTTGAACACCCGGTTAAAATAGGAAAGATTTTCAAAACCGGATTCCGCCGCAATATCCAGAATGGAGGAGTCGGAAGTTGTCAGCAGACGCGAGGCGATTGTCAGGCGGTAGTCCCGCAGATAGTCCACGAAAGACGTTCCCATAGTTTCTTTGAAATACCGCATAAAATGAGATTCGGAAAAATCAACGGTTGCCGCGATGTCGGCAATCGTTATTTTTTGCATGTAATTATTTTCAATGTATTTTAAAACAATTTTCATTTTATCAAGCGTTTTGCGGTTACTGCCTGTCGTTAAGTTCCGGCAGCGGTTGTCTAAAATAAAGAAAAACTGGTACAACTGACTTTTGATGTACAGTTCATAGCCCTGTGGTTTGGTCTTGCTGATTTCGTCACAGGCATCAATTGGCATGATGACATCTGTGTAATAAGGATAGACAGGGGTGAAGATGGTTGGAACCGTGACTTTTCCGCTCATAAGAGGAAGAAGAAAATCGGTGGCAGTCACATCGTTCTGCCGTGGAATCAGCATACTCGGATTAAAGATGATATTTTCATATTCCATGAAGGCATCTTCCAGCTGGTCAATGGAGTGGAGCTGTCCCGGAAGAATAAGAACCAGAGTCGGACCTTTTACTTTGTATTCCCGGAAATCTACCGTAATGCGTCCCATCCCCTTTTTGATGTAGATCAGTTCCAGTTCATCGTGCCAGTGCAGCGGTACACGCGGAAAATCCAGTGGGATCGAGCATAGATATGTATTATAAGGGAAGATGATATCCCATGTGTGATGGTTTCGTGATAATTTTCATATTCAAGTATATTCATATCTTTATTTTAGCAGAATTGTCCTATGACTGTAAAGGACAAAAACGACAGAAAACGCATGAAACAGGCGAAAACACAGGATATGCAGGCACTGTGGAAATGTACCAAGACAGGTGGCACGAAATTGGTGAAATTTAACAGCTGGGGGTTATTTGAATATGAAAAATGATAGAATAGTATCAGTTTTTGCTTGAATACGACAAGAAATCAGCAGGAAAAAATCATATACTAAGTACATCAAAACAACACGAAATCTTGTGGGAGGGAAAACACATGACTTTAGCAAAAGCAGTATCTATGAAATATAACAAGACCATCGAGAAGTGCTCAAACGAGGAAATTTACTATGCACTCCTTGATATGACCAAGCAGATGGCAGAGGACAAGGTCAGCAATGAGGGAAAGAAGAAGCTGTACTACATCTCAGCAGAGTTCTTAATCGGAAAGCTTTTATCCAACAACCTGATCAACCTTGGTATTTATGACAGCGTGAAGTCCGAACTTGAGGCATCTGGAAAGAACATCGGAGAGATCGAGGAAATCGAGCTTGAGCCTTCACTCGGAAATGGTGGGCTTGGACGTCTGGCAGCCTGCTTCGTAGATTCTATTGCAACACTTGGATTAAACGGTGATGGTGTTGGATTAAATTATCACTACGGATTGTTCAAACAGGTATTTGACCACAATTTACAGAAAGAGACTCCAAACCCATGGATTACACCAGATAGCTGGCTGACAAAGACAGATGTCACTTATCCGGTACAGTTCGGTGGATTTACCGTACAGTCCAGATTATATAACATTGATGTCGTTGGTTATAACAACCGTACTACAAAGCTGCGTCTGTTCGATATCGAGACTGTTGATGAGAGCATTGTCGGAGATACGATCGATTTCAACAAAGATGACATTGCAAAGAACCTGACACTGTTCTTATATCCGGATGATTCTGATGACAAGGGACGTCTTCTTCGTGTTTACCAGCAGTATTTTATGGTAAGCAATGCTGCAAGACTGATTCTTGACGAGGCAGTAGAGAAGGGATCAAACTTACATGACCTGGCAGATTATGCAACCGTTCAGATCAATGATACCCATCCATCCATGGTAATTCCGGAGCTGATCCGTCTGTTACAGGAGAGAGGCATCCTGATGGATGAGGCAGTTTCCATCGTATCTAAGGTATGTGCATACACCAACCATACGATTCTTGCAGAGGCACTTGAGAAATGGCCAATCGGTTTCCTGGATAAGGCAGTTCCACAGCTTATGCCAATTATCCGCGAGCTGGACAACCGTGTACGTGCAAAAGTTTCCGATGAGAGCACCTACATCATCAAGGACGGACTGGTACACATGGCACACATGGATATCCATTATGGATACAGTGTCAACGGTGTTGCATACCTGCACACAGAAATCTTAAAGAATAGTGAGTTAAATAACTTCTACAAGCTTTATCCGGAGAAGTTCAACAATAAGACCAACGGTATTACCTTCCGTCGCTGGCTCATGTCCTGCAATCCAGAGCTTTCCGCAATGATCACAGACTTGATCGGTGAGGGCTGGAAGAAGGATGCCAACGAGTTAGAGAAACTTGGCAATTTCGTCAATGATGATGCGGTACTGGATCGTCTCCTTGCAGTAAAGGCTGGCAAGAAAGCAGATCTGAAGAATTATCTGAAGATGAAACAGGGATTTGAGATTGATGAGAATTCCATCTATGATATTCAGGTAAAGAGACTGCATGAGTACAAGAGACAGCAGATGAATGCTCTCTATGTCATCCACAAGTATTTCGAGATTAAGGAAGGCAAGAAGCCTGCAACTCCGATCACCGTATTCTTCGGAGCAAAGGCAGCACCGGCTTACATTATCGCAAAGGATATCATTCATCTGATTCTCTGCTTACAGCAGATCATCAACAATGATCCGGAAGTAAGTCCATACTTAAAGGTATTTATGGTAGAAAACTACAACGTAACCATGGCTGAGAAGATGATTCCTGCATGTGATATCTCCGAGCAGATTTCCCTTGCATCCAAGGAAGCATCCGGAACCGGTAACATGAAGTTTATGTTAAACGGTGCACTGACACTTGGAACCATGGACGGTGCAAACGTAGAGATCGCAGAGCTTGTTGGAAACGAGAACATCTTTACCTTTGGTGAGGATTCCCAGACCGTTATCGACCGTTATGACAGAGGCGATTACAACTCCAGAAGCTACTATGAGAAGGATTCTGAGTTAAAGAAGGCCGTAGATTTCATCGTAAGCGATACCGTAAAGGCCGTTGGATGCAGCGAGAACTTAGAGCGTCTGTACAATGAGCTGTTAAACAAAGACTGGTTTATGACATTCCCGGATTTCGAGGATTACATTGCAACCAGAGAGAAAGCGTATGCAGCATATACCGATCGTAAAGATGGGCAAAGAAAGCACTGATCAACATCAGCAAGGCTGGATTCTTCTCCTCTGACAGAACCATCGATCAGTACAACAAAGAAATCTGGAAATTATCTTAATTGAATATAGGAATACAAATAAATTGTTATTCTCCTCCTTAGATGGGAACCGGACGGATGGTCCGGTTCCTTTTTTAGCGTTTTTTGGATTGTTAAAATTTGCAAAAACAATACAAATGTATTGAAATAGAAATGATTTAGCATTATAATAAAGAAAATGAATGGAAGTGGAGGTGCTGAATATGGCTAGTACAATTCAAGTCAGGGTAGAAGATGAGTTAAAGAATAAATCAGATGCATTATTTAAAGATCTGGGTACAGACACAACAACAGCAATCAGAATGTTTTTAACACAGGCTGTTGCTACAAATGGATTTCCTTTTGAAATCAAAAGACAGGCAGAAACAAATCCATATGCACCGATGACTGAGAAAGAGATGCTTGCAAAATTGAAAAAGTCCAGAGAGCAGGGGAAGTTCGCAGATGCAGATGATGTGATTTCTGATATGAGGTCAAAGTATGGATTATAAGATTGTTTTATCAAGGGGTGCGGAGGAGGATCTTGACGGATTCGTTGCATATCTTTTGTTTGAAAAGAAAAGTGAACAGGCTGCAAGAAATTTATTAAACGATTTTGAGGCAACAAAGACAAGTTTGTCAAATGTTGCCGGAAGTCTGAAACTCTGTGATAATCCCAAACTAAGAGAGTTAGGATACTACAGAATCAATTTCCTATCGCATCGATATTTTATGTTGTATCGTATTGAAAACGATACAGTTTATGTGGATAATGTTTTTCATGAATTGCAAGATTATGAGAATAAATTAAATTAAATATTTAAAAATTCCTATCTATGGGGTATCTTTTAATTTTGAATATTATTTAGGAGATTACTCAATAGGTAGGAATTTTTATGGAAAAGAATCCAATTGCTGAATGTAATAAGATTCAAAAGAAATATTATCCAGAGTTGTTTGCTAAATTTTCTGGGGGTGAATGATCCTCGAAATCAGAGTTATATAGATTATCCAGTCAGGGTCATGCTGGGAACCATGTACTACAAATGCATAGGTGGAATTTCAAAAAGACTGCTTCTGTATCAATGACCGCTATGGAAGAATTTTGTATATGCAGGACTATGCCAGTTATGTAAAAGATGACATGATTTCCGAGCTCTGTGATCTGAGCCGGGATCTGATGTTATCCATTGATATCCTGCCCGTACCAACGGATGAGGCAGTGCGGTTTTTATCATACTGATTTTAATTGTAGTATTATCGGCGGAGCTGCTTTTATGGGGAATTTCCAGAGCGCAGAGCTCTAAGTGCAGAAGTACTGGCACATACCCCGACGATCCAGAGGTATGTCAGCAAATATGGAATCCCGGAGTATGTTGCGGTGATACAGGCAATCATGATGCAGGAAAGAGGAGGAAGGGGAACAGATCCCATGCAGTCCAGTGAGTGCCCTTATAATACCGAGTATCCCAATAGTCCGGGAGCAATTCAGGATGCAGACTATTCCATCAAGATGGGAATTCAGTATTATGCAGACTGTATCCGGGAGCCAGCTTGGAAATGAAGGCGGTCAGAAGTTCTGGTCGTGGTGGGGATTTACCCAGAGGAAGAATGGTGTGCCTGCTTTGTCAGTTGGTGTGCGGAACAGGCAGGACTACTTCAAAATGGAGCAGTACCGAGGTTTTCGTATTGTCCGGATGGAGTGGACTGGTTTCAGGCACAGGGAAAATGGCAGGCTGCCGGGAGCATCCCAACAGCAGGAAGTATTATCTTTTTTGACTGGGATCATGATGGTGTTAGTGACCATGTGGGAATCGTGGAAAGCTGTGATGGAACGACAGTCTATACGGTAGAAGGAAACTCCGGAGATGCGGTTAAGGAGAATAGTTATACGGTTCATTCAGCATCTATTATGGGATATGGAATTGTTTCAGGGATGTGAGAGTCTATATCGTAGAGGCAAAAGCATATGAGAGAATTAGTTCTTTAGTTTCGGCACATCAGCCACTACTTCATATTTCAGTGTAATACGCTGGTTCATTATTTGCTTACGTGCATATTCTGCCACAGGCAGATTTGCTGTTTGGGCATTTTCTGTGACAATATCATATTCCATATCGTTGAGACGGAGCATGATGTGATGGTTTCGTTTTAGTTCCTTCTGTTTTTGTATTAGTGAAAGGATAGAGTTGAGATAATACTGCTTTAGAAGTAAAATAGATGGTATCCTATAGACAGGATAAAATTTAAAATTATAGGGTTTGTTTTTGAAAATGGTGCAAATAAGCACTTTATAACAGGAGATAGATATTTATGAAATATATTTTATTAGTTGAGGATGACCTGAGTTTAATAAGCGGATTGTCTTTTGCAGTGAAAAAAGCGGGATATGGACTGGATATTGCACACACCAAAAGTGAAGCGGATGAGATATGGGAGGATGGAAAATACGATTTAGTGATTTTGGACGTATCTCTGCCAGATGGTTCTGGATTTGATATATGTAAAAGCATCCGGGAAATATCGAAAGTACCGATTATGTTCTTGACTGCAAGGGATGAAGAAACAGATGTTATCATGGGACTGGACATCGGCGGTGATGATTATATTACGAAGCCGTTCAAACTGGCTGTGTTCATATCGAGAATCAATGCCTGATCCGTAGAAGTGATAACTTTAATCAGGCAGATGTGGAGTTGAGTTCCGGTGGTATTACTATCCAGCTCTTAAAGCGAGAGGTATATAAGAATAATGAGAAAATCGACTTGACAGCGAATGAATATAAACTTCTGTGCCTGTTGATGGAAAACTCAGGACAGGTGCTTTCTCCGGAACAGATTTTGGGGAAACTCTGGGACTGCAACGAAGATTATGTGGACAGCAATACACTGACGGTCTACATCCGCAGGTTGCGTACCAAAATTGAGGATAATCCGGGAAAACCAGAACGGATTGTGACGGTACGTCGCATGGGTTATAAATGGAATTCGGTGGAGTGAGGTGAAGTGTAAGTGAAGATACTGGTAAACAAGAAAATCAAGAGTTTGTTCTGTAAAATAACGGCTTGTATTATGCTGTTTACTTTGTCGGCTACGCTGCTTACTATTTTTGAGATAAGACCTACGGTGTTAGTTATCTTCTTGTGCATGATTGGAATGGGAATTGCTATTGTCGTTTTCTGCTATGGTTATTTTAAGGAACAGAACGAGATTATGGAAACAGCGGTGGCACAGATTACAGAATATATTTCCGGAAACCATAAGGCCCGCATTGACTGTGATGAGGAAGGAGAGGTGTATCGTTTTTTCCATGAGGTAAATTCTTTGGCGGCTATTCTAAATGCACATATAGAGCAGGAACGCAGATCAAAACAATTTTTAAAAAATACGATATCTGATATTTCCCATCAGTTAAAGACGCCACTGGCTGCATTAAATATCTACAATGGACTTTTGCAGGATGAGACCGCTGATATGCCAGAAATTCAAGAGTTCGCATTGTTATCAGAGAAAGAACTTGATCGATAGATACACTGGTGCAGAATCTTTTGAAGATTACAAAGCTGGACGCAGGCTCTATTGTGTTGGAGAAAAAGCCAGAAAATGTGGCAGAGATGATGAAGGATGTAGAACTACATTTTGCGTATCGTGTTGAGCAGGAGCAAAAAGAATTGTTACTATCTGGAAGAGAAGATGTTTTGCTGTGTTGCGACCGTGACTGGATGCTGGAGACGGTGGATAATATTGTAAAAAATGCATTGGATCATACAGAAAACGGAGATACCGTGGAGATCAAGTGGCAGAAGTCTGCTTCGATGGTTCAGATTCAGATAAAAGATAATGGATGTGGTATCCATCCAGAAGATATTCACCACATTTTCAAACGGTTTTACCGGAGTCGTTTTTCTAAGGATAAGCAGGGATTAGGGCTTGGTCTTCCTCTTGCAAAGATGATTATTGAAGCACATAACGGTACGATAGAGGTAACTAGTGAACTTCAAAAAGGAACCACGTTTACACTCAATTTCTTAAATCCTACAAAATTGTAGGCTAAGAGTCATGTTACTGTAGGATTTGGGTGGTATGCTTTCTATAATAATCAAAGAAAGAGGTGCATAGTATATGGATTTATTAGAAGTTCAGTCTATTTCAAAAACTTATGGCAGCGGAGAGGCAGCCGTACACGCTTTGAAAAATGTTAGTTTTTCCGTACCAAAGGGAGAATATGTGGCGATTGTCGGGGAATCCGGTTCCGGCAAGAGTACGCTCCTTAATATGATTGGGGCACTGGATAATCCCACATCAGGCAAAGTATTGATTGAAGGCAAGGATATTTTTGCGATGAAAGAGAGTAAGCGGACCATTTTTCGCAGGCGGAATATAGGATTTATTTTTCAGGCATTTAATTTGATACCAGAATTGACGGTGGAACAGAATATTATTTTCCCGATACTGTTGGACTATCAAAAACCAAATCAAAAGTATCTGGAAGAATTGCTTGAGGTACTGAATTTAAAAGAACGCCGTAACCATTTGCCGGGCCAGTTATCTGGGGGACAGCAGCAGAGAGTAGCAATTGGACGTGCACTAATCACGCGCCCTTCGCTGATTCTTGCTGACGAGCCAACAGGAAATTTGGATTCACAGAATAGCAGCGAGGTAATTGCTTTATTAAAAAATGCGTCAAAGAGGTATGCACAGACGATTATTATGATTACCCATAATCGAAGCATTGCACAGTCAGCAGACAGGGTATTGCAGGTATCGGATGGCGTACTGACCGATATGGGGAGGTGCAGTGAATGAAAAGCTATTTAAGCCTCGTGCCTATTTCGTCAAAGGTACATGGACGACAGAGCCGAATGACACGTATTTGTATTATTCTTGCAGTGTTTTTAGTGACTTCAATCTTTTCGATGGCAGAGATGTGGAATGAATCTGAACTGACAGCAATGCGTAGAAATCATGGAGATTGGCATATTGCTCTACAGAATCTTCCGGAGGAAAAAGTACAACAGATTATGAAAAATTCTGACATTGCATTTTCTTCATGGTATGATGAGATTAATGCAGACACGGATCAGGGCTATTATATAGGTGGTAAAAATGTAGTTTTATATGGTATCGAAGAGAGATATGTTACAGACATTATGAATTATCCATCTGAGGGCTCTTATCCGCAGACGGAAAGCGAAGTAGCCCTCAGTATGGACGCAAAAGAACTTTTTGGCAGTAAAATTGGGGATCGGGTTATCTTAAAGACACCTGAGGGCGATTTTGAATATACCATTTCCGGTTTTTATGAGGATGATAAGGAGTTCAATGATATGATTCAGGGATGTTGTGTGTATATGAACAGGACTTCCTTTGATGAAATCTGTAGCACAAATGGGGTGGAGGAGGATTCGCAGTTTTATATTCGGTTTCAAAAAGAAAATGGATTAAAGAAAACGATTGAAAATTTGAAAGTGCAATATCACCTTACAGATGAACAGGTCAGTGAAAATACAGCCGTATTGGGATTTTTGGGAGCCAGTAGCAGTGAAACATTTAATTGGCTTTATCCGCTGGTGGCAGTTTGTCTGGTAATCATATTGGCGGCAGGAGTTTTAATGGTTTCGGGCTGTATGAACAGCAATGTGGCACAGCGGACAAAGTTTTTTGGTATGATGCGTTGCATCGGGGCAAGCCAACAGCAGATTTTACGTTTCGTAAGATTTGAAGCTCTAAATTGGTGTAAAACGGCGATACCAATTGGATGTGTGCTTGGAACGGTGATTTGTTGGATGTTTTGTGCGATTCTGCGGTTTTTTGTAAAGGGCGAGTGGGCAGACATGCCGCTTTTTGCAGTTAGTCCGGGAGGTATCCTCTGCGGAGCTATGGTCGGCATAGTCACTGTTCTGATTGCAGCCCATTCCCCTGCAAAGCAGGCGGCGAAAGTTTCTCCAGTGGCGGCAGTATCGGGAAATGCGGGAGAAACAAAAAAGCTTGTTCGTGCGGCCAATACGAGGCTTTTTAAGGTGGAAACGTCTCTTGGAGTTTACCATGCGACAGGGAGAAAAAAGAATTTATTCTTGATGACAGGTTCTTTTGCCCTTACAATCGTGCTGTTCCTGACATTTTCTGCCTGCCTTGATGTGGTAAATAAGCTTCTCCCATCAGCAGTGAGCAAATTTACACCGGATATTACGATTGCAAGTGAGAATGATACAAATTCCATAGACGGGAATCTTTTGAAAGAAATTGAACAAATTGAGGGCGTGGACTGGGCTTTTGGTTTTGGGCTGTATGCATCATATCCTGTAGAGATAAATGGAAATGAGGGTACTATTGATTTGTTTTCCCACGATAAGGCATTGCTTGACAAGTTCAAAAATTCGGTAGTCAGTGGTGATATAGAGAAGGTATATGGAGACGGAAACTATGCGATGGCGGTATATAATCAAAGCAATCATTTAAGTGTCGGGGACAAAATAAAAATCGGAAATCAAGAACTTGAGATTGCCTGCGTCGCATCCGAAGGAATAGGAAGTGTCAGTAACGCACCGACTGTGGTATGCTCAGAGGAGACATTTACCCGTCTGACAGGAGACTGTGGTTTCGTTACAATAGGAGTCGTATTGAAAAAAGATGTATCCGAAACCGCAGTAAAGAAAATCGCTAATCTGGCAAACGGAAATCTCTTTTCAGATAATCGGGAAGTGAATAGTGAAAACAGTGGTTCCTATTGGGTGTTCCGAATTGCAGCATATGGTTTCTTAACAATTATTTCCTTGATAACCGTGTTGAATATTATGAATAGTATTTCCATGGGCGTGTCTGCAAGAGTGAGCAATATGGGGCAATGCGTGCTGCGGGATGGAAAACCGCCAGGTCACAAAGATGATAACAGCAGAAGCTGTTACATACGCTGTCTGCGGAATGATTGTAGGAATTGTATTTGGGCTTATGTTACATTATTTGATTTATGCGAAAATTGTCATTACTCATTTTGGCGGCAGTTGGAATATTCCATTTAGCACCATTGGAATTGTATTTTTGTTGGTTACATTTTCATGTATTATTTCGGTTCATGGACCGGCAAAACGTATGAGAAACATGGCAATCACAGATACAATTAATGATTTGTGATTGAAAGGCTGGTTAAAAACTGTGGTACAGCGGACAAGAAAATCTGCTGTACCACAAAATGTTTTACACATCAAATTTAGAATGAGAGAATGGAGTATTTTGTCTTGGAAAGTATGGTGAAAAAGAGAATTACTCAGGAATACATCAAAAGAATTGAAAAGGAATAACAATTTAAGCTGTGCGAAGAAGAGATGCGATTTGAAAAAGATGGCATCTTTTTTTTATATTTATATGTGGATAGAAATAAGCCTCAGTAATCATGATTATAGGAAAAAAGTGGACGTTGCTAAAAGAGAAATGAAGAAGATAAAGGAGTATGCAGAACGAGGATACACTCATGCGGTGGCACTTGATTTGTCGAAATACTTTGATACACTCAACCACGAAAAGCTCCTAAATCTGTTACGTAGAGATATAAAAGATGAAAGAGTGATACAGTGGATTAAGAGATATCTGAAAAGTGGTGTTATGGAGAACGGAGTAGTCATGGAAACAGAAGAAGGTTCGCCACAGGGTGGAAATATCTCGCCATTGTTAGCGAACATCTATCTGAATGAGTTCGACCAAGAGTATGAGAAACGCGGAGTTAAATTTGTCAGATATGCAGATGATATCGTTCTTCTTGCAAAGAGTGACAGAGCCGCAAAACGATTACTTGAAACAAGCACGAAATATCTTGAAGGAACACTGAAATTAAAGGTGAACCAAGAGAAAAGTCGAGTGGTCAGTGTAAGAGTATATGCGAGGGTGGCTGAATTATTATGGGGTTGCAGATATGAAGAAGAAAATAGATGATTTAAATAAATGGCTATATCACAGAATCCGTATGTGCATCTGGAAACAATGGAAGAAACCGAAGACAAAGATAAGAAATCTGCTAAAGATGGGAGTACCAAAGGACTTGGCATGGCAAGCAGGAAACAGTCGCAGAGGATATTGGTTTGTGACTCATACGATAGCGGTCAATTTAGCAATGACAAAAGAAAGACTGATAAACAGTGGCTTTTATGATTTAGCCACCGCCTATCAGTCTGTGCACGTCAACTATTGAAAGCGCCGTGTACCGAACGGTACGCACGGTGCTGTGAGAGGACGGGAGTTAGTCACTCCCTCCCTCCTACTCGATTAAATTACGGCATTGTCGTCTAATCATTCTTCAATGGAACCAAATATTATCTTTGTAACAGAAACGCTCTTGGGTGCTGACATATTTTTTACTGGAAAATAAGAGGAAAATTAGCTATAATCGTAGTAAGAGCTAGGGGAGAAGAAACAACAGGAATATATAATGTGCGAAGGAGGAACGCTATGAAATGGAAAGGGCGAAGACTGCTTGCCATGGCACTTACCGGTATCTTGCTTGCAGGATGCGGGGCAGCCGGACAGGTCGATGATTATGCAACAAATGAGGGAAGTACACAGGAGGCTTCCACCAAAACAACGGGAACTGAAAGCGGAGGGATTTCAAAGGACAAGATCAAGGTAGGGGTTTTGCACTTATCGGATCCGGCAGAAGGCAGTGGATATACCTATACACATGATCTTGGCATTCAGGCAATGCAGCAGAATCTTGGATTATCAGATGAACAGATTGACAGAAAAATAAATGTTGATGATTCGGATAAAGAGGCAACCGAAAAAGCGATTCAGGAGTGTGTGGATGATGGATGCAATATTATTTTTACCACCAGCTGGGGATATATGGATGCCACGGAGGGGATGGCGGAAAAATATCCGGATATATATTTTGCACATGGAACCGGATATAAGAGCAACGGCAAAAACTTTGTCAATTATTTCGGGCGGATCTATCAGGCAAGATATTTAAGTGGAATCGTTGCCGGAATGAATACCAAAACCAATAAGCTGGGCTATGTGGCAGCGATGGATTCCTCCAATTCCGAAGTCACCGGAGGCATTGATGCCTTTGCACTTGGGGTGTATTCCGTGAATCCGGAAGCAAAAGTCTATGTAAAAGTCACGAACAGCTGGTTTGACCCGGATGCGGAGAAAGCAGCAGCACAAACCCTGTTAAATATGGGCTGTGATGTGGTCACGCAGCACTGTGATACAGAATATCCACAGACAATGGCACAGGAAAAAGGGGTGTATGGTATCGGGTACAATTCTGATATGAGCAAAAATGCTCCGGATGCCTGCCTGTGCAGCGTGATCTGGAACTGGGGTGCTTATTATACAGCAGCGGTGCAGAGTGTGATTGACGGTACTTGGGATGGAAGCAATTATTATGGCGGTATGAATGAAAATCTGGTAGGTATTACGTCACTTGCTGATTTTTGCACGGATGGAACACAGGAGGCTGTGGATACTGCAAAAGAAGATATTTTATCCGGAAAAAACGGTGTGTTTGACGGTGTGATTGAAACAAATACCGGAGAAACGGTTGGTGAAGAAGGAAAGACACTGGATGATGCCACAATTACAGGTGGAATCAACTGGTATTTTAAAACCGTTGAAGTGGTAGAATAGGGGGCATATATGAGTATACGAAAGAAAATTCTTGCAACCAGCATAGGACCGGTGCTGGTATTAGGGGTAATTACCTGCTTTTTATGCTTACGATGGTTAAAAGCTCCCTGATGGATGAGGTACAGGATGCATTAAAAGGTACCGCGGCAGCCACCCTTGCCGCCTATGACCAGAATACCGGGGATTATCTGGAAAGTACCAATGGGGATATCTGGAAAGGAAGTTATAATATATCAAAGTCGGAGAGCCTTGTGGACCGGATCAAAGAGAATACCGGTATGGATGTAACCTTTTTTTATGGAAACAAAAGGATTATGACATCTGCACTGGATAAAAAAGGAAACCGTATCCTTGGTTCAGAAGCCGGGGAGCGTGTGGTGAAACAGGTGATCAAAGGGAAAAAGCCGTTTTTCAGTACAAATGTTTCACTCGATGGGACGAGAAATTATGGATATTTTATTCCGGTGTATCAGAATGGAACGACAGATCAGGTTATCGGTATGGTGTTTGTCGGAACCAATAAGGCACAAAAAGATGCAATTGTCAATAAAATCCTTGGAAGTATTATGATGGCATTGCTGGTAGTGATGTTTTTGTGCATTGTTACGGCGATGCTCATGGCAGCCTCTATCAGTAAAAATATCAAAAACAGTGTTGCTGTTGTAGGAAAACTTGCAGATGGTGATTTAAATGTGTGGGTAGATGAAAAACTTCTGAAGCGAAAGGATGAGATCGGTGATCTGTCCCGCGGAACCATGACATTAAGGGATGCCATGAAGTCCGTAATCCGGGATATTTCAGAAAATGCAAAGAAGCTGCTTTCAACGTCACAGATTCTGGGTACGGCGGCGGACAATACCAATGGTACAATGTCACAGGTACAGCAGGCGGTCAGCCTTGTAGTGGATAATTCCAGTGAGCAGGCGAAAAATTCGAGAAATACTTCGGATCATATGAAAATTATGGGCGAGAATATCACGGAAACTACAGCAGAGGTACAAAATCTGGATCAAAATGCCACATTTATGCATTCCTCCAGCGAAAATGCTTCCGCAACGCTGGAAAAACTCTGTGGGATCAATGAACAGGTGGAGCAGATGCTGTCACAGGTTCAGCAGCAGACCAACCGGACAAACGATTCTGTACAGAAGATCCAGCAGGCCACAACCATCATTTCCTCCATTGCAGAGGAAACCAATCTGTTGAGCCTGAATGCCTCTATTGAAGCTGCCCGGGCGGGAGAAAGCGGCCGCGGATTTGCTGTGGTGGCAGGACAGATTAAAAAACTTGCAGAGCAATCGGATCAGTCGAGCCAGGAAATTGAGCAGATAGCGTCAACGCTGATCAGGGATTCTTCCCTTGCTGTGGAAAGTATGCAGAGCATGCAGCAGATTATTACCAGCCAGAGTGAGAGCATGGCAGAAACGCAGAATATTGTAAAAGAAGTGCTGGGTGAGATTGGAAATTCCATGCAGAGTATCCGACAGATCAAAGCAAGTACCCAGAGACTGGAAGATTCCAGAAATGAAGTTGTTCAGGCAGTTGGGGAATTGTCCGGAATTGCGGAAGAAAATGTGGAAAGCACGAAAAAAACCTACGATGGAACACAGGAAGTTGTCGAAACGTTCCAGCAGGTATATGTAAGTGCCGAGCAGCTGCGTGAGATTTCTGATAAACTGGTAAAAGGAATTGGGTATTTTCATATTTAAAAGAAACACAGAGTGTCGGAAAATTCCGGCACTCTTTTTATGTCATGAATCTGGTATAAATCCTGTGATTCTGATATTCATAAATTTGTGAATCCGTTACAATAGGGTAAAAGGCTTGAAAATTGAAAGGTTGGAGGTTTCACATGAATTTTGGATATTTTGATGATGAGAAAAGAGAGTATGTAATCACACGCCCGGATACACCGCGCCGTGGGCGAATTATCTGGGGTCACCGGAGTATGGTGCGCTGATTTCAAATAATGCAGGAGGATACAGTTTTGCCAGATCTGGTGCAAACGGAAGAATCCTGCGTTATATTTTTAACCAATTTGATCAGCCGGGACGCTATATTTATCTGCGGGATAATGAGAGCAAAGACTACTGGTCTGCATCCTGGCAGCCGGTAGGAAAAGATCTGGAAAGTTATAAAAGTGAGTGTCATCATGGAACAGCATACACAAAGATGCTTGCAGATTACAGTGGAATCCATTCTGAAGTATGTTATTATGTGCCGTTGAATCAGACATATGAGGTCTGGCATCTGAAAGTGACCAATGCGTCAGCGTGTGAAAGAAACCTGACCATCACCGGTTATGCGGAATTTACCAATAACAATAATTATGAACAGGATCAGGTAAATCTGCAGTATTCCCAGTTCATCACGAGTACGGTATTTGAGACAAACCGTATCCGGCATATTATTCACGGTAATCTGGACTGGGTGAAAGAAGGAGAGGAAGTGGATAACAAGCTTGCAATCTCCCGTTTCTTTGCACTGACCGGTGCACCGGTGGACAGTTATTGTGGAGATAAAGAATCGTTTCTTGGACGCTATCACGGATATCATAATCCGGTGGGGGTGGAAAACGGAAAATTATCCGGGGAAATGTGCTACAACGAAAACGGGTGCGGAGCACTGGCAGCTCAGATGCTTCTGAAACCGGGAGAAACAAAGGAAATTGCATTTCTTGTCGGAATGAAAGAACATGAGGAAGCAGAAACAATCTGTAACCGCTATGCAGATGTGGCAGCACAGTGTGAGACGGAACTGAAAGAACTGACGGGCTACTGGCATGAAAAACTGGAACATTTTCAGGTACATACACCAAGTAGCGAATTTGATACCATGATCAATACCTGGAATGCATACAATTGTTTTATGACATTCATCTGGTCACGTGCGGCGTCGTTTTTCTACTGTGGTCTGCGAAACGGTTACGGATATCGCGATACCGTGCAGGATATTCAGGGTGTGATTCATCTTGCACCGGAGATGGCACTCGAAAAGATCCGGTTTATGCTTTCGGCACAGGTGGATAACGGAGGAGGACTTCCGCTTGTCAAATTTACACACAATGCCGGACATGAGGATACGCCGGATGATGCTTCCTATGTACAGGAAACCGGGCATCCGGCATATCGTGCGGATGATGCTCTGTGGCTGTTTCCAACAGTATATAAATATATTGCGGAGTCCGGAAATCTGGCATTTATCGATGAAGTGATTCCGTTTGCCAATAAAGATGAAGCCACTGTATACGAGCACTTGAAGAGAGCACTTGCGTTTTCTGTGAATCATCTGGGACCGCACGGACTTCCGGCAGGACTTTATGCGGACTGGAATGACTGTCTGCGTCTGGGCAAAAATGGAGAGTCCTCGTTTGTTGCACTGCAGTTTTATTATGCAATGACGATTTTAAAACAGTTTGCCGCATACAAAGAAGATCAGGCATATATGGATTATCTGGAAGAAGAACAGAAAAAACTTGGAACATTAATTAACAATCTCTGCTGGAATGAGGATCGTTTTATCCGTGGATTTACGGAAGCCGGAGAGGTGATTGGAAAACGCACGGATCCGGAAGCAAATATGTGGCTGAATCCACAGAGCTGGGCTGTGATCAGTGGACTGGCAACAAAGCAGCAGGCAGAACTTTCCATGGAAAATGTAAGAAAGCGGTTAAACACAGAGTATGGAGCGATTCTGATGGACCCACCATATCACCTGCATGCATTTGACGGAGCACTGGCTGTGATTTACAATCCCGGTACAAAAGAAAATGCCGGTATCTTTTCCCAGTCGCAGGATGGCTGATTCTGGCAGAAGCATTGCTGGGGCATGGGGATCAGGCATTTACCTATTTTATGGAAAATGCACCGTCTGCACAGAACGATCGTGCTGAGATCCGGAAACTGGAGCCATACTGTTATGGACAGTTTACGGAAGGAAAAGACAGCCCGCATTTTGGTCGTTCCCATGTGCACTGGCTGACCGGAACTGCTTCCACTGTAATGGTAGGATGTGTGGAAGGAATCCTTGGCATGCGTCCGGACTTTGGAGGACTTCGTATTGCACCATCATTCCGGCGGACTGGGATCAGTTTACCATTGAGAAGGATTTCCGGGGAAAACATCTTCATATTGTGGTAGAAAATCCAGAGCATGTACAGAGTGGATGCAAAGCGTTGTACGTGAATGAGGAAAAGATGGAAGACAACTACATTCCGGTAGAAAAAATGACCGATCAGACGAAGGTACGCCTTGTGATGGCATAGAAAGGAGAAGTTATGAAAAACGATATGCAGTTTACAGGAAAAAACGGAGAATTTCAAATCCGTCATATGGTTGAAAAAACACAGCTCAATTTTCCGGTGGCAAATGAAGAGGGAATCAAAAGCAGCGTGACGCAGACCTTCGGCGGCGATTGTAAGTTGGATCAGAACCATTTTCTGCTGGAACCGGTGAGCATCGAAAATCTGCACAATAACAGAAGTACCCGCAATGTCTGGTGTACAATCAACCGGAAGGAACATGTGTCACTGACCGGAGTTTCGGCGCAGGCAGAATATGCACATTTCCTTGGAAAAGAGGATGAAGTGACATTCGATGCCGGATTTATGTGGCAGGAGACGAAGCGGGAATTAAAAGAACAGAAAATCGAGGCAGCCGTGCGGATCTTTGCTCCGCTTGGAGTACCGGCAGAATTGATGCAGGTGCGCGTTACCAATAAATCGGATATGGATATGTGTGTGCGCGTGACTTCTGCTATCCCAATTTACGGCAGAAGCGCGGATAATCTGCGCGATCACCGCCATGTAACTTCCCTGCTTCACCGGATCCGTACTACCGGACGCGGCGTGATCTGTAAACCGGTATTGTCATTTGATGAACGCGGACATACAAAAAATCATATGATTTATTTGAGATGGGCAGTCAGGGAGATGGAACAAAACCGGAATCGTTCTTCCCAACGGTGGAATCGTTTATCGGAGAAACCGGAACATTTCTGGCACCGGATGCGCTTAAAAATAAAGGAAAAGGCTGTCCGGCCGGTTGTACCGTGGATGGAAAAGAAGCAATGGGGGCGATGGCATTTCCGGAGATTACCCTTGCAGCAGGAGCACATGTCGATTATATTCTGCTTGGTGGCATGACAGAGGATCCAAAGCTGGCAGAACAGGCAGCAGAAATGTTTTGCACGACCAAACAGGCAGATGCTGCCTTTGAACAGGCAAAAAATTACTGGAATGGGCTGGTCAATATTTCCTTTGAAACCGGAAACCCCAAAGAAGACAGTTATCTGAAATGGATCTGTTTCCAGCCGGTTCTTCGCAGAATCTACGGATGTTCGTTTTTGCCGTACCATGATTATGGCAGAGGCGGCAGGGGCTGGCGTGATCTGTGGCAGGATTGTCTCTCCCTTCTGATTCTCGACCCGAAGGAAGTTCGCTCCATGATTTTAAACAGCTTTGCGGGTGTCCGTTTTGACGGGACCAATGCGACAATTATCGGGGATAAGCCGGGAGAATTTGTTGCAGACCGCAACAATATTACAAGAGTCTGGATGGATCATGCGTACTGGCCGTTTGTTACCACAAAATTGTATCTGAACCAGACGGGAGATCTGGATATTCTGGATCAGAAAGTGGCGTATTTTAAGGATCCGCAGGCAAAGCGTGGAACTGCCGGGGACGCAGAGTGGACACCGGCATATGGGATGCGCCAGAAAGATGTAAATGGCAATATTTACGAGGGCACGGTTTTAGAACATCTGCTTTTGCAGAATCTGTGCGCTTTCTACGAGGCGGGAGAACATGGAATGATGCGTCTTCGCGGTGCTGACTGGAATGATGCACTGGATATGGCAGCGGAAAAAGGAGAAAGCGTGGCTTTTACCTGTGCGTATATCGGAAATCTCCGTGATTTGGCAGATACCCTTGAAAAATACGAAGCGGCAAGCGGAAAGAAAGAGATTACACTGGCAAAAGAGATGGAAATTCTGATCAGACAGGACCGCACATCGTATGATTCGGCAGAAAAACGGAATGTTGTTTTAAACAATTATGTGAGTCAGTGTGTGCATAATATTTCTGGAGAACAGATTTCTGTGGATATCAGTACTCTGGTGCAGAATCTGCGGGAGCGTGCTGACTGGTATACCGGATTGATCCGTACGCAGGAATGGGTAACGGATGAAAACGGAAATGGCTGGTTTAACGGATATTATGATAATCACGGCAGACCGGTGGAAGGCAAAAGGATAATCATGTCCGCATGATGCTGACCGGTCAGGTATTTTCTGTTATGGGAAATGTCGCAGATGATGCACAGACCGCTGCGATTACAAAAAGTGCAGACCTGTATCTGTATAAAAAAGAGGTGGGAGGCTACCGGCTGAACACGGATTTTAAGGAAGAAAAATTTGATCTGGGACGAATGTTTGGATTTGCTTATGGCGAAAAAGAAAATGGTGCGGTTTTTTCCCATATGACGGTGATGTATGCAAATGCATTGTATCAGAGAGGTTTTGTAAAGGAAGGATATAGGGCATTGTACACTCTGCTCGAACAGGCCATGAACACACCGGTGAGCCTGATGTATCCGGGAATTCCGGAATATTTTGACGCGGACGGAAAAGGCAAATATCCGTATCTGACCGGGGCAGCCAGCTGGTATATGATGACAATGGTTACACAGATTTTTGGATTCCGCGGAGAATGGGGAGATCTGGTACTAGAACCCAAAATTCTGTTGCGGCAGTTTGACGAAAGTGGCAATTATTCGGCACAGTTCCCATTCCGTGGACAGACATACGCAGTGGTTTACCAGAATCCACAAAAGAAAGAATATGGGGATTACCGGATCACGGAAGTATGGCTGGATGGTCAGCGGTATGCCGGAGAAACAAATACAGGCATCTGCATTCCGTTTGCCGTACTTGAAGGAAAAGAAAACCATACACTTCGGATTGTTCTGGGATAGCAGAATTTTACCATGTGCTTTTGTACTTGGAACTGCGGTATTGTTTTGGGGTCATACCGACAAAGTGCTGGAATGTCTGGATAAAATGACTCTGGGAAGAAAATGATAAATAGTTTGCAATCTGAATGTAGGTAAAATCGGAAAAGCGCAGAAGATTCTGCGCTTTTTCGATTTTTTCGCGGATATAATCACTGATCGACACACCGAGGTTCTGCTTAAACAACCGGGACAGATAGCTGGCAGACAAATTGGTGTAGACCGCAAGATCTTCCACGGTGATTCTTGCACTGATGTGGGCATAGATATAATCAATACACTGTGCAACCGGTTTGGATAATGCGGCATTCTTCTGCAGAAGGCGCATTTTTCCAGTGAAGTCAAGAGCCATCTCATGATGCAGATCTGATATTTCCTGAATGGTGCTGCAGGCATCCATGTGAATAATGTAAAAGTCGCTCAGACGGTAGGCCTGCTCTGTTTCCATGCCGCCGTCAATGCAATACCGTGTGACCAGTGCAACGGTAACAACAAAATGATATTTTAAGTTTGTCAGGGGATTTTTGGAAAGAATTCCCATGCCTTCGGGATTGGTAAACGCTTCTTCCTTTAAATTTTTACTGACTGCTTCGATGTTTCCGTCTTTTACGGCTTCAAAAAAGGAATATTCCTCGGAAAGCGCACGATGATGGATTTCGTATTCGCTGTCTTCGATTTCTTTTTTGCTCCATTGATTTTTCAGCATGACAAGACCTCCTGTTTATATCTGTAGATTATGTCATGAATCTGATATATTTGCAAGCATTTTTGTATCAGAACCCATTGGAAAACTCTATAATAAAACCATGCTTAAGGCAGAAAAGAAAAGGAGGAAATTTACTATGAAAAAGAAAGCAGTCAGTGCATTATTATGTGCAACCATGGTAGCAGGAATGCTTGCAGGTTGCGGAAAAGGAAGTGATTCCGGTACACCGTCAGATACATCCAAGGGGGATGCGTCAAACGCAACAGAAAGTGCTTCATCAAATCTGAAAGATGATGGAAAGGTATTAAATATTTACTGCTGGAACGAGGAGTTCAAGAGCCGTATTACCGCACACTATCCGGATTACAAGGAAGTGGATGCAACACACGGAAAAATCGGAGATGTGGATGTTGTATGGAACATCACACCGAGTGATGACAATGCATATCAGAACAACCTGGATGCAGCACTGTTAAATCAGCAGGATGCTCCGGCAGATGACAAGATTGATATTTTTCTGGTAGAAGCAGACAACGCATTAAAGTATGTAGATACGGATTACACAGCACCGGTAAAAGATCTTGGAATTACCGATGCGGATCTTTCCAAGCAGTACCAGTATACAAAGGATATCGTAACCGATTCCAAGGGAGTGTTAAAAGGAGTTTCATGGCAGGGATGTCCAGGTGTTCTTTTCTATAACAGAGAGGCTGCAAAGGATGTACTGGGAACCGATGATCCGGATGAAGTACAGAATTATGTATGTGACTGGGATACTTTCAATGATACTGCTGCAAAAATGCAGGCAAAAGGTTACAAGATGATTTCATCTGTAAATGATACATACCGTGTATACTCCAACAATGTCTCAAGCAAGTGGGTAGAAGACGGAAAAGTACAGGTAGATGACAATATCATGAAATGGGTGGACGATTCCAAGAAACTTGTAGATGCAAAAGAGGCAGGAACCTTTGATATGTGGTCCGATGACTGGTCAAAGGGATTCTATCCGGACGGAAAAGTATTCTGCTACTTTGGACCGGCATGGCTTGTAAACTTCTCTATGGCAGCTGATACCGAAGGATCTATCGGTTACAACGGCGGATGGGGTGCAGCCCAGGGACCACAGGGATTCTTCTGGGGCGGTACATGGATCTGCGCAGCACAGGATACAGATAATGCAAGTCTTGTAAAAGACATTATGTTAAAGATGACAACCGATGATGACGTCATGAAAGACATTGTTTTAGATGATGATGATTTCGTAAACAACAATACCGTTATGAACGGACTGGCAGACGGATCGATTAAGGCAAAAGACGGAAAAGAATATAGCAGCAAGATCCTTGGAGGACAGAACCCACTGTCTATGTACTGCGCAGGTGTTGAGACACTGGATCTGAGCAACATTTCCGCATATGACCAGGGCTGCAACGAAGAGTTCCAGAAAGCAATGAAGAATTACTTTGAAGGAAAGGCAACCAAGGACGAAGCATTAGAGTTATTCTACAAAGGTGTTACCGAGAAATATCCAGAGCTTACTTACTAATTTTTGTTACACATAAGGTCTGAAGCCGGAGTCACCTCTCCCATATTATGGCTCCGGCGGGACGACCGCCAATACCGCGGAGGTAGAAATATGAATAAGAGTAAAGGAAAGGTCGTTCGTTACAACAAATGGGGCTACATTTTTCTGATCCCGTTTATTGTTGTATATGTCGTTTTTCAGCTGATACCATTGATCAGCACAATTTATAACAGTTTTTTCGAAAATTATATGTCCGGTCTCAACCAGGTTGGACCGACATTTGTAGGTTTAGATAATTACAGAGAGTTATTCAAAAGTGGAGACGTGTGGATTTATTTTAAAAATACAATGATCCTCTGGATTATGTGTTTTATTCCGCAGATCTTTTTTTCACTCCTGCTGGGCGCATGGTTCTCCGATGTACGCCTGCGATTGAAAGGATCACGTTTTTTTAAGACCGTGATCTACCTGCCAAATCTGATCATGGCATCTGCATTTTCCATGTTGTTTTTTACGCTGTTTTCAGATGCAGGTCCGATTAACTCTCTTTTGATGCAGATTGGATTTATCTCAGAACCATATAAATTTTTATCCCATACCGGAAGTGCCAGAGGCCTGATTGCACTGATGAACTGCCTGATGTGGTTCGGAAATACAACCATTCTTTTGATGGCCGGAATGATGGGAATTGATACTTCTTTATTTGAAGCGGCAGAAGTGGATGGAGCAACTTCCACACAGGTATTTTTTAAGATTACACTGCCTCTGCTTCGCCCGATTCTGATTTATGTAGTGATTACTTCACTGATCGGTGGATTACAGCTTTTTGATGTGCCGCAGATTCTGACAAACGGAACCGGAAATCCGATGCGTTCTACCATGACACTGATCATGTATCTGAATAAGCATCTGTACAGCAAGAACTATGGTATGGCAGGAGCACTTTCCGTGGTACTGTTTATCATTACAAGTCTTTTGAGTCTGCTTGTATTTAAAGTATCCGGAAACGATAAGAGAAAGGGGTGATTGTGATGGCAAAAAGTAAGAAAGATGTGGAAGGCGGACTTGGTATTCATGCCAGACGTGCCATCGCATATATTGTTTTAATTATAATTTCATTTTTCTGCCTGTTCTGGTTTTATATCATGTTTATCAATGCGACGCGTTCTAAAGGTGAGCTGAAAGCAGGGTTTACAGCATTGCCGAGCGATCATTTGCTGACAAACTGGAACAATCTGGTACATGGAACACTGCCGATCTGGTCGGGCATGTTTAACAGTCTGATCATTGCAGCAGCAACCGCAGTTTTGTGTGTATATTTTTCTACCATGACTGCATATGCCATTCATGCATACGATTTTAAATTAAAGAAATTTATTTATCCGTTTATTCTGATGATTATGATGATTCCGACACAGGTTACGGCACTCGGATTTATCAAACTGATTACAGGCATGGGACTGATGGATTCCTTTATTCCACTGATTGTTCCGGCCATTGCATCTCCGGTTACGTTCTTTTACATGAAACAGTACATGGAGAGTGCGCTTCCGCTTTCGCTGATAGAAGCTGCACGTATTGATGGTTCCGGAGAGTTTCGTACGTTCAACAGCATCGTTCTGCCGTTGATGAAGCCGGCGATCGCCGTACAGGCAATTTTCAGTTTCGTCAGCAGCTGGAACAATTACTTTACACCGGCACTTGTGTTGCATGATGACAAGAAAAAGACACTTCCGATTCTGATCGCGCAGCTGCGTGGTGCAGACTGGCTGAAGTTTGATATGGGCAGGTATATGTCATGATTACATTCTCGATCCTGCCGGTTATCGTTGTGTATCTGATTCTTTCCAAGCATATTGTACAGGGGGTTGCTCTGGGAAGCGTAAAAGGATAATAGAAAAAGAAAGGGGTTTTTACAGTGAAAAACAAAACATTATGGAAACAGGTGGGAGCGGCAGCAATTGCTGCTGCCATGGTAATGAGTACAGTACCGGCGACGCCGGTACAGGCGGCAGGCGGTAAAACGCTTGCCGTTTCTTCTCAAAAGCAGCTGAATCAGGCATTAAAAACCGTAAAAGGGAAGAATGCGGTCATTACCGTAAAAGCAGGGAAAAATGTAAAGATTACGATTCCAAAGGGAACTTATAAAGTGACCATTCGGGTGGTCGGAAAAAAGGCAGCCGTTGTAAATAATGGTACCGTCAAAGAAATTGTTGTAAACAGTAAGGGAACGGTTGCGATCAAAAACAATGGTACCATAAAGAAAGTGACGGTACAGAATGCAAAAAGTGTTTCCTTTTCCGGAAACCATAAAAAGGCAGTGCCGGTTGTTGTAAATGCCGAAGACGTTTCGATGATTCTGGCAGCACCGGCGAAAATAACCGCAAAGAAAGATGTGAACATTGTGCTCAAAAAAGGTGCGGAAAAATCATCCATAACGTGTACAAAAAATGTACAGGCACAGGTGGATAATCAGACAAAGAAAGCAATATCTGTAAAAATTGCGGATGGAACAACGCTGAAAGTGGAATCCGGTGAATCCTGCACCATAACTCCGAAGGGAAAGAAAGAAGACACTTCCGGAGAAGACAAGACGGATGAAAAAGATAAGACGGATGGAAAAGACCAGAAAACAGACGATACCTCGGACGGAAATGCTTCTTCCGGCAGTTCTTCTTCGGGCAATTCTTCTGGTGGAACAACAGTTGAGACACCTTCAAAGCTGACCGAAGCGGATCTCTTAAAACAGGGCTATCAACTGAAGTGGCAGGACAACTTTGACGGAAATTTTTTAAACCGTGCAGACTGGAATGTGGAACTGCATGAAAAAGGCTGGGTCAACAGTGAGTGGCAGGAATATGTGGATTCTGACAAAAATATTCAGGTCAAAGACGGAAAACTGCTGATCAAGCCGGTGGAAACGGTGAATGCAGACGGAACCAGAAGCTACACGTCCGGTCGTATTAATACACAGGGCAAACATGATTTTAAGTATGGATATTTTGAGTGCCGTGCAAAAGTTCCGACCGGAAAAGGCTATCTGCCGGCATTCTGGATGATGCCGACGGACGAAAATCTGTATGGACAGTGGCCAAAATGCGGTGAGATCGACATCATGGAAGTGATGGGGCAGGAAACAAATAAAGCATATGGTACCATTCATTACGGAGAACCGCATGATCAGAGTCAGGGAACCTGTACGGTAGATGCAAAAAATAATTTTGCAGATCAGTATCATACATATGCCTGTGACTGGGAGCCAGGAAAGATTACCTGGTATATTGATGGTGTGAAATTTCATGAAGAGTCCGACTGGTTTTCTGCAAAGAGCGGGCAGGGAGAAGTGGCTTATCCGGCACCGTTTGATCAGCCGTTTTATATGATTTTGAATCTGGCGGTCGGTGGCAGCTGGGTAGGGTATCCGGATGATTCGACCACCTATGCCGATCAGCAGTTTGCAGTGGATTATGTGAAAGTATATCAGAAAGACAGTTATGACGAAAATGTGGAAAAACCGGTAAAGAATGTTATTTTAAGAGAGCCGGATACAACGGGAAATTATATTAACAACGGTGATTTCTCCATAGCAGAGAATTTAAGTGATGACAAAAACTGGAAATTTCTTACCACTTTAGATGGTGATGGAAAAGCAGAAATTAAGAATCATGAGATGGTTATTTCTACAGTAAATATGGGAACCGCAGATTACAGCATTCAGCTGGTACAGCCGGATGTGCCGTTACAAAAAGGCGGAACATATAAAGTAACCTTTGATGCTTATGCGGATGAGGCGCGTACAATGATTGCAGATATTTCCGGACCGGATCATAATTATACGAGGTATTGGAAGGATACAAAAGTGGAACTTGGAACACAGAAAACGACATATACTTATGTGTTTCAGATGACAGGTTCCGATGATGCCAACGGACGTCTGGAATTTAATCTGGGAAATGCTGCTTCCACAGCAGCAGTGCACCTTTCCAATGTGCGCATTGAAAAGACCGGATATGAAGAAATCAAAGAAGACACCACAAAGAAAGTGCTTGCAGACGGAAATTATGTCTACAACGGTTCCTTCCAGGAAGGGAAGAACCGTCTGGGTTACTGGGACATCACGAAACCGGAAAATGCAACCACAGAGGTAACCGGTCTGGAAGATGGACGCCGTCTGAAAGTGGTAAGCCCAAAAGGAACTGTGGTAACAGCAGGACAGCAGGGGCTTGCTCTGAGTGAGGATACAGAATATGTGCTCAGTTTTTCGGCTCAGGCAAACGAAGCAGAAACTATGACAGTACATGTTGCCGGACAGGAATTTCAGGCAGAACTTACCAATGAAAAGAAAAATTACCGTTTTTCCTTTCAGACGGCAGCGGATCTGACAGATAAGAATATTTCCTTTGATCTCGGGCTGGGGACAACCGTATATCTCGACGATGTGCGGATTGATGAGGACAGTCTGATCAAAAACGGAAGTTTTAATGCAGGTATGGCAGGTTTTGAAGTCTATTGCTATACACCATCCAATGTAAAGTATGTTGTTGACTCCTTAAACGAAGACAATGCGGCAGATTTCACAATTGACGATACCGGGGAAGCTGACTGGCATATCCAGTTAAAGCAGACAGGGGTAAAACTCGAACAGGGACAATGGTATCGACTCTCCCTGAAAATGAAATCTTCTATCGACCGTAAAGTGTCTTATGCGTTGCAGAGAGATGGAAGCACCCATAAGGATGCAGATGGAAATGAGGACTGGACTCCATACTGCCAGGAAACCGTAGATCTGACCGGCGAATATCAGACGATCACGAAAGAGTTTCAGATGAAAGAGGATACAGATCTGGAAACGATCTTTAATATTGCCATGGGTGCAGTCGGTGGAAAACAGATCACACAGCAGCACAGAATCTGTATGGATGACATTGTGCTGGAAAAGATAGAGGCACCGGAGATCAAGCCGGAGGAAACCGGAAAGAATCTGCTGACCAATGGAGATTTTTCGGATGGAACGAATGGATGGGGCATTAATACAAATGCTGATCAGAAGGCAACAACAGTAGTTACTCATGGCGGTATTGTGTTTCGTGTGATAAATCCGGGCGTAAATGACTGGGATGTTCAGCTTATTCAGAATGGATTTACACTTGAAAAAGGATGTAAATATCGTGTAAAATTCAAAGTCACTTCGACGAAAGCACGAACCATAAAACTCGGCTTAATGGATAACAATTGCCAGGAGTGGTATGGCGGAGAAGATATTTCTCTGGCGGAAGCAAAGGAAAAGGAAGTTAGTTGTGAATTTACGATGCAGAAAGACACAGATAATGATTCGAAAATGCTTATTTCCATGGGAAAAATCAATGGTGAAAATACACCAGCTTCAGACATTACGCTGACGAATTTCTCTCTTGAGAAGATCACAGAGTAGTACCAGAAAGATAGTTTAAAAAGAAAACAGAAAAGACACCATGACAGAATCCATTTTTACGACAGGGGGCGTGTCATGGCGTTTTTCTGCATATTGGGGGAAGAAAAGGGGAGAAGAGGAGTAATAAAAGGAGACATTTGAATGAGAAAGAAGAGTTGGAAACAGGTAGCGGCAATTGTCATATGTGCGGCATTATTAAGTGGATGTACGGGAGAAAACGGACAGAAAAAAAATACCGGGCGTAAGGAAGGACAGGTTGTAAATATTTATTGCTGGAATGATGAGTTTAAGGAAATTTATGACAAATATGCATCAGATCTTGCTAAAAAACACGATGTTGAAGTGAACTTTGTCATAATTTCCAGTGATAATAATGCTTATCAGATCAATCTGGATGAAGCATTAAAAGAGCAGAATACATGTATTGATGATGACAAAGTGGATTTGTTTTTAATTGAGGCAGATTATGCATCAAAATATGTAAAGTCAGATAATTCCATTGATGTAAAAAAAACAGTGGGACTGACCGATGAGGATCTGAAGCAGCAATATGATTATACAAAGAAAATTGTATCGGAAAATGGAATACAAAAGGGAGTGACCTGGCAGGCAACGCCGGGGTTGTTTGCGTATCGCAGGTCCATTGCAAAAAAGGTATTGGGTACAGACGATCCGGATCAGGTACAAAAGCAACTGAAGGATTGGGATAAGTTTGATCAGGTTGCACAGAAGATGAATGCCGCCGGATATAAAATGTTATCGGGATATGATGATTCCTATCGGGCATTTTCCAACAATGTCTCACATCCCTGGGTGGTCGGTAACAAGATTGTTATAGATGAAAATATCAAGAAGTGGATTCGTCAGACGAAGGAATATGCTCAAAAAGATTATAACAATCATACCACACTGTGGAGTCCGCAGTGGACGCAGGATCAGGGACCGGATGGGAATGTTTTTGGCTTTTTCTATTCGACCTGGGGCATTAATTTTACTCTGATGGGAAATGCATTGGCAGACAGTAGTAAACCCGCAGAAAAAGGAAATGGAATTTACGGAGATTATGCCGTGTGTGAAGGTCCACAGGCATATTATTGGGGCGGTACATGGATGTGTGCGGCGCAGGGAACCGATAATATTCCTTTTATCAGGGATTTGATGAAGCGTCTGACGTGTGATATCAAAACCATGAAGCAGATTACATTGGATACGCAGGACTATACCAATAATGAGAAAGCAATGGATGAGATTGCAAAAAGTAACTATCAGTCGGATTTCCTTGGTGGACAAAATCATATTGCACTTTTTGCAGAGGCTGCAAAGAAAATTGATATGAGTAATATATCAGATTATGATAAGGACTGCAATGAGCAGATTCAACAGTGTCTGCATCCGTATTTTGAAGGTAAAATTTCACTTGCGCAGGGAATGGACGATTTTATAAAAGATGGAGCAATTGCATCCGGAATTATCCCATTAATTTAGGCAGAAAGAGAGGAAATACCTATGAAGTGGTTGAATCAGATCAGTATTAAAGTAAAGGTTATGCTGCCAATTTGTATTTTGGGAATTGTTATTCTTTTGGCAAGTATTTCAAGTCTTGTAAATTCGAAAAGGCTGTTGCAGGCGGGGGTTGTAATTTCGCAGGATTGTTCGAAGAGTATTGAACTATTGATGGATATGTCATCCGAGCTGGAATCCATGGGGAAAAATATGTATGGACACTGTGATGCGGAAAATTCTATTTCCAAAGAAAGCTTTGCAACAACCATCCATGAAAAGCTGGAATCTATGGATAGTTATTTTAAACAGTATAAAAAACAGAAAAAAACAGCGCGGGAAAAAGAATATTTCGGGGCATTACAAAATCGCTTTAAAAAGTATAAAGAAGGAATGGAACAGGTCCTTACCGCAAGTTCAAAAGGCGATGCGGATGGTGCAACGGAGGCAATCAATGTGATACAGAAACCTTCGGAAGATTATCTTGCAAAGAAAATCAGCAGTCTGATTGCTATGCGGAAACAGGCAATGAATCATTCATTACAAGTACAGCAGGCAGAATATGAATTTTCAAGGAATTCTGCTATTGTATTCGTTGCAGTTTCAATGCTTATGATTTTGTTTTCTCTTTGGATTTGTGTGAAAGGGATTGTAGGACCGATGCACTATATCAGTCACACATTGCAGAAAATGGTGGCAGATATTGAAAAAAATCAGGGAGATCTTTCTGTAAGATTAAAGATTTCAGGAAAAGATGAGATTGGTAAAGTTGGAAGGAATGTAAATGCATTTATTGATACGCTTCAAAATGTTATGGGACGGATTACAGACAGTTCTTTGCGTATGAACCAGATTATCCGGGAGGTGGATGACAAGGTACGTAGTTCAAACGAAAATTCGGATGATATTTCCACTGCCATGGAAGAATTATCGGCATCCATGATTTCCGTTGCAGATATGGTTTCCGGGATTACAAAAAATATGAAAGAAGTGGAAGATCGTACGAAAGAACTTTCGGAAAAATCGGATGGTCTTTTATCCTATTCAGATACGATGGATCAGAACGCGGATAAACTCAAAAATGATGCAATTTTAAATAAAAAAAATACGGGAGAAATTGTCACTGATATTATCGGAAAACTGCAGACAACAATTCAGGAAAGTAAAAAAGTAGAAAAAGTCAGTGAACTTACTAATGATATTTTAAATATTGCAGATCAGACCAATCTGCTTGCATTAAATGCATCCATTGAGGCAGCACGTGCAGGGGAAGCAGGACGTGGTTTTGCAGTAGTTGCCTCTGAAATTGGTAAATTATCGGAATCCAGCAGGGACGCAGCGGTTAATATCCAGTCCATCAATAGTACCGTGATTGGAACCGTGCAGGAATTGATAAAAAATGCTAACGCGCTGGTAACTTATATGGAACAGAATATACTTCCGGATTATGACAATTTTGTGTGCGCTGGGGCACAGTATAATGATGATGCAGTCTATATTAATGAAGTGGTTGAGAAGTTTCATCAGATGGCGGCAGATTTAAAACAGCGCACCGAGTCAGTAATGGAATATATTTCACAGATTCAGAGGGCGGTAGAAGAAGGCTCTGAAGGTATTAATCTTGCTGCAAAAAATACAGCCACGCTTTCCGAAGAAATTTCACACATTTCCAGCCAAATCATGCATAATAAAAAAATAGCTGATGTACTCAGTGAAGAAGCAGAACACTTTATTTAATAAAGGACACAGATGGAGAAGGTATGAAACGAAAAATTGCAATTATTGCAGACGGATGGCGCAGACATATTACATATGTCTGGATCCGGGGATGCAGGAATTACATCAAAGAACATGAGCTGGATATAGAAATTTCGGTATTTCACAGTTTCGGAAATTTCAGCAGGGATGAAAAATTCAATGCAGGAGAATACAATATCATCCATCTGCCGGATTTGTCACAGTTTGATGGTATTATTCTGGAAGTTACGAATATGCTGAATCAGAAAAAGAGGCAGCAGATCATACGGATTATTCAGGAGTCCGGGGTACCGGCAGTATCGCTGCTTGAAAAAATTCCGGGATTGTATCATGCAGGACTGGACAATTACGCAACAATGGAACAGATGGTGGAGCATCTGATAGTGGCTCATTCCTGCAAAACATTAAACTATGTGGGAGGACCGGCAGACAGCCAGGAAAATCTTTTGCGTTGGCAGGCTTATGAAGATGTCCTGCAAAGATATGGAATTCCGCTTGAAAATGACAGAATCTGGAATGAAAGCTATGAAGTGGAGAGCGGTGTCCGTGCATTCATACATTTTCAGGAAAAACATCTGCTGCCGGATGCCTTTGTCTGCGCAAATGAGAATATTGCGGTGGGGCTCTGCCATCAGGCACAGCAGGAAGGATTTAAAATTCCGGCTGATTTTTGTGTGACAGGATTTGATAATTTTGATAAAGCATCTTATTACAGACCGCGGATTACGACGGTGTCATACGAGAGAGAAGTCATTGCTGAGGCAGCCATGGATCTTTTGGTACAGATCTGGGGGCAGAATACAACAGCTGACTGTAAAACGGTTCCTGTACAAATGTTGTTTCAGGATAGTTGTGGCTGTAAACCAGAACAGGTAAGAAGCAGGAGTGAATATATTGAAGACCGGATTTTTCAGGAAGTGAGGGAAATTGATCTTCACAATGAGATTATGGAATTAAAGCACAATCTTATCGAGTGTGAAGATTATAAGCAGATGGCACAGTATTTTACAAAATGTGTCTGTGGTCTGCGTTGTAAAGGCGTGCGTATCTGGATGAATCAGGATCTGGTGGAGGAATCATTGAGCGATTCCATGGGTGAGGCTTCTTATATTACAGATGGATATCCGGATACCATGCACGTGATCTGTGAAAAGGGAATGGAGCAGGAATATTCATTGTATGTGTATGCACCACTGCATTTCCGGGAGCGGGAAGTAGGGTATGTTGTTCTGGCAGACTGCGATTATATGCTTGAAAATCAGTTCTTGTTTGAAACAATGAATACGTATCTGGAATCCCTGGAATATCTGTATCGCAAACTCAGGCTTCGAAAAGCAAACGAAAAATTATCCCGGTTGTATGTGCTGGATTCTCTTACAGGGTTGTATAACCGTATGGCATACCAGGAGTTTGCAGAGCCTTTGTATGAAAAATGCAGATTGCAAAAAAAACCGGTGACGGTTATGTTCATTGACGCGGATCATCTGAAATATATCAATGATACGTTTGGGCATGATATGGGGAATCTGGAAATTCGTGGGATAGCAGATGGGATTCGTAAAGTATTTCCGCCGGAAGCCGTTTCCATGCGGTACGGTGGAGATGAGTTTGTTGTACTGCTTCCGGGATGTGAAAAAGCGCAGGCTGAAAGTTTAAAGGCAGCGTTTTTAAAAGCATTGGATGAAATATCAAAAAGTCTTCATGCTGAATTTGATGTGGAAGCGAGTATCGGATATGAGGTAGTTCTCTGCGGGGAAAAAAGTCTCAATGAATGTATCAATAATGCGGATGAAAAAATGTATCAGTTTAAAAAAGCGCGGAAAGCACAGCGCGAATAAGTGCTGTTTCTGGGAACCGGATGTCCGGTTCCCATTTTCTGAAATGATTGCAAAAGTACGGAAAATACCGTAAGATATAGGAATGAAGAAGGAGAACGGCATGTATTATTTGATGAATAAAAATGAGAAAATTGCAAAGACGGCATTTGAAGGGGGGCTGCATGGGCGGCATCTGAGCACAACATCCCCGGAGTATGGCACGGATGGTTCATTTGCCAAGTGTTGGATCAGACTTCCCTATGCAGTGGAACCGGACGAATTTACCTACGGTGGTACTTATTACCGGGAGCATGGACCGCGGATCGGTGACAACTGGGTAAATATAGCGGTGGCATGCCTGACTCCGGAGACGAGAAAGACGCTGATTGGACTGCGGGAGTTTGCGTTTGAGAAGCACCCGAAATATAACCTGCCGGACTGGAGGTTAGAGGCACTGACTGCTGAGATGCATGCGATCATAGATGCAATTCTGGAAAAGGATGCTTTAAGAACGAAACAGATTGCGGTAAAATAAAAGTAGTTTTCAGAAAGAGAGAATAGAACATGAAGAAGCGAATCATTTCCGTGCTGCTTGCAACAGTGTTTGCCCTGTCTGTGATTGGATGCGGAACGAAAGATACAAAGGAACAGGATGCCTACCGGCAGTATGGAATTACCTGCATGGAGAGCGGAAAGTATGAAGATGCGGTCAAGGCATTTCAGAATGCGCTTGGAGAGTCGATCGGACATATCGGGGAGAAAGAACTGGATATCTGTTTTTACAAGGCAAAAGCACAGGCACTGGACGGAAAGACAAAAGATGCACTTGCAACGTATAATGCCATTATCAAATACAATAAAGATGCACGCGCATACTATCTGCGCGGAGATCTTTATATGGATATGGGAGAAGAAAAAAAGGGCAAGGCAGATTTTGAGAGTGCTGTGCAGCATGGCAAAAAAAATTATGAAATCTACATTGGAATCTATGAGTCTTTGAGTCGGCATGAGAAAAAGGACGAGGGACAGAAGTATCTGTCTGCTGCGATGGAGATCAAAGGGGATAAACCGGAAGACGAACTGTATAAAGGAAGAATCAGTTATCTGCTCGGTGAAAACAAAGATGCCATCAGTTATCTGGAAAAAGCAAAAGAACATAAGCAGATGCTGGCATCGTATTATCTGGGACTTGCATATGATGCCAATGGAGATTCGGACAAGGCAAAGAAATGTATCGCGGAGTATATAAAGAGTGGAGTGGCTACATCCTATGATTTGTATGAACTTGGCATGCAGGAGATGCAGGATGGAAATTATAAGAATGCACTGACTTATTTTAATTCCGGTCTGGAACTGGAGAAAGTGCCGAATAAGCAGAATCTCATGAAAAGTGCCATTGCGGCATATGAGTACAGTGGCGACTTTGATTCCGCGAAAAAGATGATGAAGGAATATTTAAAGGCTTATCCGGATGATGAGGAAGCAAAACACGAGAATACATTTTTGGAGACTAGATAATGGGTGAACCAATTGTTTTAGAAGATTTTAAAGAGAGAGTTATTCTGGTGGGTGTAAGTGAGCAGGATGGAGACGATGCAGAGGATTCGCTCGCTGAGCTTGCCGAACTGGTAAAGACTGCGGGGGCATCGGTTGCCGGTACGCTGATCCAGAAACGGGAGCTGATCCATCCGGGAACCTATGTGGGAACCGGAAAAGTAGCAGAGATTGCAGAACTTTTAGAGCACACGGGGGCAACGGGAATTGTCTGTGATGATGAATTGTCCCCTGCGCAGTTAAAAAATCTGGAGACGATGTTAAATACCAAGGTGATGGACCGGACGCTTATCATACTGGATATTTTTGCAGCCCGTGCAACAACCAGTGAGGGAAAAATTCAGGTGGAACTTGCTCAGCTGAAGTACCGCCTGAGCAGATTAACCGGACTTGGCAGATCCATGTCCCGTCTGGGTGGTGGAATCGGTACCCGTGGACCGGGAGAAAAGAAGCTTGAGATTGACCGCCGTCTGATCAATGACCGGATTGCACAGCTCAACCGGGAATTAAAAGAAGTGGTCAAACACCGCGAAATTGCCAGAGCAAAAAGAGAGCGCAATGCAGTTCCGGTTGTGGCAATTGTCGGATACACGAATGCCGGAAAATCCACCCTCCTGAATCATCTGACGGACGCAGAGGTTTTAGAGGAGGATAAACTGTTTGCAACACTGGACCCGACGACGCGGATGCTGGAGCTGGAAGGACACCAGCAGGTGCTGCTGACGGATACGGTAGGTTTTATACGGAAACTGCCGCATCATCTGATTGAGGCATTTAAAAGTACACTGGAAGAAGCCAAATATGCGGACTATATTATTCATGTAGTGGATGCTTCCAATCCGCAGCGTGACAAGCAGATGTATATTGTCTATGAGACACTCGATCATCTTGGCGTTAAAAATAAAAAATTCTGACACTTTTTAATAAGATCGATATCAGAACCGATGATGATCCGCTGCAGGATTTTCGTGCGGATCATGTTCTTCAGATTTCTGCAGCAGAAATGCCGGACTGGATGCAGTAAAAGATGTGCTGCAGGAAATGTTAAGAGAAGATAAGATCTATATCGAACGGGTCATTCCCTATGCGCAGGCAGGCGTATTGCAGCTTGTGCGAAATAAGGGAGAACTTGTCTCAGAAGAGTATGTGCCGGAAGGAATTTCCATTCGGGCATATGTCCCTATGGAGGTATACGGAAAACTGTAATCGCTGTGTGTGAAATTTTATAATCCTTTCTTTTGGCTATGGTTTTAATGGAAATAAGTGAAAAAATAAGTAAACAACAGGAAATACAAGTCGGAACAGGTAACTTTTTGGAAAATTAATGGGAATAGGAAATTGTGGAATATGGGTGAATTTCCTAAAATATAGGCATCTAATGATAATATGATTTTACAGGAGGACAGTCAGGATGTCAGATGTTGTTGAAAAACAGCCGTTAACCGAAGATTACCTGAAGAAGATGGATGCCTACTGGCGCGCAGCCAATTACCTTGGTGCCGCACAGTTATATCTGCTGGATAATCCACTTCTTCGAGAGCCGCTTACCAGAGATCAGGTAAAGAAAAAGATTGTTGGTCACTGGGGAACCGTACCGGGACAGAACTTTGTCTATGTACATTTAAACCGTGTGATCAAAAAGTATGATCAGGATATGATTTTAATTTCCGGCCCGGGACACGGCGGAAACTTCTTTGTTGCCAATACTTATCTGGAAGGTACCTATAGCGAGGTATATCCAAATATCGGAGAAGATATGGATGGACTGAAGAAACTGTGTAAGCAGTTCTCTTTCCCGGGAGGAATCTCCAGCCATGTAGCTCCGGAAACTCCGGGTTCCATCAACGAAGGTGGTGAGCTGGGATATTCCCTGGCACATTCGTTTGGTGCGGTATTTGATAACCCGGATCTGATTGCTGCCTGTATCGTGGGAGACGGTGAGTCCGAGACCGGACCTCTTGCAACTTCATGGCAGTGTAATAAGTTCTTAAATCCGGAGAGCGATGGAGCGGTTCTTCCGATCCTTCATATGAATGGATATAAGATCAGTAATCCAACCATTCTTGCACGTATTTCTCATGAAGAACTTGAGCATTTCTTTGATGGATGCGGATGGAAACCATATTTTGTAGAGGGCGATGATCCAATGACCATGCACCGCAAGATGGCAGAGACACTTGATACCGTTATGGACGAAATCAAGGCGATCCAGAAGAATGCAAGAGAAAACCACGATACCACAAGACCAAAGTGGCCAATGATTGTACTTCGTACTCCAAAGGGATGGACAGGACCAAAGGTTGTAGACGGAAAGCAGATCGAGGGATCTTTCCGTGCGCATCAGGTTCCGATCATGATGGACAAACCGGAGCATCTGGAAATGTTAAAAGAGTGGTTACTCAGCTACCATCCGGAAGAATTGTTTGATGAGAATGGAAAACTGATTCCGGAACTGAAAGCACTTGCACCGACCGGAGACCGCAGAATCGGTTCTAACCCACATGCAAACGGTGGTAAGCTCTTACGTGACTTAAGACTTCCAGATTTCCGTGATTATGCACTTGATGTTCCGGCGCCGGGAAGCGTTGAGGCACAGGATATGGTAGAACTTGGCGGATTTGTCCGTGATATCTTCAAACTGAATGAGGATTCCAAGAACTTCCGTATTTTCGGACCGGACGAGACAATGTCAAACCGTCTGATGAAAGTCTTTGAGGAGACAAACCGTGACTGGAACAATGAAAAACTGGATTCCGATGAATTCCTTGCTACAGATGGCCGTGTTATGGATTCTATGTTAAGTGAGCATATGTGTGAGGGATGGTTAGAGGGATATCTTCTGACAGGACGTCATGGATTCTTTGCAAGTTATGAAGCATTTATCCGTGTGGTAGATTCTATGTGTGCACAGCATGCAAAGTGGTTAAAGGTATGTAATCAGCTTCCGTGGAGACAGTCCATTGCTTCCCTGAACCTGATTCTTACATCCAATGTATGGCAGCAGGATCACAATGGATTTACCCATCAGGACCCGGGATTTTTAGATCATATTGCAAATAAGAAGGCAGATGTGGTACGTCTTTATCTGCCACCGGATACCAACTGTCTGCTGTCCTGCTTTGATCACTGCATCAGAAGCCGCGATTATGTGAATGTACTTGTTACATCCAAGCATCCGAGACAGCAGTGGCTGACCATGGAACAGGCAGTAAAGCATTGTACACAGGGTATCGGCATCTGGGAGTGGGCAAGCAACGACCAGGGACAGGAGCCAGATGTGGTTATGGCATGCTGTGGAGATACTCCGACACTGGAGACATTAGCAGCAGTTACGATTTTAAGAAAGGCAATGCCGGAGATTAAGATTCGTGTGATCAATGTTGTCGATCTGATGAAACTTGAGCCAAGCACCAAGCATCCGCATGGTCTGACAGATGCAGAGTACGATGCACTGTTCACCAAAGATAAGCCAATCATCTTTGCATTCCATGGGTATCATACACTGATCCACGAGCTGACCTATCGTCGTACCAACAGAAATATTCATGTATACGGATATCAGGAGGAAGGAACCATTACAACACCATTCGATATGCGTGTACAGAATGAGATTGACCGTTTCCATCTGGTAAAGAGCGTAATTGAGCATCTTCCACAGTTAGGAAATCGTGGCGCTTATCTGACACAGAAAATGAATGACAAGCTTGTAGAACACAAGCAGTACATTCATGAGTATGGTGTTGATATGCCGGAGATCCGTGACTGGAAATGGGATTTATAAAATAAAATATCAACGGGATTCTTTGCGGAACTGTGCCGGAGTCATCCGGTGCCGTTCCGTAAATATTTTGTAGAAATATCCTTTGTTTTTGTAGCCGACTTCGGCAGCAATCGCATCGATTGTCAGTCTGGTGTGCAGCAACAGTTCTTCGGCTTTCTGCAGACGCAGATGCTGCAGATATTCCGTATAAGTCATTCCGGTCCGGTTTTTCAGTAACCGGTTGAAATAATCTTCCTGAAAATGGAATTCTTCACAGAGCATTCGTATGGAAATGTTTTTCATATGCTGCTTCATATAATCAGAAATTTCTTCATATAAAATCCAGTTCATTTTCTGTCGCAGTTTTTTTGACAGCGAAAATTCATATTGTGTATTTAAAATACGAAAAATGCGCAGGAGAAGTCCCCGACAGATGATCGGAGAAGCCTCATCATGACGCTGTAATTCCAAAAGAAGTGATGTCATGGTTTCATCCATCTGTGAGACTGCCTCCTCTGCCTGAGGGAGAAAATGCAGATATTGCTGGAGCGATTTCTGTTCCATCAGTGCCATCTTCAGGAACGAGCTGATACGCTCTGTTGTAATCTGCCGGTTCATAATGTCCTGAAACATCACATTGGTAATGCCAAGAAACAGAAGTGTGGCAGAAGTTCCTTCCATGATTTCCTGATGCAGACAGTTTTTGTCGATCAGGCAGACTTCACCCCGGTGAAAAGTAAATTCATTGCCCAGAATTTTCTGCCGGTATTCTCCGTCAATGATATAAAACAATTCCAGATATTCGTGTGAGTGCATCTGCGTGCGCATGCCGGGTGTAAACTCTTTTTCATAAAGGAACGAGGGCTGGGAGGCAGAATCGTTGCAGAAAGCATATGTCCGTCATGAATATCCCACAGCAGGGAAAACAGATGTTCATTTTCCGGAAGCGGATAGGTTTTGACAACGCTTTCATGAGCCGAATATTCCGGATGCAGAATCTGAAACCGGCTGAAGTTATCCGGGATCTGTGTATTTGCACTCTGATAAATCAAATGTTTTGTAAAATTCTTCAAATCCATGGAACGTCTCCTGTAAAAAATTACTCCACCATGGAGGTGGAGTAATTGTAAGTGTATGTTTTTGCCTGTTATTTATTTCATGGCATTTTTCTTGGCGATGGAAGCACGCTTGCGCATCGTAGGATCCAGAATTCTCTTGCGGATACGCAGGCTTTCCGGAGTTACCTCAAGAAGCTCGTCGGTATCAATGAAGTCAAGAGCCTGCTCTAAGCTTAATTTGCGAGGCGGAACCAGAGTCAGTGCCTCATCAGCAGAAGAGGAACGTGTATTGGTCAGATGCTTTTTCTTGCAGACATTTAACTCAATATCTTCGGCTTTGGAACTCTGTCCGATGATCATACCGGAATATACTTTTTCGCCAGGTCCGATAAAGAGCGTACCACGCTCCTGTGCGGAGAACAGACCGTAAGTTACGGATTCACCGGTCTCAAATGCAATCAGGGAACCGGTAGAACGGTAAGCAATCTCACCGCGGAATGGCTCATATCCGTCAAACATGGTATTGATGATACCGTTTCCTTTAGTGTCGGTCATGAACTCCCCACGATATCCGATCAGACCACGGGAAGGAATCTTAAACTCTAAGCGGGTATAACCGCCGGCAATGGAACCCATATTTAAAAGTTCACCTTTCCGCTGCTGCAGTTTGGAGATGACGGCGCCGGTAAATTCATCCGGTACATCCACGTAAGCAAGTTCCATTGGCTCAAGTTTTTTGCCATTCTCATCGTAGTGATAGAGAACCTCGGCTTTGCTGACTGCAAATTCATATCCTTCACGGCGCATATTCTCGATCAGGACGGACAGATGCAGCTCACCACGGCCGGATACTTTTAAGCTGTCCGGGCTGTCGGTTTCTTCGACACGGAGAGAAACATCGGTATTTAACTCACGGAACAGTCTGTCGCGGATATGACGGGAAGTGACATATTTTCCTTCCTGACCGGCGAGAGGACTGTCGTTTACGATGAAATTCATGGAGATAGTCGGCTCGGAAATCTTCTGGAACGGAATAGCTACCGGATTTTCCGGAGAACAGATGGTATCTCCAATGTGAATGTCCGCAATACCGGAGATGGCTACGATGGAACCGATCTTTGCTTCACTGACATCTACTTTATTTAAACCATCGAACTCATACAGTTTGCTGATGCGGACTTTCTCAAGTTTGTCCGGATCGTGATGGTTGACAACGACTGCTTCCTGGTTGACTTTCAGGGAACCGTTGTCGACTTTACCGATACCGATACGGCCAACGTATTCGTTATAATCGATGGTACTGATTAAAACCTGTGTGTTGGCATCCGGATCTCCGGTCGGGGCCGGGATATAGTTTACGATCGTCTCGAAAAGAGGAGTCATGTCCTTCTTTTCATCGTCGAGATTGTACATAGCGTATCCGTCTCTTGCGGAAGCGTAGATGAACGGGCAGTCAAGCTGCTCATCGGAAGCATCCAGATCCATGAAAAGCTCTAACACCTCATCTATCACTTCTGCAGGGCGCGCTTCCGGACGGTCGATCTTGTTGATGCAGACAATAACCGGGAGATTTAAAGCAAGTGCTTTCATCAGTACGAATTTGGTCTGCGGCATGGTTCCCTCGAATGCGTCTACGACGAGGACTACACCATTTACCATCTTAAGAACACGCTCTACCTCACCACCGAAATCGGCATGGCCAGGCGTATCGATAATGTTGATTTTTGTATCCTTATAAAATACAGCGGTATTTTTGGACAGGATAGTGATACCACGCTCACGCTCGATATCGTTGGAATCCATGACACGTTCCTGTACTTCCTGATTGGCACGGAACACACCGCTTTGTTTTAACAGCTCATCGACCAATGTGGTTTTACCATGATCGACATGGGCGATGATTGCGATATTACGAATGTCGTCTCTTGTTGTTACCATAAATTTAACCTTCTTTTTAATATTGTTTAACTTTACATAAATAACCTATCCTATTTTATCATAAAAAGCTGATTTCGCAAGCTTTTTTCAACGTACACCGGCGATTTAAGCGTTTTAGATAGTTTTCGCCGGCCTTATCGACAAGGTTTGATGATTTCTACCAACCATTAAATGGTAAAACAGAAGCCTATCAAAAATTTCCACAAAAGGAAGGAGTATTCATGGCAGATAAAATGTGTGAAAACAATCAGGTCACTATTATGGGAGAAATTGTATCGGACTTTTCGTATAGTCACGAGGTATATGGGGAAGGATTTTATATGGTGGAAGTATCTGTCCATCGCCTGTCCAGTTTCGTCGATTATATTCCGGTGATGGTATCGGAGCGTCTGGTCAATGTGCAGGAGAGTGCGGAGGGAAAATGCGTCTATATTACAGGACAGTTCCGTTCATTCAACCGGCATGAGGAGCATAAAAACCGTCTGGTGTTATCGGTTTTTGCGAGGGAGTTTGAACTGGTTGAGCAGTTTGAGGAAGAAAATGCAGCCAACCAGATTTTTCTGGATGGATTTATCTGTAAAGAATCGGTATACCGAAAAACACCTCTGGGAAGGGAGATCGCGGATCTTCTGGTCGCAGTCAACCGGTCATATGGCAAATCGGACTATATTCCCTGCATCTGCTGGGGCAGAAATGCAAGATTTGCATCCGGATTCGAGGTCGGATCACATGTGCAGATCTGGGGAAGAATCCAGAGCCGCGAGTATGTAAAGAAAGTCAGTGAGACACAGGTGGAGCAGAGGGTTGCTTACGAGGTATCCGTCAGCAAGATTGAATTCCTGGAGTAGACTTGATTATTTGACGCTTTTGTGTTATCTTACATAGGATTTCATTTAGTTAAGAGATATCATGGAGGCTGAAATGGACAGAGGAGTGATTCAGGTTTATTATGGAGAGGGACATGGTAAATCGACCGCGGCAATCGGGAATGCAATTCGTATTGCCAGCGAGGGAAAAAGCGTCATTATCATTCAGTTCTTGAAGGGAAAAAATGAAAACGAACTGACATTTTTAAGCCGGCTGGAGCCGGAAATAAAAATATTCCGTTTTGCAAAATCGGATGAGTGTTTTGAGGCACTTTCCGAGGAGGCAAAACAGGAAGAAAGTATGAATCTGCGCAATGGATTCAATTACGGAAAGAAAGTCGTTACGACAGGTGCCTGCGATATGCTAATCTTAGACGAGGTACTTGGAATTGTGGACGAAAAGGTGATAAGCCTGAAGAAATCTGTGAGCTGTTTGCCGCAAAGCCGGAAGAAATGACTCTGGTCTGCACAGGACGCGTTCTGGATGAAAAAATCCGTGAGGCAGCAGACGAGGTTTATAATATCGCACCGGAGAAATAGATTGACAGACTATGCCGGTGGTGGTAGAATGAAAGAAATACATGGGATAGAGGTCGCGTAATTCATGAGTAGCCTGTTGGATGTGGCAGACACAGTCGAATGCAGGTAAAAGGGGAAAGCGCCGAAAGAACCGGATGACTGCAGTCTGGTTTTTGGGCATGCGGTGAATAATCGTATGACTGTCAGAAGCGTATGAGCGTGGATGGAGAGCTATCAGATCTAAAAAAGGTTAGATTGACCAGCTCGTTTTGAGCTGGTTTTTTTATTTAGAAAGGAGAATAAAACAGTGGCAATTTTTAAGGGAGCCGGAGTCGCAATCGTGACACCAATGAAGAACAATGAGGAAGTTAATTATGATAAACTTGAGGAACTGATTAACCAGCAGATTGACGGTGGTACAGATGCCATCGTAATTGCAGGTACGACAGGAGAAAGCGCAACACTTACGATGGAAGAACACCGTGATGTGATCAAGGCAGCCATCGAGTTTACAAAACATCGTGTTCCGGTTGTGGCAGGTACCGGTTCAAACTGTACACGTACAGCCATCCAGCTTTCACAGGAGGCAGAAGAGGCAGGAGCAGACGGACTTCTGATCGTTACACCATATTATAACAAGGCAACACAGGTAGGCCTGATCAGCCATTATTCACAGATCGCAGACAGCACCAAGTGTCCGATCATTATGTATAATGTGCCGGGACGTACCGGATGTAATCTTCTTCCGGAGACGGTTGCCGAGCTGGTCCGCACCAAGAGTAATCTCGTAGGATTAAAGGAAGCAACCGGAAATCTGGCACAGGCTTCCAAGACGATGGCACTTACCGACGGAAAACTGGATCTGTATTCCGGTGAAGACGGTCTTGTTGTACCGCTTATGTCAATCGGTGCAGTCGGTGTGATTTCGGTATGGAGCAATGTGGCACCGGGCAAAGTACACGCAATGTGTGAAAGCTTCTTCAAGGGTGATATTAAGACAGCAAGAAAACTGCAGCTGGAGGCGCTTCCACTGGTAGATGCACTGTTTTCCGAAGTAAATCCGATTCCGGTTAAGAAGGCATTAAACCTGATGGGTATGGAAGTAGGACCGCTTCGTTCCCCACTCTGTGAGATGAGCGAGGCTAATGCAAAGAAACTTGCAGAAGTAATGAAAAATTATGGAATTTTAGCATAGATCAGGGAGGCACAAAAGAAAATGACAAGAGCGATCATGAATGGCTGCAACGGGAAGATGGGACAGTGTATCACAGGAATCTGTGCGCAGGACCCGGATATCGAGATTGTTGCAGGAATTGATACTTATGATGGAATCAAAAATGATTATCCGATATTTGCCAGTCTGAAAGAGTGTACGGTGGATGCGGATGTAATCATTGATTTTTCCAATGCAAAAGCAGTGGATGCGCTGCTTGCATATGGTGTGGAAAAACAGATTCCGATCGTGCTTTGTACGACAGGACTTTCCGAACAGCAGCTTGCCGATGTGGAAAAAGCATACGAAAAAGTTGCAATTTTAAAATCCGCAAATATGTCTCTCGGAATCAATACTCTGATGGAACTGCTCAAAAAAGCTGCACAGGTATTTGCGCCGGCAGGATTTGATATGGAGATTGTAGAGAAACATCATAACCAGAAGCTGGATGCACCGAGCGGCACGGCACTGGCACTGGCTGATTCCATGAATGAGGCACTGGATGAGGCATATACCTATACCTATGACAGAAGCCAGAAGCGCAAGAAGAGGGATAAATACGAAATTGGAATCTCTTCTGTTCGTGGCGGCAATATTGTCGGAGAGCATGAAGTGATTTTCGCCGGACAGGATGAGGTGATTGAATTCAAGCATACGGCATACTCCAAGGCGGTATTTGCAAAGGGCGCTGTGGAAGCAGCAAAATTTTTAAAAGGAAAGCCTGCAGGACATTATGATATGGCAGATGTCATTGCGGCAAAATAAACGGGAAGAGAGGCACTGATAATCAGTGCCTTTTTGCGCAAAATGTTTGACAGTGCAGCTGGTTCATATTTATAATGGAAAGAAGAAACCTGACGATAAGAAAGAGGTAGAAAATGAAAAATAAAACCAGAAGGCTTGCAGCATTTTTGCTTTCTGCAGCAGTTGTCATAACTGCTGTTCCGGGAATGCAGGAACGGGTTTATGCCCAGAAAACCGGCGGATACACAGAGTCACCCAAAAGTGAAAATGTTCCGGTGGTAAAAGAAACAAAATCCAGGCTGAAAAAGGCAGAAGCAGTGCCGTCCGCCTATATGAACAAGTTGTCGGAACTTACGATCCGCTATCCTGGCGTGCGTGATCAGGGAAAATATGATACGTGCTGGGCATTTTCCGCAATCGGACTTGCGGAGTTTGATCTGATTGCAGACAATCAGACGGCAGACAAAAGCATTGATCTGAGTGAATTGCAACTTGCCTATTTTACTTATAATAATGTAGAAGACCCGCTGGGTGGAACATTTGGCGACTCTTTAAATATTATGAACCATAAAAATTATCTGACCATGGGCGGAAATCTGGATTTCGCGAGCCGGACGCTTCTGCAGTGGGAAGGGGTGACGGACGAAAACCGTGTACCGTACGCCCTGGCACCGACCACCACGACACTGGCAAAAAGTTATGCTTTTGATCAGGATGTGGCACATCTGCAGAATGTATACATTATTAATATTCACAAAAATGCTACCCAGGTGAAACGTGAGATTATGCAGCACGGATCTGCCGGACTGGGACTGTATATGGACGGAACGACCAACTATGTGGGATCTGCAGTCTATGCAGAAACAGGAGAGAATGTGGCAACCTATTACTGCCCGACAAGCAGTGTTGCATCGAACCATGCCGTAAATATTGTGGGCTGGGATGATAATTTTCCGGCATCTTCGTTTAAGAATAAACCGGCAGGAAACGGAGCATGGCTTTGCAGAAACAGCTGGTCAGACAAGACGGAGAACAGTATCAACAGTTATTTCTGGCTTTCCTATTACGATAAGGCAATTGAGGATGCTGCCTGGATCTTTGATTTTGAGTCCGCGGATAACTATGATTATAACTATCAGTATGACGGTGGAGCGGATGTGGGAAAATTGTTGGGAATTTCGACTTCTGCGAATATTTTCAAGGCAAAAAAGGCAGACAATGAGCTGATTAAAGCAGTTTCGATTTCTCTTTCCAAAGATGCCAGTGTCCCATATACGATTAGTGTATATACCCATCTGACAAACCTGCATAATCCTAAGAGCGGCGTGCTTGCTGCGAAGGTATCCGGTACGACAACCTATGCCGGAACCCATACCATCAGGCTGGATAAAGCGGTATCCGTACCCAAAGGAACCTACTATGCTGTTGTGGTAAATCTGCAGAAAAGCGGTGCCGGACTCGATATGGAATATGCAGTCAGTGACAGCAGTTTGACCAGCAGGGTATATTGTGATTATAATCAGAGTTTTCTCTATCGTTACGGCAGCTGGGAAGATGTGGCGGATGTAAGCACCAGTTACGGCGGCAGAATCGGAAACATCTGTATCAAGGCATATGCGGACAATGCAGGGACAAGTATCGGTGCGGTAAAGAATATAAAAGCGGTCCGAAGTGCAAAAAATGCGGTACGCATTTCCTGGAGCAAAACGGCAGGTGCGAAAGGGTATGAAATTTATCAGGCATCCAGCAAGAATGGAACCTATAAAAAGATTGCAACAACGACATCCGCAAATTATAAAATTAAGACAACTTCAAATAAGTCGGTATATTATAAAGTACGCGCTTATAAGACAACGCAAGGCGTTCGGATCTGCGGAAAATTTTCCGGATCTGTCGCTGTGAAACGTTAAAAGAAAGGAAAAAGAATGACCATTTTAATCAAAGGGGGACATGTCATCAATCCGGCAACACAGATGGATGAGGTGGCAGATGTCCTGATCAAAGATCAGAAGATAAAAAAGATTGGAAAAGAACTTCCGGAAAAAGAAGCCGAACGTGTGATCAATGCGGACGGATGTTATGTGATGCCGGGATTTATTGATATGCATGTACATTTCCGCGATCCGGGATTTGAACAGAAAGAGGATATTTATACCGGGATGCAGGCCGCTGCGCATGGTGGATATACGACAGTGCTGACCATGCCGAATACAAAGCCGGTAGCAGACAATCCGGATATTGTCAATTATGTGCACAACAAAGCAACGTCCGGGAACTGTATTCATGTCCTGCAGGTTGGTGCGGTGACAAAGGGACAGCAGGGAAAAGAGCTTGCGGATATTGAAGGAATGGTTAAGGCAGGAAGTCCGGCAATCAGCGAGGACGGAAAATCTGTCATGGATGCCGCTTTGTATCGGGACGGTATGCTTGAAGCAGCGCGTCTGGGCATTCCGGTACTTGCCCATTGCGAAGATATCCATATGGTACGCGGAGGTGTCATGAATGCCGATGCAAAAGCAAAAGAACTGGGACTTCCGGGAATTACCAATTCCGTGGAGGATGTGATTGTTGCAAGAGATATTATTCTGGCAAAAGATACCGGGGCACAGCTTCATCTGTGTCATTGTTCCACAAAGGATTCCGTGCTCATGGTAAAAGTGGCAAAGGAAGAAGGTGTCCGGGTGTCGGCAGAAGTGTGTCCGCATCACTTTACGCTGTCCACAGACGATATGAAAGAAGCGGATACCAATTACAAGATGAATCCGCCACTCCGCACAAAGGAAGACGTGAAAGCACTGCGTGAGGGACTGCGGGATGGCATTATGGAAGTGATTTCCACAGACCATGCGCCACACACATTTGAAGATAAAAACCGTTCGATGCAGGAAGCACCGTTTGGAATTGTCGGACTGGAAACCGCCGCATGTCTTACACATAATGAACTGGTACTCGGTGGATATCTGACGCCGATGCAGATGGCAGCGTGTATGAGTTACCATCGGCACAGATTGTCGGTATTGATAAGGGAGATATCCAGCCGGGAAAAGCGGCAGATGTCGTGATCTTTGATCCAGAGGAAACCTACCGCATTGACAAAAACACATTTGCTTCCAAGGGAAGAAATACACCGTTTGACGGGAAAGAAGTTACGGGACGTGTAAAGTGCACGATCTGTGACGGCGAAGTTGTATTTAATGAATTAAATAAGTAATAAATTAAGAAGGGAAATCAATCACATGATCAACAAATTAGTAGAAAAAATTAAAAAGACCAACGCACCTATCGTTGTGGGACTCGATCCGATGCTTTCTTATGTGCCGGAGCACATACAAAAAGCAGCGTTCGCTCAGTTCGGTGAGACGTTAGAGGGAGCAGCAGAAGCCATCTGGCAGTACAATAAAGCTATTGTCGATGCAACATACGACCTGATTCCTGCAGTGAAGCCGCAGATCGCGATGTATGAGCAGTTTGGTGTGGCCGGTGTAGCGGCATTCCAGAAGACGGTAGATTACTGTCACGAGAAAGATCTGGTTGTGATCGGAGATGTAAAGCGTGGGGATATCGGTTCCACATCCGCAGCCTATGCGACCGGACATCTCGGAAAAGTACAGATCGGAAGCAAAACATATACCGGTTTTAATGAGGATTTTGCTACAGTAAATCCATATCTGGGAACCGATGGTATCAAGCCGTTTGTGGATGTATGCAAAGAAGAAAAGAAAGGAATCTTTATTCTCGTAAAGACCTCCAATCCATCCAGCGGAGAGTTCCAGGATCGTCTGATCGACGGTCGTCCGCTGTATGAACTGGTTGGTGAAAAGGTAGCAGAGTGGGGAAGCGAATGTATGGGAGATTCCTACAGCTATGTTGGAGCAGTTGTCGGAGCAACGTATCCGGAGCAGGGGGAAATTCTTCGTAAAGTGATGCCGAAATCGTTCATTTTGGTACCGGGTTATGGTGCACAGGGAGGACAGGGCAAGGATCTGGTACATTTCTTTAATGAGGATGGATTAGGAGCAATTGTAAACTCTTCCCGTGGTATCATCTGTGCTTACAAACAGGATAAGTATAAAGAGCAGGGAATGACACCGGAGAACTTCGCAGATGCCTCCCGTCTGGCAGTCAAAGATATGATCGCAGACATATCCGGAGCACTTGCACAAAGATAAAAATAAAGTCGTGATTTTACAAAAGGGAGACAGTTGGATTTTATGAGCGAAAAATTTCAGGAAAATGTTACGGTGCTGAAGCAGCAGTGCATCGGAAAAGATATCTATGACATGACAATCCAGACGAAGCATATTGCAGGACATGCAAAGGCAGGACAGTTTGTATCATTGTACAGTAATGATGCCAGCAAACTGCTGCCACGTCCGATCAGCCTGTGTGGGATTGATGCAGAGGCAGGAACACTTCGTCTGGTATACCGGGTAACGGGAGAAGGAACCGGAACGGAAGAATTCTCCCGGTTAAAAGCGGGCGATACGATCCGGGTACTGGGACCGCTTGGAAACGGATTTACCGTGGAGCGGGAAAGAAAGCTTTCCTGATCGGCGGAGGAATCGGAATTCCTCCGATGCTTGAACTTGCAAAGAGCATCAAGGCTGCCGGCACCTGTGAATTTGTCAGTGTGATGGGATACCGGGATGCACAGACGTTTCTTCTGGATGAATTTAAAGAACAGGGAGACTGTTACGTGGCAACGGAAGATGGAAGTGTCGGTGCAAAGGGAAATGTGCTGGATGCCATCAAAGAATATAAATTAAATGCAGATGTAATATATGCGTGCGGACCGACACCGATGCTGCGGGCGTTGAAAGCGTATGCAGCAGAGCAGGGCATGACCTGTTATATTTCCATGGAAGAACGGATGGCATGCGGAATCGGTGCATGTCTGGCATGTGTGTGCGATTCCAAAGAAAAAGATGCACATTCCAATGTGAAAAACAAGAGAATCTGTAAAGAAGGGCCGGTATTTCTGGCTGAGGAGGTGGATCTGTAATGAATACAAGTGTGGAATTATGTGGTGTTACCTTAAAAAACCCGGTAATGACGGCATCCGGAACCTTTGGCTCCGGAGCAGAATACAGTGAATTTACAGACTTAAACCGGCTTGGTGCGGTGGTTACCAAAGGTGTGGCAAATGTACCGTGGCCGGGAAATCCGACTCCGCGTGTGGCAGAAGTCTATGGCGGGATGCTCAACGCCGTGGGATTGCAGAATCCGGGAATTGATCTGTTCTGTGAGAGAGATATTCCATTCCTGAAAAAATATGATACTAAAATTATTGTAAACGTATGCGGACACTCGACAGAGGAATATGTGGAAGTGGTAAAACGGCTGGCAGAAGAGCCGGTGGACATGCTGGAAATCAATATTTCCTGCCCGAACGTAAAAGAGGGTGGAATTGCTTTTGGACAGGATCCGAAAGCGGTAGAAGCAATCACAAAGGAAATGAAAAAGTATGCAAAACAACCGGTGATCATGAAACTGAGTCCGAATGTCACAGACATCACAGAGATGGCGCGTGCAGCGGAAGCAGGTGGTGCGGATGCCCTGTCTTTGATTAACACGATCACGGGAATGAAGATTGATATCAACCGGAGAAAATTTGTTCTTGCAAACAAGACCGGTGGGATGTCCGGTCCGGCCATTCATCCGGTAGCCGTGCGTATGGTTTATCAGACGGCACAGGCAGTAAAGATTCCGATCATTGGAATGGGAGGAATTATGAATGCTGCAGATGCGATTGAGATGATACTGGCGGGTGCGACAGCTGTATCTGTCGGCACCGCCAATTTCCAGAATCCGGCAGTGACCATGGAAATTGTAGAAGGCATTGAGCGCTACATGGAAAAATATCATGTGAGCGATATCAAAGAACTAATCGGTGCCGTTTCGGAATAATAAAGATATGGTAACTGCTTACTGTTTTTGAATATATTGTACCAGGGATTTCATTTTGGCAGCAATGTTTTCCAGAATCTGTGTGTTTACGGTCTCTGCATCCATTGTTTCGGATGCATGGGCGGTCAGTTCTTCAGAAACTGCGGAAATTGTCTGTACGGAATCTGAAATTGCCTGATTAGAGTTACGCAGATCTGTGGTATTGCTGGTCAGTTCCTCGATACTGTTCTGAATCAATGTCACTTAGTTAAGCTTTTTACAAATTAATGGATTTGTGTGCATCTAGCGTGAAAAGGATGTGGTAAACAAAAAAAGATTAAAACAATCTTCATTCAAAAAAGATCATATAAATATCAGGCAC
>ENA-OQHY01000071-OQHY01000071.1-human-gut-metagenome-genome-assembly--contig:-NODE-71-length-53191-cov-5.640924_pt1 | contig 53191 bp, 86 predicted proteins | sample MGYA00242570_ERZ504733 | MGnify/ENA primary metagenome ERZ504733 (study PRJEB26092, sample SAMD00036219) | human gut metagenome | host: Homo sapiens | study: EMG produced TPA metagenomics assembly of... | reverse complement strand
CGAAGATAGTTAGCTGGAAACGGCTTGTGAAAATAGGTAGTCGCCGACTTTTATATGCCCGTTGGTCAAGCGGTTAAGACAGAGGCCTCTCACGCCTTTAACATCGGTTCGATTCCGGTACGGGTCACCATATGCACCTCTAGCTCAGTTGGTAGAGCAACTGACTCTTAATCAGTGGGCCCAGGGTTCGAGTCCCTGGAGGTGCACCAGAAAAGCCACACAGTAGCGTTGAAAAACGTGCTGTGTGGCTTCTTTTTTGTGTCAGATGGCGAGCTTGACTACCTTTTGACTACTTTTTGCGGAGTTTTCCGATTTGCCGGAAAGATACTCGTTCAATTTATCGGCGACATGGAGCGAATCTTCTTGTTCCAGATGAGTATAAATATCGGCGGTGACCTGAATGCTGCTGTGTCCCATTAGTTTTTGTGCTGTTCGTAAGTCTACCCCTGCACGATAAAGTGTCGTTGCGTAGGTGTGCCGCAGCATGTGGGGATGCAGGGAGAACGGCACAAGGGCCGCAACGTGAGAGTTCCACAACCGGGTGAATGCGGAGCGGGTCATATCTCCGCCATCGGCGGCTGGGACGATATACCGGCTCAAGTGTGGTGTATCAAGCAAGACGGATCTGAGCTTGTCCGGGATAGGAACGACTCTGTGTGCGGCCTTTGTTTTGAGATCATCTACAGGGTCTTGCTGATTGTTCAGAAAGGTCATAGCGCGCCGGATGGTCAGAGAGCTGCTTTGAATGTCCGACCATTGCAATCCAAGCGCTTCTTCCTTACGAAGCCCGCAGTACAGACAGAGGGCGCAGAATACGCGGGCGCGTGGTTCTACGACTACATTCATCAGAATATCGACCTCATTGGGAAGCAAAGCCTTTTTCTTTTCCGCTTTAGCGTGAGGGGTGATCTTGATCCCCTCAGTGGGATTATCAATAATCAGGTGATTCAAACGTGCTTCCTCAAAAAGCTGCCGCATAGTCAAAAGAACCTTACGCTGCAGGCTTTCCGATCTGGATGCAACGCTGGTCATAACCTGTCGGATGTGAACAGCTTTTACGTTTCGGAGTTCCATGTATCCGATCTGTTCCATGATATGAAGATTATAGCTATCCCGGTACATTTTGATGGTAGAGGCTCGTAAATCGGATTTATAGTTTTTCAACCATATTTTTGCCCACTCACCAACCAAAGTGTGATCTCCGACTTCAAGCCCGGCGGTATCTTGGTTCATCAGTGCATTTGCAGCGGCATTGACTTCAGCAATCGTTTTGCCGTATACAAATTTCTGTTTTCCGCTGGACAATGTCACCTTGCGTTGATAGCGGCCATCTTTTCTTTTTTTGAGTCTTGCCATAATAAAATAAACCTCCTTTAGGTACACTTTGACAAGCCTACCCAAAAGAGGTATAATCACAGTGTCGGTTGTGACTGCTCTTTTTGAGTAAGCCAATCTATTTGAACGCTCTCGGTGTTGGTAGCACCGGGGGCGTTTTTTCGTTTATAAGCAATTAAAATCTATGCCTTTGCAATCAGTCCAATAATGTACTGCTTTTTCAACAAATTCTTCTTCAAGGTTGAAATACTCGGCAATCTCCCAATTTTCTGTCATGCCCATCTTGTAGCAATTCAGAATTTCGTTAACAGGGAGATACTTTTCGACAGAAGCAGCAAATGCCCGATGCTCTGCCTGTTCTTTTACCTCAAAGGGACTATAGGCGCGGTAAAAAGCGCCGCTCATGTAATGCCCTGCTTCATGTGCCAGCACAGTGCGTTCCTGTGCGGCGGTCTTGCATTTGCTGCGATCAATGACAAGGAAATTGTCAAAGAACGCGATTGCGAAATTGTTTTTGAGTTTAACATCCACAACGTCTACGTTCAAAGCTTCCAGATCATCATACATACAGCAAACGGCTGTGTTCATGCATTACACACCTGATTTCTTTTTTTTGTTCCGCTCCGCCTTTGCGCGCATAGCGACCATAAGATCGTCAATATCATCGGGGGTAAGATCATCCTTTACATCCCCATAAAAAGCAATCAGTTCATCCTTGACAGCCTGATTCTCATTTTGAGAGTCGGGCTGTTTTTCTTTTGAATCGGCATTCCCTAAAAGATAATCAACAGAAACACCGTAAAAATCAGCGATTTCATTCACATAGCGTCGATAGGACTTGTTACGTCCATTCAGCCAGTTTGTGATGACATTGGGGTGAATTCCAAGATGCTCCGCAAGTTCTTTCTTGGCACCGTGCCGTGGCCCGATGCACTCAATGATTCTTTCTAACAATATATCCATACTACACCGCCTGATTTTGTGCATAAAAGACAAAACCACACAAAACACGCAAAGTGCCGTTGACACCAAACAAAATGCGTGGTATAGTATAGCCATACCACACAAAACACACAACAAACAAAACTGCTTTGTGTGATATGGACAGGTGGTTTTGTGATTTGTTTGATTTGCACTATTATCATATCACAAAACCAAACAAAACACAACTATAAATCTATACAAAGAAAGGAGGACGTTCATGGGGGAACTGTATACCTGCAAGGATGTAGCAGAACGGTACGGTGTTCAGATCATTACCGTATGGGAGTGGATTCGTAAGAAGAAGCTCGGTGCAATCAAAATCGGAAAGGAGTACAGGGTCAGCGCTGAAGACATCAAAGCGTTTGAGCGCTCCCGGCGGACGATTTGATTTTGAAGATGCCGCATCAACAAGTGGGGGAGGTGAATTTGGTGGACGAAATGGTTGATAGACTGCTTGACATTCTGGCTGATAAATTAACTGAGCGCCTGAGCGCAGGACACAAAGAACTGTACACTGCAAAAGAGCTTGCAGAGCGGTACGGGGTATCATGCGCCACGATTCGCAGCAAGATGGCTGCCGGAGAGTTTGGAGAACTCGTTAGTGTCGGCGAGAGAACGCGGCTTGTGCCGTGGGCAGGAGTGCAGGCTTACGAATCTACACACACAGGAATAAGCGCAAAAGGGACTTCGGAAAAGCACAGGGCCGTTTCGCATGGCAATCCGGGTCCGATTTGACAAATAAAAAGGCACCGTCCCGTTGCAGCAGGACGATGCCGAAAGGTGCGATGCGCCGAACCGCTTCAAGGAAAGGCTGCATCATCGTTTTTTAGTGTAACTTATTTCTGGCTGGAAATCAAGTACAAGAGAAAGTTTGTAGCTATGACCTATGAGGAACAGATTTCTTTGTTTGAAGCACTTGCGCTGAATGGTGCATGGAGCAACGCGGCCTGCACCGGCTACTGTCTGCTGGCTATGCAGAGAGCCGGGCTTGACAAGAAGACCATCGAAAAGGTGCTGCATGAACTGCACTGGGCATTCGATGACACCAGCGTTGAGCAGGCCGAGAAGATCTATTGCGGTGGGGAGGAGTAAAGATGCAGGAATTGTTGATGTTCATGTACCACCTCACCCCCGAACAGGCGGCGGCTCGTGTCCCGCTGTTCCAGTTCTGGCTGACCGCTTTTGGAGCGGCTCTGCTGATCTGGCTGGACAGTAAGGGCGTGTTCGATGGTTTTGGAGCATGGCTCGCCTGTGTCCTCCGTGATACACGGGTAGGCGATCTGCTCCGAAGTTTATGTGATTTCGGGCTTGTCCCGGTTGTTTTTCTGAAAGAAAAGGAGATTTCAATGAAGTACGGAAGAAGTTTGCAGGAGCTGGCGATTGAGCTTGACCGGCAGGCCAAGGTCAAAAAGGACTACGTTGCCACGGCGGGTGCTATGCAGATGACCGCCGTCAACGAGAACTTTGACCTCGTGATCGGAAACACTCCGTTCCAGCTGAACGAGAATGCCCACCGTCAGTTGGGATTGCAGCTGAAGATTCCAGCACCCTACTATGAGCGGATGCGGGCAGAGAACCCCGGCTTGCTGATGGCAAACGTCAATGGCTGGTTCCAGCAGTCCCCGGACACCCGCCGCATGGTGCGTACCCTTGACGGAACAGCTCGCGCCATCCTCTCCGACCGCTACCGTCGCATCGACAACTACGAGGTCGCCCAGACGGTCCTGCCGATTATTTCTGAAATGCAGGCGCCCGCATTGAAAGCTGTGAGCTGACCGATACCCGCATGTACATCAAGGTGGTCAATGAGCGCATCCAGACCGAGGTGGTGCCGGGGGACATTGTTCAGGCCGGCATCCTGATTTCCAATTCTGAGGTCGGCATGGGCAGTGTTTCCGTGAAGCCGCTGATTTACCGTCTTGTCTGTACCAATGGCATGGTGGCGGATGTGGGTGTTGGCAAGCGCCATGTTGGCCGCATCAATGAAAGCGTGGATGGCGATTTCGGGATTTTCCGGGATGAGACCATCGAAGCCGACGACCGGGCGTTCCTGATGAAGATTGAGGACACCGTCCGGGCGGCGGTCGATGAAGCCCGGTTTAATGCGCTGGTGCAGAAACTCCGGGATGCCAAGGAAGCGCCCATTCTCCCGGCGGCGGCTCCCAAGGTGGTTGAGCTTGCGGCCAAGGAGTTCAACATCCGCCAGAACGAGAGCGAGGGCATTCTGGGGCATCTTATCGCGGGCGGTGACCTTTCCCTTTATGGTCTGGCAAACGCTGTCACACGGCACGCGCAGGACGTGCAGAGCTACGACCGCAGTACTGAACTGGAAGCCACCGGCTACAAGATCATCACCATGCAGCCCTCGCTGTTGAAGCGCTGGAATGAGGAGGTGAGTACCGTATGAGCGGCAGACACATGAATGCCCGGCCCAAAAGGCTGACCCGCAAGCAGAAAGAAGCCCTTTCCGCACAGGGCTGGGATTCCCGCCTGTACCTCTGCGTCCGGGATGCCCCGGATCACATGGTTCTGCTGAACCGTACCACTGGCAAGACCGTTATGTTCCACAAGTAAACCAACCAAGAGAAAAGGAGTAAACATTATGATTCGCAACCCTAATGACATTCAGGATGGCGCAAAGAAAATCCGTATGCTGATTGCTGGCTACCCCGGCATCGGTAAGTCCACTCTGGCCCTGTCCGCGCCTCGTCCGCTGCACATCGACTGCGATTTCGGCATTGACCGCATCGAGCCCCGATACCGTATGCCGTACATCCAGCCCCGCAGCTATGACGAAATTCTGAATGACCTGAAGCCGGAGAACCTCAAGGACTTCGAGACGTTGGTGTTCGATACCGCCGGCAAGCTTATCACCCTGATGGGCCTGTGGGCTATCAAGCAGAACCCCAAGTATGGTCAGCGGGACGGCAGTCTGTCCCTCAAGGGCTATGGCTTTGTTGGCCGCGAGTTCGTCCGGCTGATGGACTACTGCTTCTACGAGCTGAAGAAGAACATCGTGGTGGTCTTCCACGCCACCGAGGAAAAGGACGGCGATAACACCCGTCTCCGCATCAAGGTTGAGGGCCAGACCAAGAACAATGTGTGGGAGCCTATGGATCTGGGCGGCTTCGTGGAGATGTACGGCAACGACCGCACCATTGGCTTCTCCAACTGCGAGAAGTATTTCGCCAAAGGCACCCGTGCATCCACGGCATCTACAAGATTCCGGCCCTCACTCCCGGCAGCCAGAACGACTTCCTGACCAAGCTGTTCGAGGAGTACAACAGCAAGGCCGCCGAGGAAGTAGCTGCAAACGCCAAGGAGAACGAGGCGTACGAACAGGTTATGCAGGAGGGCAGCAAAATCATTGCTGGCATCAAGGATGCAGACACCGCCAATGCCGCTATGCAGCCGTTCAAGGGCTTGCAGCATCACCTGACTTCCAGCCGGGAACTGAACGCTATGTGGAAAGCCAAAATCGCTGCCCTCGGTCTGGCATTCGATTCCAACGCGGTCAAGTACGTTCCCAAATCCGCAGAGGAGGCGCAGTAAATGGCTGCATACCTCATTACTCACTCGCTGCTGTCCTCGTGGCTGCACCTTATCCGGGAGAATCCCTACGAGGATTTGACCACCGAGGGCGACCCTCTGGCGGAATTCATGCTGGTGCTGAAACGTGAACCTACACCTCGCACAGAGGCCATGCAGAACGGCATCGACTTTGAGAACCTCGTGACTGCCATTGTCAACGGCCACGATGACCCCAACAATCCGTGGAGCTGGGCTGCCGGGCAGATTGCTGCCATCGTCAATGGTGGGCAACTGCAGTTCAAAGCCCGCCGAAAGATTCAGGTACGCGGCATGGATGTGGTTCTGTATGGTCGCCTCGATGCCCTGAAAGCCGGCACCATCTACGACATCAAGTTCAGCAAGGGCTACGAGCGCGGAAAGTTCTATTCCAGCACCCAGCATCCTACCTATATGCTGCTGATCCCGGAGGCCCAGACGTTCTCCTACCTCGTCAGCAACGGCATGGATGTTTGGACGGAGTGCTATCGCCGGGATGAAACGCCCGACATTCGCCCCATCATTTCGGACTTTTTCGACTGGCTGGATGCTTTCGGTCTGATGGATGTGTTCAAAGAACACTGGAAAGCCTTATGACCGGGCGGCTGGTGGATATGAGCTTCAGCCTGAACCGCAAGCAGCGTATCACGCTGGAAGTTGATTCTGATTTCCGAAACCTGTGGGACAAGCTGAATCAAGAACCGCTGTTGGATATTGAAATCAAGAAGCACCGCAACAAGCGCAGCCACAGCGCAAACGCCTACTTCCATGTTCTGGTCAACAAGATCGCCGCCGAAACTGGTGAATCGGATGACCTTGTGAAAGAGCGGCTGGTTGTGGCATACGGCACGGTTGCGAGGGACAAGGATGGCTGCACCGTGGGCTTCAAACTTCCGGTCAGCGTGGATGTTCACGACCTCTACAAATACACCCGCTGCTTTGATGTGCGGGAAGAGGACGGGAAAAGGTTCAACTGCTACTTGGTTTACAAGGACACCAGCAAGATGGACACAAAGGAGTTTTCGCACCTGATTGACGGTGCGATTGAGGAAGCCAAGGCTCTGGGTATCGAGACGGACACCCCGGAACAGCTGGCACGGTACAAGGAGGAATGGTCACGATGAAAAACCGAATCGTCATCTGCGACTACTGCGGAACGCCCGCAGACTTCGTAGACAGTTCGGTGGTTTACCACGGCCACAGCTTCGGCATGATTTACCTCTGCCCTCGCTGCGGCGCCTATGTCGGCGTACACAAGGGGTCTGACAAGCCCCTTGGCCGCTTGGCAAATTCGGAGTTGCGCAACTGGAAAAAGGCAGCTCATGCAGCATTTGACCCGCTCTGGAAATACGGTCCCTACCGTGGCCGCCGGAATGAGGCTTACCGCTGGCTGTCCGAGAAGATGGGCACTCCGATTGAATTTACGCATATTGGAATGTTCGATGTGGACCAGTGCCACAAGGTGGTACGCATCATGCGAGAAGAAAGGAACCAGTTATGGAAGATTTGAACGTCCAGACCATCGCTATCCCGGTTGAGGAGTACAAGGAACTGCTCCAGAAGCAGGCCGAACTCAGCCTCATTTATCACAAGGGTGCACGCGGCAGCGTTTACGACATTGGTAACTTTGTGCTGGATTTGATGCTTGCAGTTCATCCGGAGCTGATTACCAAGAAGGAGGACACCGATGCTGAATAATTGCACATTTCAGGGCCGCTTCGCCGCTGATCCTGAAATGCGGACCACACAGAGCGGCCTGACAGTTGCCAGTTTTCGCATGGCCGTTGACCGGGACAATGTCGGTCAGGATGGCCGGCGGGCTACCGATTGGCTGAATTTCGTGGCATGGCGTAAAACGGCAGAGTTCGTTTGCCAGTATTTCCGCAAGGGCAGCACGGCTCTTGTGGAGTGCCAGTGCCAGACCCGCTCCTACGAAGACAAGAACGGTCAGAAGCGCACCGCCACCGAGTTTGTGGTCCAGAAGATTCACTTTTGCGGCCCAAAAACGGAGCAGCGAGTGGATGATGGCGGTGAGGCACCGCCGCCGGGCTACCAGCAGCCGCCCTATCAGAATCAGCAGCCACAGCAGATGGGCTTCAACACCCAGAGTCAGCGGCAGCAGTGGCAGGGCGCAAATGCCGCCCCTGGCACTGTGCAGTATTCGCAGGGCAGCCCGGATGATTTCTCTGAAATTGACGATGGCGATGACCTGCCGTTCTAAGGAGGTTTGAATGGCAACAGGCAAACGGTACTACTGGATAAAACTCAAGGATTCGTTTATGAATTCCGAGGTGGTCGATTTCCTGATGAGCCAGCCCAACGGTGCCAACTACGTTGTCCTTTATCAAATGCTCTGTCTCAAAACCATCAATACGGGTGGTCGCCTTACATGCCAGATAGGCGATGTCATCATACCGTTCGATATGGGAAAGATTCAGCGTGACTGCAAGTGGTTCTCGCTGGACACCATCCGCATTGCGCTGGGGCTTTATAAACAACTCGGACTTATCTATGAGGAACAGGACGGAACGCTAGTTCTTGTCAACCACGCTGAAATGGTCGGCAGTGAAACCGATTATGCTGAAAAGAACCGCAGAATGCGCAGTAATGCAGCAAACAAACGGTTACAGGCTGGACAATATAGCGGACACGAAAGTGGACACAATGTGTCCGCTGATTGTGGAGAAAATGTCCCCATAGATATAAGAGATAAGAGAAAAGATATAAGAGATATAGAGAATAGAGATAAAGACGCTGGTGCGGCGGCTGTCGATGCTGGCCTGTCTGAGATTATCCGCTCTTTCGAGGACAACATTGGCAGCTTTCCCCCGGCGGCGAGTGATGCCCTGATGGACTGGCGGCAGATTTTCACGGATGACCTCATCCTGCTGGCAATCAAAAAAGCTGCCCTGTCAGGGGTCCGCAGGTGGAATTACGTCAATGGAATCTTGAAGGCTTGGAAAAACGAGGGTGTAAAAACCCTTGGTGATGTACAGGCGCGTGACCAGCGGCGCAAACCAGCAGCAGACCAGCAGCAGAAGCGGTCCGCCGCCGAGGACTACGATTTTATTTTTGGAGGCTCAAATGACAGTTGAATGTTTGAAAAGCTCAATGCTGCGCATTGAGCGGTATTTCGGGAAGGAACTCTCGACCGATGAGCGTACAGCACGAGCGGAAGTCTACGCCGCTGCACTGAAAGAAATCCCGGACGATGTGGTTTCGGCGGCTCTTGTAAAAGCGCTGACGGTCTGCCGCTATCAGAACCAGCTCCTTGTGGACTGGTGTGCGGAAATCCGCAAGATTCAGGATGTTGGGCGTCCAACGGCGAACGACCTCTGGAACGACGCTGCTGTGGCCGCACGGAAAATCGAAGCAAACCTTTACTATATGCACATCGGTGGCCTGATTACGGCTGATGGCAAGCTGAACCGCGACGATTTGAAGCGCCGCAATACTGAAATCTTTGCGGCTCTCCCGGTGGCAGTACAGCGGTGGGCTGGCTCCCCGGAAGATTTGAGCGACATTTTTTCCAGCCGGAGCACAGCAGATCTGCGGCAGTTCGTCCGGCCGGGGTTCGACCGGACCGTGGCCGACGCCCCATCGAGAGCTTGAAACCTCCGGCACTGCCCGGCGGCGCAGCAGCACAGATTGGAGGTTGAAATGCAGTTTCGTTCTATCGTGTCGCTGGCTTGTGCAGTCAGCCTTTTTACCGGCAGCGCTCTTGCCAGCGCGGCCTATGCCCGCCGGGTGGATGAACTCACCATGGAGAGGGACATTTACGCCAGCCGGGAAGAAAACTGGATGAACAAGGCCGTGGAGCGCAAGGAAACCATTGAGCAGTTGCAGACCGAGGTTGAGCAGCTCACGGACACCATTGCTGCAGATCAGAGCATTGCCCTTACATACGCAGGGGAGTTTCAATGCACAGCCTACTGCTCCGAGGAATACCCGCATATCTGCGGGGAGGGGCAGGGCATCACTTCCAGCGGCGCCAAGGTTCAGCCGGGCGTGACGGTGGCCGCAGACACCAGCATCTTTCCCTATGGCACGGTCATTCTGATTGAGGGCGTAGGGATGAGGGTGGTTCAGGATACCGGCTCGCTCATCAAGGAAAATGCTTTAGATGTGGCCGTTGGTACCCATGCGGAAGCGATTTCGTGGTCTGGATGGGGTTCTCACAAGGTCTGGATTGTGACGGGAGGTGAGACGGATGCCGCTGAATGAGTACGGCGAAAAGCTGGATTCCAACGGTTATGCGCCTAGCATCCTGCATGATAAGCCGGTCTGCCTGATCTGTGGGCGGTATGGTACTGCGCGGCATGAGGTGTACTTCGGGAGTGCCTACCGGGCAAAGAGCAAGCGTTTGGGCCTGTGGGTGACGCTTTGCCCGTGGTGCCATCAGAACGGCCCGACTGCCATCCACAACAACCGTGATGCTGATCTCCGGCTGAAGTGCTGGGCGCAGAAAAAGGCTATGGAACACTACGGCTGGCCGGAAGCCCGGTTTATTCAGGAGTTTGGGAGGTCGTACCTGTGATGCCCATCATCGCTATTGACCCCGGCAATGTGCAGTCTGGCTACTGCGTGATTGACCAGAAAACGCTCCGACCGCTGGAGTTCGGAAAAATCGACAACGAAGAACTGCTGAAAAAGCTGGAATCGGCTGCCAAGCAGGGATGGCGGTGGGCGGTCATCGAATGGTGGCCTCCTACGGGATGTCCGTTGGTCGGGACGTTTTCGACACCACGGTCTGGATCGGCCGGTTCTATCAGGTGCTTTCGTCCCGGTGCCCGGTGCGGATGATGTGCCGCATCGAGGAGAAAAAGCACATTTGCCACGACAGCCGAGCCAACGACACCGCCATCCGGCGGGCATTGATTGACCGATTTGCAGCCCACGACCTGAAAAACGGCAAGGGCACAAAGAAAGCCCCGGATTTCTTCTATGGCTTCAAGGCTGATGTGTGGGCAGCCTACGCACTGGGTCTGACCGCCATCGAGAACCGGGAGAACGACTATAAATTTTCGACTACTTAAAAGCTACTTGAAAGGAGCTTCATCATGGATAATTCTCTGTCTGAATCCGCACGTTTCGCAGTCTACCGTGAAAAACTCAAGGGCATCTGCGAGGCCAACAACCTGAGCTATGTGTTCATCAAGAACGCATATCCCATCAAGCTGGTTATCCGTCCGCTGGGCGGCGTTGGTGAGCAGATGTCGATGCTGGAAGAAGCGACCGAGGACAACTACATCTCGCCGGGCGCATCCATCTTGTTCACCGTCAAGGACGGAAACCTGACCTACCGCATGAGCAAGACATTCACGATCTCCGACACCCTGTTCAACAAAATCAAGAACATCTTCAAGAATATGCACTACCTCTGGCTCCAGTTTTTCTTCCGGGATTTGGTTGAGGGCGGCAAGCTGGCAGCCCTCGGCTACAAGATGCCTGACATCCCGGAATCCGGTGGGCAGCAGGATGCGCCCCGGGGAAATGAGCCTGATTCCCCGAATCTCCCCGGGGAGGCCGAACCGCTGGAAGAAATCGAGGATGACGAGGAGGACGAGCTCACTTCGGACGAACTGACGCAGGCCACCGAGATTGCACGGCAGAACAACGGCATCACGCAGGCCATGTTGGAAGAAAAGATGGGCGTGACCGCAGAAAAGGCCATCGCCCTGCTGGATGACATGGAATCCGCTGGCGTGATCGAGTTCTCCAACGGTCACTATCTCCTCGCTGACACAGAGGAGGAATAATCAATGGCAAAGGCAGCAGTGACACGCAGCATCCGTGATGACCATCAGAAAAACTTCCTCAAAATCTTTGAAGGACTGACGGGAAAGCATAGTCGCTGGGAGATTTGGAGAGACTTCATCCACCTGACAGCCATCGAGATCTCAAACTCAACGGACAAGCTGAACGCCCCGGAGCGCACCAAAGACTATCAGACCATCATTTCCAAATACTCCGCAGCAGAGCGGAACGGAATGGCTGAAATGCTGGCCGAGGTGGTCATGGGAATGGAGCAGAACCCGGATCAGGATTTTTGGGGTCACTGTACATGATGTGTGAGTTGGGAAATAACCATTCTGGCCAGTTCTTCACTCCATACGATGTGTGCCGCTGTATGGCAGAGCTTACATTCGATGCCAAACTCGTGCCTGACATGGAGGGCTTCATCTCTGTGTCAGACCCGGCTTGCGGAGCGGGCGCAACACTGCTGGCCTTTCTGAATATCTGCAAGAGCAGAAATATTTGCTATCACAACAAAGTTCTTGTCGTTGCCCAAGACATTGACTTTATTGTGGGTCTGATGTGCTACATCCAGTGCAGCTTCATGGGCTGTGCTGGATATGTAGTCATCGGGAACACCATTACAGAACCAAGCACCGCATATGACCGCCGTGGGCTGCTCCCGGCGGGGCCGCAAAGCAGGATTTGGTACACACCGTTCTTTTCTACGGATATTTGGTATCTGCGCCGTCAATGGGCGCAGATGGAACTTCTTATGAAGCCGGTCTGCCGTCAGAGCGAGCAGGCAGAGCCGGAATCTCAAAAGGATGATGCTGCACCGACGCTGTGCGAGACCAAGACCGGGCAGCTCACATTTTTCTAAAACCATGGAGGAAAATAAATCATGGCAGAGATTACGAACATTGCGTGCAGGAGACTGCATCCGCACCCTGATAACCCCCGCAAGGAACTGGGGGATTTGACGGAACTTGCCGCCAGCATCAGGGAGAACGGCATCTTCCAGAACCTGACCGTTATCCCCGGCCACTACATGACCGCAGAGGAGTACGCAGACAGCGTTGCTGCTGATGGCGGCTCCCGGCAGAGTGCGATGGCTGTCTGGAATCCCAAAATCATGTGGTCTTCGGATGACTACACCATCATCATCGGGCATCGCCGGGCTGCGGCCGCACAACAGGCAGGATTGTTTGAAGTGCCCTGCGTGGTCGTGGAAATGGACGAAAGGGAACAGCTGCAAACCATGATGATTGAGAATATGCAGCGTACCGACCTGACTACCTATGAGCAGGCGCAGGGCTTCCAGCTGATGCTGGATCTGGGCGACACGGTGGAGCAGGTGGCATCCAAGTCCGGCTTTTCCCAGTCCACCATCCGCCGCAGGGTGAAGCTACTTTCTCTTGACCGGGATGCGTTCCGCCGGGCAGAACTTCGCGGCGCCACTCTTTCGGACTACGCAGAGCTGGATAAGATTGAGAGCGTTGAGGACAAAAATAAGGCGCTGGAAGCTCTTGGCACTCAGAACTTCCGCCGGGTGATGCAGGAAGTTCTGGAAAATCAGAAGTGGGAACACCGCAAGGCTGAATGGATTGCAGACCTCAAGAAATTTGCAATCGAAGACCCGAATGCTACTTATCAGACCCACGAACACGTTACCGGGTACAGCAAGTGGAACATCACCAAAGATGTTGTTGTGCCGGAAGATGCAGATCATGTCCAGTATTTCTACAAGGTGAGTAGTGGGCAGATTGATTTGTACAAGACCCGTGATGTGGCCGCAGAGGATGCCGAAAAGGCAAAGCGGGATGCCGCCCGCGAGGAAGAACGCATGATTGGGGAAAGTTTCCACAACATCACGGAACTTATGTTCAACCTCCGCCGTGAATTCGTGGTGGAACTGGCTCCTACCGACTGCAAAAAGGGCATCTCGGCCATTGCTCGCTACATGGCCTGTGCCGCAGACGATAATTTTGATTTAGACCTGACCCTGATTGGAAACATCCTCGGCGTGGAACTGTCTCAGGAATTTGTGGACAGTTCGGCAAGGACTGGTACAAAATTCTGGATGAAGATGGGGTCTACGGTACGATGCCGGAAAAGGTGCTGCTGGCGCTTGCCTATTCTTCGATGGACAGCAGCTATTGCGGTTACTGGAGTAAGGACTGGAATGTTGAGCGCCAGAAATATGTGTACTCTTATCGGGAAAATCCGACACTGGATGCCACCTATGAAATGCTGACGGCGCTGGGGTATGAGATCAGCGACGATGAGCAGGCATTGCGGGACGGCACCCACAAGATTTTCCGGGAGTACGGCTCTGATGAAAAGAAGTGGTCGGATTGTGACTACTGCAAGGCGGCACACCCGAACTGTGATAAGTGCTGCAAAGCCTGTGATGAACCTTGCAATGCCGTTCAGGATTGCAAGAAAAATGAAGAAAGGACTGAAAACGATGAATGAGAAAACTATGGGGGCTATCCCTGTTTCTGCACTGGAGCGTCTGGAGCAGAGCGCTGTGAAGCTGAGCCTGATTACTTTTTGCCTGCGTCACGAGGAACTCAAGGCCGCACCTGATGCGGCGGAGATCCACAGCATCAAATCTGACCTGAGCCGGGCATTGCAGGAGGTCAGCGCCAATGCTGCCGCCTGCGCGCTGAGCGGCGGCATCCCGGAAAAGGCAAAGGCAAGCCCCCCTGCGGGGGCAGAGCCTAAACGTATCCAGCGGAAAGAAATCCCCAAAGGCACGGCCTACGGTGTTCTGCGCCTGCGCTGCCCGAAATGCGGGGATGTGTTTGGCCGGTTCCTGCGGGAACCCAGCGCCAGCGTGACCTGCCGCTGCGGCGGAGAGATTCAGCTGGACAACCTGACACGGTATGAATTCACCTGTCCCTGCTGTGACTTTGAAGCCCGTGGCCGCACCAATCTGGAAGACCCCGAAATCACGGTGCCCTGCAAGTGCGGCAACCCGGTCACGATGAAATGGGACCGCAACAAGCGTATGTACCATGAATGAGGCGGAAGCAATGACACTTGTGGGTGCCGCTGTTAGAGCCGCCGGAGGAAGAAAAGCAATGAAAGAAAAAACCATCACGGTTTCGCATGAAGTGTCACCGGAATATGGAAAATGTAGTTTCGGTGGGGACTTTTGGGGAAAAGAAGTGTGCAAGTACCATGCACTTCGTACCCAGACACACGGAAATAAGGCACCGCCGGAATATAGAAAACCTAAGTGCCTGTTATTCAACTGCTGGCTTGATGAACCGTACAAAAAGTGCGAGATGTGCCGCAAGGCGTGCGCGGAGGTGGACAGGAAGTGAAAGAAGAAATCCGTGCTCGATGCCCTTTGTGCGGCGGGGAAATTATAGTTTCCGAGTATTATCAGACATCACGAGATTACAAAGTTCTGATGAACGGGAAACTGTCCAAACGGTACATCGTCACCGATGCCGGTCCCATAAATTCGATGACAGCATCATGCGGCAGTTTTTGCGGCGCATACTGGGAGCATGAGGAGTTTGACATTTCCGAGGACGGAATGTTTTACGATAAAAAATATTTGGAAGAAGAGGTGTGCACATGAAAGCAGTCCTTATCAGCATCAAGCCCAAGTGGTGTGACCTGATCCGGCGGGGGCGCAAGACGGTTGAGGTCCGCAAGACCTGCCCGAAGCTGGAAGTGCCGTTCAAGGTTTATATCTATGAGACCATGGATGGCGGTCGTGGGAGCGGCCTTGTTTTCGGTGAGTTCGTCTGCATCGGATTTGATGCTTTCAGGCCGATCGGCAAGGGCATCAGCATCAAGCGCTTCCCTGCATTGTATGAAAGCTGCCTGACCCTTGATGAAATCGTAAGTATGCGCAGGGTGAGCCGGTATACGGCTGGCAGATCTCTCAGCTGAAGCTCTACGAGGAGCCGCTCAAGCTGGAGGACTTTTCCCGCCACGGTTTCTGTGGCATGAACGGGACTGGTGTTTGCGGCAATGCAGACTGCGAGAACTATCAACCGTCTGGCAACTATATGGATCCGCCCACCTGTGCAGTCAATGGCTGCACCCTGTATGAAGCGCCGCAGAGCTGGTGCTATGTGGAGGAAAGGAGGGATTCGGAATGAAGTGGATTCAGATTACCGATGTCATAAAGTGGATTGCTGTGTGCGTTGCAATCTCCATTTCTGTTTATGTGACAAGGGATGGAAGATACCTCTGGTTTCTTCTCATCCCTGCATTCCTGATTTAAGTGGGGTGATGGCAATATGAGAGATTGTTCTATATGCAAGGCGAGGGCGTACTGCTGGGAAGCAGTTGAACCCGGCTCCATTATGTGCGGCATCAACCTGATGCAGCATGGTGGGACGAAAAGTGAACCCGAAACGCCGCGGTCGATAAGCGTGAAGCTGAGTCCGACCTTTTGCGCATACTGTGGTAAGCCGCTAAAAATTATTGGGACAGAGCGCTTCTGCAACAACGTCCAGTGCTTCAACCGCTTTCAGAATGTATAAAGGGGGATGCCTGATGTCAAATTTTCAAAAAGATGTCCAGCTCCTCACTGATTTGCAGGAGCTGATCTCCGATGCAGAGCGCACCGCCAATATGCCGGGGTATGCGGGGGCTGTGTTCAATGCAATCTCCCCGGCGCTGAAAGCGGCCATGCCGGCAGCACAGAAGAAAGCCCGGCGGCAAATCGATGTGCTGACCCGCGCCAAAGAACGGCTGATGGAGCTGATGGAGGAACCGCAGAAATGACCAACGGTGACTTTATCCGCTCGATGTCGGATGCAGACATCCGGGAAAACTTCACCCAGCTGCTCTGTGAATTCGTCCAGCGGAAGCAGACGAGCCGTTGCCGGAGCAGAGAACATTGCTTCCACTGCATCAAGGACTGGCTGAAAGAAGAAAGCGTGGCGCTTAGGAGGGCCGATGATGACACTGAATGAGATTCGCAAGCTCCGGGGGATGACCCTCAGCGAGTTTAGCCGGCAGTCAGGATTGTCCCCGCATACTGCGCGGAACCTGATGGGCTACCGGGAACTCTACGGCAACCCTCGGCTGGACACGATGGTGGATGCGGCGCGGGCGCTGAATGCTGTCGTGACAATCTCCCCCAAGGGCGTAACAATCCGCGCCAGAAAGGAAAGCGCATGACTCCTATTCCGTTCCGTGAGCAGAACATTACCTATAACCCGCCGGAGGGCATGGAAGACAAGTGCGAAGCGCTTCCAGCTTTCCGGGGAGAGGGACAGGTGATCTCATGCTGGCATCTTACATTATGGGAGCGTATCAAGCTCCTGCTGACCGGGCGGCTGTGGTTCTCGGTGATCGGCAATGGACAGCCGCCTATCTGGCTGGGTGTGGATTGCCCGTTCATTCGTAAATAATCCGACCGAAAGACCTGTATTTTTGCCGTAAAATGTGATAAAATAATTAGGTAGCACCTCTACAAATTGGAGGCCGCGCACATATTACTGGAGGTCAGGTATGACGGTGCAAGAGCTGTCCAGATACTTAACGCTTCGCAAGCAGATTGATGAGGACAAAGAAATCTACGAGAACATGTGCCAGAAGATGGGGCCAGCATCCCCGTCACTGTCAGGAATGCCCCATACTCCCGGTGTTCGTGACAAGGTTGGTGATCTGGCCGCAGACCTGGCAGATTTGGATGCCGGCATCAAAGAGCTTGAAGCCGAAGCCGAGAGGGTGCTTCCAGCAATAGAAGAATTCTGCGTGTCGATTTCAGACCCGCGGATGCGCCTGATTTTCAGGCTCCGTTTCGTGCGGTGCCGCTCATGGGCAGAGATCGCAGGAACACTCGGACGGTACTATACCGAAGCCGGAGTGTGCAAGATGGCATATAATTACCTCAAAAAGATAGCCTGAACCAAATTCAAAAGGCCGCTGCTTCAGTGTGAAAATGCTGATTCAGCGGCTTTTTCTTTTGCTTGCCTGCCACGGGTGGAAAGCGTAGTTTGTCAGATGACTTCCAATGGCTTCTGATGGGTTCCAATGACTTCCAATCGGTACGAATGCTTTCCAATGCTTTCTGATGACGCAAGGCGCAAGGCATGGTATTATTATGCTACAAAATCCTAAACAAAGCCGGGCGGTGCAGATCATCTGATGTGCGCCGCCATTTTTATGGGAAGGAGGATTTTTCGCCCCGCGTTGCTCCTTTGCGCGGGAAATCGTGCTTCCAGTCATCCCCGGTTCGCCGCTGGGGCTGTCTGAAAGCAGGTCATTATAAGGAGCAATTCATGGAAATCAGAAAAGTACCTATCAGCCTGCTCAATGCAGCACCCTACAATCCGAGAAAGGATTTGCAGCCCGGCGACCCGGAATATCAGAAGATTGCCCGGTCAATCGAAAAGTACGGCTGTGTTGAGCCTATCATCTGGAATGAGAAGACTGGCAACGTGATTGGTGGTCACCAGCGCTTGAAAGTGCTGGCGGCGACCGGCGCGGTAGAAGTGGATGTCAGTGTGGTGCAGCTGTCCCTTGAGGACGAAAAGGCCCTGAATTTGGCGCTGAACAAAATCAGCGGCCAGTGGGACAATGAAAAGCTGTCTGCCGTCCTGCAGGATCTTTCTGCCGGCTTCGATGTTGAGGTGACAGGCTTCGACCAGCATGAGGTTGACGCACTGGTTGCATCCTTTGCGGAGAGCGGCCATGAGTACGAGCTTCCCGGCTCTGAACCCTATATCAATAATTTCTTTGATTCCGGGGTTCAGGCAAAGCCCAAGGCCTAGGAACCCGCTGCCGCCCCTGCACCGGAAGCCCCGGCACAGGATGCAGAGATGCACCCAAACGCTGCACCCGCACCCAATGAGGTGCAGGCAGTCCAGCCCGGCGGGAAAAAGACCGTCATTGTGCCCGATCTGTCTGAACAGGACGCAACCACCCTCGTGGACGTTCTCAAGGACATGGGCTTTGCGTACCGTCTGGAGGATGCGGCATGACACAGTATGTGATATGCGCACTTCAGATGGAGGGCTTTCACTGCTGGCCGGAGGCTGATGGAGAACTCGCATATCTCAAAAACTCGCACCGTCATATCTTTTTTATTACGGCAGAGTTTCCAGTTCGCAATGCAAACCGTGAAATAGAAATCATCAGCCAACAGAATGCAATCAAGCGCTATCTTCTCTCCAAGTATGGGGATGAGGATGGCGCTTGTCATTTTGGGCGGCGCTCTTGTGAGGACATCGCCGCTGAAATCTTGAACCAGTTTGAAAACTCCACATCCTGCACCGTCCTTGAAGATGGGTTTGGGGGTGCGCGAGTGTTCGATAACAACATCAAAGTGCATTTTGCCGGGAGCGACGGCGGAGAAATATTCTACGCCGCTCTGCTGGCAGCACAAACCAAATACCGGCTGTTTTCCTGTTACAAGTACATTCTCAAGTGCCGCCCGGATGATGATTTCCGGCTCCCGGCGGACCATGTAATCCGTGTGCAGGATACAGTCAACCGCCATGTGATACAGGATAGTGGCCTGTTCACGCTGATGTTTGGTGCCGGGAAAGGGCAGACACAGACGTTGGAAAGCCTGACCGAGTGGCAGGACAAGCTCATAGCATTCGTGCAGCAGAACAATCTCCGCTGTACCTGTGTCGAGCTGGACTGCCAGAAAGTGCTGGGCGTAAGGGAAGCGTGGTACTTCCGGGAGCGGATGAAGAAGCTGCTGGATAACCCCCAGATCAACGTATTCCATTTTGAGGATGGGATGCGGGGACTGGATAGCTTGATAGATTTCAGCGACTACATTGCCCTGAGCATCCCGGAACTGCGAATCATCAAGCCGAAGACATTCCGGGAAGACACCCGCTATCTGACCCACTACATCAAAAACCGCAAACCTGAGATCGACATCCACCTTTTGGGATGCACCGATGTGAAGATGATTGCACAGAACAGCTTCTGTACCTCTGCAGACAGCACCAGCTGGCTGTCCGGGGTCAAATATGGCTGGTTCGATGATGGCAACCAAAAGGCGCACATCAACCAGTTCCGCAAAGACCTCATAGAACAGCGGCTATCCGCGGTGAGGATCATTACAGAAGGCAGGGGGCTGGAGCTGACGGATAAAACACTTCTCTATGGAGCGAGAGCCAGCCTGTGCGCCACCATCTGCAAACAGAAATATACACGAGCCGCAGGCTCACAAGAATAGGAGCAAAAATGAAAAAGACAAACGAAAATTTGGTGATCCTGATTACGTTGTTTGCAATCAGCATCGTCATTGCCAACGTAACCGGTGCGCGCACCATTACCACCGGTCTGCATATCGGCCCCATTGAGCTGGCTTTGAGCGGCGGTGCCATCACCTATGCCGTCACATTCCTCTGCACAGACATCATCGGCGAGATCTGGGGCAAGGCCACGGCCCAGCGCGTGGTGAAGTATGGCTTTATCGGCCAGATTTTTGCCACCGCCTGCATTATGATTACCGGCGCTTTTCCTGCAACGGATGCCGTCATGGACAATGCCTATCAAACCCTGCTGGGGCAGAACTGGATCTTCGTCATCGGCAGTCTGTCCGCATACCTCGTTTCCCAGTCGTGGGATGTGGCCGTATTCCATGCAATCCGTGACCGCTACATTGCCAAGCATGGCAGCACCAAGGGTGGCCGCTGGCTCTGGAATAACGGCAGCACCATCACGAGCCAGATCTGGGACACGGTGATCTATGCGGTTATCAGCTTCGGCTTCGGTCTGGGCTGGGTGCATACCCACGAGGGCCGGATGCAGCTTATCGGTATCATCATCGGGCAGTATCTTCTGAAAGCCTGTTTGGCGCTGTTGGATACTCCCTTTTTCTATTTCTTCACAAGAAATGCAGACCGCCGCTGACGGCATCGTGTAGCGTGCGCTCTGTGTTCCGTCTGCCAGTTTGAGCAGAAACAAACAAAGGAGGATGGTGACTATGTAGATGGACAAGCGGGATAAAGGCTACACCCTGTATAAAAAAGGGCTGTCCTGCACCGAGATTTCCAAGAAGTTGGATGTGTCTATCAACACAGTAAAGTCATGGCGCAAGCGCTACTGGACGCAGGGTGCAGATGCACCCGCAAAACGCACCCTGCACCCAGAGGATGCACCCGCCGCACCTGACCCTGAAACAAGACCAAAACAGGGCGCGCCGCCGGGAAATGTCAATGCCGTTGGAGCAGGTGCGCCAAAGGGAAACCGCAATGCCGTCAAGCATGGTGGGTGGTCTGAACTGATGTTCCGAAGCTGGACAGAGGAACACCGTCAGCTGCTGGATGCCTGTGACGAAGATGTGGATGCAGAAGAACTGCTCATAAATGAGCTGAAATTGCTGACCGCCCGCGAGGGCTATCTGCTGGAGCGTATCTCCCACTATTCCAAAGAGGGAGCCTATGTTCAGACGCAGACCACATCCAAGAGAAGCAGGAACTTCAAGCGGCTGGATGGCGACACTGAAAAGGAAAAGAACGATTTGCAGGCCTATGTGGAGGCCATTGATGCCAAAGTATCAGCCGGGGAGCGTTTGCCGGGCAATGAAACCCTGACAAATTCCACTCTGGAAGCGTCTTACCTCATCATAGAGCGCTTGAACAAGCTCCTGACTGATGTACAGCGGCAGAAAGCCAGTGCATCAAACAGCTGGCCGAACTGCGAAGCATGAGCGGCGGCGGAAAGAGTGAACTGGTTGACGACTGGGTAGCAGCCATTCAGGCCGCAGAGGAGATGGACGATGACGCGCCGTGAGTTTTTCCAAAGAAGAATACCGCGGTACCGCAAAGACCCGCTCCTGTTTTTTAAGGAAGTGACTCACTTTGAGCCGGATCCATGGCAGCGGGAAGCGGCTGTGGCGGTATCACAGCATCGGCGTGTTGCCATTCGTTCCGGGCAGGGCGTGGGCAAAACGGCACTGGAAGCCAATCTTATGTGGTGGTTCATTGCCTGTTTTTCCTACCCGCGCATCGTCTGCACCGCACCCACGATGCAACAGCTGGACAACGTCCTGTGGGCGGAAATGGCAAAGTGGCTTGACGCAAGCCCGGTGCTTCAAATGATGTTCACATGGACGAAGACCCGCGTGTACATGAACGGCTATGACCGCCGCTGGTTTGCCGTCCCGCGTACAGCCACAAAGCCTGAGTCCCTGCAGGCTTCCACGAAGACAATATGCTTTTCGTGGTTGACGAAGCATCCGGTGTTGCTGACCCCATCCTTGATGCCATTGGCGGCACCCTGACCGGTGCCAACAACAGGCTTCTCTATTGCGGGAACCCCACAAAGGCGACTGGCGGCTTCGCTGAGAGCTTCCAAGGGGACGGCATGGACTGGTACTGCATGACGGTATCAAGCCGTGACAGCCCCCGCACCAGCAAGGAAAACATAGCTGCCCTCGAAAAGAAGTACGGCAAAAATTCCAATGTGGTGCGCGTCCGTGTAGACGGCCTGCCGCCGATCGCGGACAGTGATGTGTTCATACCCAGCTACATTGCGGAAAAGGCCACCATGAATGAGCCGCTTCCGCATGACAGTCCGGTGCGACTCTCCATCGGCTGTGACGTTGCCCGTTTTGGTGATGACTGCACCGTCATTGCCCCCAACATAGATGCTGACGTTCAGAAACTGAAAATTCGGAACGGACAGGATCTGTGGGCAACGGCAGAGGACATCATCTTTGAGTATCTTTTCCTGCTGGAGAAGTACCCGCAGTACCCCGGCATGGTCTATGCCATCATTGATGATACCGGTCTGGGCGGCGGCGTGACCGATATTCTGCGCCATGAAAGGGAAGCCAGAGGCTGAACCAGCTTGAGGTTATCCCGGTGAACTTCGGCGCATCCGTGCCGCAGGAGGATGCAGCCGCCAACTATGCCGACATATCCACATGGATGTGGTCACTGGTTCGTGACATGGCACAGAGCGGGCGGCTACACCTGCCCAATGATACAGAGCTGATTGCCCAGCTTTCCACGCGAAAGTACGCTTTTGCCGGAACACCGCCGAAGCTGAAGCTGGAGAGCAAGGACATTATGAAGCGGCGCGGCCTGCCCAGCTGACCGGGCGGATGCCGTGGCGCTGTCCCTGTATCAGCCATCACCTACACATGGGAAATCGGATAGGAGGAAACAACAGAAACATGGCAGTATTTGGATTCGGACGGCGCAATGCCGTTGGGCGGCAGTACAATGGCGGGAACGTCAGCGTTATGCTGCCCCGGTACACTACGCCGCCTGAGCGCAATACGCGGGACTGGCTGGAAATGTTTGGCCGCAACCCGCGTTTGGCGGTTGTGGATCGCATTGCTTCCGACCTGTCCACCTGCGCCGGTAAGCTGTACCGCAAGGATGAAAACGGGGAAGAAGTGGAAATCACGGACCATCCCTTTTTGAATTTCATGGCGCATCCGAACCCCCTCTATGAAATGACTTGGGGTGCGTGCTGGCGGTTGCAGCAGATCTATCTGGAACTCAAGGGCGAGGGCTACTTCGTCTATGAATTTGATGCCCTCGGTCGTCCGGTGGAGCTGTGGCCGCTCCCTACACATTGGGTGCAGCAGACCCCCTATGTGGGCTACCCCTACTATGAAATCAGAACGACCGGCGGACTCATCCGGCAAATCCCGGTGGACGATATTTTCTGCATGAAAGAACTGAACCCGCTTGACCCCTACAAAAGAGGTCTCGGTGCGGCAGAGTCCCTTGCAGATGAGATCGAGACGGACGAGTACGCGGCAAAATTCCAGAAGAAGTTCTTCTACAACGATGCCACTCCGACCACGCTGATCTCGATGCCGGGAAGCAGTAAGGATCAGCGCGACCGTTTCAGGTCCGAATGGAATGAGCGCTTCCGGGGACCGTTCAACTCCCACGGCATTGCCACGGTGGACGGCAACGTGACCGTGACGAAGCTGGCCGAGAACATGCGCGACATGGATATGACGGAGGGGCGAAGGTTCCTCCGGGATGCCGTGCTTGAGCATTTTGGTGTTCCGCGTGAAATCATGGGCATCACGGAGAGCAGCAACAGAGCCACGAGCGAAGCGGCTCAGTACATCTATGCCCAGAACGTCATCATGCCACGGCTCAACCGCCGGGAAGAAGCCATCAATACACAGATTTTGCCGTTCTATGGCAATGATCTTGTCTGGCATTTTGATGATGTGGTTCCGCGCTCGCAGGAGTTCGACAAGGCCAAAGGCATTGACGGCTGGAATGCCGGGCTTTTGACCAAGGATGAAGCCCGCGAACTGCTGGGCATGGAACCCTGCAAGACCGGCGGCGACTGCTTCAAGATCACCATTTCCGATATGTTCATCGGCTCCAACGATGATCCGGCGGAGGTGACGACCGACCTGATGCAGGAAAGCACAGATGTTGTCGAGGTCACGGACGATGAAGACACCGGCGGGATGCTGTCTATGAGTGGCCGCCGTGAGTATGAAGAAAAATCCCGCACGCAGAACATCGGCAATCTGCTGGCGGCCGCCCAGAAAGCCCAGAGAGCGAAGTTTGAAGTTGCCACGATGAAGTTCTTCAAGCAACAGCAAAAGCGGCTCTCCGGCTCTCTGAGCGGCACTGAGAAAGCAGACTGGAGCGTGTGGGATGTCCTGATGCCCTACATCACGGAAAACCATGTGGAAGACAGCGCCGCATGGTCTGCCCTCGGTGAGCAGGAGCAGAAAAATCTTGTGGAGCAGTTCATTGGTGGCCTTGTCAACTGGCCGTCCGAAGAAACGGCAATGGAAGAAATCTTCAAGCCGCTTTGGAAGCAGACCTATGATGAGGGTACCCGGATTGCAAAACAGGCCTACAATATCCACGGTGTTGACCGCCCGGAACTGCTCAGTCAGGCAAAGCTCCACGGTGGGAAGCGCGTCCGTCGTGTGACGCAGACCACCAAGGAAAATATCTCCCGCATCGTTGCCAACGGCATTGAAGCCGGTATTGGCCGCGAAAAGATGGCGGATGAGATTTTGCAGGAATACGAGATCCAGACCCGGAGCAGGGCGCGGCTCATTGCAGATCAGGAAACCGTGATGACGCTGGAGACCGGCCACTATGACATGATGCAGAAAAGCGGCGCCACCACAAAGACGTGGCATCACCGCCCGCAGAAGAACCTCGTGATGGTTCCAATGGCGGTCCGAACCATGTCAAGATGGACGGAGAGACCGTGCCGATCGATGCCCGGTTCTCCAATGGCCTGCGGTATCCCTGCGACCCGGAGGGGCCTGCACGCGAAACCATCAAATGCAGGTGCTACGTCACCTACAACAGATAAAGGAGGGCGTGAGAGTGGTATTCACGCGAGAAGATGCAGCTCGTGCTGCACAGACCATCGGCATTGACTTCAAAAAGGAAGCATTCCAGCTGGAAGACCTGCTGAACGGCATGAACACAGAGCTTGCCCGGCACGGTACCAAGGCAGGAACGGTCGATGTTACACATGATGACCCCACAATGACGGCGAAGCTGGCAGTTGCAAATCTGCGGGTATCGCCGTCTTATTATTCCCAGCGCGTGGGGAAAAGCGCATGGGAACGCTCCTTGCACGGGGAGTAAAGCACAAGGGCGCAAAGACCGAGTACAAAACCGTGGAGTTTGAACTGGAGGGCTTTGACGATAAAGAGGGCACATTCTCCGGCTATGGAGCTGTGTTCTCCAATATCGACAGCGGCGGCGACATTATTGAGCCGGGTGCCTTCACGAAGACCATCGCCGAGGGCATCGGCCGGGTGAAAATCCTGTCCGGGCATAACGATAGTCTGCTGCCGATCGGCATTCCTACCGAACTCCGCGAGGATGCAAAAGGTCTTTTTATGAGCGCAAAAATCAGTGATACCACTCTCGGCAGGGATGTGAAGACGCTGATCCATGACGGCGTTCTGTGCGAACTCTCCATCGGCTATGACCCGGTCGTGTTTGACTACGATGAGAACGGCATCCGCCACCTCCGCGAAGTCAAGCTCTGGGAAATCAGCGTTGTCACATGGGCAATGAACGAACAGGCGGTCATTACGGACCACAAATCGGATGATGCGGCAACCCGCATCGAAGCAGAAGCACAGGCCATCGTTACCGAGGTAAAGGCTGGGCGCAAAATTTCTGCTTCCCGCATGAAGTCCCTCAAGGATGCCTGCACGTCCATGAAAGCCGCCACAAAGCTGCTGGATAAGATCATTTCGGAAGCGCAGGGTGACAACGGCAAGGTGCATCCCCCGGTAAGCGCACACAAGTCCGTGGAACGGAAATCCGTTCCGAAGAAAACTGTAGAAATTATTTTTTGACACAGGAGGAAAAATCAATGCGTCTGAAGAACAGAAAGAAGTCCGCAGCCGCCATCAAGTCTATGAAGGTGGGCACCGATGAGCTGAAAGACCTCATCAAGGGCGCCGTCAAGGAAGCCATGGGCGAGGAGGACGATACCGGCGATGATGGTAGCGATGCTGCCGCCGCGCTGGATGGTATTACGGCGGAGGATATGGCTGATATTATCGAACAGGCCGTGGACAAGGCCAACGAGAAGCGCAAGTCCCGCAAGGATGCCGGTGAGGAAGTCGGCGACCTGACGGCCGATGAAGTCATTCAGGAGGCCTCTGAGATCATCGATGCCATGACCGCAGATGAGGCATGGACGATGATGAAGCCGATTCCGAGGGCAAGGATGACAATGAGGCTGACTCTGATGAAAAGGATGACGACGAAGCCGCTTCTGAGGATGATGCCAAGCGCCGCAAGTCCGCTGCATTCCGCCGTCAGGTGAAGTCCGGCACCGCCCCTGCCAGCGTAAGTACTCCAGCCTGTTCATGGGCGGCACCGCTTCCGCCAAGAAGCAGCAGAAGAGTGTGCCCCCGCTGGTGAACCTCGCCCGCGCCATCAAGTGTCTGGATGTCTTTGGCCGGCATGACCCGGAACGTGCTGAGTTCTACGCCAAGAAGTACTACGAGGATATGTCCATGGCCCGCGAGTTCAAGGCCATGTCTGCCACCAACCCGACCGCTGGCGGCTTCCTGATCCCGGAAGTCTATCTGGATGAGGTCATCGAACTGCTGTACAGCAAGACTGTTATCAAGGAGCTGGGTGCACGTACCATTCCGCTGGAGAACGGCAACCTGAACATCCCTCGCATGACCTCCGGCACTCGCGCTATGTGGGGCGGTGAGGGCCGCAAGATCGCTTCCACCCAGCCTGCATTCGGCAACCTGCGTCTGTCTGCAAAGCGTCTGGAAGCTATTGTGCCCCAGACCCGCGAACTGCTGATGAGTACCAAGTATAGCGCCGATGAACTGTTCGCCGCTGATCTGTCCCGCCGTATGCAGCTCGGCCTTGACTGGGGCGCTCTGTACGGCACCGGCGGCGAGTTCCAGCCCACCGGCATTGCCAATACCCCCGGCGTTGAGAAAATCGACGCAAAGAAGATGGATGCCCAGTATGCCGCAGACGGAAGGCTGACTGCCGATTTCCCGGTCTATGTGAAGTCGCTGGTTATGAGCAAGAACGTGGACGATCAGGCTCTGCTGGGCTTTCAACTCCTTTATGGAGGGCTATCTCAAGAACATCAAGACCACTACCGGCGACTACATCTACCGCGATGAGATGAACGCTGGCAACTTCCTTGGTATGCCGTACAAGGTTTCCAACCAGATCCCGACCGACAGCAAGACCGGCTGCACCGAAATGTTCTTCGGCAACTGGGCAGACCTGATGATCGGCGATCAGATGGGTCTGGAGACCTACACCACTCTGGACGGTACTTGGACGGATGAGAACGGTGTCCAGCACAACGCCTTTGAGGAAAATCTGACCGGCACCCGTGCGCTGATGTACGATGACATTGGCGTGCGCCATGTTGAGAGCTTCGCCTACGTCCACAATATCAAGGTTATCTGAGGAGGAAGACTGCTATGAAAAGAGCACTGTTTGATACCGTCACCGTCCTGCCGTTTGCCAGCGGCAATGTGGTTGACCGCACCGGCTATGAGAGCGCCGTGCTGGCTGTTACTGTGGAAGCATCCCAGACGGCCACCATCAAGGTCGAAACCGCCGACAGCACCGCCGGTCCGTATGAGCCGGTCAAGGACGGCCGCATCTTCGTTGATAACCCGGTCAATGAGGATGGCGAGGCCGTCATCGAGAACGAAGCCGAAGCTCAGGCTGTGGCGAACCTCGACATTGACCTGATCGGCTGCAAGTCCTGCGTCAAGATCACCGCCACCAACGGCACCATTGGTGCGCTGACGCTGGGTGACGCCACCAACTGCCCTGTCAAGGAAGTATCTGATGGAGGGCTGCATGATGGCGAGAATGTTCAAACCGCCCAAGTCCGCCCCGCGCCCTGCTGAGAACAAAGCAGTTCATGCAAAGGAGCGGAAGACCGCCGCAACCCCGCCTGCGGATTCGCAGGAAGCCCCGGAAAAGGGCGCTCAGTAAAGTTTCCCTCTGATGGGGAAAGCCTGTCAGAGGGCTTTTATTTGGAGGTGTCGTGTTGGCCGTAACACTGAGAGAAAATGCCCTCACCACTCTGGATGCCCTGAAAACCTCGCTCGGCATCGACCCGGCGGAAGAAGATGCACAGCGGGACGCAACCCTTGTGCAGCTTATCAATGCGGCATCTGCGTGGCTGGAAACTCAGCTGGGAAGAAAGCTGGGGAAAAGCACCTACCGGCAAAGATATTGTGGTACTGGAACGCAGCAGTTGTCGCTGGAGCAGTATCCCATTGTCAGTGTGGAACGTATCACGGACACGTTCACCGGGGAAACCATTACGGACTTCGATTTCAACGAAACCGGAGAGATTGGGGTTCTGTTCCGTGAAGATGGATGGACATACCGCGGGCACATCGGCGGGCTGGCCTATGACTACATTGCCCCCAGAAAATATCTGGAGGTGCAGTATGTGGCCGGGTATATTCTGCCGAAAGATGCCACCGAAGACCATCCGGCCACGCTCCCGGCAGATCTGGAAGCCATTGTTTGGTACATGATCGCCCAGCAGTGGGCCATCATTGAAAATGATGCCGCCGGGCTGTCGGCGTTCTCTATCTCCGATGTGAGCTGGACTTTCGATAAGAATATCAGCGAAACATGGCAGTCCGTGATTTCAAAGTATCAGCGGTGGTAACATGAAAATCCTTAAAGATGGATTTCGCGCAGATATGGAGCGCATCAAGCGGGAACTGACAGCGCTGCAAGGCGTGAGTATTCATGTGGGTATTCTGGGAGACGCGGGAAGCGACATCCTGATGATTGCCGGTGTGCATGAATATGGAGCGACGATCAGTGCGAAGAATGTCAAGCATCTGGCTATTCCGTTAAATATGGAAGCAAAGAATGCTGGCAGTCCCCGCAAATTCAATGACCTGCGGTTTATTCCCATTTCTCCCGGCTATGGCTTTTTGGTACGCGACAGAAAGCATCCCCAGAAAGCCCCCGGCAGGAAGAAGCAGGAAAAACATGATGCAAAAAAGCATCCGAGCGGCGGCGAAGAAGACCCGCGCCCGAATGAGGACTACGAGTGGATGTATATGCTGGTGGACAGTGTGACCATCCCAGAACGCAGTTTCATTCGAGCGAGCTTCGATACCGGCAAGGCCACGCTGGAAAATATCTGCAAAGAAGCTGTGGACGGCATCATTTTGAAAAAATGGACGGCTCAGGAAGCGGCAGACTATATCGGGAAGTGGGCGGTCGAAATGACCCACGACTACTTCAACACGAAGCTGTCACCGCCAAAGTCTGCCACAACGCAGTTGACCAGCACCCAGTATCAGCCCCTGTTTGATACTGGGCGGCTGTACAACAGCATTTCGTACAGCGTGGAGGGTATCTGATTTATGAGAAAATGGAAAGGGCCGCAGATCCCGCGAAGCCTGCTGCACAGTATGTACGAGGTGCATACCGAGGGCGGCGGCTATGATAAGGAGCAGGGCGGACAGTGGAAGCCGGGAACAACGGTCGAAACTGCGTTTCAGGGCGTTGTGATGCCGCTGAACAATGAGGATTTGCAGTACATTGACAGCGGAAGCTATACGCTCAATGCTCAGAAAGTCTATACGAATGGGCATACCCTGCAGGTGGGCGCTCAGTTCCGGGATGGGTTTGACGGCCAGATCTATACGGTCAAGCAGGAGCTGACCCACGGCCCTGTGCATTCGATGAAGCGCTACATGGTTGAGAAGAAAGGGGAGAGCAACCCGAAATGAATTTCAGGGAACTGCGGAACCGTCTGATCTCAAGCCTGTGGGATTACATTGGATGCCCGGTCATTCTGTCAAATCAGGTTCAGCCGGAAGCTGAGCCGCCGTTCTGCATCTATACGGTAACTGCACCGTATATCCCGGACGGCGGCATGGGTGACTATGAGATTGCCGATGTTGCCGAGGGCGTGAAGATTTCTCGGCTGGAAATGCCCTCGGCTACATTCTCATTCACCTTTTGCAGCCAGAACCGCACTGCGGAGAATGGTTCTGCGGTGAACGGTGAAGATGAAGCGTGGGCGGTCGCTGATAAGGCTATCAGCTATTTTAAGCACGCAGGGCAGGATGATTTCCTTGCACTGGGCGTGGCGGTGGTTGATGTGGGCCAGGCACAGGACCGCACAACGCTTCTTGTGGACGAAGCCGCCCGGCGGGTCGGCTTTGATGTGCAGATTCGGTATACCCGCATCGATGAGCGCGAAACCGCGTCCATCGAAAAAATCAAAATTTAAGGAAAGGACTGAATTGGATGAAAGATATTCAGGTTTTTACCGCGCTTGATGCAAAAACCGTGGCGGCGGAAAAGCTGGACATCCTGCTGCTCTCAACTGAGGGCGCAGCTGACATGCAACGTACAATGACCTTGAAAAGCTCAAGGCGGCATTTCCGAGGAAAAAGGTCGCGGCCATGGCGGACAAGATGTTCAATCAGGATAACACCCTTGCAGACACGCTTATCCGCAAGGTGCGTGTGGCTGGCATCGAAAATCCTCAGAATGTGGGCGGCACTGCGTCCCGCATTGAAATTGCATTCGGCGAAAATATGCCGACCGAAACGCTGGAAGCAAGCACTGCCTACTATGCCAAAATCGGCGGCAAGGCTGTGGTGGAGATCACCACTAGCGAGGAAGTGCCGGTGGACTGCACCGGGCTGGCAAAGCTGTTCGCAGGAACGTCCTTTGAGGAAGATGGTGTGAAGTTCACCGCTGCGGTGGACGACAATACCGTGACCTACACCAGTACCACCCGCACGGCTGTTTCTGGCTATGCGGAGAGCATCAGCCTGTACAAGGATGCAGACTGCTTCGAGGATATGGGCCTGAGCGGCGCTGTCGTGTCGGTTTCCGTAGGTAAGGCGGATACCACTAAGGCCGAAAACCTCATTGCCGCCATCGAAGACCTGCGCGACCACAACGATGACTGGTATTTCATTCTGACCGACGTTACCGACCCGGTCTGCGTGACTGCCCTGTGCAAGTGGGCGGAAAGCACGGAACCCACGGAAGCAGCGCTGGGTGCCGGTGTGGAAGATCACCGCAAGTTCTACTTCGGCCAGACCAACGACAAGGAATATGTCAACGAGTATGGTCGCAGCGTTGTTACCTATGCTGATAATCTGGCCGAGTGGGCGGATGCAGCATGGGTCGGCAGTGTCGGTCCGTTCTGGCCGGAGAGCGTCACATGGAAGTGGAAAGTGCCGGACGGCGTGAGTGTTGCGGACCTCCGCGACAGTGAGCGCGACCTGCTGGAGGAGAACCGCGTCAATTTTATGACAGCGGAGTATAAGCACGAGTACATGAAGAACGGCATCTGCGGTGATGGGAATTTCATCGACAATGTGCTGGGTGCCGACTACATCACCCATCAGATCCGCGAAAATCTGTATGAGATTTTCATTGCCAACAAGAAGATTGCCTACACGGATGACGGCTTCGCACTGGTTGCGGCCGGCGTGTTCGCGGCACTCAACCGGCTGTGGAACTGCACATTATTGCAACTGACCCGGAGGATGACACCGGCGTGTACACGGTTGTGATCCCCAAGCGGCAGATGCGACCGATGAGCAGGCCCGCAACCGCCAGATGCCCGACATCAAGTGGAGTGCCCAGCTGGAGGGCGCTGTTCACAGCGTCAAGGTCAACGGCACCCTGCGCGTCACCCTGAATGGCTAAGAAAGGAGGAAGCTGTCATGGCAAGTAATATCGAAGTTGCATCCTATGACCCGAAAAAGGTGAACTTGGTGATGAACGGCAAGATCATTACCGGCTTTGCTTCGGACTCTATGATCACGATTGCCCGCAACGAAGACACGGTTACTACGCAGGTCGGCGTAAAGGGCGATGTGGCATACAACGAAAATGCGAATGAGAGCGGCACCATCACTGTTACGCTGATGGGTACTTCGTCCAGCCTGCCGTATGTCCGCAGTCTTGCGCTCAAGCGTAAGGAAGTCTCTGTGATGATCGTTGATGCCAACGATTCGGCATCGGTCAATGTGGCAGAGGAACGCTGCCGCGTCATCAAACCGCCTGACATCACCCGCGCAAAGGAGATCGGTTCTGAGTCGGTCAGTATCTTTGTGCCGTCTCTGAATTATCGTTAAGCTATGGCCGGAACAAACTGGCCAGAGCGTCCAAAAAGTTTATCTGAAAGGGGCTACCGAAAATATATGGCTAAGACTAAGGAAATCACCATTGGTGAGCAGAAATTCACCCTCCAGAGCGTTTCACCCTCGTGGTACTACGACTTCAACGATGAGTGCGGCAACACCGGCAGCGGAAAGCGCAAAAGCGCAAAGTACATGGACGGCATGTTTAAGAACTGCGTTGTGGCACCTGCTGAGGTCAAGGCAAAGGGCATGGAGTTCTTTGACGACAACGAAGACCTGAAGACCGCCGAAAAGCTGATCTCCGCCATCGAGCAGTTTCTTCGCAGCTGAACTGGACGTTGCCAATGCTGCCCACAAAGCAAAAGTCAACAAGGGCTTTTGGTGCATGGTGTGGTCTGGCAATGGCGTGACCTACACAGAACTGCGTCAAATGGATCTGGCGGAGTACCAAGAGTGCCGTCAGGCCAAACGCCTGTGGGTAGAACAGTGGCGTGAAGAAGCAAAAACAAAATGAGAGCCGAACTCTTTTCAAGAGCCGGCTTTTTGTTTTGCGCATCGGGAGGTGAAACCACATGGATGATGCGCGTAACCTGCAATACGGTATCGGTTTTGATACTGCTGATGCTGAAACCTCTGTTGATAACCTCGGTGAAAAGGTTGAAACCCTCGAAGAAAATATTGGGGCGGTTGAAGTTGGGGCGCAGCAGATGGGTGCATCTGCGGTTTCTGCCTGCCAGATGGGGCAGGGAGCGGCCGAGCGCTTCACCGGAGCTGTCGGTGATGCTTCGGGTGGGCTGGATGATATGGCTTCTAGTGCATCCGAAGCGGGCAATGCGGCCCAAAAGGCGGCGGGTCATTGGAATATGACCGCAGAGGGGCTTGAGTGGGTGGAAGAAGTGCTCAGCCGCAGAAGCCGCCGCCGAGAGTTTCCGTGATGAAATGGATGACTCCGGCGGTGCTGCCGGGCGCTTTCGGGCACAGATCAAAAAAACGTCTGAGTCGGCGCAGGACATGGGCACCTCATTCAAGGGTGCGATGGCCGATGGTCTTGATGCCGGGCAGAGCATTGCGAAGTCTTTTTCGGAGCGGCGTGACTGGGGCGATGGATTTTACCAAGAAACGGGCAGAAGTTTTCGCCAACAACATGGTCCGAAATGCAAAAAACATCAGCAAGGCATTCCAGCACCCTATAAAAATCATCCGCAGTACGCTGGTGTCCGCACTTCGCCGGGCGAAAAAATCTGAGGATGAAACCGCAGACGGCGCGGACGATGCCGGAGACCATCTTGCGGAAATGGGTGCCGCCGGGGAAGATGCCGGCAACCAAATCAAAGAAGCTATATCCGGGGCGGTCAAGGCTTTTGTTGGCTTTGAAGCCATAAAAAGCGGCATCGAACTGCTCAAGCAGTTTGGTGCGGCGGCGGTGAGCGCATTCTCTGATGCCGAAAGCACTTCAAAGAAATTTGGCCGCTCTTTTTCCGAGGAAGCGGCCGCATGGGCGGATAACTACGCTGACGCAGTGCATCGGAGTACTGCCGAAGTCCAGAGTTTCATGGTCTCCAACAAGGCCATGTATAACGAGTTGGGCATTACGGCTGCTGCGGCCGAAAACCTCTCTGAAATGACAACCTCGCTGGCGTATGACTTTGGTAATGCGTTCAGCATGGACGATTCGGAAGCGCTGTCGCTCATCCAGAGCGCGATCGGTGGCAGCACCGATGCTCTGAATGAGTACGGGATGGTCCTCGACAAAACGGCCTTGAAGAACAGCGCCGCAGCTCTTGGGCTTGGCACCAATATTGATGCTCTGGATGATGCCGCAATGGCTCAGGTCAGGCTCAATGCCATACTGGAGCAGAGCGGCGACATTCAGAAAGCCGCGGTCGAGCAGACCGGCGGTTTGACGAACTCCATCAAATCGCTGAAAGGCGAAATGGCTGACTTCATGGCCGATGCCGGAGAAAAATTTTCCCCGGCGCTGGAAGATATGGTCGGCGTTTTTCTGGATGAATGGCCGGAACTGGAGCGACACTACTTGAATTTGTTGGAATTCTGGCAGATGGGATGAGCGCCGCTGTGCCGGTTATTTCCAATCTGGCACAAAGTATCCTGCCGTCCCTGATTTCCACGCTGGGAACTCTGTTTGATGCTGCCGGGCCTGTCCTGAGCGTCATCGGAGATCTGGCGCAGGAAATTTTGCCGCCGCTGGCCGGAATTATCAGCGAGCTGGCGGCGAATGCGCTTCCTCCTTTGAGAGATATTTTCGATGAGCTGAACTATCGTGTGGTTCAGCCCCTGATGCCTGTGCTGCAAGAACTGGCCGAGGATCTACTCCCTGTCCTCGGTATTGCTCTTGGGTCGGCGGCGGATATGGTTGGCCCTCTCGCAGATGCGTTTATGCCGCTCCTGACGAACATTCTCCCTGTGTTCGGCTCGTTGGTATCAACGCTGGCCGGGTCGATCATCCCGCCGCTGACCGATATTTTGCAAGTTGTGATTCAGGCACTACAGCCGATAATTCGGCTCGGCCTGCAAATCGTAGAAAATATCCTGCCGGTGGTGACCCCGCTCATCGAAGCGGCGGGTTCTGTGCTGTCCGGCGTGGTCGTGCCGGTGCTGGACTACATTTCGCCGGTGCTGGGGGTAATCGCCGATGCACTCGGCGTTGTGGTGGGCTGGGTAAGTGATTTGCTCGGATTTTTCACCAGCGGCGTGAGTGCAGTGGTCGATTGGTTCAGCGGGCTGTTCGGCGGGGCAAAGGACAGCACCGATGCCGTGCAGGAACTAACCGGCGCTGTCAGCGATTTGGACGGTGCTGCTGGCACGGAAACCTCGCTGGCGGTTGACACGTCGGAGTATTCCTCCAGCGTTTCACAGGCTTCCCAGCAAGCGCAGGAAGCTGTTTCTGAGGCAGCAACCGCTGCCCGCGAAATCTCCAACGAGAATTACGGGCAGATGGCAGAGGATGCAGAGACTGCCTATGCGAGCATGACCCTTGATGCAGAAAATGCTTGGGACCGCATGGAAAAGGCGGCATCCGAGGGCGCAGAAAACATCATCGGGTCTATCCAGAAAATTTTGTCTGCGGCTGATGCTGTCAGCGGCATCAATATCAATCTGAGCAGCAGTGCGAACATTCCGCACAATGCTGATGGCACAGATGATTTTGAGGGCGGCTGGACACACATCAATGAGCGCGGCGGCGAAATGGCATATCTGCCGTCCGGCACCGCAATTATCCCGGCCGACAAGACAGATGAAATTATCAACAACTCTACCAGCAGTTCCAGCGTAACCTATGAGGATCATTCTACTTTCTCTCCGACCATCAGCATCACGCTGGGCGGGGAAACCACAAAAGCCGATGCTGAAGAAATCGTCCGCCGGGTAAAACAGGCGATGGAAGATTTCTGGCAGGAGAAGAAAGAGGAAGAATATCACGAGCGCACCCTGCAGGGAGCGTATGCACAGTAGGGGGTGATTTTGTGGCATACACCATTACAGGCGAAAAGTGCGGGACGGTCCGCCTTGACGCTGAAAAGACCGGCGTAGTCGTAACGGAAAGCGTCCAGCGCAGCAGCAAGGTTACGTCAAACCCGGTGGAAAAGGGTTCCGACATCAACGACCATGTTATCAATGATCCGGTGGTCTTTTCCATTACGGGTGTTTTTCTTGACGAAGATCAGTCCGATATTCTGGAAAGAATGTGGAAAGAAAAAGATGTGGTTGAGTATACCGGGCGCACCCGGATCTCTGACTGCGTTATAACCTCGTTCAAATCCGACATAAGCGCTGACAATAAAAACGGCTCAAAGTTCACCGTAAGCCTCAAGGTCATCAACCGGGTATCCGCAGAGTATGTGGCAAGCGGTGAGCAGATGATGTCCGCACAGGATGCCAACGCTTCAAAAAAGGTCAGCAAGTCGCAGACAAAATCGACTACGGCCGATGGTCTGCATACAACGGTGTCCCAGACTATTTCCTCCAGCGCGTATTCCTCTTATGTCAACAGCTATGCGAACAAGGCGGCAAGCAGCAGCGGGCCGTCTGGCCGCACGACAAGGGCCTACAGCGCCGCGTAAAGGAGTGAAGCTATGGAGGGGTTGAAACTCATCGACCTCGGAAATGAGGTCAGCTATATTGATGTTGACACGTCAAAGGTGCCTTATACGTTCTCCGTCAAGCTGGGCGACAGGACGTTTGCATTCAGCATCCGCTACAATGAGGTAGGCGGTTTCTTTACGGTAGATCTGTCGATTGCCAGCACAGGTGAAGTGCTGGTGTACGGTGATATTGTGAGATATGGCCGACCGCTGTTCAACAGCGTGGAGGATGAGCGCTTCCCGGTGCCGGTCATTATGCCGCTGTGCCTGACCGGCGACGATATTTCGGAGGTCACATTTGAAAATTTCGGCAAAGAAGTTCGGCTGTACCTCTGGGAAAGGAATGCAGCGTGAAGTTTTGGAAGCGTCAAGCGACCTTGCAAATAGGGTCGAAGCGGTTTGGCATGGATGATCTCTATTTCAAGTTTACGGTGCCATTTGAGGACAGCGAAAAACTGGGAACAGCGACCATCGAAGCCTACAACCTATCTCCGGCCACTCGCAACAGCATCAAAAAAGGAATGCCGATTATCCTCAATGCAGGATATGAGGGGGACATAGGTGCTATATTCACCGGGAAAGTTTCACAGGTTTCGGACAAGCATAGCGGCACAGAGGTCATTACCACCATTGCGGCCGCTGAAGCTCTGGAAGAATGGCTCTCGAAAGAGGTCAACAAGACCTACACCGCCGGGAGCAAGGCCAGTGCCATTGTAAAAGACCTGCTCAACATTTTTGGGCTTGAGGTTGGAACGATGGAGCTGGCGGTGGATAAAGAATACCCGCGCGGCAAGGTCTGCAAGGGCAAGGTGAAAAATGTCCTGACGGAGATCGTTACCTCTGACTGCAAGAGCCGCTTCCTCATAAGAAACGGCATTGTTACCATCAATGACCCCAAAACAGGCACGAAAACAGGATATGTCCTCAGTGCTGAGTCGGGGTTGTTGAAGGCAGCGGAAGCCACAGACCGCACCGAAACGACGACCCGCCAAACGACCGTCAAGGATGGGAAAGAAAAGCAGGAGGTCACTTATAAGCGGGAATGCCTGCTGAACTACCATCTGGCCCCGGCGGATGTGGTGAAAATAAAGTCGGATACTCTGAATGGAAACCACCTTATCAAAGGCGGTCAGCATACAGGATGCCCGGATGGCGACTGGAAACAACGATTGAGGTGAAGCCTGTATGAACGGCAAAAGAGAATATGACCTGAGAGATCAGGAGCGCCGTGAACAGGCGGCCAATGTCCGCGTTGGAGCCTTGTGCCGGGTGGAAAAATTTGACCCTGCGGCCATGCGGTTGATGTGCAGCCGCTTTCCAAAGCACTGGATGCCGGCGTGTATCGTACCCAGCCGCAGATTTTGTCTGTCCCGGTCGCGCTGGTTCGGGGCGGCGGCTTTGTCCTGCGCCCCTGCTACAAAGCGGGGGATGTTGGGGTGCTGCTCTATATCGACCACGATATTGACCGCATTGCGGCATCTGGAGAAGAAAGCGAGCCGAACACGGAACGCAACCACTCTGATGAAGATGCCGTTTTTATCGGTGCATTTGTGCCGGCATCTAACCCGCTGTCTGGACTGCCGGACAACTGCCTTGTGATGGCGACCGAGGGCGGCGGGATCTATGTGGCAGTGAAACAGGACAAGGTGGAAATCAAGGGCGATGTGGAAGTTCAGGGCAAAGTTAAAGTCCGGGATGACGTGATCGCCAAAACGATAAGCCTTGTCAACCACAAACACACGGACAGCAGGAACGGCAACACGTCGGCCCCGCTGCCCTGAGGAGGGGAAGAATGGCAAACATTACTGTTCTGGCATTGGATCCTCAAACAGGAGATTTGTGCTTTGATGCCAATGGGATGCTGATGCTCCGTGAGGATGCAGAAGCGATCGCGCAAAACGTCAGAAACAATCTTCTGACATGGAAAGGCGAATTTCCACTCAATACCGATCATGGAACCGACTGGGAACGTGTTGTGCAGCAGCCCCGCAGTGAAGCGGTGGATGAAGCGGACAGCGTTGTGCGGTCGAGCATTTTTCAGGAACCGTATGTGCAGGAAATCAGTTCTCTTTCCATGACGGCCGATGGCCGGGCGCTCGGTGTGGAATTTTCGGGTGTCCTGTACAATGGCGAAACAATCAGAGTGGAGGTGAACACTGGTGATGAATACGGATGGGGCCTGACCTCAGCTGGTTTCCGCCGCCCGACATACAATGAACTGCTGGATGCTCTGGAGCATAAAGCGAGGGAATTGTTTGGGGCAACGGCGAACCTTACCGTCAGAAGCCCTCTCGGCCTGTTCCTGCGCATTTTTGCATGGATACTCAATATCCTGTTCTCTGTGCTGGAAGATGTCTACAACAGCCGCTTTGTGGACACAGCGGTTGGCACCTCGCTGCTGAACCTCGGTAGAGCCATCGGCCTACGTGTGCTGTCTGCCCAGAAAGCCAGCGGCTATATCATGGTGACTGGCCCGCCGGGGGTCATAGTACCGGCGGGATGGCTGGTTGAAACTGCGGCCGGCATCCAGTTCTTTGCTGTTTCGGATACTGAAATTGGTGCAGAGGGTACGGTCATGGTGCCGTTCCGCTGCACAAGCACTGGCCCGGATGGTAATGTGGCGGCGGATACGATCACCACCATCACAAACCCCGGCTCGGTAGCCGGTATTACGGCTGTAACAAACCCGGCGGCGTTTACTGGCGGTAGAGAACAGGAAACGGATGAAGAATTCCGCGACCGCTACTATGCCAGCGTGGACTATGCCGGCGGCGTGAATGCGGACAGCATCCGTGCCGCCCTGCTCCAGAATGTTGATGGCATCATGGAAGCAAAGGTGTTTGAAAATGATACTGATGATGTGGATGACTACGGCCTGCCGCCGCACAGCATTGAAGCTGTTGTTTACGGCGGTCTGGACAGCGACATTGCGCAGATCATTTACAAAGAACTGGTGCCGGAATACAGACGACCGGCCAGAAAGTGGTTGAGGTTATCACCGCTTCCGGAGCAACAAAGGCAATTCACTTCAACCGGCCGCACCCGGTACCTGTCTATGTGAAAGTGGTCGGGCTGTCTACCAGCGGGGACTTCCCCCATGATGGAGTAGACCAGCTCAGAGCGGCTATTGTCGCATACATCGGCGACAACGAAAGCGGCGGGGTGAGCATCGGCGAAACTTTGTATCACCAGCGGCTTCCGGCGGTGCTGTACAAGGTTCCCGGTGTTTTGGATTTCGATGTACTGATCGGTACGGATGCGGAAAATCTTCAGGCGGATAACATCCCGGTGGATAGCCGCTCCAAGGTTGTCACGGATGATGGGATGGTGACCATCGATGCGTGAATACGGCTATCTTGAAAAGATGCTGGACATACTGACAGACCCCTATACCCACCGGGATCTACAGAATGTCCGAAAAAACCGTAAGCTGGAAACGAACATCGGAAAACTGTTTTCCCTGCTGGCAGATGGCTTTGAGGTCATCCATAAAAATGCCGAACTGGTTCGGCTGTGGGATGACCTTGAAAATGCTGAGGGCGCAGTCCTTGACCGCTATGGAGCCAACTTTGGTGTACAGCGCGGTGCAGCAAGTGATGCCCTCTACCGAATTTTAATCCGGGTCAAGATGCTGGCACAGCTTTCCGGCGGCGATGGCGATACCGTCATCCGGGCAGCGGGGGAGCTGCTGGGTGTTCAGTTTTCGGATATCGAGTTGCAGGACGTGTACCCTGCAAAGGTCGCACTGTATGTGGATCAGAGCTTGCTTTCTGAGGAACGGCTGGCGCTGATAGATCAGATTGCAGTTGCCCTCAAGCGTATTCTGACCGCCGGTGTTGGCCTACGCCTGTATCTGCGGACCTACCGCACATACCGCTATGACCTGAACATTGGTCACGGCGCGATGGTAAATGTGGTTCGCTGGCTTCCTCCCGTTTCACAGGACCGCAGCAGCCGGGCAGATTTCAAAATCGGCCACGGCGGCTTTACCGAAGCTGATTTCTATCCGCCGATTGTGGGAAAAGACCGGCTGTTTGAAAGCCGCTTTGAAACATCAAGAGGAACCTATCTGCCGCCTGTGATCGAGGGTGTATACCCTGACACTGTGCAGACGGCCACCATGGCGCATGAGGGTGTTCGTGGCGCTGTTTACCATACACACCTCAAGCCCAGAAGAATTGATTAAGGAGAGAGCTTATGGCGAAATATGAAGACGGCAGCTATGGGTCTGCCGCCGGCATTGCCCTGATCGCAAAGGTTCTTGCTGGCCGCTGTGCGATGAAATACACGCGGGTGGCCGTGGGCAAGGGCAATATCCCGGACGACAAGACCCCGAAAACCATGACGGAGCCTGCCGATTATGTCATGGATGCCGTGATTGCGGGCATCACCAACCCGGTGGATGGTGAGTGCCAAGTCACGGTGCAGATCAACTCGGCAAATGTGGACAAGGGCTTCTACTGCACGGCGGTTGTCCTTTATGCAGAAGACCCCGATGAGGGCGAAGTCCCTTATACCTATCTCGTGCTGGAAAATGAACCTGAATGGATCCGCCCGGCAAGTTCGATTGTGGGTAAGCTGGCTACCATTGACCTGATCGCCGCCGTTGGTGATGTTGATACCGTGACGGCGGCAATCGACCCGGAAGCCATTGCAACGGTGGCGGCAGTAAATGACCTGCTCCAGCGGCACAATGAAGACCCGGAAGCTCATGCCGGCATCATCATGGATGCAGTGGGTTCCGCCATGAAGAAGCTGGAGGAGTCCGGTCAGATCATGGATCAGAAGACTGTTGAGACTATGATTCGCAAGGAGATTGCGGAACATGGCAGCGGTGGGTACTACGGTACATACTTCTGACGTTGGCTGCATCGGGCTGGGAACAGGCTGATGAAGAAAGCCCGGACTACAGCTATATCTATACCGCAGAACTTCCCGACAGTACGAGCGCCCTCATTCCGAGCGGCGCACCTCTGCTGGGAAGTTTTCATATTGCCGAAGATGCGGGTGTCGTGAACGGATGCGAAACCGGGGATGGAGTGGTGAAGTTCTACTCCAAGGAAATCCCCGCCGCAGACATTTCCACTTGCATCATTCTGTTTGGCAAGGGAGGGGGTGGAGAGAGTGACTTGACCGTTGCGACCCGCGAACAGCTGGGACACGTTAAGATTGGTAACGGAATCGAAGTGACCGAAGACGGCACGATTTCGGCCAATGCAAAGGTGTCCGAAGATCAGATTGCAACTTCGGATGATACTTCCGAAATGCTGAAAGAAATTTATGGTGAGTAAATCACAGAAAATTTAGGAGGAAAACTACTATGGCTTACAATGAGAAACATCTGGTAAAACTGGCTGACCTGAAGGCACTGGGTACCAAGCAGAAAGAGGTCGCCGATGCTCTGGCGGCGCGTGTTGATACTCTGGAGAATGTTGCTCTCAGCCAACGTCCTTGAAGGTGTCAAGGTGAACGGCACTGCGCTGGCTATTGCCAATAAGATGGTTGACATCCTGATCGCCACTGGCTCCAAGAACGGCAGCATTTCCGTGAACGGTGCTGATGTTGCCATCAAGGGGCTGGCCGCTCTGGCTTTCAAGGCAAAGGTTTCTCAGTCGGATCTCGATGACGCGCTGGCTGCTGTTCTGGAGGGCAAGGCTGACAAGGCAACTACTCTGGACGGTTACGGCATTACTAATGCCTACACCAAGGATGAGATCAACGCCAAGATCAGCGCTGTCTATAAGCCTGCTGGCTCTGTGGCCTTTGCTGAACTGCCCTCTCTGTCTGAGAGCATTCTGGGCAATGTGTACAATGTCACCGATGCTTTCACTACTACCGACAACTTTGTTGAGGACGCGGGCAACAAACATCCCAAGGGCACCAATGTCGTGGTGGTCAAGGTCGGCGATGCTATAAGTACGATGTGCTGGCCGGTTTCGTTGATCTGTCCGGTTATGTTGAAAAGGAAGCAGGCAAGGGCCTGTCTGACGAGAACTTCACTGCGGCCCTCAAGGATAAGCTGAACGGCATTGCGGCTGGCGCAAACAAGTATGTCCATCCCACCCACACCGCTGCTGCGAGCGGCTTGTACAAGACCACCGTGGATGAAGAGGCCATGTGACCGCCACCACTCCTGTGACCAAGGATGACATCACCAAGCTGGGCATCCCTGCGCAGGATACCACCTATGACGAGGCTACCACTGCCAAGGCTGGCCTGATGTCCGCTGCGGATAAGACCAAGCTGGATGGCATGGGCGCCACCATCAATAAGGCCATTGCGGACCACACGGCTACCGATGCCGAGGTGTCCGAGATGCTGGCCGAGGTATACGGCGAGTAAGTTCATAAGCATGGATAGCGGCGGGGATGTCCCGCCGCTTCCTTTTTTCGGGAGGTGATCCTATTGAGCGAAAAGCTCACGACCCTTTCCCAGCTTCGGGCTGTGTCCCAGAAGTCAAAAGATCGGGCGGCACAGGTGGCTGATGCCGCGGCCGCTGCTTTGGATGAAATGGATGGAGTAAAAGCGGATAAAACGGAGTTCGTTTCTTTTTCTATCCCTGCAACTGGCTGGAAAACTGACAGCAGTGTTCCCGGCTATACGAACTACATCGACATTGCAATCAGCGGCTTAACGGCGGCTGACTATGTGGCGGTGGATGTTGCCCCGGCGAGCAGCGCAGTGCACGAGCGGCAAATTTTGTTGCGACCGAAAGCCGTGCCGGCATCCTCCGGCTTCGTGCGGCATCGGTGCCAACAGCTACGATTTCGGCGCAGTACCACATCATCACGGCCGCAACAGCGGCAAAGGAGGGTTAATCTTATGGCATGGGGTCCTTTTAATGCTGGCGGTGGCGGCGGTTCGTCCGGCGGCACTGCGGCAGATATTTCCTACGACAACAGCAAGTCCGGCATTTCGGCGGCGAATGTGCAGGAAGCCATTGATGCGCTTTCTGTGCTGACCCTGACGATTCAGGCCGTGCCCGCCCAGAGCGGGAGCCTGACCTATACCGGCTCCACCCAGAGTCCCACATGGAAAGGCTATGACAGCAGCATGATGACGATCGGGGGCGTGACCTCCGGCATCAATGCTGGCACCTATACGGCCACGTTTACGCCCATCGGCAAGTATGTCTGGACGGACGGCACGCAGGAAGCCAAGAGTGTGTCGTGGACGATTGGCCGAGCCGAGGTCAAGAATGTGCCGGCACAGACCGGCAGCGTGACCTATAATGGCTCGGCGCAGTCCCCGTCGTGGAGCAACTATAACAGTTCTCAGCTGACGATCGGCGGCACGAGCAGCGCAACCAACGCTGGCAGCTACAGCGCCACCTTTACCCCGACTTCCAATTATAAGTGGTCGGATGGGACGACTACGGCCAAGAGCGCTTCGTGGACGATCGGCAAGGCGACCGGCAGTATTACGCTGTCCGCAAGCAGTCTGAGCCTGACCTACCCGAAAACCTCTGGCACCATCACTGTTACGCGGCCTGGAAGCGGTACGGTGACCGCATCCTCTGGCAGTACTAACATTGCAACGGTAAGTGTTTCCGGCACCACCATCACGGTGACCGCAAAGGCGACCGGCAGTGCCACTATTACGGTCAATGTGGGTGCAGATACCAACTATACTGCACCGTCCAGCAAGACGTTCACGGTGGCCGTTACGCTGGTGTCCAAAACGCTCAGCAGCAACAGTTGGGCAGTCATCAAGGCCGTCAGCGATGCTGGGCAGGGTGCAAACTACTGGTCTGTTGGTGCCACGAAGTCCGTGACAATCAATGGCAAGGTGGGTGCGACTACGATCTCCAGCTTGAAAGTTGATGCCTTTATCATCGGTTTCAACCACAATTCCGGCAAGGAGGGCAGCAACCGCATCCACTTCCTGTTGGGCAAGATCAGCGGCAAGTTTGTTGGTCTGGTGGATAGTAGCTACGGCAGCACGACTTCCACGTCTGGCGCATTCACGATGAACACCAGCAACACGAACTCTGGCGGCTGGGGAAGCAGTCAGATGCGAAGCAAGGTACTGGGGAGCGCAAGCTCTCCCACCAGCCGACCGCGAACACGCTGATGGCCGCACTTCCCTCTGATCTGCGGGCAGTGATGAAGTCCTGCACGAAGTATACGGATAATAAGGGCGGCGTCAATACCGACAGCAATGTGTCCTCTACCACGGATTATCTGTTCCTGCTGTCCGAGTATGAGGTTTTTGCAACGCACAAGTATTGTAATGATGCGGAGCCGAACTATCAGGCACAGTACGATTACTTCAAAGCGGGTAACAGCAAAGTTGCCAATAAACATTCCGCCACCGGAACGGCGGCGGTCTGGTGGCTGCGGTCGCCGGGCTACACCAACATCATCTACAGCTACTACTTCTGCGCGGTTTCGTCGTCGGGGTCGTTGGACTGTGGCACCGCTGACGTTGCGTATGGTGTTGTGCCCGGCTTTGTTGTCTAATCCCCCGCAGGGATTCTCGACCTGCTCAAGCCCACGGAAGTGGGCGGAAACCAGCAAACTTCCTCAAAAAATCCAAAGGGCGCGTCAGCGCCCCGCGAGAATTTTTGAAAAAAGATGCTGAAAGTGCTATCACTCAGCTGTCTTTTGAGTGCATACACGCCATAAAAAACGCTATACAATACTTTCAAAACCTGTTCGTTAGGAGGTATTGTATGGCAACTAACAAGCGCGTCTTTACGTTGCGCCTGTCCGATGAGGTTTTTGACAAAATCGGTGTTCTTGCGACAAAAGAGCATCGGTCCATCACGAACTACATAGAGTATGTGCTGCTCAAGCATCTGGAAGAAGTTGAGCGAGAGCAAGGGGAAATCAATCTTGATGCCCCCAAAGGAGACTAAAGCATCATGTCAGTTTTGAAATCCAAGCGCACAGAAAGCAAGGCGGAGTATGTGAATGTCGCCAACGCGATTTACATTGAAACGATAAACTTCCTGACCCGCATTTCCGCAAGGTATTCCAGATTGATTGCAGAGCCGGTCGCAAAGCTGGCGGGTGAGGTGATAGACCACGCCGAAAAGGCGAACAGCATCTATCCCTCAGACGATCAGCGGCGCCAGCTTCGCAAAGCACATCTTCTGGAAGCGCGGGCATCCCTGATGGCGCTGGATGTTCGGTTGACTCACTGCTATCTCATCATGACCCAGAACCCGCAGGATGTTTCACAACTCCCTCAGGGAAAAGTGTCGATGCGAAGAAAGCAACTGAAAGACTGGACAAAATGGCTCAAAAGTTGGGTGAGCTGATTGACAAGGAAAACGACCTGCTGCAAGGCATGATCGGAACGGTCAATCGGAAAGCCTGATTTTTAAGTGGGTGTATCTCTGTCAATTCCTGCGGCGGCGGTCTGGTGGCTGCGGTCGCCGAACTACAACAACATCAACAACAACAACTACTTCTGCGCGGTTTCGTCGTCGGGGTCGTTGGACTATAACAACGCTAACAATGCGTATGGTGTTGTGCCCGGATTTTGCAATGCTTGGTCACATGGAGTAGCCATAGGTGAAAGACGACCATAGCAAAAGGAGAGGTACTTCCCTGAGGGTCAAACCTCTAAAACTGCTTTTCGATATGCTGACACGGACGCTTCTTGCATGGCGCGGGATGCATGTTACCGCGTTTCATGTGCCGGCATAAAGCAGATTAGACGATGCCCTACAATTCATCTGTACGAGGAGCGAATACTTTTATGACAAGTCAGGAGCGCCATGAAGCACGATACCAGCGCCGCCAGGCAGCACGCCGAGCCAGACAGGAAGCTCGTTGTGCCGCCCTCGGTTCGTTGGAAAAAGTATTCAGTTACCACACGATGTTCAAATACGGCCGGAAATGCTGCAACGGTGTACGCTGGAAGCAGAGCACGCAGAACTTTGAGCGGCATCTGTTTTCCCACACAGCGAAGCAGCGGCGGCTTATTTTGGCCAAAAGGTGGCGGCCTAAGAAATACGTTCATTTCACGGTCTGCGAACGCGGCAAGATTCGTGGGATTGACGCTCCTCATATTACAGACCGACAAATCCACAAGGTCATCAGCAAGGAAGTGTTGGAGCCGCTTTACGACCCCAGCATGATCTATGACAACGGTGCAAGCCGGATTGGTAAGGGGCTGCACTGGCAGATCAAGCGCATCAAACAGCAGCTGGCGCGGCATTACCGCAAGTATGGCCGTGCGGGCGGGGTGTTGCTGCTCGACCTGAAGAAGTTCTTTCCTTATGCACCCCATTCTATCATCTATCAGCGGCACCAGCGGTATATCCTGAACCCTGATTTTCGGCGGATAGCAGATACCATTATTGATACTGCTCCCGGCGAATTTCCGGGCCGTGGGATGCCGCTGGGCGTTGAGCCGAGCCAACAAGAAATGGCGGCAATGCCCAGTGCTGTGGACAACTGGATCAAATGCCAGATGTCCACGCATAGCGCCGGACACTACATGGATGATTACTGCATCATTCTCCCGGATATCGAAGATCTGAAAAAGCTGGGCCGCGCTATCGTGCGCCAGTTTGAAATCCGCGGCATCCCGGTCAACAAGAAGAAATGCAAGATCATCCTCTGACAAAGCCTTTCCGCTGGTGCAAGGCTCGTTTTACCTTGACTGAGACCGGGAAAATCAAAGTCAATGGTAGCCGTGATGGTGTGATACGCGCACGGAGGAAACTGAAGTTGTTCCACCGGGAATGGCTGGCCGGGAAACGTACCCTGCAGGAGGTGGCGCAGTATATGAACTGCCAAGAAGCCTACTATAAAAATTTTGATGACCATGGGCGGCTGCTGCGTCTGCGGCGGCTTTGCTATGCAATTTTTGGAGGTAAAGTACCTTGTTCAAAATCATCAAAGCCAGTGATGGCACCGTCCTTGCCTTGACCGAGGACGTGACCTACATCAAAAAAGCCGACAACGGCTGTTATATCCTCTGCCCGGAGCCTGATGCTTCGGGCATTTCTTATGCCGGGACGCCGTACCAGCTGTTCGACCGCGATCAGATGGGTGATGAGCTGGAAACGGTCATGCTGGAGCAGACCGACATCGGCAGCTGGATCATGGAATCCAAAAGTGCCATCGAGGATGCCGACGAGATGAACGTGGATCAGGCTTATCGCCTGACTCTTCTGGAGTTGAATGTCTCCGATACGGATGACACTGAGAATACCTGATAGGAGGAAACGCAATGAGCAAAGCAACGGAAATGGTTCTGTATCGCACCTGCAAGCGCATGATCGAGCGCGGCAGTACCGATGGTCTGGCGGAGAAGATCGATATTTTCTACGCGCCGGCAAACTGACCGATGAGCACTACTCCGAGCTGACCGGTATGCTCGCCGAGAAGAAAGAGCAGGTCTAACCCATGGTGGAGCATGAACGCTTTATCGCCCGCCGCCGGGCGCGCTTCGACGGCATAGATGGAAAAGTGAATATTCCTTATGGAACCGCCCTGACCTGTCAGGACGGGTTTTCTTATGCACAAAAACCAGCGTGTGTGTGCTGTGGGGAGCCAGAACGGCATGGACTGCTTTGTGCAGGATGATGACGGTAACGGCACCCTGCGCGGGGATCTGGTAGGAAACATCCAGCGGAGCCTTGAGCGTCGGGATGCGGACTATCAGACCCGCTGGAACCGGGTTTGGGCATCGGCACTCTGCCAAAAGTACCGCCGCCCGGAGTCCGAAGACTACTGGCTGTGGGCGAGAGCGTTTTTTGATGCTCCGATTTTTGATTTGCAGGCAATCGCCGCGCTGGTTCAGTGAGGGGGATGGCTGTGAATCTGAAAGAATTGTTCTGGAGCGGTGGCGGGATGGTTTTGGTGCTGCTCTCGCTCATTGAGGTTTCGCCCATCAAGATCAATCCGTGGAGCAGGCTTGCGAAAATCATCGGACACGCCCTGAATGCTGAAGTGCTGGAACAGCAGAAGCAGACCCAGAAAAAGCTGGAGGAGCATATCCAAGTTGATGATGAGCGCAATGCCAATCTTCTGCGTACCCAGATCCTGCGCTTCAATGACGAACTGATTGATGATAAGCACCACACGAGGGAGCATTTTATCGAGATTTTGGCCGTCATTGATGCCTATGAGGACTACTGCCGCAGTCACCCCGACTACAAAAACAACCGCTGCATCTGTGCAGTAGCGAATATCAAGCGGGTGTACAACGAGCGGCTTCAAAAGCACGACTTCTCTTGAAGGAGGTTTTTACATGAGAGTCATTGTCTATCAGGCCAGCGACACATCTGCCCTGAGCAAAAATTTTACCCGTGAGGAGTTCAAATGCCCCTGCGGGTGTACTCGGCAGATGGTGGATTCGGAGTTGGTAGAGAAGATGCAGGCTGTTCGGGAAAAGCTGGGTAAGCCCATCAAAATTACCAGTGGCTACCGCTGTATTCCGCATAATGCGGCGGTTAAAGGCAGTTCGGGCAGCAAGCACCGTTATGGGATGGCGGCTGACTGGCGCATGAAAGACCGCGACATCAACCCTGTGGCTTTGGGCATCATCGCCGCCCAGTACTTCAAGGCTGTGGGTATCTACTGGTATGATGGTTGCGCCATCGTACATACTGATACCCGCGACACAAAGGCAACGTGCTCTGCGATGCACCGAAGCACTATCCCAGCACGACCTACAACACGTTCATCCTGCCGACAATCCGCCGGGGCAGCGTGGGCGATGTAAACAGAACTGCCACGAAGATGCTCCAGCGGTTGCTGGGGCTGACCCCGGACGGCATTTTTGGAGAAAAAACCGAAAACGCCCTGCTGAAAGTGCAGGAGAAGCACAAGCTGGCCGTGGATGGCATCTGCGGCCCTGCCAGTTGGCGGGCAATTTCTGGGGCTAACAAGTATCTGTGACATAGGAGGAAACCATCATGGAAGCTATTCTGAGTTTTATTCCCGTGCCTGTCGCTGTCATTCTGATGGCGGCGGGTTTTGTTTCGCTGGCAGTCGGCGGTATCCGGCTGGGCTACAAGGCTACTGTTAAGAATCTGGCGCTGGATCTGGTGAACCGGGCTGAAAAGTCCATTATGGGTTCGGGGCAGGGGCGAAGAAGAAAAAGCAGGTCTTCGCCGCCCTCCGCGCCAAATGCCCGGCCATCATCCAGTGGGCAATCACGGATGAAGTGCTGGATGCGGTCATTGAGCGCGCTTTTTACGCTATGACTGCGGCGCTGAGTACCAAAAAGGCTTGACAGATACATAAACGCCAGCTAAAATAGAACCACTTGAAAAGCTAGGGCTTTTGTAGAGAGCGGCATATCTTGAAAAAGATGTTCCACTCTTGATTTTTACATTTCGCAGCCCCGGCGGCATACAAAATCCCCCTGCGTTGACTTCATCGGCCAGCGCAGGGGGATTTTTTGTTTAATTGTATTTTTCAATGAGCTGTTTCACGGCGGCTTGAGCCTGCGGGGTGTCGGGCCGGTGTTCCCAGCCGCGTTCATAGCAGGCAGCTTCCTTGCACATGCTGGAAGTCGGATCGCCAACATACTCGGCAAGCCAGAGCTTTGAAATTCGGCCGTTGTCAATGCCGAAAACGCTTCCTTGCTCATAAACTTTTGCTTCCCAGCGGAACGTGTGCCCATCAATGGTTATATATCCTTGCTTCCACATTGCTTATACCTCATTATCCTGCGGTGCGATCGCGGCCACGCCCATCCAGATCAGCCAGTGCTTGCCATCAGAGCTGCGTTTCCACTCACCGCCGAGCGTTTCAAATGCGGCAATCATGCCGTAGTAGCTGATTTCCGGCTCAATCGGGAGCCGCTCCCCATCATCGTTGTACTCGACTTGACCGACGGCAATGTCATCTTTGATGGAGGTCTGGGCGTATGCCCATTGGTTGTCCAGCCTTTCGGCCAGACGCTTGAGGGAAGCGCGAATATCGGAAATTTTCATGGTCTACTCCTTTACCATTCATAGGATCCGCGCCGCTGACGGGCTTCCATGCGTTCTTTTTCAATCATGGCGGCAATCCGGGACTTCTCTTTGGTACTGAACCCCCAAGCCTTTTCGCAGGGGATGGCAACAATGAAGCCGTCCTCATGGATGCCGTATTCATTGAAATCCTCGTCAACGTACCGCTTGCAGTTGTGCGGCTGGTCGTTGAAGTCGTATTCGACCTCATCAGGAATGCGGGTCAGCTTGCCCTTGATGGGAAAATTGTTCAGCTTTGCAAACTCTCGGATGGTCATGGCGCTTCTCCTTACTCAATCGCTTCTTCAATGCTGCTGGTGGCATCTTCCAGACTGCTTACCGCATCGGACAGGCTTTCACAGATTTCCTCGGTACGCTCGTACCGCTCGCCGCTCTGGAAGTTTTCAGGGATGTTGTCCCGGTATTCTTCTTCCTCGGTCTGGATTTCCTCAAGCTGCATCTGGAGGGTTTCAAGCTGGTCAACGATGGCCTGCAGGGCCTTTCTGCGCTCTCTGTTCATATATATTCTCCTTGATTTTTCATCGGTGGGTGGTTATAATTAAAAAGCGAGGGCGGCGGCTCCTACCCGCCGCCCTGCTCTTACGGATTACTTGTTATCCGTGGGGGTCTCGTTGCTCTGAATGATTCTGTTGGGTTTAATCGTGATCGTTATCCGCTCTGCAAGATCGGGATGTTCGACCAAGATTTCCAGCAGCTCTTTCAGACTTTTACTTTTTCATCCATCGGTCTGTTCTCCTTTCCGGTGAGCTTCCCGCTCCTCCTGACACCTATATTATACATCTTTTTGATTTACTTGTCAATGAAAAAGATAAACTTTTTTGATTTCGTTGCAAATATTTTTGGTTGACAAATAGCTCAAAAAGATGTATTCTTATAATCAACAAGGAGGTGTTGACATTATGAGTGTTTCGGATGTTATCAAGGGTCTCTTGGCAATGTCAGGAAAGAAACAGGCCGAACTGACAAGCGTTTTGGGAATGAGCAGCAATCAGGCTGTAAATAATAAAATTAGGAAAAATAGCTGGTTTGCCAGTGATCTTCTCAAAGTGGCAGAATTATGCGGATGTAAGCTGGCTTTTGTGATGCCGGACGGTCAGTGCATATATCTCAGCGATGATGAACAGGAAAAATAAAAGGAACAGCCGCCAGCAAACATCGTAATGCTGGCGGCTGTTCCTTTAGTCAGAGGGTAGTTGTTTGACCTGAGAAGCGCCGAAGAATGATGCCCTGTAGGTTTGGCCGTCCCCCTTGCTGCTGTGGATAAGCACCGCCTGAAACAGAGCCTTTGCGCCATGCTCCACCATGTACCCGGCGGCTTTCCATCCTGCCCATGTGTTCACAGGCTCGGCCACCCCGGGCGGCCTGCTGGCTTCCTCGATGCGCTGGGCGTTGATCGGGGCGGCCTTTGCGCTGTTCCATGCCCGGTGCAGAGCTTCGGCAAAACTGCCCACGCCCTTGCGATACAGCTTCCATGCCTTGCACATGATGGCGGACAGATCAAACTTTTTCATAATGCCCTCTCTTTCTTTGGCTGAAAAGATAAAATAAAAAGCAGCAGGGGAGTGGGTTACTGACTTAGCATGCGCTCACGACTTACTGCGCTCCCGGTTCTTACTTCGCCCCTTGCCTTCCGGTCGTACTCCCTTGCTGTGATTATAGTATCCTCCATCTTTAAGAAAAAGACAACAGCAAAAACATGAAAATATAAATAAAATAAATTTATTTATCGCCCTGCTGGATGTATTGAGATTGAAGCGGAATTGCGGATTGTATATTTGGATGAGGAAGATTTTGGGCAAAAAAAGTCCCCAGACACCGAAGTGTCCGGGGAAAGGGGATAACTTACTTGTCGGACGTTATGGATCTGCACCGTGGCGTTGCAAGCCTGCTTCGGGTCAAATCATCCAAATCTTCTTCTTGAACCAGAAGATCGGAGATTTTGCAGTCCAAGGCTTTGCAAATCAAATCAAGCTGTTCCAAAGATACCCGGTCGGTCATCTCATGGTAAAGATCATTGATTGTGTTTCGCCGGATTCCAGTTGCGTCTGCAAGTTGCTTCTGAGTCCATCGCTTTTCGCCTAAGCGGACGGACAACAAAATCCTTAACATCAGCCATATCTCCTTTGCGGAGAGTGTAGCATAAAAGGATAATCTATATCAGCAAAATGATATTTGGTATCGTATTTTGATATTTTCGATTTGAGGGCGAGTGTGACTACCGATTGACTACACGTGCTTTTCTGTATTGTCGCAGTCCTTTGTAGAATAGCGTATATTCGTTGTTTGTTTTTGCTTTTGCACCAATGGAGTGCGGGCTGGAATGACTCTTAATCAGTGGGCCCAGGGTTCGAGTCCCTGGAGGTGCACCACAACAACAAAATCCGAACTTTTTTTCCAATAGGAGAAGGGTTCGGATTTTTTGTATTCTTCGGAAAACAGAACGAATCCCTTGCTTCCATCGAAAAACGTCCTAGACCTTATCATAAGAAAGCACGACAGACCACGGTAAGAGTGCCGTAAGGCAGAAAGGACACGAGTATGAAGTACGATGAAAGAACCTGCAAATTCAACATGGACACCGGCTGCGTGGAACTGCTGCTCCGGGATGGGAGAATGCTCTCCATTGACTGCACTGGGGTCGAGGATGAATTGGACGTGACCATGGCGCAGCAGACGGAGCTGGATTACCTTATTTACAATGACCCACTGGGCTATGCCGATTTGATCCTGAATGGTGACCCAGAGGAATATTTGAAGAATGTGATCAGGAGCCATGGGTTAGAAGATTAAGTGTAAAACAAAAAACAGGGTGCGCCCACCTGCTGGGTATCCGTAAAACAGTTTTCGAAAAATGACACGGCAACTGCCTGTCAGGATTGGTTACGGAGTACCCGGCTAGGCCGAGGAAGCATCAAGTCCCATGTCCGCACCGTTAAGGTGTTGGGT